>Ga0209702_10002443_pt1 | contig 32391 bp, 38 predicted proteins | sample FRY01_FD_187210 | JGI IMG/M metagenome (GOLD analysis project Ga0209702, IMG submission 187210) | Freshwater microbial communities from Lake Fryxell liftoff mats and glacier meltwater in Antarctica - FRY-01 (SPAdes) (version 2) | ecosystem: Environmental > Aquatic > Freshwater > Ice > Glacier...
ATATAATATAGTTTATATATAATATAGTTTATATATAATATAGTTTATATATAATATAGTTTATATATAATATAGTTTATATATAATATAGTTTATATATAATAATATAAACATAGTGAGTAAATTTACTCACTTCACCATAGGAAAAAATTTATGAAAGTCGCAGAAGATAAAGGATTAGAACATTGGTATGGAAAAGATCTTAATGGAAAAGATGTTACTATTCATGAAGTTGATTTAGTTACATATATTGATGATTTCTTTAAAACACCTGAATTAGTTGATCATATTAGAGTAAATCCATGGGTGGAATTACCTGATAAAACAAGACTAGTATGCTCCTTAAAAGCAGCAGAAGATCAGGGATGGACAGATATCTATGATGTATTAAAACAATTTTATATCTAAACCGCTATAATAAAAAAGGGAATATGTTAACATATTCCCTTTTTTATTACAACAATGTTAAGTATTAAGTATTAAGTAACAATAACTGTTTCTTAATTTCTTTCTTTAATTCTTCTTTAAGAAGTCTTAGAGTATTATAGTCGTTGTTTTTAATTGCTTCGTCTAATTTATCTTTATTTTTTCTTGAAAAAATATTTTTAGCTTTATTCACAGCGCCTTTAACACCATCTTTAACTTTATTTACAGCGCCTTTAACAGCACCTTTAGCTCTAGAAGCAACAGGATCTTTTTTAACTAACTTTCTCTGCTGTTGAACTTGTTGTTTCTTGCCCATTCTATCGCCTTTATCAAAAAATTCTTGTTCTTTCTCTTTTCTATCACCAAATGGATCTTTTCTATCACCATAATTATCATTTTTTGTGGGTTCTTTCTCTTTTCTATCACCAAATGGATCTTTTCTATCACCAAATGGATCTTTTCTATCACCATAATTATCATTTTTTGTGGGTTCTTTCTCTTTTCTATCACCAAATGGATCTTTTCTATCACCATAATTATCATTTTTTGTGGGTTCTTTCTTAGAACTAGGCTCAGCCGTTCCGTCTGAAAATCTTCCCACACCACCTTGACGTTTATTGCTGCCTACGGCGTGTTGACCGGTTCTGAAAGATCCGGTAGAAGTACCATTTGGATCTCCTTTTTCATATCCTTGTAAAAGGTTTTCTTCGTTTTTAAGGTTTCCAACAAATTTTTCAAAATTACCTTTCATAATAAAATCAACAAATTTATTTACAATTTTTCCATCGTAACCAGCATCACTCAAAGCTAACATAAGAACTTTGTGGAATTTTCCGCTATCATTATCGAAATTATCCATGTCATTAGCAGTTCTCTGCCAATTGGATTTTTCTTTTAAGAGAATTTTATTCTCTTTTCTAATATATTCTTTTAATATCAATTTAACAGAACTAGATGATTTAATTGACTCAACAATAGCTTTTCTAGCCTTTGTTGGTAATTTACCAAGTCGTGTTTTGAATAAGTCGTAACTATTTATTTGCATGTTTATTATTCCCTTCATAATGAATAATGATAAATAGTTACAAAATTATTATTAATGTAATGAGGTATTACAAATGATATCAAAAGAATATAATTTTTCAGATACAAGTAGCGTTTCATGTAGAAAAACAGAATATAATGTTATCCAATTGTTTAATTATAAAGTTGTTAATTTTAAAAATTCTGTTGAGTTTGGTAAATTTACTTTTCACAATGGTTTGTTAATTAAAGAATCCATCATATATTTTAACGGACAAAAAATATATGCTTATAGTGATGATAATAAAGAAATTAAATTTATTTCTAAATATGACATGGATTATAACAAGATTATTTATGAAAAATTCTTTCCTTTCTCAATTGAGAAAGAAATAATAAAAGAAAAAGATGAAATATTAATAGATATTTATAAAACATTTATAAAGTATGTTGTAGATGTACAAGATAGGATGATTGATTATGGAATTAAATAATAGTGATGCTGGTTTATTAATTTTAGAAGATTTTGATTATGTAATGTATGATTTAATCAATGAAGATTTAAATATATTTTGTGATACAAATCTTGAATGGTCAAAAGTTCCTATAATTTTTTCTTCTCCTGAAAGATCTTTTTTAAGTAAAGAGTTAAATCACTTAAGAGATGATAATGGAACATTGATATTTCCAATTATTTCTATTAGTAGAAGTACTATTAAAAAACTAAAGGCTCGTTCTTCAAAATATGGATTTAATATACCAGACACCCCAGATTTTAAGAAAAATTCGTTTTTAATACACTCCGAAGTCAATACAGAAAAAACAAATTTAAGAACAAGATTATCAAATCTTAAGAAAAAAGGGCAATTAAATTTTCCTCAAAAACCAGATAAGGTTGTTCATAATATGTATTATTCTAAACAGCCCTCAACCTTAGAGGTTGTTTATTCAATTTCTATAAAGTGTAATTTTGTATCTCAAATGAATCAAATTTTATCTACATTTTTAACCAGAACAAATAATATAAATTATATTTCTAAGTTTAGAAACAATAATAAATTTGAGATATTCTTGAATGAAGATAATAATATTTCTAACTCTACAAAAGAGTTAGAAGAAGAAGAAAGATTTACAGAAGTTGAATTCGATATATTAATAAGAGGACACATTGTTGGTGCAGATGATAATAATAATGTACCGAGTTTGGTTATCAGAGAAAGCGCAGTAGATTTGAGCTTCGGGGTTGAGTTTTCTGGCGACACTGTTGAAAAACAATATAGAAAATTTATAATACCGAAATTTGAAAATAGAACAAATTTATTGTCTATTGATTATGTCTTGTTATCACAAATAGTTTTTGATGGAAGAAATGGTTATATAATTTCTGGTGTTTTTGATTATGTAAATAATATTAAAAGAGGAAATTTAGTACATATAGATAAATATGGAAATGTAACAGATTTAGATTTTAATATTAAACCACTAGGCGCATTACCTAGAGTAATAAGAAGTGGTGATTATATTTATTTTTCTAAAATAGGAATGACAAATTTTCTAGATTTTGCAACATCAACATTGTGTAGAATAAATATCTCTGATTTTAAGCTCGATCAATCATTCTTGCCTTTAACAAATGGTCTTGTTTTACAAGTAAAAGAAATGGATAACTTTTTATATATATCTGGGCAATTTACTAGTGCGTTTTCTACGGCAAGTCCATATTTTTTTAGAGTAAATAAAGATACACTTATAATTGATAATTCTTTTACGCCAAATGCCTCTTCAGGTATTGATGATTTTGTTTTCAGAGATTCAGATATTATAGTATGTGGTCCGTTTGGTAATTTACATTCAGTTGTTAGAAGAAGAATTGGGATGATTTCTAAAATAGATGGATCACTAATGCCGTGGGATCCATCTATTGAGGCTGGTAGTACAAGTGCTTTTAAGTTATATCTAACTGAAGATGATAAACTTTATGTTTGTGGTAAATTCTCTACGGTCAATAATAGCGGAATATCAAAAATTAGAAAAGGTATAGCTAGATTTAATTTTAATGATGACGTAAATAACGAAGATAACTGGGACGCTGGGCTCGATGATGCTAGTGGAATAGTTTTGGTTAATAGGTTCCTTGTACAAAAAAAATATATTTATATATTTGGAAATTATAATTTATATCAATCCGAGCCTGTGAATGGTTTAATAAGGTGTTCCACGGAATCTAGTTTATCAAAAGATAGTTATGATAATGGATTTATTCCAACAATTAACTCATCAGATACAAAAATAAGAGTGCAAAATTATTATGATAATGGTATAAGTTTATTTGCTCTTGGTTCATTTAACCATAATGGTAATATCGCTATTACTTCCCTTCGAAAATAAAAGTCGTTTATTTTATTCTAATTAAAACTTTAGAATATTCGGAGAAAATATATAATGAGTCAAAAAAGTCTACAATTCATAAGTCCTGGTGTATTTCTTAAGGAAATTGACCAGTCAGGTGCCCCTGCATTTCTTGATGCGGATGGTCCCCTAATTATCGGGCGAGCGCAAAAAGGGCCGGGTATGAGACCTATTGTCATTTCATCATATGATGAATTTGTTCAGGTCTTTGGAACACCGACCCCAACAAGTTATTTTTCGGATGTGTGGAGAGACAATAAGGTCATAGCACCTACATATGGTGTTATTGCTGCCGAAGCCGCCCTTAGAGGACGAAAAAACGTCACTTTCGTGAGATTGTTAGGGTGTGAAAATTCCGACGCCGATGCAACAGGAGCCGCAGGGTGGTCTGTGGGTTCAGTGGACGCGACTGTCGGTGGCGGAGCATACGGACTATACCTATTTAACTCAGGGTCTACCACGGACATTTCAGGCACCCTAGCGGCTGTGTGGTACCTCGAAACAGGGTCTATCGCGCTGTCCGGTACTCTAGTTGTCTCTGGCGACCCTGACGAAGGTAACGCTGCTTTTTTCAAATTAACTAACAAAGAGGCTAAGGTTGTTATCAAAGGTGCTGATGGTCTTATTTTAGAAGAATCAGCATTTAACTTTGATCAAACTTCTAACAGGTTTATTCGAAAAGTGTTCAATACAAATCCAACTAGGTTAAACACTGATTTATATCATTCTAGTGAACAGAAAACTTATTTCTTGGGTGAAACTTTTGAGGATTTCATCAATAACGCCCCAGAAACAGAGGAAATTAGACAATCAACTGATTTGTATGGAATTATTCTAGCACTAAAACACAGTTCTGTTGATGTAGAACACAACAATAGGAAGATGCCATTTAAAAATTCTGCTTCTGGTTGGTTTTTTAGACAAGATTTAACCTCTGCTGTTAGTTCCTATGATCCGCATGAAATGGATAAATTATTTAAAATTCATTCACTTGATTCAGGTGAGTGGAATCAAAACAATATAAAAATTTCAATTGTAAATCTTAAGCCATCAACATCTGAATCGAATCCATATGGAACATTTGGTGTATTGGTTAGACAGATGAATGATACTGACACAAACATGAAAATCGTTGAACAATTTTATGGTTGTGATTTAAATCCTGACTCAGAGAAATATATTTCTAAAGTTATTGGAGATAAATATGTAAAGTTCGATAATACTTCAAGATACAATGAAGAATTCGGATCTTTTGATAACAATTCTAGATACATCAGAGTTGAAGTGAGTGATCTTGTTTCAAATGGTGCCGTTTCTCCCGAAGCCCTGCCGTTTGGAGTGTTCGGCCCTATCAAATATTCTGACTTCGCAATTGTAGAAAATGCAGCAGGATCTTCATTCGCATCTCACGAAGATCCTACTGAATCATTTAGTCCATTTGCTAAGGGTGGAACAGGTATCGCGAGAACAAAAGCCACTGGTAGTGATTTGATTTTTGATACAGGTTTTGTTACTGATTTAACTGCATCTGTTGTTATGCCGTCGTTTCGTATGAAACAAAATACTGTATCAACATTATCTATCTCAAGAAATACCTTCTTTGGTGTAGATGTTGGTACGGGACAAGGTCGTTTTTCTGATAGTGTTAAAGATTTGACTCGTGTTCTTGCATCAGGCGTTGATAATGAAGTCCCAAGCGTTGCGAATAGCACTCAGTATTCGTGGATTTTTTCACTAGATAATGTTACAAAATACTATGATGTGGCTAGAACTGCTTATTCCGAAACCGATGCCGCTTACTCTAAGACAGGTAGAGTTGATGGTCTTTCGTTAACCGCTACAGGTAGCAATCCAGAATATAAAAAGGTTATTGATGCCGGTTATGATAGATTTACTACAGTAATGACAGGTGGTTTCGACGGCTTTGATATTACTGAAATTGAACCATTTAGAAACTCTGCTTTAATCAATCAAACAGAAAAGACAAGCTACGCGTTTAATACGATTGCTCAGGCAATCGATATAGTTAGAGATCCAGAAGAAGTTGATTATAACATTTTGACAATGCCAGGATTGACAAATTATTCACTCAATAGAAAGATGATCGATTTGTGTGGAACAAGAGGTGACTCAATTTGCCTCTTCGATTTAGCTGGTGGGTATAGACCACGTTCTGAAAGCTCTGACGATCAAGAGAGTAGAATTGGCTCAGTTGATGCAACAGGAGCCGAGTTTAAATCATATGGTTTAAACACAAGTTACGCTGCTACTTATTATCCATGGGTTCAGGTTAAAGAAACTATTTCCGGTAACTTGCTATTTGTGCCACCTTCTGTAGTAGCTTTAGGTACTTGGAGTGCCACTGATAATAATTTTGCTGAATGGTATGCTCCTTCTGGTTTTTCTAGAGGTGGTTTATCAAATGGAGCATCTGGTTTATCTGTTATTAATATTCTTCATCAAGTTAGAAAACTTGATAGAGATAAATTGTACGAAGATAATATTAATCCAATTACAAAAATTACTAAACAGGGAATTGTCATTTGGGGTCAAAAAACAACTCTTAAAACACCTTCAAACTCTGCATTAAATCGTATTAACGTTAGACGTGGTATGATTGCGATCAAGAAGACGATTTCTAGAATTGCTGCAACTACATTATTCGAACAAAATAATGTAGCTACATGGAACAATTTTAAATCCCGAGCTGAAACATATCTTGATGATATAAAGTCTCGATTTGGATTAGAAGATTATAAATTAATACTAGATTCAACAACAACTACACCTGATTTAATTGATAGAAACATTATCTATGCTAAACTATTTGTTAAACCAACAAAAGTTGTCGAAGGAATTTTTATCGACTTTACTATCACAAATCAAGGTGCAAACTTTGAACTATTATAAGATATAACTATTTATATTTATAATTTAAGGAAAAAATAAATAATGTCAAATTTACCATCATTTTGGAAAGAGCTTAGCTCAGCTCCTAAACGTAAATATATGTTTCAGGTATACGCTGGTGACCTACCTCCATTTCTGTGTCATGGAATGAAGAAACCCACATTTAACGTTGGTACTGCAAAGGTCAATTTTTTGAATCACGAATTCAAATATCCTGGGAGAGTTACGTATGATGATATTGAATTGAAATACTATGATACCCAAGGAGACGCTCTTGGTGGCGGCGCTACTGCTAAATTAATTTATAGAATGCTATTAAATTCCGGCTATGTTAGACCAGAAAGTGCTCTTGATTTAAAAACCATTTCTAAAAGGAAAGCAGTTCAACCATTAAGTGGAGGCACACCCTCTTCGTCTTCTGGTGGATTTCTACTTGTACATATTGACGAAGAAGGTACACCTATTGAAACTTGGAAACTAGTTAATGCTTGGATCAATAAAGTTGATTTTGGTGATGGAGATTTTTCATCAGACGACGCAACTTCTCTGACACTATCTATAGTATATGACTACCCAGATTTGATGGATGTCAGATAAATAATTTTTAACAAACAAGAGGTTTAAATGAGTAGAGTTAAGTGGGATGTTCCCGAATCTAAAAAAGAAGATGGGGGCATTCCCCAAATGACTATGATGGTTGATCTTCCATCCAAGGGTTTATATTACCCTAAAGATCTTTTTATTCACGAAATGGAAATTTGTGAGATTAAGTTTGTTACAGGTAGAGAAGAAGCAATTCTTATCAATAAGGACTATGCCAAAAACGGTATTACTATCGATAAGTTTGTTCAGTCTTTATTTATTGATGAGAAGATGAAACTTCCTCAAGTTACCAATGTTTTGATGTTATCTGATATTACCGCTCTGGCTATTGCTGGTAGAAATTCGGCCTATGGGCCTGAGTACTCTGTCGAAATTAAGTGCCCTAGTTGTGGTGACGAGCAGAAGTCTGTTTATGATTTATCTGTTCCTTGTCATAATAATGGATATGTTGATAACCAAGAAGAGCTTGAGGGAATGGTTGAGTGGCTAGGTGAAGATAAATTTAAGGTTCTTGAAACGCCTTATAGAAAAGATTCTGTTGTATTTAGATTACTAAATCACAAAGATGAACTTAATATGAGAAAGGCACTGAGATCTAAGAAGGAATTTGGGTTCAAAGAACAATATTTACCACTTATTCTGTCTGTAAATGATAAAACAGGGACGAGTGTAGTTATTGACTATTTGGATAATGCCCCAGCTTTTGATTTAAAATATGTAAGAAATATTATTAATCTTTGTACTCCAACTGTCGATCTTAAACAGGAATTTAATTGTCAATCATGTGGATTTTCAAAACCTGAATTTGAATTACCGATAACAGAAAATTTTTTCATCCCTCGCTAACAATTTGTCAATTATTATCTGATTTTATAGATACGGAAAAAGGTAATGTTTATTTTCAATTGTTAGCGGATAATTTATATCATGAAGATAATAAATTTATACTGTTAAAAGATGATTTTATTATTCAGATCGAGATAATGGATGATTATCGACAAAATTTTGAAGATGCTATTTTTATTTTTAAGAAATTTAATTGGTCATTAAAAGAAATTTATTCAATTGCCTATGGTGCAAGACAATATCAACTGAATAAAATTGATCAATATTTAAAAACCGTGAATAATGAATAGTTTAGAATTGTGTTTTGTGAATATTCCTCTATTTATATAGCACGAGGAATATTCACAAATGGCTAATGACAACACATTCTTAGATCTTGCTCGCCTTAATCAGGCTATCCAAGGTATTAACGAAGGATTAAGCGAGGGAACTTTTAACGCCGATAAGTTCATGAAGAAGTTTCAAGACTATAAAGAGTTGCAACCATTTTTAGATGTATTAAAAAATATCGATGAAAGCGTCTCTGATTCATCAAAAGCATTAGAACTATTACGAAGTGAGTTCGCCAATATGGATATTGGCATTAAAAATTCTATTGATGAATATATTACATTAAACGAAACGATAAATAAAGGTTCTAAAGAATTCAAAGATATTGCAGATAAAATGAGGGAACTTAATAGCACAGTTGACGATGATAAATTGGTTTCTTTTATGCAAAATGCAAAAGCAAAATTAACAGCATTTAAGGAAGAAGCAGCAAAAACAGTTAAGTCACTACAAGAAATTGGAGATTTATCTTTAACCGCTAGCACTAGTTTTGACAAAATGGGCAAAGCACTTGGTCTTGCTAATAAAATGAGTGATTATAATAATGGTTTTTTTGCCAAAGTTACCAATTTGATTAATAGTGGAAACGCAAAAGAATTTACTCTTTTCATGAGTTCTATGAAAACAAGTTTTTCTGATATTGTAAACCCTTTATCTATATCGTTAAATTATTTTGGTAAATATATATCAACAATCAAGATGATGGTTTTTGAATTAGATAATGCCAATAGTAGCTTAAATAAATCAATGGCTACCCTTAATGAGTATACATCAGTTATTTCAGACGCTCAAAAATATGGAGCCGAATTTGGTTTAACATATTCAGAAAATGCTGATATTATCAAGAATACAAGTACGTATTTTAATGATTTTAATAAAATGACAGAAGAAAATAAGACCACAATGGTTGGTCTTATTGGTTTGTATTCTAAATTTGGTACTTCTTCAGCATTAATGACTAAAGTAATTGGTAAATTAACCGATACGTTTGCAGACAATGGTGATACGGCTAGAACATACATGAAGCATATCATGACACTAAACGATACACTTGGCAAACAATTATCAGAAACCGTTTCAGATTTAGATGCAAGTTTTGGCAGATTATCGAGATTTGGTCCTAAACAAGCTTTAGAAGTGTTTAAATCATTGCAAACTCAATCAAAAAGTTTGGGTGTCCAAATGAATAGTTTACTATCAATTACAGAGAAATTTGATAGTTATGATCAAGCCGCTCAATCTGTGGGTAGATTTAATGCTATTTTTGGTGGCCCATTTTTGAACACTATTCAATTAATGAGATCTACAGATAGCGAAAGGCTAGAAATTATCAAAAATCAAGTCGATATGATGGGTATTCAATATGAAGCATTAAATCACCAAGAACAACAAGTTTTAGCTTCTGCTGTTGGTATTACAGATATGGCAGATGCGCAGAAGTTTTTCACTAAATCAATTTATGATTATCGGTCTGAAAAAAATAAACAAATTCAAAGTGAAGAAGAATCTAAAAAAATTGCAATTGAATCTCAAGCCGTAATGGAAAAGTTAAAAAGTACATTTATTTCATTGGTTGATGGAATAGAACCTCTATTATCCGCTTTTAGAGCCGTAACTGATGTTATTTCTTGGGTTTTGAAAGGTTTTGACGGGTTGGTTGGTAAGGTTCTAATTTGGGGTGGTGTCATTGTATTTGCTATTAAAAAAATGTCTTCTTTTTATAGTTTACTAAAAAAAGAAGGCGGAGTTCTTCTTTGGTTAAAAGGGTTGATTGTTAGTAAAACCGCTGCGACAGTTGGGTCTAGTGCTGCTGATACAGCTAGTATCGCGCCCAAAATAGCGGTTAGTTTAGCTGAAGATAAAGATACAGCAAGTAAGGTTCTTAATAATACTGTTACAAAGGTAGGTATAGCTACCAAGATCGGTAGCGCAGCGGCCTCTGGCGCAGCTGCAACAGCTATGGGCATACAGGCTGTTGCCTCTGGTGTACTAGGCGCTGCAACAGGCATATTAGGCGGCGTCCTGAGAGGATTCTCGGTCATCCTTACCAGCATCGCTGGTGGTATCGTCTCCATGACGACAGCTCTCGCGGGAGCAGCTCCTATTATTTTCATCGGATCATTAGCACTTGGAGCTTTTGGTATAGCATTAGGATTACTAGTTGGTAATGTGTGGTTATTAGGTCAGGGACTAGTATCTATGGGTGAAGGTTTTGCATCAATTTTTGACGCTTTTGATTCCGATGCGAGAGCACAAAATAGATTATTAAAACTTACACAAATAGATAAATCAGCAGCTTTACATTGGGATTCAATAGCCAGAGCTATTACAAATGTTTCTAATTCAATATCAAATGGAAATTTTGATAATATTGATAAATTGAAAGGATTGAGTGATGTAAAAGTAACAATGTCAACTGATATGTATACCAATTTCTTTGAATCAATTGCAAGTGTCAGTACAACTAGTGCGGACAGTTTGAATAAAACAAAACAAATTGTTGAGCAAATTTCTCACATTTCTAGCTCTGGAGATTCAACTAATTTGAAAGCTGCGACAGAAATGATTAAATCATTGAATGTTGGTAGCGCAAGTAAACAATCGGAACAATCCTCACAACCAATTATCATCAAAATAGATGATTTGGTATTAGGTAAATGGATGGACAACAGACAAGATAGATCAATTAGACAACCTACATCATTGAGTATGAGTACATAAGGTAATATAATATGCTTCCAGAAAAATTAACAGAAATAGAAAAAAGCAGAAATCGCGAAAAAACTTATGAACTTATAAGATATGAACAGGTTTATAATAACGCAAATCACAAACTTCAAATTCAATATATTGGCGCAAAAGAGCTAGACAGAATGCCAACCATGTTAAATCCATACCCAAAAGAAGCCAAAACAATTGAACTATTTTCATATTTAGATGATTATTCAGATACGTTTTCTCCCACATATAACGGAAATCCTGTATTTGGTAGAATGGATCCAATTGTTAATTATCAAAATACAACAAGAAAAATTACATTATCACTTAAAATTCCAGCCGTCGATTTATATCAAGCCAGAATGAATTTAGCTAAGTTGTCAAAATTTGCTAGTTTTATGTATCCCGTATATGGGAAAAATATTAATGGAGGACATTATATTAAACAACCTCCGTTATCAAGATTAAAATTTGGTAATCTTATCAAAGATCAAAAATCAGGAAAAGGTCTTTATGGGTACTTTGACGGTGGTTTGAATATTAAATGGGATTTAGAATCTGGCATATTTATTGGCCCTACAGCTCAATATAGGGAAAAACTACATGAAAGAGGTGACGCTGATGGTGGCGGAATGCATCATGATTATTTAACGGAAAACACCGAAGATGGAAACAGATATTATCCAAAAATTGTAAACTTATCACTGACATTCGTTGTGTTGCATGATCACTTATTGGGTCATGGAACGAATGAAGTAAATGCAGGATATGTAGAGACAATGGATGAGATTAAAGACGTATATGGTTTTCATAAGCACGTACCTATGCATACTGGTATAGAAAGTAGCGGGGTGGAATTACAATCTGGTAATGAGCCCAATCAGTCTAATATGACCAATGATGAACTTGTTAGATTCCAAAACGAAGATAACAATAACGAAATGTACATTTCATCAGATAATGATCGTTATTATCTTACCGGCCAAGCCAGAACAGTTTCTGACGATGTTACAAATGCACCTGACCCTTTTGGCTGGTTACAGAAAAATATATTAAAAGATTTCGAAGAAATCCACAAAAAGTCGAGAAAAGAATAATGCCAAGTTATACAACACATAAAAAATTTATAAATAATTTCAAATCATATTCTCAAATCCTTAAAAGAAGAGGATTAAAAGAAGCTGCATATTTAAATACACCAGTTTTACTTTATCCTACAATTGATGAAATAAATAAACTTAATATTAGTTATGAAGTCTGGCAAGCTGACTCAAGAGTATATGAATTATCTCATAAGTATTACGGAAATACTTATTATGGTTGGCTTATTTTATTTTTTAATAAATTAGGTTCTGAATATGAAATTAAAAATGGTCAAGTTTTAAGTATACCATCCCCACTTGACACAATACTAGGAATGGTTGGGCAATAATAAATGAGTCTATTAGGCGAAAACGACAAACAAGCTTTTCTTTTTAATGAAATTGAACAATTGATTCAAAATAGAAGGGCACAACCAATTGGATATGAAAACATTATAACTATTCAGGATATAAACCCAAATGATTTTATCAATAAATTATATAAAATGCCTGAAGGAGTATATGAAGCCTTTTCTACTTTATCACCTGTACGCAAAGCCATGCTTTATCCACATTTGTCAATATATAGATTTGACGGAACTGTTGGTGAGTACAAACAAATATTAATAAATACAAGATTCAATTCAGAAAGTTTGGGAATTTATAATAATGACAGTGATCCAACTAAAATATTTGAACAAATGGACGAAATTTCTGGTGTTGGTATAAAAAGAATCGTGATCAACAACAACCCCGAGAGAGAAAGTGATGTTAATATTCGTGTAACTGTTGAATTATTTATTGAAAATATTATGTTTTTAATGCACCCCGACATAAGAGCTATGATAACAGTTCCATTTATTAAAGACAATGTAAATAAAGAAGAAAATAGAATAAAAATTTCATATGGATGGAATGTACCAAATGATTTTACAAATGATAATGATGGAGACTTTAAAAATTTTCAAGATGCATTAAAGTATTCATATAAAAATATTTTGTGTGAATTATATCGACATGATTTATCATTTCATGAAGATGGTTCTATTAGTTTAAAGCTTGAATATATCGCAGGGTTAGAAGGTTTTGTTAAATCTAAGCAAGCCGACCTTTTCAATCCCGAAAATTATATCGAGTCAAACAAAAAACTAATACCAGAACATTCTGAAAATTTAAAAGCTATCAAAAAACTAGAAGAAGAGATAAAGGCAATTGTTGGTAATCCTTCTGTAGCTCAAGTTAAATTTATTGAAGACACAAATAAAAAAATTGATGAAAAAAAAGCGCAAAATGAAAAATATATAAAAGCTTTAATAACCCCGCTATATGGAAAAATATTATTAGACTTAATGAATAGTAATAATATTTATGTTGCAAAGTTTGATCTTAAAACAACTCTTTTTAACAAAATTACTAATCTAGCTAATCTAACTGCAAATATTTTTAGTGATGATGAGGACAATAAAAAAGAGTTAAATACTAATCAATTTAGTAAAGAGTTTTTAAAAAGTATAAAACCAATAAAAATTAACCGTGATTCTAAAATTCTTTATTCAAAAGCTTCTGACGAAAAAGCTTTGGATGCTGCTTATGCTAAAATTTATTCTGCAAATTATTATGTGGATGGCAAATCTAGAGTATTGACTACTGATAAGCCTTTAACAGAAGAAGATATTGAAAAAGTGGAAGAAACTCCAGACCTTCAGAAAGGAGCAGAGTCACTAGATAAACTTGATTCAATCTTTTATTTTCATTTAGGTGATTTGGTTGGAACTCTGATCAAAACTTTAAAGTTTCAATCAGATGATTTTAAATTTATATTTGGCACATTCGATTATGTTTTAGCAGATGGAAAAACTATTAAATATTACAATTTTTCAGATATACCAATCGATTTATATTCATTTATTGTATATTGGAACAATTATGTTATTTCAGCCAAACCATCAAGTTATTTATTTAGTAATTTTATTAGAGATTTATTCAAAGATTTCATTGGTAGTATGTTTGGTGCGACGGCTAGATCAAACGAACAATCTAGATTAACAACTTATACAGTTGGGTTAGATATCGTCAATTCTATGAAAGGTATTGAAGCTGGTAATTATAACGGGGATGATATAAAAGTTAATTTAGTAACTCCATTTGAAATAGCTTTATTAAAAGATAGAAATTCCATACACCAATACATGATTGTTACAGCCAGAAGTGTTTACAATGAATATTTAAACGCCGATTATGCTTCAGATGTTTCAAATGGTATATATCACTATAGAATTGCACAAACTGAAGGTATAATCAATTCTATAAGTTTTTCTAAAGTAGATAATCAAAAACTATATGACGCAAGAATGGTTAATCAGAAACTTAATATGGCTGGGAATATCTTGAAAGAACATTATGATGTTAATTTGACAAGTATTGGTAATCCTATGTTTCAAAATGGTAAATATTTTTACCTCGATCCATCATATAGTGGATTAAAGTTTGGAAAAATAGTAACTGAGACAATTGGTCTTGGTGGATATTATTTCATCCACGGTGTAGAGGACGTCATCTCAGCAGACGGCACATGGGTCACCAGCGTCACGGGAAGGTTCCATTCCGAGCCTTCAGACGGCAACACGGGCAAGCTGTCACTTGGTCGACAGGTGGGCGTCGCGCCTTCACCTATCAACAATTCTTTAGATCCTTCTAAAAGGAATTCATAATGGAATATCTTTTTCAAAAAGAAATCGACAGATTTGATGTATTAAAGAATTATTTATTATTTAATAGCAATAATAGACAATATTTAAAAACACTTGATAATAAATTAATATATGTAGACAATAATCAAACAGAATCATTTCAAGATGAAAAAATTAATATTGTTCTCAAAAAGTCTACATTAGAAAAATTTAAAACAGTAATGAATAAAATTAAAAGAGATTCATTTAGTGGAATTATACCAAATAATTCATTTTTTCATTATAGTAACATAAAAATTGTATCAAATTATAAACTTATTTCTCAGTCTATATTCTCTCATGTCCACAATACAACTATTGATTTTGAAGAGTTTTTGAATGGTAAAGAATTAAACAATATTGATGAATTTTTTACTTATTTGTTGCGTTTTTCAAAAGAAAACAATACTGCAATATGTTTCAGTGATTTAATTGATTCTGATGCAATATCATACACTAATTATGGACTAAGTTTTGTTGTTAATCCACATATAACTAATAAGCAATATATAGAAGATAATTGCTTTGGTTATTATTATAATTTATTATTAAGAAATGGTTTTTTGCTAAATGAAAAAAACCTTAATATAGTTATTGACTGTAAACCAGAGTATACAGAAGATACAGTTAAGCTTGTTGACAATGATGAATTGTTAATGCTATATAAAATTCTCTATGCATTATATAATAAATATTTGCTCAATAATAATAAAGAAGAATACAAAACAGAAATTTCAAAAGAAAAAACACAGAAACTTTATATTGATTTTAAATGTTTCTATAAAAAAATAAAAGATACCCAAATCATCAAAAAAATTATGATTGATTACATTGCTTGTGATAATAGCAATATAAACTTTTTAAATTTATTTGAAAAAGTATCTATTAAGCAAGAATCTCTAAAATTGATATTCAATAGATAGTGTCTATCTATATGTAATGAATTTCATTTACCATGTTTATAACGATATATATTTCATTAATGAATCATTTCACAAGGTAGATGATATTACGAAATTTTTTCCATGTTTTACATGGAGACCAAATAAATTTATAAATGATGATAGAAATGTTTATTGTTCATACTTTAAAAGAGATGGTCAATTACCTTCCGAAATTATTAAAAACCATAATATTGGTAAATTTAAGGGATTATTGATTAGTAATGGCATCAAAAATAATCATGAAAATTTATTTATGTCGATGAATAATTTTCTTATTAAAAAATTCCTTCTTAATATCAAAGAACATTGCAGGCAATTGATAGATAGTGGACTGTTTTATGACAAGGGATATGATTTACCGTATAAAATAATTGTAGAAATAGAGAAAAACAAGCTTAATTTACAAGGTAAATTAAGTCACAAAGATGGTGAATTGAGCTTTAATCCTTATACAAAAACATATAGGTTGAGAAATGATGAAGGTTATTTCTGTATTTATAATTTGAAGAAAGAATTAAGAGTTAATGTTCACCCAAATAATGATTTATTTATCGAATTTGATTATAATTCAGTCGAGTTTAGACTCCTTTTACATTGTGTTGGTATTGATACATCTCATGTATCTGATTTATATGAAGAATATAAGCATTTTTTCAATGTTGCTACTAGGGCAGAGTCTAAACAGAAGTACTTTGAAACAATTTATGGCGGTAGATATGAGGATGGCACCCCGATGAAGGAGCTTATTGATAAATTTATCAAAAAAGTGTATAATGGGGCATATATACAAACACCATATGGTGCAAGAGTATATTGTGATGATATCAAAAATGTTCCAAGTTATTATTGTCAAACAATTTGTTCTCTTATGCTTTATGAACAGGCATTAAAACTTGTTGATTTTATTAAAGATAATAATCTTAAATCATATTTATCATTTACATATCATGATGCTATAATTATAGACGTTGTGTCAAGTGAAATAGAACTACTTAAATCACACATTTCACAGTTTACAGAAACTAGGTTTGGTCACATTCCTGGCGTGTTTAAAGCTGGTTTAAATTATGGTGATATGAAAAAATTCGAGTTTAAAAATGTTTGATATATATTCTATTGGTAAATATTCAATAAATGCTCTTAAAGATCACAATAATTATTGTCCTCTTATAGTAAATAAAGAATCAGGACCAGAAGATTATGAAAATAATTATATACATACAAAAACAGAAAATAACGACGTAATTATATTTACCGAAATATGCGAAGATTTAAATGGTGTACTTTTACGGCTTTTAGAAAATTATAACGGCAAGAAATATGTTGTACTTTTACTTAAAAATACCGGCAACTTAAAAGAATCTCACAAAAATAATCAAAATATTTTTTCTCATATTTTACAAGAATACACAAGAAGTGGACTAATTGATAGAATATTCCTGCTCTCTTTAAACAGAATAATAGAAAAATTAAACACGAACATTTTTCAAATTGATGCCGCAATGAATGTGTTTATCATTAATGTGCTCAGTTTGTTGATGTTTGTCGAATACGGTGAGCCTGTTTTCGGAAAAAGTTTCGAAACAGAAATTGTCGACAGAATTTCAACGATTGGATTTTGTAATGATGGTATTGTTTCATATCTTTATGATTTTGAAACCATGAAAATGGAACATCATTATGTAGTCTTAATCAATGAAAAAGACCCAAGTTCTAACAACATTATCCAAAGCATGGATAATGTTGTTAGAACAAAAGAGTATTCATCTTATGAGATACATTCTACAGAAGATGAGTCAACGACATTTGTAATAGGGTCAACGAATGTCATTCAACAAATAGAAATTTAAACAATTTAAAAAGGATTAATAAAATGACAGTATTCTCCAGTGACATGTTAAAAGATATTGATGACGTTGGCGTTCTAAGCCATGCAGAACAGAAGACATCCTTCAAGGCTTGGAATCCGGGTGTAAATCAGGTGCGATTAGTTCCGTACCCTGCTCTTTCAGATCTCAGAAATCCAAATTCTGAGATGCGCCCGACGGCTGCGACCGAACTAAAAGTTCATTATGCTAAGGACTTAAATGACAAGGTTTTGGAAGTTTTTGTTTGTCCAAAGAGCTATGGCGAGTCATGTGCTAGTTGTGATCATGGATGGACCGTTTATAATGCTCGAAAAGAGTTGGGTAAACTGAAAGAAGATGATAAACTTTGGAAGCGTTTCTTACCTTCTGATGCATATGTTTATTATGGTTTTGATCGAGCCCGTGAGCAAGAATTTATTAAAGCAGGCTTAATTCAGTTAGAGCCAATTAAGTTTTCAAAGCAAATTCACGAGGCACTAGAAGCACTTAAAAATGACCCTAGTGTTGGTAAGTTTATGTCCATTACTAATGGTATGGACATTAAAGTGACGTATAGTGCTGCCGCTGCATTAAATCGTCAACAGAGTCTATCGATAAAAGAAACACATCCGCGTTCTGCTCTTTTATCTTCTGAATATTTGTCTGATCAAACAACTACTGACAAGAAGGGTAATATTGTAATTGCCCCTCAAGATCATGAGATGATTAACGAATTACTGGTTGCTGCTTGGGGAAATATTTCCCCAATTAGCTCTCTATATAGTATTCTGAAGGAAGATGCGATTTTAGATGTTATGGAAAGGATGAATTCCAATGACCGCTTAGTTACAGAGGTTCAATTTGGTACTTCTCCATCTAACAAACTAGATGCTGTCATGGGCGCTAGTGTAGAGTTTGACGATGATGATGTACCGTTCTAAGAAAGTGGTTGACTGATGCTGAGCGGTGTCTATAGTATCTGAGTAACAAGCCAATCTATATGAATCTATATGATTCCGTAGAATCCTGTTACGTGTAGTAGTACAGTAATAAATCACATTAATAAGATTTATTACTGTACTACATTTATAAATATATTCTATCATAATATGCAAATATGATGTAGTGATAACATTCCGCCCTTCCACGGCGTGCTCGTCAGTTTGAATCTGACTATTTGCTCCAAATTTTAAAAAAGTGTTTTATCCGAAATAGGTAAATATAATGAAAGATAAAAATTATAATTATGAAATTATCAAAGGTTTCGAAAAGCGTATGTTAATGGCTTGTGTCTTTGCAAGAGGCACAATCCATGGTGAAATGTTCGAAGCGGTTTTTCTATGGCCTAAAAACCATGAAAACCCTAAATGGGTGATTGATTATCAGGTTTCTTACACGAGCGCAGAAAGTAGCCATAATCATTATGAAATTCAACCAGAGCTAATCTTTGAATTAGATAAAATTGTTCAAGACGCTCTTAAAAATAATACTACGGAGTAGAGAAGTTGGTCATCTCGTCAATCTTAAAAAATTGAAGATCATGGGTTCGAATCCCATCTCCGCGCCTTATATGGTCTATTCGTCTATTGGTTAGGATTCAAGTTTTTCAAACTTGCGAAAAGAGTTCAATTCTCTTATAGACTACAATAATTATATTTAAAAGTAAATACAGATCTAGGGACGACATATGTGGTTCAATTGGTAGAACAGTAGGCGGAAACCTACAGATGCTTGGTTCAAATCCAAGATATGTCGTCAAATAAATGCCCTTTAGCAATCATAGTGAAAGCGGCGAGCTGTTAACTCGCATAGAGGCTGGGGCGGTACCAGCAAGGGCAGCCAAACATAAAGGAAATAATATGACAACCTTTGTTCAATTATCAACAGAAGATAAAGTTTCTGTTGATGAAACTTCCGAGAATAAAATTCAAGCTCTTGAGGCTAAAATTCAAGCTCTTGAGGCTAAAATTCAAAAGCTTGAAGAAGAAAACCTTCGGCTTTTTGAGGTTATTGCCTGTGAATGTCCTGCTGGAAGGCGTTGATAGTAGTGTCTTCAAATGTGGAAGTGTGGCAGAGTGATTTATTGCACTTCTTTGCTAAAGAAGCGGGACTAATCATCCCCGCGAGTTTGAATCTCGCCATTTCCTCCAATATATAAAAACAATAATATGACAAATATAAAAACTATTGTAGAATCTTATTATAAGCTAAAAAATAAAAATGATTTTTATAGAGATATACATTCACGTCAAAGAGATGCGAATTGCTTCAAAGCGTCATATTCTACAGCAAGAATCTTCAAGACTATTGGTCATGTAAAAAACCATTTTCATTTTCTTTTTGAAGAAAAAGACGATTATATTTGGGAAGATTCTCTTGGAAGAGAACAATATATTAAAGATGTAACCATTGTGCAAACTATATTGTACGATAATTACACTTGGGAAATTAAAAACTTTAAATTATGATTTATATTAATCTACAAGATTATGCAGGTGATGCGCTCTGTTATATTGGCAGGGATAAAGGCACTGCAATTAGAAAAACTTTAAAACTTGATGAAATTGATAATTCTGAAGAATTAGTTCTAATTTTTATTAGAATAGATTTAATATCTATGAGTGGAGGTTTTTTCCAAAACCTATTTAATAATTCAATTTTAAAACTTGGAAAAAACAAATTTTATGAAAAATATACTTTTGTAGGTAAAAATTTTTCAGAATTTATAACAAAATCAGTGGATTTTGTTATAAATCTTGACTCAAATAATAAATCTAGTATATAGATAGTGTGGAAGCGTGGCCGAGTGGCTTAAGGCGCTAGTCTTGAAAACTAGAGGGGCTAATAACCTCCGTGGGTTCAAATCCTACCGCTTCCGCCAAATATGTTGTTTCATATGGTGTTCATCGTCTAATTGGTTAAGATGCTCGACTGTGACTCTTGAGATCAGGGTTCAATTCCCTGTGAACACACTCATAATGATTCACAAAGAAACTAGTTGATACTCTGAGCGTTGTGCTCATACTTCAAATGAAGCTAAAAAACCATTTGTCAAATATATAAAGTTGACGCTATGTAAATTAAATTAAATAAATTTTGTCCTATTTATCCTATTACAACATATGAACTAGTCAAATATAAAGTTGGTGTTATGAATTAATTACATAAATTTTATCCTATTTATTCTATTACAACATATGAACTAATCAAATATAAAGTTGGTGTTATGAATTAATTACATAAATTTTATCCTATTTATTCTATTACAACATATGAACTAGTAATTCATATGTTGTAATAGTTTCTAGGTGTAGCCGCAATGGTAGCGCGCCCGGTTTGGGGCCGGGAGGTTGTAGGTTCGAGTCCTACCACCTAGACCAAATTAATGTCATTGAAGCTCTAATGGATTGGGCACCGGTCTGTAAAACCGGCGGGAAACCAAGTGGGTTCGATCCCCACCAATGACACCATGATAAGCGATTGTAGCCCAATTGGCAGAGGCGTTTGACTCAAAATCAAAATGTTGTCGGTTCAAGTCCGACCTTTCGCACTATATTCAGTTTTTTAGGTATATTAAATATACCTAAGATGATAAGATATATACTTGGCAAATATTTAAACCATTTGCGATATCTTATCAAGCCAAAGAATAGTTTATATGCTAAAACAATTACCAGCCCCTGATCAGGCCGGAATATTAAGATAGGTTCGAAGCCTTCTTCTTTGGTTTAAATTTTTAATTATGCGCCGTTAGCTTAACTGGTTAGAGCCCCCCGCTCATAACGGGGTTTATCACGGTTCGAATCCGTGGCGGCGCACCAGTATGCCACATTAGCTCATTTGGTAGAGCACACGCCTGAAGAGCGTGGTGTGCTTGGTTCGAATCCAAGATGTGGCACCATATTCTATTAATGTACCTTGTATTTAAGCTCTTGTAGTTAAGTGGTATAACAACAGTTTTGTAATCTGTTATCCTCAGTTCGATTCTGAGCTGGAGCACCAATTAGGAAATATAAACATGCCAGAAAATTTAATTTATACCATCGTAGTAAATGGCGAAAGGTATCCATTAGAAGAAACCGATAATCTTGTTTTGGTTTCTTATGAATTTGAAGTTTTATCAGAAAGAAATCCCGAAGACAAGATTCATGTGACAAAATTCGAAAATAATAATTGTCAAATAATTTTGTCAAATTATATGGATTTAACAACAGGAGAATAAGGTTAAATATATATAAAATATGACAAAAAATCATTTAAGTGGCTCTGGAAAGCAGAATTGGTACACGCCGGAATACATAATTAATTCTGCACGTAATACTATGGGCGGAGATTTCCATCTAGATCCCGCTTCTTCAAAAGAAGCGAATAAAATTGTAAAAGCCCATAAATTTATAACGTTAGAAGAAGATGCATTAAATCCAGAAACACGTTGGAGAAATGATAAACATATCGATGATCCTATAAGAATCTGGATGAATCCACCTTATTCTCGTGGTATTATGTCTAAATTTATAAATAGATTAATAAAAGAATTAACTCACCTACATGATCAGGCTATCGTTATTGTTAATAGTGATACAGGTACTTCGTGGTATCAACTTTTACTTAGAAATAGTTCTGCTATTTGTCATTTTAATCGAAGAGTTAGTTTTATCGATGGTGATACCATGGAAATGGTAAAAGGTAATAATTACTCTCAAACAGTATTTTATTTTGGTAGTAATGTTGAAGATTTTCAGCTAAATTTTAATGAATTTGGCATTATTTCAAAGAGTTTATAAAACAATGCGAGTGTAACCCAATTGGCAGAGGTATACGCCTTAGAAGCGTAATGTTGCGAGTTCAAGTCTCGCCACTCGTACTATTTTAACATATTAAAAAAGGAATAACACCATGGAAAACGAAATTATAAATACCGTATCACAAGCTTTGTTTGAATTTCAAACATTGAATGTAAGTCCAATGTTGTCAGCAGTTTACACTGGAAATATCTTTGAAAAGACGCTGGTTCAACCAAAACTAGATGGTGTAAGAGTATTAATTAAAAAAACGAATGATGGCGTTGAATTTTTCAGTCGTACATCTAAATCGTTGAATTCATTAAATAGTTTGGCATCTGAATTTTCATTATTTCCAAACGGTGTTTATGATGGTGAAGTTGTTGCTAAAGATTTCAAGTCTGTAATGGAGCAAATTCACCGCGAAAAAGATTTAGATATTTCTAATCTTAAGATTGTATTGTTTGATATCAATACACCAAAATATATATTTCTTTACAGGATGTACTATTTGCGAACTCTTTGTGAAGCACAAGGTTCAAATATCGTATCCTGTATTGATACGTTTGAAGCAACAAAAACTTCTGAAGTTGAAGATTTTCTAGAATTGTTTTTGAAGCAAGGGTATGAAGGTTTAATGGTTAGAAATGGGATTTCTACTTACGAACCGAAGAGAAGTAAGAATCTTCTTAAATATAAAAAAGTACAAGAAGCAGATTTGAGAATTATTAATTTTTATGAAGGTAAAAATCGTCTAAAAGATAGTTTAGGTGGTTTAATCTGTCTTTCAGAGGAAGGTTTGCAGGTTAACGTGGGTTCTGGTTTCACAGATTCTGAACGAGAACAATATTGGGCCATGAAAGAAGCTTTAGTAGGTCGAATGGTAGAAATTAACTATCAAGAAAAAACTTCTAAGTCTTATAGATTTCCAGTATTTAAAAAAATTCGTTTTGATAATATTCTATAAAAAGATGGGTCACTAGTTCAGTGGTAGAATGTCGGTCTCCAAAACCGAAGATCTGTGTTCGATTCATAGGTGGCCCGCATCTTAACATTATGCTATATGTATAAATAGAACTCTAGATATGAATTTATCAAAAATCATCATTAATGATATAGAATTTGATATGGTTACCAAAAGTAAAATGAAATCTAAAAATTTCAAATATAATATACTTTTGTTATACTCCGATGATGGAACTTGGTTTGCGGAAGCTAAAGTTGATAAAGACTATCTTGGTTTTGGTAAAACACCAGAATCAGCTTTAAATTCATTGTTTGAATACAAAATTTTTAAGGAATAATATCATGTACCAAGTTTTAAAAAATGGCGATATTAAAGCTGCTAATCGGTTAACACTATGCTACTTGATAACACAAACAGTGTGCCTACAGTAGTCGCGTCACTGTTTGAGAGCACTAAAACAATTCAACAAATTAGGAAAAAGAATGAGTAAATTTTTTACAATGAATAAATTTGGCAATATTATTGACGAATTTGATAAGAAAGCAGATTTTAATTATTTTAATGATGAAAACAACGTGCCACTTAAGGCTTCTACGCCTATCCTAGAAAACGGGGCGGATTTTGCTAGTCTATTTTCAGAAACAAAAAAGGTTTCACGCAAAGAAATGGCAATTGAAATTACCAATAATGGATATGTTGCCTGTACGGTTGGCTTTCATAAAAAGGCTGAAGATAAAGCAATTAAACAAGCATTTTATAATTGTTACCCAAATAAGGGCAAGATTATTTCAGAAGTTGATTATAAGGCATCTGTAGATAAGCTTGTAAAGACTGCTTTGGATGGCGATGAACGTACACTTGTCGGATATTATCTTGGCAAGTCAGATACAGAAGGTCGTCTTCTGTTTTTCGATTCGGAAGTATTTTATAAATCTTTTGAAGAATTCCCTGAAAAAGATACTAATTTTCACAAAAGCAAGTCAATTCGACTTGTTGATCCACGGACCATATATTTGCTCATTCTTAAGAATGTGCAATATCTCTTAAAAAAGTAATAAGGAAGTAATATGAGCAGAAATAATGTTGAAAATGTCCTTGAAGCAATGCATAAATTTGATATTGCAGAACTCTGCATTACAATCACAGATTCAGAAGGCCAAACTACAACAATTGATTACTCAAAGTTTAGTCCAAAGAATTCGGATTGTGAAAATTTAATGACGTTCTTTGAGGATGTGCATGATTCATTTCAAGATTTTCTCGAACTTGAAACAACAAATAAAAACGAAGACACAGATGACGAAGATTCTGATGAGTGGGATTCTTCCGATGATGATGATGATGATGATGATGATGATGATGATTAATAGCTTAATCCGATAAGGAGATCATCGTATGAGTATGAGAAATAAGCTTAATAACGGGATAAGCGGTAAGGGTTCTATACACAAGCGTCTAACTGGTGCAAACCCTCACTATTGCAAGTATTGTGGTCGTTGGGGTGTAATCCTTTTCCCAAAATTCGCAGCGTAGTAAAAAAATCGACAAATCGTGCTATTCGTCGAATTAAGATTGTTATCGACGAATAGCATTTTAATATTCGCTATATAATATAGCGTCTATGTCTCCATAGTTCAACGGCTAGAACAGTCGGCTTTTAACCGATCAATGATGGTTCGAATCCATCTGGGGACACCAAACATCTTAAAGTTATTAAGATAATAAATTTGGAATTTTTCCAAATACACACCCAAATGGGTTTTTAAAAAGGTTTAATTAAATGAGTAAGAAAAACATTTTTCGTTGGTTTATGCTAATTCTTTCAGTGGCGCTACCAGTGTTAGTATTGGCGCAAGTAGTCTATCGTTGTTCTGAACCACCGACTACTTGTCCAAATACAACCACAAGCGCCTCAGAACTGTTCTCTAGTACCGATATTGAAACGGTGACCCCTAGCGAGACGTTACCGGTCATTGTAGTGGTAACGTCGATGGACGCGCCTACCGTTGATTCTGATGCGTCTGAGACGGGTGTTGATGTGGTTCTTGACGAGACACACATCACCGCCACACCCAGCCGTTAAATAAGTACACACGAATCACCTTCATCATATTTCATGTGATGAAGGTGATTTCGTGCTTACAGTATTAGGAGGTGATTGATGTATAAATCTGATTATTTTAATATATTCATTACTATAATTATTACTATAATTATTGGACATATAATTGGGTTTTCCTTAGTTAAATTAATGCTCGGTTTATAAATATACGCCCGTAACTCAGCTGAATAGAGTGCCATTTTTCTAAATTGGAAGTCGCCGGTTTGAGTCCGGCCGGGCGTACCATTTCTACTATTAATCAAAGGAATAAAATGAAACCATCATTATACTATACTAAAATTAGCAATTTCTTTAAAGAAATGGCTTTATCAGATCTTAAACATTCAAAAGATCCCGTGATTACTGAAAGGGCTTTGATCTACGCGAATATCATGTTGCTTATAGAGCCAATTAAATACCCAAAAGAAATCGTCAGGTTTGGGGTTCTCTTCGAAAGAAGAGACGAAAGTTTATATTTTGTGCATGATATAAACTTTGCACATAGGCTGTTAATAACCTACTTTGGAGAAGATATGCACATGTCACTTTATGTTAAAGACAGTGATGTTGGTATTGATTTTGGAAAAATTAGCGAAGCTGATACGTATTTAAGTCTCCGTAGTTTTATCATTCCAACCTGTGCAAGATTCTATCTTGATGGTTTAAAGAAAGCTAGACTTATGCTTCAAGATTACGAAGAACAGCTTGAACACATTGAGGAAGCCAATAAATTTAATAATGAGATAATTAATAATATTAAATATAATATTTAATATAGTTTCTTAGTGTAACGGCAACACGTATGATTTTGAATCATAAAATTTGGGTTCGACCCCCAAAGGAACCAAAGTCCAATTAACATGTGAAAACTAAGAGGTTTATCGTGAGAACAAAATTTGAATTATTAAACGTTTCTTTTAAAAAAGAAAACAAATTAATCACCGTTTCAAAATTCTTAGTTAAACCTCTTGATTTTTTGTGGCCATTATATGGTGGCTGCCAACATTTCCATAAAATTGCTCAATTTGAATTTGACATTGGGGAAATTTTTGAATTCGAAGAGTTGCCATATGGCAACATTATTTATACTAATAATAAAAATATCTATATTTACGAATCCGGATTGGAAACTACCTTAATCGAATTAATTCATGGTGATAATATTATCAATGGAACGATTTACAATATTGATGATTTTTATTTGCATATTATGTTTAAGTATAATGAATCACTAAGAAAACAATTTTTAGTGATTCTCAACTAATCTGTTTATTTTTAATACAATATGGTGACAGATATGCTTCCTTATCCTTTTTATTGGGTCATTGAGAATAAAACACATAGTGTTTCAAACAATCTTCATAGTAAAGAAGATGTTTGGGAAATAATTCACAAAAGCTTAAGTCATAATGACTTAATAGCTCTGTATAGACAATATAATAACCCTGAATTTTATAGGATTCGACCGCTTCATGGTGAAGCTATCTATTGCCCCGGCGAATTGTTTCAATCAAAACAATGTTACAATCATGCTTCTATAATAGAAGATATGTGTGATTTTGTATGCAATACAATTGGCGAACGTGATAGGATTGAACTACAATATCCATGCATAAAAATATTATTAATTAATATCCCAATCAAATATTGTATTTCGATGAAAGAAGCTTATGAAATAGATAAATACGGTCAGTGGATTTCTCAACGTTCGAACGAATATAACCAACCTGATTTAGCTGTAAAACAATCTATACTAAGACTTATCTTAGGTGAAATTAAGGATAATAAAATTAGAGTATGGCGCAATGAAGATTTTATTATAGATTTAGATAACTGTACAAAATATTAAAGGACTCGACATGATTTCTCCCCTAGATGGTCGTTACAAAAAGCAAACAAGGAAAGTTGATGAAATTTTTAATGAAAGAAACACTTATAGACTTTATTATAATTTGGAATTACTATACTTGTCTAGTTTTTTAAAGCATTCAAAAAAATGCGATCATGAATTCGAAGACTTCCCTAAGTGGGAAGACGCTTTTTATGATGATATTAAGCTTTTAGAAAAAACTACAAATCACGACATTGGTGCAGTAGTTAAGTTCATTAAAGAAAAAATTTGTAACGAATTTACGATTTTAGACGGAGAAAAGATGTCTAATTTCGTACATCTTGGTTTAACCTCTTCGGATATTAAATGCCTAGCTGAAGCAATTCAGATCGCACAAGCTCAAGAGTTGGTATATAACCAACTTGAAAAAATTCGTATAGAGTCTATAAACCTTCGTCAAAATTATGGTAGGGAAATTTTTCCCACCTTTACTCATGGTCAATTGGCTACACCATGTCACTTCGATGATTATCTCAGTAATTTATTTGAACCTCTATATGATACTATCAGAACACCAATAAATATTGGTATAAAAGTAGGAGGCGCAAACGGCAACCTGACTTCGCTTCAGCCTATTTTTAATGATGAAAAATATCAAAAAAACTTAATGACAGAAGACTTTACTAATAGTATAAACGATCATTACAATCTTTCTCTAGAAGAAGAATTCTATACTACTCAAGTTCCTCATTATACTCAAACGATGAAATACATTTCATCTCTGGAACATCTTTCTCTTAAGGGAATACAAATTTGTCAAACTATGTGGGGACTTAATTCTCACAACCTAATTATAATTTTACCCAAAAAAGGTGAAATTGGCTCTAGCACAATGCCTCACAAGGTTAACCCAATTGCATTTGAAAATGCTGAAGGAAACTTTAAAATGGTAATATCTTTGTGTAGAATCCTAAATGATTCAATGGGAATCAGTAGGATGCACAGAGATCTTAGTGGCTCAACAATTCAGCGCAATTTTGGTGTACTGTTTGGTCATTTAATTGTCGCGATGAAAAATCTAAAAAACGGCCTTAAGTTAATTGCAGTAAACCCATCTTACAATATAGATCGCCCAGAAAATGAAATTTTATTAATGGAATACTATTCCACAATATTTCAATTTCTTGGCAACGAAGATGGATATAATATTTGTAAACTTGCCTCAAGAGGTAATCAAGATTTTAGTATTGATAAATTTATCAGATCTAATATAGAATTAATTTTGGAGCTTGAATCAAAGGGCTTTAAGATATTAACAAAACCTAGTGAATATGTGGAATATTGGGAAAAACAATGAAATTTTATACAAGATTAAGTGGTGTGATTGATATATCCGATAAAGAAGATATAAAAAGATTAAAAATTGAAGATTTGATTTATGGGTGTAAAAATATCCGACGTTTCGGGAATCAAATTCCTTGGACTGTTGCTGAACATAGTCTTCTTGTCGCACATTTAGCAGAAATTTTGCGCGCTAACACCGCAGAAGTGTTGGCGTGTTTAATGCATGATTTATCAGAGGGTCTTCTTTCTGATTTGCAATCACCACTCAGACAAGAAATATCAAAAAATTCAAAAACATATGAAGATTGTCACCTAGCAATAAATACACACTTATTTGATACATATCTTCATGATCTTACTGAATATGGCAAAACCAACAGGGGAGATTGGACATCTTGTTTTGGTGTATATGAAATCGCAACCGTAGACAAATTTGCATTTTGGATTGAATATTATTATTTTATTAGAAGAACTAATAACCAATATTTTAGTCCTCGGGAATTTCAAATTCCCGATGATTATGAATCGACATTAGTAAAATTATTCAATTTTACACCAGACTTATATAAAACAATTTCAGAAATCTTCCATAAAATTCGTAGGCAAGATTTATTAATAGAAATTGATAGAATTATAAGTCCTGGTGATGAAAACGAATATGAAGATGAGGACGAAGATGAGGACGAAGATGAGGACGAAGATGAAGACGAATAAATATTTCATAATTGGGGATATTCACGGTTGTTATGATGAATTAATGGAACTTATTGATGGTGTCGAACCAGATAGAGAAATTATTTCTGTTGGCGATCTGACAGACAGAGGACCTGCATCTGATAAAGTTCTGGTTTGGGTACTGGAAAATGGTATTAGATTTTCTCTTGGCAATCATGATGATAAACTTATTCGATGTCTAAACGGAAATAGTGTAACAATATCTCACGGTCTAGACTTAACTCTTGAGCAAATTAAAAATAACAAAGCAGACGAACAATATATTTTAGATAATTTACTCACCCTTCCTATGAATTATTATTTAGAACTTGATGAAGGTAAATTAATTATCGTACATGCTTCTTATTATGTCTCAAGTGACAGAAGTATGAGAGGGGAAGAGCGCGGTCACGTAAGCCGTAACAAGGCTCTGTATGGCTTCACAACAGGTGCGCGGGACTCTAACGGGTATCCTGTCAGGATCGATTGGGCCGAGGCTTACAGGGGCTCACAGGTGGTCGTGCATGGACACGTTGTGGTTGACGAGGTGTTGTCCAAAAATAACGTTTGGAATATTGATACCGGGTGTGTGTTTGGCGGAAAATTAACAGGATTGAATTATCCTGAAATGACGCTTAAATCCGTCCAAGCTAAAAAGATCTACTCACCCAAACGTTAAATAAAGTGTTCATCCATATGTTGTGTCTATACTTGAGACACTAAGGATACGGGATGAATAAATTTAAATTTAAATTTAAAATAAAAAACGCTAAAGATGTTTCTATTGATTTAAAAATTAAAATATCTGATTTTATTTCTAGTTCTCGTGGAATTTATAAAGATATTTTTTTCACAAATTTAGAAATTTACGTTAAAGAACTTGGATATAATTTAGAAAATTATTCTTCTTTTCAAATTGGATTATTAACTGAAGATAATAAAAATATCTCTTTTAATGGCCAAGTTTCAAGAGTTGAATTTAGCAAAAATGAATTTATTGAAATATGCTACGCACAAAACATATCTACTGGTGTTTCTTTTATAGGAACATCTTTTGAAGAGGTGTTAAAAATAACAAATTTACAATTAAACTGAGGAAAATATGTTAGAAGAACAATTAAAAAAATTAGAAGAACACATAAAAAAACTAGAAGAACAGCCAGAACAACCAAAAGGACTCTTAGAAGTTCTTCGTCAAGTTGACGAGCTTAAGAAAATTATGAAAAATATGTTTCCAAATGAGTTAGATCTTCTCTTAGAAGATGTTCGGCAAAGTGACGAGTTTAAGAAAGTTTTGGAAAATATGTTTCCAAAACAGTCAAAAGAACTCTTAGAAGCTCTTCGGCAAAGTAATGAGTTTAAGAAAGCTGTGGAAAATGTGTTTTGAACTGAAAAAAGATGGAAAATATTCTGCACGTTCCTTAACAAGAGGATTTTCCCAAACTAGAAAATCTTCGAATTGATGAATATATTATTTATTATATATTATATAAAAAGAAATACTAGAAGCTCGTCGACAAGATTAAGAAAGAATATCTTTCTGTAGCAATTGCTGAATATACAAAGAAAACTGAGGAAAATATGTTACTAGAACAGTTGAAAAAAGATAAATTAGAAGCTCTTCGGCAAGGTGACAAGATTAAGAAAGATATTCTTTCTGTAGCAATTGCTGAATGTACAAAGAAAACAAAAGAACCAGATGATATCTTTGTTGAAAAGGTATTGGCTAAATTGATCAAAAGTAATAATGAAACTTTGAGTAAAGCTCATTATGATCACCTAATTGAAGAAAACGTTATCTTATTGAGTTATTTACCTAAGATGTTAACAGAAGATGAAATCTGTTCAATCATTAAAACAAATCAATTTATTTCAGTTCCTCAATGTATGTCATATTTTAAGGCAAATCATCTTGGAAAATATGACGGAAAGATTCTTTTAGAATTGTTTGTAAAGGAAATTTAAATATGGAGAATTTAGAAAGTTTTTATAGCTATAACGTAATTAAATCCGATGCTCTTTCTCATAAAGATTGTTATCTGTTTCATGCGGTTAATTGTAAAGGTGTAATGGGCGCTGGTATTGCTAAACATATCAAAGAAAAACATCCGCATGTATATGAAGATTATAACCAAACATGTTTACAATATGATGAAGGTTGTTTAGGATTGTCTTTGACATCGCTCGGTACAGACAACGTACAAGTTGTAAATTTATTCACCTCAGTTGGATTTGGGGAACAAAAATGTTCGAGAAAAGAAATTCTTCAACACACCAAAACTGCATTATTTAATGCTTTTGGTGATATGTTTTTAAGTAATTTATTTATCAAGCCAATCAAAATTGTTTCTAATAAATTTAATAGTGGCTTGTTTGATGTCCCTTGGGAACAAACAGAAGTATTATTAAAATGGTGTATTGAAAATAGTCTAGATACTCTATTTACTAAATTCCCAAATCTTCCTCATGACTTTGCAAAAGACGGAAAAAAAATTCTAACATGGGATGTATGTGAGCTATAAATGAAAGATAAATTATTTAAAAATACATCAGTTATTATTGACGCCAATAACGTATTTATTTCAACGTATTCTGTGAGTACATATTCATATAATGGTGAATTTTATGGTGGCGTATTGGGTTTCGTCAATATGCTTAATAAATGTTTAAAGTCATATAATCCAAACGATATGTATATCGTTTGGGATGGTAAGAACTCAAGAGCAAAACGTCAAGTTATTAATGAAGAATATAAAAACCATAGAACCGCCCCTAAACCACACCAA
>Ga0209702_10002444_pt1 | contig 32383 bp, 37 predicted proteins | sample FRY01_FD_187210 | JGI IMG/M metagenome (GOLD analysis project Ga0209702, IMG submission 187210) | Freshwater microbial communities from Lake Fryxell liftoff mats and glacier meltwater in Antarctica - FRY-01 (SPAdes) (version 2) | ecosystem: Environmental > Aquatic > Freshwater > Ice > Glacier...
ACTCTAATAAAAGTGCTCGGTTTGGGTGGTTTGTTGGCTAAAGTTACGGAATTGATTCAAGGTGAAGCAATGAGGCGCGACAGAAATATTGCGTTGGTGGCTTAATATGAATATTTCAGGTTCGACTAGTCAGTTGTTTTGTTGCGCCAGGCTTTGAGTTTGGCGATTTTGAAATAGCTCGTCGAGAAGACTTGCTTCGCACGCACGGCACGACTGATCTGCACAGAGAGTTGATTGAAACATTCACCAGGGTTTAGCCACCCAGGTCATGTTGACTTAATCGCTTACGTATAAAAATATATGCGATCTTCGGTTAGCCTGATTAGCAACGAATAATCGATGCAGCCCAAGAAAACCCGAGGCCACTGGTGGCAATGATGGCCAGCTCACCTTCAGGTAACAGGCCATTTCGATGGGCTAACGCCATACAAAAAAAGGCATCAGCTGGGCCAATATGACCAAACTCGGTTAACGAAATATAAGTATGGTCATGTGGCATGCCAATACTGTCTAGAATGCTATCGCGCAATGTTTTTTTAATTTGGTTCATGACAATATATTTCATGTCAGACAAGGGGTGACGCGAACGTTGTGCCGCCAAATGAATGACGGCAATATATTCTTTTGTATAAACTTTATTGATCAACTCTGCAAACTGAGTTGGGTCTACTTGTGAATAGTTTTTTTCCCAGTCTTTAATGTCAGGCCCTGCTGGCAGGCGCGTGCCACCGATGTCAACCCTTAATAAATCAGACAATTCACCATCGGTATGTTCAGCAAAACTTAAAAATTGATAGCGGGGATGGTCTTTTTTTAAAACCACTGCTGCAGCACCATCACCAAAATATAAAAGTGGATGACAACCCGGTATTTTTGATGAGACCACCCTGCTTAGCGTATCTGCACAAATAACCAGCGCGGTTTTAATTGAAGGGTCACGATCCATTAAGCCACCCGCAATATTGCAGGCAAGGGTACCGCCCGCACAGCCGTTGCGCACTTCAAATGAATAGGCATGGTGACAGCCCAGTTCTCGAACAATCGAGCTTGATGGGCACCAAAACCGATAGTCGTAATCGCCTGCCGACACAAAGATAACTAAGTCAATATCTTCACCCTTTACGCCGGCATCTTCTAAGGCTTCTTTGGCAGCACTTAAGCCCATTGTTAATGGGTGCTCGGTCTCGTTGGCAACATGAATATGTTCAAACCCAATGCCATGGGTGAGGCGTTCGACCGGTATATTGGCCTCTTTAGCCAATTGTTCGGCAGACACTATTTTTTTGGGCGCATACGTACCAAAACCGGCAATCCCAAAAGCAACGTGACCACGATGGTGGTCTAAGGAGGGTGTTGTGTTCATGTGGATATTTTATTGCAATAAAAACTAGGTTTACATACCAACAGTTTACCGATATGACTGAAAAACAGTTGGCTTACCATTCACGCTAATGAGTAAAACATCGTAGGGGTCTTGTCTGCCACCGTATTCGGGGCCATTCATGCCGGGGCTGCCTACGGGCATGGCGGGCACAGCAAGCCCAATTGCCATGGGTTTTTCAGCTAACACTCTTTTGATTTCTTTGGCGGGTACGTGCCCTTCAATGGCGTAACCCCCAATGAGGGCAGTGTGGCACGACGTAAAAGCAACAGGCATGCCCAGTTTTTTACGCATTAAATCATGGCCTTCGGTATAAGCTTTAACAACAAAACCGTTTTGCTCAAGATGGTTGGCCCAATCGGTACAGCAACCACAGGTGGGGCTTTTCCACATTTCAATGACTGGTTTGTCTGCATTGGCAAAACTGACAGTGGGTAAGCACACTAAGCCTATTGCAAACGCTCGACGTTGAAGGTTAATTTTGTTTACGGGTTTCATAGAAATCCTCTCTGCCACGAATATGCACTATACAGATTCAGGTGCCTGAAACTTATGGCGGTGATGATATTTTTTAAAATGTTTCTGACGATTGAGTCAAACTATGGGTTAGTTTTCACAACTTTTTTAACGATTAGGGCATCATTTTCTTGAGCCGCTACAAAATCGATCTTATCACCCACTTTTAAACCATTTAGTATTGATTTGGGCTTAGCGGTGAACACCATGGTCATGGGTGGCATATCAATTGATTTGATTTCGCCATGGCGAATCGTTACTTTACCTGTTGACATGTCTATACGTGTGACCTGACCTTTTGCCATATCTGTTTGTGCAAAACTTGTGACTGAAAAAACAGATGCGCTGATTATGACTGCGCTTAAAATACTTTTAATTGCTGACTTGCACATGATTTTTTCTCTTAAATTGAATAGGTTAATCAACGATGATGGTGCCTTTCATGCCCGCTTGAAAATGGCCAGGTAAAAGGCAGGCAAATTCAAATTGACCTGCTCTATTAAAATTCCAGACTACCTCACCACCTTTGCCTGACTTGACGTGAGCCATGTAGGGTGAGTCGTGTGCCATACCTGGAAACTTTTCCATCATTTTGGCGTGATGGTTCAACGCGCCTTGCGTACCAATCACAAACTCATGCAACACTTTGCCATTATTCATTACGACAAATTTCACCGTTTCATTTAACTTAACGTTGATTTTTTCAGGGGTGAAACGCATGTTGTCGGTCATTGAAATGGTAATAGTTCGATCAACTTTTTTTAAGTCACCACTTGTTCCCCAGTCAAATTGTTCTTGAGAAATTGGTGTTGAATTGTGCGGACTCATGTTGGTGTGTGCCCAAGCGTTACTGATTAATAACGTGCAAGCCAAAATTGGTATGGAAATAATTCTTAACATAATAATGCGCATTCCTATGATTTAAATTTTTAAAGTTTCAAGTTCAAAGTTCTTATTTATGACCCTGATGACCCTGATGACCCGTTGGTTTTTTGACGCTGGCTAAAGCAGGTTGCGGCGCAGACGAAGTCTCTTTTGCGCGCGTAACCTGAGGTGTGCTGCCTTTCCACTCGTAGGCTTGTGTATTGGGTGGCTGCTGATACCAACCGGGGTCTGTGTAGTCATCTTTTTTAAGACCTTCTCTAACTTTTAAAACGGTAAACATACCGCCCATACCAATCGGGCCATAGGGACCGGTGCCCGCCATCATTCGAAAGGTATTGACGGGTAGCGGCATTTCCATGGTTTTCATGTCGTACATTCCGCGTTCACCCATCAGCATGTAATCGGGCACGAGTTTTTGAATACGGCCCACAATGCCTTGATGATCAACACCAATTAAATTCGAAACGCTATGCCCCATTGCACCCATGGTGTGATGGCTTTTGTGGCAATGAACAGCCCAATCACCCGGTTCGTCAGCAATAAAGTCAATTTGCCTCATTTGACCTACGGCAATATCTTCTGTGACCTCTGGTTGTCGGGCAGAAACAGGTACGGGACCGCCATCAGTGCCCGTGACTTCAAATTCATGGCCATGAATATGTATGGGGTGATTTGTCATCGTGAGGTTACCCACACGCACGCGCACACGTTCGCCTAGACCTGCAACAATTGGGCTGATATTGGGGTAAACAGCGCTGTTGAAGCCCCAAATATTGAAATCAAGCATGGTGTTGACGTTGGGTGTTTTGCTACCTGGCTCAACGTCATACGCATTCAGTAAAAAGCAGTAATCACGGTCAACTTCAGGAAATAAGGGGCTAGAAACTTTAGGGTGCGTGACCCAAAAACCCATCATACCCATTGCCATTTGCGTTGTTTCGTCAGCATGAGGGTGATACATGAATGTACCGGCTCGGCGCGCTGTAAATTCATAGACAAAAGTCTTGCCTGCACCTATCGGTTTTTGATTGAGGCCACTGACGCCGTCCATACCATTAGGCAGTCTTTGCCCATGCCAATGAACACTGGTGGGCTCGGGTAAGCGGTTGGTGACAAAAATACGTACCTTGTCGCCTTCAACGACTTCAATGGTGGGGCCAGGGCTTTGGCCGTTGTAACCCCACATGTTGACGCTAAAGCCAGGCGCCATTTCTCTAACAACGGGCTCAGCAACCAAATGGAATTCTTTGACACCCTCGTTTAAGCGGTAAGGCAGTGTCCAACCATTTAGCGTGACAACAGGTTGATACGGCACTTCAGTTTGAGGGGGCACCCAAGGGCCTTGGGTACGGCTATCTTTTTTTGTGATGACTTCTGGCAAACCAGCCAATGCTGATCTGCTGACAGCTGCTAATGATGCGGTACCCGCAACACCGATTAAACTTTTATGAAAGAAATTTCGACGATTCATGATTCATTGCCTTAATTAATAATGGTGCTGACGATACGCTTGTTCGTTTTATTTTACGGGTGCATAGGCAGCACCCGCAAGGTAAGCCGCGTAAGCATACTCCGCGTTCCAGTAAGCAAGCTGTGCAGAAACAAGTGATATGTTCGCTTCAATTTTTGCGCGATACTGATCAAGTAATTCCCACGTACCAATGAACATGCCGTTGTATTTGTAAATCGCTTCTTCTTCAGATTGAACTGACAACGGAACAAAGTTTTGGTTTAGAATGGCCACCTGCATGTGGCGAGATTTAATCTCTGTTTGAGCTATGGCTATCGTTGTAGCGGTTTGCCATTCAAGTTGATTAAGTGCTTCGCGTAGATGAAGCACTTCTTTTAAATCGTCATTCCACAGAATTTTTGTGCGATCAATTGTTATGGTTGCAGGGGTCTGATTTTTTAAGGCAACAGCAATTTGATTAGAAGCATACGATTGCCACTGATCTATGGCCGGCTGCCCAACCGAAGTTTCAAGCCGTTTCAAGGTGATTAACCGGCCTTCATAATCAGGTAAGTGCTTTAATCGTACTTTGGCGAGCTCACTTGCCGTCGTATTCAAATCGCTTCTGGCACCCAGTCCGCGAATGGCAGGCAACTCGTTGGGTAATGTAAAAGAGTCAGTCATGACTAGATTGACGAGCTCTTGTCTGGCACGAGCAGTTTGTTGTTGAACTTCAACAAGTTTTAATCGTTGAGTAGCCGCTTTAAGGTTGACCTCTATTACCTTGCTGACTTCCCAGTTACCCACTGTACCCATACGGATGGCAAGTTCTTCTGCAATTTTTGTAGCCTCAGTAGCGTCGAATTCAAATTTAAGTATGAGCTCAGCGCCTACAGCATTAACCCAAGCCTGTTCAATATGTGTCATCAGTTCAGTAACTTCAATCGACTGTTGGTTTCGATCAACAAGGCTTTCTGTTCCAACTAAAAAAAGACTGGGGCGCGACTCAAGTGCTAAACGCTTGGCCTCAGCCAGTGCGAGCGGGCTATATTTTGCAGAATTGGGTGATGCAGCTTGTGATGCAGACTGCAATGACGAGGCTTTTGATTTTGCCTTTGACTCGGCCTTGAGCACGTCAGTATGGCCTCGTAAAAACTGCCCAACGTTTTTATTGGCTTGAACCCAATCGGCTGATTGGGGGCCAGTATTGGGTGGCAAGGCAAAAGCCTTTGGCACATGAGTCAACGTCAAGACTAAAATTAAAGTCGTCAGGTGTAAGGTTTTGTGCATAAGTTGTGTCAAAGCGTAAAGTGGTGATCGTGAAGTAATGATCGTGAGGTAATGATCTTGAGGTAAGAGTATATATGTCCGATCTGACGCCAAGATGAGCACAACATTACAAATTTGTAATGTTGTGAAGCGGTGGCAAAATCACCCGTAATATAATTAGATGTTTTTAAAAATGATGAGAATTTAGACTGTGCGACTACTGATTGTTGAAGATGAGGTCAAAACCGGTGCCTATTTGCAACAAGGCTTAAGTGAGGCGGGCTTTATAGTTGATGTCGCCACGACGGGTGAATACGGTTTGCATCATGCTATGACAAGCGTTTATGACCTTATTATTCTCGACATCATGCTGCCAGGCGTAAATGGTTTTGAAATGCTTGAAAAATTACGTAAAAATGGTCATAGTTCACCGGTCATTTTTTTGTCTGCAAAAGATAGGGTTGAAGACCGGGTACAGGGCTTTGAGCTGGGTGCTGACGATTATTTGATTAAGCCCTTTTCTTTTTCTGAATTACTTGCGCGCATTCGAGCGTTATTGCGAAGGGGACGAACAATTGAAGCCCATCAAGTTAGCGTTGCAGACTTAAACGTTGATTTCCTAAAACGACGGGTTACCCGAGCAGGGCATCGAATTGATCTAACGGCTAAAGAGTTTTCTTTGCTCGAGTTGCTAATCAGACGACAATCTGAGGTTTTACCCAAATCTCTTATTGCCTCTCAAGTTTGGGACATGAACTTTGATAGCGACACCAACGTTGTTGAGGTTGCCATTAGGCGCTTGCGCAGCAAAATTGATGACCCCTTCGAAATAAAACTCATTAAAACGATACGTGGCATGGGCTATGCACTTGAAGACCCTCAAGCATAATGAGATTTTGGCGCCGTTCTTTAACCTTTAGGCTTGTCTGCTTGTTTGTGCTTGTAAGCACTACCTTACTTATTAGTTTGGGTCTGCTAACACTTTCAACGACTAATAATCATTTTCTTGAGCTTGACGAAGTTTATTTATACGATAAAGAGTTGCTGGTTCAGGAGATTGCTCAAAATGCCTCAAGCTCAAAAGAGGTTGTAAAAAAAATACGTAACGCACTGAGCTCGCAACCAGACTTAAGTTTCGCTATATTAGACAATTCAAAAACCCTTTATAACAGCCCCGGGTTTGAGTTTCCGACTCATTTGATGAGTCAACCTGAGGTTAATACAGGTGTGGTTATGCAATGGTTGGTCGGCACACAAACGATGCGTGCTATATCAACTCCGGTTAAAGGGCTAACGGTAGTGTTAGCGGTCAATACGCTGCATCACGATCATTTTATGACCTCATTTAGAGAGCTTATTTGGGTTTATGTCGCCATTGCAATTGTGTTGTCGGGTGTTTTGGGTTGGTGGGTAACCCGGCGCGGCTTGAAGCCATTGATACCTATTATTGCTAAAGCAAGCCACATCAATGCGGCACAACTGAATGATCGCATTCCGACTAAAGATGTACCTGCTGAATTAGAACCCCTTGCGCGAACGTTAAACCAAATGCTTGAGCGTCTTGAGCATGATTTTGCACGCCTGTCTGGGTTTTCAAGCGACTTGGCGCATGAAATTAGAACGCCAATTAACAACATGCTTATTCAGTCTCAGGTCACGCTGAGTAAAAAACGTTCAATCGAACAATATGAAGAAGCCTTACTTTCTATAGTTGAAGAACTTGAGCGACTAGCAATCACGGTCTCTGAAATGCTTTACCTAGCGAAAACAGAAAACCATCTTGAAGTTCCTAACCAATCAAGTGTTGTGCTTGAATCAGAGGCTTTAGAACTGTTGACGTTTTATGAGCTTTGGGCGGAAGAAAAATGTGTGACGTTAACGGTAGCCAGTGGTGGCACTGTCACGGGTGACCGTTTAATGATTCGCAGAGCAATCAGTAACTTATTATCAAACGCAATTCGTCATGCAGATGCCCATACCCATATTGCTATTGAAATAGTTAACACCGCTCAGGCCACCACACTCTCTGTTTCTAATGTGGGTGAAACGATTCCCTTGCCGATACAGTCACGCTTATTTGATCGTTTTTTTAGATCAGACCAAGCGCGCACTTACCCGGGCTTTGAAGGGGCAGGTTTGGGGTTGGCTATTACTAAAGCCATTATGCAGGCGCATGGGGGCACTATTGCAGTAAGCAGTGTAAAGGGTCACACCGTTTTTACCTTGTCATTTAGTAAGACAGTTTGATCGAGATGCGCTTAGACGGTTTTGAAGGGTTGTTGAAGGTGGGGCGTGATGGTTCAGCTATTTAATATAATTTAAAGAGTCACACTTAGGGGGCAACTGGTCGCCATTTATTAACCATGGCAACAAGCGTCAGCATAACCGGCACTTCAACCAAAACACCGACAACGGTTGCCAGGGCAGCCCCTGAGTTCAAACCAAATAGTGAAATCGCAACCGCGACCGCCAGTTCAAAAAAATTAGAGGTACCAATTAAGCAAGCGGGGCCGGCAATATTGTGCGCCAGCTTAAGTTTTTTAGCGGCCCACCAAGCTATAAAAAAGATGCCATACGTTTGAAGTATTAGCGGAATAGCAATCAAACCAATGATGCCAGGCCGTTCAACAATCGTGTTGGCTTGAAACCCAAAAAGCAAAACGACCGTTGCAATTAAACCCACAACAGACCATGGTTTTAGCCGAGCCACAAATTGATCGACCCGATAACGATCGTCCTTATTGGCTAACATATGTCTGGTAAACATACCCGCAACAAGTGGCAACACCACATACAAAAATGTTGAGAGTAATAAGGTTTCCCAAGGTACTGTGATGTCTGTCACACCCAACAAAAACGCTGCAATCGGCGCAAAAGCGACCACCATAATAAGATCGTTCACAGAGACTTGAACGAGGGTATAGTTTGCATCGCCTTTTACCAGCTGACTCCACACAAACACCATTGCCGTGCAAGGTGCCACACCCAGCAAAATCATACCGGCAATATATTCTTGTGCTGATTGCGGGTCGACCCAAGGCGCAAAGACATAATGAAAGAAAAAGATACCCAAGGCCGCCATCGTGAATGGCTTGATCAGCCAGTTAATGACTAGGGTCAAAATTAAGCCATGTGGTTTTTTGCGTATATCTTTGATCGCATGCCAATCAATCTGAATCATCATCGGGTAAATCATGACCCAGATCAAAACTGCAACCACTAGATTGACGTGAGCATACTCAAACGAGGCAATCGACTGAAACGCTTGTGGCATTGCTAAACCTAAAAGCACCCCGAGCACAATTGCTAGGCCAACCCAAACTGATAAGAATCTTTCAAATAAGCCCATGATTAGATCTTGGCCAGTTTTTTAAGCTCGCTATGAATGCTCATGGCATCGAGCTTTTCAAGTGGCAAGGCGGCCAGCATATCAATGCGCTTTTTGAGCCCCGTCATGATATCTTTAAACGCCTGACGCTTTTCTTCATCACCCCCACTTATCTGTGATGGGTCAGCAAAGCCCCAATGTGCCGTTGCAGGGTTTCCCGGCCATATAGGGCAGGCTTCGCCCGCTGCGTTATCGCAAACCGTAATAATAAAATCCATCTTGGGTGCGTCAGGTTGTGCAAATTCGTCCCAATTTTTAGAGCGTAATTTATTGGCTGCATAACCCAGGTTTAGGGTAATTTCAGCTGCAAAAGGGTTCACTTTGGTGTCTGGCGTTGAACCTGCGGAATAACCCACAAACCGTCCGCTCGCATGGGTTGAAGCTAAGGCTTCACCCAAAATAGAACGCGCTGAATTATGTGTACATAAAAAGAGTATGTTGTACGGCTTCATTGGTTTTTGACTTTTCTAGGTGAGACTTTAGGTAAACATGACTTGCCGCCACAGCAGTTTTCCATTAAAAACTCGACTAAGGCATTGGCATGCAAAGCGTTTGGGCGGTATATGAGGTTGCGGCTTTGACGTTCTTGCGTAATCAGGCTGGCTTGCAGCAGTTCTTTCAAATGAAAGCTTAAGGTTGCATTGGGTATACCCAGCATTTCGTGAATCTGGGTCGGCGTTAGCCCCGTATCGCCATTTTGCACAATTAAGCGAAACACATTGAGTCTAGACTCTTGGCCTAGGGCAATAAAAGCCGATACAGCTTCTGCATTATTCATATTTCCATAATAATAGAAATATGTGACAAATATGTGACATGAAATCGCAAATCATTATTTTGTGTGGGTTGACGATGAATGATTTAGTGAACCAACTTACATCGTAATTTTTGCATGCGCCTCAATATACTGTTCAATCACGGATTCGTAAGAGCTGTCTGCAAACAGGCCAAGCGCTTTGGTGCGCCGGCAATCAAAATGAGCAGGCCAACTGCAAATTAAGCGTGCTACAGAAGCATCGGGCTCGAAGCGAATTAAATCAGCGACTTCGTCGCCCGTGACGTCACGTAAGGCTTGAATCATTTGTGCCACGCTTACCGTTAGCGCAGGTAAATTAATAGCCGTTCGCCCAGCCAACGCCTCAGAAGACGCTTGTGTAACAGACAAAATACCGGCAATTGTGTTTTGCGGTGATGCCAAAGCCACCATGGTGCTGGGCTCAACTGGGCAAATCGCTGATATGCCAGCTAGCGGCTCTCGAACGATACCCGACAGAAACCCTGACGCAGCCCCGTTCGGGCGCCCTGGGCGCACTGATACGGTCATTAATCGCGCCACGCGACCGTCAATGATGCCCTTGCGTGTGTAGTCGGCAATCAGTTGTTCACACATAAACTTATGAATGCCATAGCTTGACTGGGGCACGGGTAAGGTTTCGTCTGAAATGACTGCTGGCATGGCAATGCCCACGTCGCTACCGAAAACAGCCACTGAGCTTGAAAAGAATAATCGTGGCGCTTGGCCTGAGCGTTCAGACTGAGTTCGCAAGTGCGCTAACAATGTTTCAGTGGTCGCTAAATTGGCGCGTAAGCCTAAAGAAAAATCGGCTTCGCATTCGCCTGAAACTGCCGATGCCAAGTGAAAAACCACATCGAATGAATATTCAAATAAGGCAGGTAACGCATCAAGTAAGTCACCCGTATGCACTCGAACCCGCTGGTCGGCCAACAGCGCCACGTTGGTCGATGCAACCCGATCGGTGAGCGTTAAAGATTTTATTTCAGCACCGCACAAATGCCCGTGCTCGAGCAATGTTTGTGCCAATTGATTGCCCAAAAACCCCGCCGCACCCGTGATTAACACATTCATTGCTTAGCCCCATTATTTGGTTTTTAATTGTTTTTAAAGATACATTATCATCTATGCATTTTTTAAAGTGAATCATCATGCCAACAATTTCTTCTCGTCTCTACCAAACACTACCTCTAACCACACCACTTGTTTTAGCCCCGATGGCTGGCGCAGCAGGGGGCGCTTTAGCGGTGGCTTGTGCACGTGCCGGCGCGCTAGGCTTAGTTGGTGGTGGCTACGGTGATCTTGACTGGGTCAAGGTTGAATATGCAAAAGCATTTGCCCTAGCAGCAGAAAGAGCAGACACGGGGGCGGGCACGAACACGAATGTGAACGCAAACATCATTACAGGAGCAGATTCGTCAACCCAAAACCGTTTAGGCATAGGCTTTATTACATGGCGACTCGACGCAGACGTCAGTGCACTAGACTGGGTGTTAGACCAAGCGCATAAACCCGCTGCCATGATGTTTTCATTTGGAAACCCAGCCCGCTATGCTCAAAAAATTCAACGTCACAACATTCCCATCATTTGCCAAGCCCAACGCGTTGAACAAGTGCCGCAATTAATAGATGCTGGTGCACAAATCATTGTGGCCCAAGGCGGCGAGGCGGGGGGCCACGGCATGCGTAATGATCAAGCTCGCGGTACGTTCACACTGGTACCTGAAATAGCCGATTGGTTGGCGAAGCACTCACCCGACACGCTTTTATTAGCAGCTGGGGGGATTGCCGACGGGCGAGGGTTAGCCGCTGCAATGATGTTAGGCGCTGATGGGGGTTTGGTTGGGTCAAGGCTTTGGGTCACCCAAGAGTGTTTAGCCCCGCCAGAGGCCATGCAGCAAGCCGTTAACGCAAAAGGCGACGACACCACTCGTAGCAGCGTGTTTGATGTCTTGCGCGATTTAGAATGGCCCGCACCCTATGACTTCAGAGCTTTGCGCAACGACACCCACCGGCAATGGGAGCAGCAAATAGATCAATTGCGACTTCACCCCGAAGGTGCCAGAAAAGATTATGTGGAAGGCGTAGCCGAACAAGACTATACCCGTGCACACGTCACCGTGGGTGAGGCAACCGGTTTAATACACGACATACCCTCAGCCACAGCGGTGATTGAGTCGATTACGCAGCAAGCTCAAGCATTGCAGATCAAGGCCACACGAGACTGGTAAGTGCTGATGGCCTTGATTCAGAGAACCCATCAAAACCCAGTTATACCCAATGCTTATTCTGATTACTAGTACGCAGTACATTAAAGACTTTAAGCGAATTGTTCAAAGCCCAAAATTTACACATTCTGAATATTTGATCGTTCTAAGTTTGCAGTGTTTTTGTTGTGTTGGCTTTCAAGCACATCTTCTTTGATGTAGATTGGGCGCTGTTTTGTTTCGACATAGGTTTTGCCGACATATTCGCCAACAATGCCAATACTTAGAAGCTGTACACCGCTAAAAAATGTAATCACAGCCACTAGTGATGGGTAGCCAGTAGTGGTGTCACCCACCAGTATCGCCTTCATCACGACCCAAAGCCCAAAAAGGGCGCCTAGGGTCGCCGTGATCAAACCCAAGCCAGTAGCCCAGCGCAAAGGTGATATTGAAAACGAGGTAAGGCCTTCAAGGGCAAGCCCAATCAATTTTTGGTAGTTCAACTTAGTGACACCGGTAGCCCGAGGTTCTCGGTCATACTGAAGCACTATGGTGGGCATGCCGACCCAGGCGAAAAGCCCCTTCATGTAACGGTTGCGTTCGCTCAGCGACATGAGCGCATCGACCGCTCGTCGGCTCATTAGCCGAAAATCACCCGTATCGACTGGAATGTTAGTACGACTGGTTTGGTTGAGCAATCGGTAAAAAAGATAAGCGCTCAGGCGTTTAAGAAGTGATTCACTCTGCCTTGATCGACGTTGCATCAGCACGACATCTGGGCCAGACTGCCAAGCTTGAAGCATTTGTGGAATGAGTTCCGGTGGGTCTTGAAGATCGGCATCAATAACGATCACTGCATCACCTGTGGCGTGTTCAAGGCCCGCCGTCAGGGCGGCTTCTTTGCCAAAGTTACGGCTCAGCTTTACCAGCCGCATATTCTCTCTCGTCGCTAGAATGGTGGCAAGATAGTTGGCACTTTCATCTTCGCTGCCGTCATCAACAAACACAAGTTGGGTGTTGACGGGCAGCGCATCAAGAATAGGCAAAACGCGGTCTAGAAATACGGGCAACATGGTGCGCTCGTTATAAACGGGCACGACGATGGATAAAACTACAACGTGGCCACTATCGACAGGGGGGGCGGTAGATCTACTCATACAATATTAATTCCTAAGAAATTGTTAGTTCATTAAAGCCACAATTGCAGTTGTAGCAAACTAAGTAATAGTGAGTTAGCGGTTTTTTAGATAAACCTTAGGCTAACTCTTATTTGTTGTATGCTCTCGATCGCTTACTTTCCTGTGTAGTTTGCAGCAATGAAGTTACCGGGTGGTGTGAAAAACATGTAAAGCGTGTTTTTGGCCTGATCAGTTGCTGCCGGGTTAGTAAACGAGACCTTCCATTCCTGCCCTTTTTTTCCAGCAACGTAGGCGATCGACGTGTGCGTGACAGTCACCCAGTTTTTGTCCAGCTTGCCATCTTTTACAAGATAATCTTTACGTTGGGTTGCGCATTTAAGGACTGTTTCCTCTGCTACCGGTTTTTTGCCGTGAAAGTGACAGCCATCTCCTGGCTCGGCGTAGGCAGAGATTGGGGCAAGTGTAAAAAGAGAAAAAATGGCGGTACGAATCAATATTTTCATGATGTTTCCTTAACTTTTTTAAAGGGAATTTCGACTGCTATCAGTCGTATTTTTTATATCAAAATCTTCGTGGGCATGGCTATGCTCTTCACTTGGAAAGCGGAACGTTTCACCGTTGACGTCATGTTGATAACCATGAAGTTGAGCGAACAGTAAATAAACACCCGCTATGATTAACCCAAAGTTCGCTGCATAACTGAACCGACCAAAATGGCTTGTCTTTCTCCATAAAGAAAGTGCAGCAACCATTACCACTAATGCGGCAATCTGGCCAAGCTCTACGCCAACGTTAAAACTCAAGATTCGAAGAATCATTTGAGCCGGGTCTTCACCGAGTGGTAACTGCTGCAGGCGGGTAGACAGGCCAAAACCGTGCAGCAAACCAAAGATAAAGACTATCTTGAGTAAATCAGGAGACTTCATGTTGAAGTGTCGCTGAAAGCCCCCATTATTATCAAAACCTTTGTAGATCACACTCACGGCGATGATTGCGTCAACCAACCAGAAATTCCAAGTGATTTTGAAGTAAGTTGCAAATATAAGCGTGATGCAGTGGCCAATCGTGAAGACCGTTACAAACTTTAATATATCTTTGAATGTTGTCAGAAAGAATACGACGCCAAGCAAAAATAATAGATGGTCATAACCTGTCAGCATATGGCTTGCACCCAACCAGATGTACTGGATGTATCCGCCATCAAGCATGCGCTGTCTGTCCTCTTCGCTAATGCCGTGGGCGATAGCGATTAGTGGAAAGAGGGCGAGTAAAAGTAGCCCCAAACGATGGGGAGTGAGGTATTTCATTTATATTCCTCAAAATATTCGATCACGGTGCAGCAGGCTAAGCCTGCCTAAAAGCTTAGTGAGTCAGATGAATATTTGAGGTGGGCGCAGAAGGACGTCTAAAATAACAGAGGGTTGTTCTTGAGGGCTAAATATGTACAACGCATTTCGCGCTAAGTTAATTGTTAGCGGCTCAAAATGTGTGAGTAGTGCAAAACTTTGAAAATTGTCAGAGGCGTGTTGATGATGTGTGTTGCTACTGCTTTGATCAAAGTGTATGGCGAAGGCATCATGGTGGTGATGATCAGTGGCTAGATCATGCGAAAAATTTTGATGAACTTCTTTTGAAGCAAGCGTCAACTGCTCTACCGCTGCCACAACTGACAGCTGGCAACTTAACAAAATAGTAATTATTAAAATACGCAATTTATTCATCGACAAAGTGTAAAGCAAAATGAAAAATAACAAACGGTTTTTTTTGTTGTTTACTGACTGACCTTGATCATTCATGCTGATGTTGGTTATGAATATCAGGGAAATGTGAATGCTTATGCATCATGGGTTCATGACGATGCCAATGCTCATGTGATTTATTCAACGGTATGCCCAGAGCATGTTGATGCTGATGGTGCAGGTCATGAGAGTGAGTGTGGGTGTGCTCGATAGGTTCATGGCAGTGCTCATGCTCATGATGTTCGGTTAAGTGAAGCCAAACGCCGAACCCCATTAGCGCTGAGGCGATCCAGAATGCCGTACTTGCTGTTTCGCCAAAAAATACGGCTGCTGCCATTACATAGAAAACGCTCTTGTTCACACACACATCACTTATTTAAAAGCAGATTATGAGCTAACAGGGTGACTCTTAGTTATTTTTGACAGCATACGTATAGAGCGCCTAATAACTAGCACTTATAATCATCACCGCTTCAAGTTAACTTTTGCAGACGAGCCAGCAAACGATCGAGTTGATTTGCAAAGGCCTGCACATCTTTGTTCGTAAACGCATTAGGGCCGCCGGTTTGTACGCCTGATTCGCGAAGTGTTTCCATAAAATTTCGCATGGTTAATCTTGCATCAATAGAACTTTGATCGATCAACGCCCCTCTGGGGTCGATCACCCAAGCTTGCTTGGCAACAATCAAAGCTGATAAAGGAATATCTGCTGTGACGACAATGTCACCCGCCTTGACCTCTTGTTCAATACGCTGATCTGCCACATCAAAACCTGATGGCACTTGTAAGGCTTTAATGTAGCGTGACGGGGGTACCCGCAGCATTTGGTTAGCAATGAGCGTGACCGGTATTTTTGTTCTGTTGGCCACGCGATACAAAACCTCTTTAACGCTCAACGGGCAGGCGTCGGCATCAACCCAGATGCTGATTGAACTAGAACAACCGTCGCTAATATTCAAAATACTAATTTTCCTTTTGTTGATACTTAATACTTGATGCTTAATTATTGTCACTTGGTTCTTAGTTATACGCAAACCTACCAACCGTAAAAACGTGGCCAAGTCTGTATATTTTGCTGCGACGTCAACGCCTGATACTCAGGAAATTGAGCCGCCGTTGCACAAGCATGATTAGGCAAAATACGTAATGGCGTTCCCACAGGAAAGCGGCTTGCGATCGATAGATCAGCTTCACCCTGCCTAGAGATAATGCCGTGTTCTTGGTTCGCACCCGTCATGAAATAGCCGGGTAAAGGTGTTCCGGCCACATCACACACTTGCCCATAACCGAAGTCTATCGTTTGCTTTTGTGTGCCACGATCACGGCTCATGGCCATCCAGCCTGCATCAACAATGACCCAGCCTTTTTCTTCTTGGTGACCAATGACGGTTGACAGCACACTTAAGGCAATGTCGTCTGTTTCGCAGACACCCACGTTGTACATAACTAAGTCAAAAAATACATACACGCCTGCTCTGACCTCAGTTACACCGTCTAGGTTGCATGCTGACAGCGCGGTGGGCGTGGAACCCACGCTCACAACGGGGCACGTGAAGCCCGCATCGCGTAAACGTTGCGCAGCATGAACGCAGCCAGAGCGCTCTTGCTCTGCCATTTGAATCAGTGCTTCGGGTGTATTGAGGTCGTAGCTCGAACCTGCATGCGTCATCACGCCATGTAATTCAGTGCCCCCCACCGCCAGCGCCTGGGCGACTTCTAGCAGTTGTAGGCTGTCGGGTTTGATGCCTGAACGATGGTCATCGGTATCGATTTCGATCATCACCTTGAAACATATATCGTTGGCAATGCCAAACGCAGAGATTGCCGCAGCAGATTGCACGCTGTCAGTCAAAACCTGCAGGTGACAGCCTTTCTGAATCAACGCGAGCGCCTGTCCGAACTTGTTGGCGGTAATGCCCACTGCATACAAAATATCTGTGATGCCTGCCACAAAAAATTGCTCAGCTTCTTTAAGTGTCGACACCGTGATGCCCCGAGCCCCTGCTTGAATTTGCGCTTGAGCGACTTCCACACACTTAGAGGTTTTGACATGCGGTCGAAAGCTCACACCCAACCCATTCATACGCGACTGCATGCGAGCGATGTTGCGCTGCATTCGGTCAACATCAACCAAGGCAGCGGGTGTAGAAAGGTCTGAGAGTCTCATAGGGTGTCTAGGCGTTTGTGTAAATAATTATCCATTATTCTTTTGCCTTAAGGGTAAATCGATATGCCATCAAGTTTCATGGCTGTGAGGGCATCGTCGAGTGAGTTGTTCATATTAATAGCTCTGCAAAGATGCAGATCAACTGTCACTGTAAAGCCAAGTCGTGCTGCGTCTTGTGCGCTGAAACGTACACAAAAGTCAGTAGCCAAGCCAACGATCGTTAAGTGTTGAATTTCTCTGGTTCGCAAGTAGCCTTCTAGGCCCGTGGGTGTAATGCGATCGTTTTCAAAGAAGGCAGAATAACTGTCAATATGGCGTCTGAAGCCTTTGCGAATAATTAGATCGGCGCGGTCAACGATCAGGTCATCATGAAAGGCCGCACCCCGCGTTGCCATGACGCAATGATCAGGCCATAACGTTTGTGCGCCATAGGGCATTTCAATCATCTGAAAAGGGTCGTGACCAGCGTGTTGACTGGCAAAGCTTGAATGGTCTAACGGGTGCCAGTCTTGCGTCAAAATCACGCAATTTGACTCAAGTGTGCGATGGTTAATGCCTTCAATGATTTCGTGTGCGCCCTGAACGGCAAGGCTTCCACCCAGACAAAAATCGTTTTGAACATCTATGACTAATAATGCATGGGAAGCGTCTGGCATGATGTCACCTTTTAAATAAAACACGCTCAGGGTGGGGGTTAAAGTTTGCTTTTTAGTATAAAAAGTTATACGTTAACAAAAGTTATAGGTTAACAAAAGATATACGTTAACAAAACGAATGAACCGGTGAAGCTGGGGTTGAACAGCAAGCACAATAAGAAGGAAAACGCATTCTGCGTTCAGATGTTTAAAATTCCTAGCCAGTGTGCTTACCTGCTGCAGTCACCACCCTTGCCATGATCTTGAATTGACGGGCATGCCACGTCGCCGTAGGAACAGTAGACGCAGCAGTCTCCTGGCTTTGGTTTGAATACCTCGTGGCATTGCTCGCATTCATAAAACCACTGGCAGGCGTTGGTGGGCATTGTCTCGGTCTTGAAGTGTCTGCATATAGGGCAAGTCAGTGTCGATTTCATAATGACGTTGGTCACTCGGTTGATTCCAACAAGGTTGATGGGTAACCAGCATCCATTGTCGCGCGTGTGAGTTGGTCGACGCTCGTCTTTGCGTCATCGAAAGTCACCTTAGCTTGCCGTCGATCCAAATTCACATCAGTTTTGCTGACACCAGACACCTTACTAAGTGCCTTTTTGACGGTGATTGGGCAAACTGCGCAATTCATGTCTGGCACAGATAGTGTGATCGTTTGTGTGGCAGCCATCAGGGGTGACACTAATACGGCTAACGTTACCAAAACAATTATTTTTTTCATGGCAATCTCCTTTTAGTAAAACCAGGGTGCGATTAATGGGAATCCGAGCGCGATGATCACCAGTGCGATCACGATCCAGAACAACGCCTTGTAGAGTTGGTTGATCTGCGGTAGCACGCAGACCTGGCCCTGTTCGCAGCTTGCTGCAGGTCGCCAGATTCGCCGGTACGCGAAGAACAACGCCATGACCGCGGCACCGATGAATATCGGTCGGTAGGGCTCAAGCAGAGTCAGGTTGCTTATCCACGCTCCGGACACACCGAGCGTGATCAGCACAAGGGGGCCAAGGCAGCAAGTAGAGGCCAGGATGGACGCCAGACCGCCGGTCAACAACGCACCGCGTCCGCTATTAAGTCGTGATTCAGTTGGGGAATTTGTTTTCATGAGTTAAGCTTACAACCGTAGTTAAGTACGGAGTCAAGCGCTATGAAAGAAATACCCCAAACATTCACCATCGGTGTCTTAGCTAACGCTGCCGGTGTCAACGTCGAGACGATCCGCTTTTACCAGCGCAGGGGCTTAATGCAGCAGCCTGATCGCCCCTTGGGCGGCATCCGTCGCTACGGTGACGCGTATCTGGCACGTGTGCACTTTATCAAGTCCGCCCAACGACTGGGCTTCAGTTTGGATGAAATCGCGGGCTTACTCAAGCTCGAGGATGGATCGCATTGTATCGAGGCGCGCGAGCAGGCTGAGCACAAACTTGCCGATGTGCAAGCCCGGCTTTTCGATCTGAAAAGGATCGAGAGTGCGCTGCAGGGGCTCATCGAGCGATGTTGCGCTACAAGTGGGCGGGTGAAGTGTCCGCTGATCGCGACGCTGAAGGAGGCATAAATGCGCCGATTTGCATCTGACTTTGCGGACTGCGGATGCATTCTCTAGGTTTTACGTCGGGTTTGCTTGTCGCGCAGAGTCATAAACTCTTCTGCTGATGTTGGGTGTATTCCCATAGTAGCATCGAAATCGGCTTTTGTCGCACCTAGCCGTAAAGCCAACGCTAAACCCTGCACGATTTCTGGTGCATCAGGCCCCACCATATGCGCGCCCACTACCTGCTGGGTGGAATTGACCACCACCAACTTCATGAGCGTGTATTCTTCACGCCCGGACAGCGCATGGCGCAGCGGACGAAAGCGTGACTGATAGATGTCCACTTCATTATATTTTTCCAAGGCTTCCGTTTCGCTCAATCCTACTGTGCCAATGGGTGGCTGGCTAAACACCGCCGATGGCACCCAGTCGAGATCGGCAAGAACACTGGTCGGTCCAAATAGGCTATTGGCAACGGCTGCACCCTGACGAATTGCTACGGGTGTGAGAGCGATGCCGTTGGTGACATCTCCTACGGCGAAGATGTGGGGAACGTTAGTAGCGCAAGACCTGTCAATCTGGATGCCGCCGCTTGACCCGGTTTCTACACCGGCGGCAGTTAGGTTTAAACCATCTACGCTGGGAACTCGTCCGGTGGCATACATGACCGAATCGAAAGACTCCACTTTGGGCGTGGCAGCACTGAAGGACACATCGATCTTTCCATCAGTTCTCCGCGCAAGACTTGACACCTGGTTTTGCAGCTGAATCCGAATCCCCTTGCGGCTCATTTCCTCATGCAGGTGTTGTCGCACATCGTTGTCAAAGCCGCGTAGGATCTGTTCACTGCGGTATGCCAAGGGTAACGTCCACGCCGAGCCCGTTGAAAATGCCCGCAAACTCGACGGCGATAAACCCACCGCCCACAATTAGCAAGCGCTGCGGCAGGCTCGGTAAATCAAACGCTTCGTCTGACGTGATCGCCAGCTCGATGCCAGGGATTGTGGGGCGAAAGGGTTTTCCGCCTGTAGCGATCAGGAAATTACGCGCACGAATTGCCCTGCCGTTCAGGCTTATGGTTTCTGAATCGACAAACTGGGCCGCACCCTTAATAACAGCAACACCTGAGGTGTCAAGAAGGTTCTCGTAGATTTTGCTCAGTCGTGATATTTCTTGTTCCTTAGCCGCGACCATCGTTGGCCAGGAAAAAGACACGGGTGGCACGCTCCAACCGAACCCCTTTGCGTCTTCAAAGTCCTCTGCGTAGTGCGAGGCCTGAACCAGTAATTTCTTGGGCACGCAGCCGCGAATGACGCAGGTGCCGCCGTAGCGGAAGCTCTCGGCAATGCCGACACGCGCGCCATGCCCTGCTGCAACGCGAGAAGCGCGCACGCCACCGGAGCCGCCGCCAATGACAAAAAAATCAAAGTCATATTCGTTTTTCATCTTCATTCCTTCTTTGTATCAGTTAATTTGTTCGAATAGCATTGCCACGGGTGTGCTGCGCCCCATTCGATTCATTGTTGGTTTGTAACCCGAAGCGGGTTGCTAAAGAAGACCATGTGTCTCATTTAATACCCCATGCGTTTCTGGGCGGAGAAAAAACAATAATGTCATATATTTAAACTACCCAAACTTAATTGACTGTAAGAAATTGCTGTGCTCGTGCGACTAAGTTAATAAGAATGCAAAAAGCATTCCGTTGACAGTGACTTAACCCTATCAGGAGATTTATCATGATCAGTTTGTCCAAAATACTCGCTCGCTCAATTGCTGGCACTCTCATCACGGGGGCGGCGCTGGCTGCAACGGGATGCTCGACTATGTGTAAGCCTGGGCGATGTTGCGCTGGTAAATCTTCCATGTCACAACCCAAGTGTGGTGCTTGTCAAGCAAAATACGGTACGCTTCCTACAGGCGCCTGATAAGCGAAACTTGCTACCCGCATGAATTACGCCCTGACCTTGCGAGGCCTCTGTGACGAGGAGCTTTCGAGAATTCATGCGGGTGCCTTAGCGAGCGTGCAAGCATGGGCTCGTGCTACTGTAAATTGTGGCTCGCTGCTGCAATGTTGGATACGTGGACAGGATGTTGTCATGGGCCAGCGTTACCCTGACCCTGACGTCACTGATCGACGCAGTGGGTATCAGTTCTTTTATCACTCGCATCGACACGGCGTACAAGAACATGGACACGTACATATTTTTTATCATGCGACTGCAAGCGGGCAGAGACGCTACCTAGGGCGTGAAAAAACCCCTTGGAAACGGACTGCTCCTACGCATCTCTTTGCAATCGGCCTCGATAACCGTGGCTTACCAGTAAGTCTGTTTTGCGTAAACCACTGGGTCACTGATGGGCACTGGATTGATTCCCAAACAACCCAGTCCATCGTAAAGCGTTTAAAAATCCACTCAGCCGATTCTGATTTCTCAGAATCGGCTGAGTGGATCACGGGCTTCACAGTTATGTATTTGCCTGTGATCGAAAAATTGCTTAAAGAGCGCGACTTATTGATAACCCGGCAGACAGGAAGCTTGTCAGAAACTTTGAAGGACCAAAGCCTTGAAGTTCTCTGCGCCATTGAAATCAATTGGCTCAAAGACGTTCGGAAACTCGAAACTGAATCGGCACGCAGAAACGGTTCAAAGTCAGCACCGCCGCCAATAAGAGTCGCATAATCTTATTCAACCTCTGCGGTCAGAAATACAACAATCGGCATATTCATCCTATTTTAGATTCAAAGTCGTGTAGGACCACGCCGTCCTTATAGTCAGCCGGTTGTTGCCAGGGCGCAGCCACAATAGCGCGTTGCGTGTCTTCGTAGCCTGCTTGCCAACGGGCCTGAATTCCGTGACCGGTGAAGTCAATGTCCTTGGTATGATCTTCACCGTCAATGCGCGGCACCACCATTCGCACCACATGCATGGTGGTGCCGCAGCCCCAGGCAGCGAGTTCCTTGATATCAGAGGTATTGCGCAACTTCTCCGGTATGTGCTGAATGAGAGCACGAATGATATGACGTAATTTGTGGATTTTCTGCTGATTCGCAATATGGCTTTCGGCTCGACTTGCAAACTGAATGTCTTTTTGCCGTGCCTTAATTTGCCACAGACTGGTTGGCTCTGGCCCTTGCGGATTCCACAACTGAACCGCAAAGATGGTCGAGTCGCGCCGGGGGTTGTCGTCCAGTACCACTTCCACCGGGGTGTTGGAGTAAATGCCACCATCCCAATACGGTTCACCATCAATGCGCACGGCGGGGAAAGCTGGCGGCAGCGCGCCCGAGGCCATGACGTGTTCGATCGTCAGTGCTTCCTTACGATTGTCGAAGTAGCGCATGGCGCCGGTGTTGGCATTCACGGCCCCGACGGTGAATCGCGTCTTCTTGCTCTGCAAATACTCAAAGTCAATCAAATCACTTAATGTTTTACGCAACAAGTCGGTAGTGTAATAGGCGGCTCGTTCAATGCCTACATTGGCATGTTGGCCCAGCAAGGCGCTGGGGTTGGGTGCAAAAAATCCCGGTACCCCTTTCAAGACGGTGTTCATATTGGTCATGACACTGCCAAACAGATTCATGAAAGCACCAAATGGATTTGTTTTATTCAATTCCATGCGGTCCCAAAATTCATGTAAGCGGGCGATGCGCTTAGCCGGGTGATTGCCCGCGATGATGGCACCGTTGATCGCACCAATGGATGTGCCAACCACCCAGTCAGGTTCAATCCCGGCCTCATGCATGGCTTGGTAAACGCCCAGTTGGTAAGCACCCATAGCACCCCCTCCCTGCAAGACCAGAACTGTCTGACCGAATGTTTGAACGGTTGAAGACTTGGGCTGTATTTCAATGTGCATTTTCATGAATTGCTCCCCGTGGTTATTGTGCCGTCCAATCGCTGTCTATCGGAATGATGGCGGTCGTAATAGATAACGCGATGTCACTTGGCCAGGAACTCAGTCAAACTCTCTACACTGGAAGCTTGCCGATAACCTGGGGGTGTCGACAGCCCCCGAGTTGGGTTTATTCAAGCGACTTTGTAGGCGGCAAATTTTTCATCAACAGGTGTGCCAAAAGCCTGATTGCTGTAGTTGCTCAACACCTTGACGGCAGCGGCGAGCACAATGTAGAGCAGATCGCTTTCCGTGTACCCTGCAGCGAGGAACGCTTTGACGACGGCGTGATCAGGCTGCCCGTGTTTGGCGACCATTTCTACCGCCATAGCTGCCAGCGCTGCCAGCTTGGCATTAGGAATAGGGGTGCGTGCTCGAAGGGCCAGCAACACGTCGGCTGGCACACCCGACATTTTGTCGGCGAGCATGCTGTGGGCGGCTGTGCAATAGTCGCAACCGTTGTACTGACTGACGGCAAGAAACACGACTTCCTGCTCTACAGAGGTGAAGCCCGATTGCTTGCGAAAAAAAGCGTAACCGTGCAAATAGGTACTCAGCATGCCAGGCACATTGACCATGTTGGCATACATATTAGGAATGAACCCGACTTGCTCGAGGGCGACATCGAGAATCTCTTTTTGGGTGCCTTGGGCGGTAGCGTGAACAACGGGTTGCAGAGATGTGATGAAAGGTCCGGTTGACATGGATTGAACTCCAAAAAATGTGGGGACGGGCAGGATGATCGGTGTTACACAAAACAGCCTAGGAAATTCCATGTTAGTGAGAAAAATCCGTATCGAAGCATCCCTACGTCTCGTTCATCGCACTTAGCGTTCCTTGTGACATTTTTTAAGTGATTTGCATCTGACTTTGCGGACTGCTAAAGAAGATCATGTGCCACATTTAACACCCCGTGCGTTTCCAGGTAATTATCAGACAAATTACGCTCTTCATTAAGCCATTCTGTGGGTGATTGGCCCAACTTGCGGACAAAGGCGCGAGCTAAGGCACTGGCGCCTCCGTAGCCAACATCGTAGGCTACAGTTTTGAGTTGCTGGCCACGCTTGAGCAATCTTTGGGCAGTCATAATTCGCCACGATGCAAGATAGTCCGCCGGTGTTTCACCGATAACTTCACGAAACTTGACCGCAAAGCGCGCGCGTGACATGCCTGCTATTTCGGCCATGCTTGTCAGGCTCCATTCAAGAGCAAGGTTGCCCTGGATAGCGATTAATGCTTTGGCTAGACGAGGGTCTGCCATACCTGCCAACGTACCGCCTTGGGTCAGCCCTTTTTCAATGCAGTAACGTAGCAATACGATCATCAGAACTTCGCACATTCGGTCCAGCAAAGCCTGACGCCCACACTGTTCGGCGAAGGCCTCTTCAAACATGAGCCCTAAAATCGTGTCGATTCTAGACAACTCAGAGAGTTTGACCAACACTACACTGGGAAGTGAGTTTGTAATTGGGTTGCCACCACCACCACCAAATTGAACCGTCGCGCAGACGATATTTGCACCGGCTGAGTCATCAATAATCAGTCTGTGCGTCTCTGGTCGGGGCAAAAACAATAATGTCGGATCTTCGATATGCAGCACTGCCCCCTGCACGCCGATTACCTTTACGGTGCCACTTTTGATCACGTGAATATGACCACGTAACTTATCTTGTGTAAAGTCGTGAATGCCACAAATGTTGCCGGTATAAAACACTCCGACGTTCATTGAAAACTGTGTCAGTAGGCTCGCGAGTCTGTCCATAATTTCACCCGATAACGATACGAATGGTATTTAATTCGGTACAAATAGTAATTATACGTTCTGATTGTCACGATAAAGTTGATTCCTCGGTGTCCCGTCAATGGAGCGTTAGGTGGGCACGAACATTTATCAATTTTTTGGAGATATTCATGTCCCTTCGCGTAGCGACTCCCCGTCGAAACTTTCTCACGCAAACTTCTGGCCTGATCATTGCTGCATTTGCAGCGACGGCTGCGCCACAGTTTGCCTTTGCCTACGATGACAAGTCAAGCAGCCAACTTAATCTGAATGCCCAAGGCGTAGCACTGAAGGGCTATGACCCAGTCTCCTACTTTTTGGCGACGGAACCACTGCAGGGAAGCCCAACGCTTTCTGAACGGTATGGTGGCGCTACGTACTTGTTTGCTAACGCTTCCAATCGTGGTGCATTCAAAGCCAATCCGGCCAAATATGTACCAGCTTTTGGTGGATTTTGTGCCATGGGTGTGGTCCTGGATAAGAAGCTCGATATTGATCCGAAACTCTGGCGCGTTGTCGATGGCAAGCTTTACCTGAACGTCCACAAACCAGCGCAGACCCGTTGGTTAGAAGATATACAAGGCAACATTAAGAAGGGCGATAAGAACTGGTCGCGCATCAAGGACAAAGTACCCAATACGCTTTGAACAATTCACACATATTGGAGAAATCTCGTATGACCAACATCACGATTTATAGCGCGCAGGGCTGCGGCTCTGAATCGGTCGGGGAAATTGGATCAACTTCTTTCTTCCTGACGGATTTGATTTGTCAGAACTGAAATAACTGTAATAAATCGTAGCGCCCGCGCGACTAAGTTAACAGCATGACTATGTTTTGTGGTCGAGCCGCTAATTTCACCTTTTTATTAATTAATGGAGTTCAAAATGAACAGAATCGCTACTTCCCGTTATGTATCTGCTGCAACCTTGGTCTTGGCTCTTGGTGCCGCTATGTCCATTGCATCAGCCCCCGCCGCTGCGGCTGCAAATGAAAAATGTTTTGGAGTGGCTCTCAAGGCTAAGAATGACTGCGCAGCAGGACCTGGCACCACCTGCGCTGGCACTTCAAAGGTCGACTTTCAGGGCAACGCTTGGAAGATGGTGCCAGCGGGTACTTGTTTGAAGACGGCTTCGGCTACATCTCCCACAGGATTTGGTCAGTTGGCAATTTTTAAGGAAAAGAAGGCATGATGGTGAAGGCCTCTGCAGCACCTGCTGTTTATGAGACCTAGCCCATGAGTATTGTTCAGCCGGGTGCTGCGCCCCTGACTTCTTTGCCTTTGCGGGCGGGTATTAGTTTGAAGTCGGGGCATTTCCAGGATGTGCTTGATAGCCAGCCCGATGTCGGATTCTTTGAGGCGCATGCTGAAAATTTCATGGTCGATGGCGGTCCGTTCCACCATTATTTGTCCCGTATCCGTGAAAGCTATCCTCTTTCGATCCATGGTGTTGCATTGTCGATTGGCTCTGAAACACCGTTGGATATTGACCATTTGAATGCTCTCAAGCGACTGCTAGATCGTTACCAGCCCGAATCTTTCTCGGAACACCTCGCTTGGTCATCCCATGGCGATATCTATTTGAACGATTTGCTGCCGGTGCCTTACACTCAGGCCGTCCTAGAGCGAGTCTGTGAACACATCGATCAAGTACAGTCACATCTAAAGCGGCGGATGCTGCTGGAGAACCCAGCCACCTATGTCGAGTTTGCTGCGTCAACTATGTGCGAAGCTACCTTCATGACTGAAGTGGTGCAACGTACAGGTTGTGGTTTGCTGTTGGATGTGAATAACGTTTATGTTTCAAGCGTTAATCACCACCGCAATCCGAACGCCATCATTCGCGCCTTGCCTCTGGCACAGGTGGGCGAGATTCACCTAGCTGGTTTTGCTGAACAGATCGACGGCGCGGGTGATCGCCTGTTGATTGACAGCCACGGCAGTCGGGTCGACCAGGCTGTTTGGGATTTGTATGCCTTCACGCTGGGGTTGACCGGACCTGTGGCGACATTGCTAGAGCGTGATAATGATGTCCCGTTGTTACCGGTGCTGGTGGCTGAAGCTGCCATTGCCGAAGGTCTCTTAGCCAAGGCCGCATCATGAGCGAACAGGCCTATTTTTCAAGTGCTTTGCTCGATCCGACATTGAGCGTACCTGCGGGACTGAGCACATGGAATGGTTCTGATCCGGCCAGCAGATTTTCGGTGTATCGCAACAACGTGGTGGTCTCGTTGATCGATGCTCTGGCTGACACTTTCCCAGTTACACAACAGTTGGTCGGTGAAGAGTTTTTTCGAGCCATGGCATGTGTATTCATTCAAACGAACCCGGCTAAGACCCGTGTATTGACGTGGATGGGCGCTAGCTTCGCAGACTTTGTAGAAACGTTTCCACCGGCGACCTCACTGACCTATTTGTCTGACGTGGTGCGACTAGAAATGCTTCGGGTTCGCGCCTACCACGCAGCCGATGCCCATCCAGTTGAGCTACAAATTTTCGGTCAGGCGCTAGCCGACCTAGATGCTTTGGCAGGTTTGAAACTGCGGCTTCATCCATCGGTGCACCTACTTCAGTCACAACACGCAGTGTGGTCGCTGTGGACGGCGCACCAGGGCATTCTGTCCATTGAAAGGGTCGACCCCGAGTTGGCGCAAACCGCACTGGTTTTTCGGCATGACCTAGTGGTCGAAATGCTCAATTTGAGTATGGTTCAAGGCCACTTCGTCAGATTACTACTGGCTGGTGAGGGGCTCGCGCTAGCCGCCGATGCCGCAGTAGAAAATGACCCTTTATTTGAGCTTGGATCTTTCTTAGCGCAACTAATAAGGTTGCAACTGATTACAAGTATTTCTTCCAAAGGAAACTAAATCCATGAAACCTGATGTATCTACTAACAATGCAGCGACAAGCACTCATTCTTCCATTGATCTGTTGAAATTCCTCATCAACCTTTGCCGCCGCATTCCGGATTCACTGATCGCTTTTGTTGGTCGATTTTCGATTGCTGCTGTGTTCTGGAATTCAGGGCAAACCAAGGTCGAAGGGTTTGTCATCGACATCGTCAGTGGCGATATTCGTTTGGGTTGGCCGCAGTTGTCCGATTCGGTGATTCCACTTTTCAAAGAGGAATATCGCCTGCCTTGGGTATCCCCTGAAGTGGCAGCTCCGATGGCCGCTTTTGCTGAGCATTTTTTTCCGTTGATGATTTTGTTGGGCCTTGCCACACGCTTTTCGGCCTTAGCCTTGCTGGGCATGACCATGACGATTCAGTTGCTGGTCTATCCTGGCGCTTACCCAACGCACGGCACTTGGGCTGCCGTGTTGCTGTTTTTGATTGCCCATGGGCCTGGCAAGTGGTCAATTGACCATTGGATTGCGAAGCGATTTGGTTAGAAACCTTGCCCCTCTGTCACAGTAGGTGTCTGATCTTGTGATTTCAATCATTAACCTAAAGAGGCGCGGGGCACATCACTTCTTTGGCGGCTCATTATCGTCCAATTTGGCGAAGCCACGCATGGCTTGGCTTAAAAATCGAACCTGTTTGCTGAAGTTCTTGCAGCCAGAGCACATCATTAAGTGAAATCTTAGAGGAATTTGTTCTAGCAACGACAACTTGCGGTCTTGCGACTCTGATATCAATCGCGTGACTTCTTTGCACTTCAGCATACTTAATTCCCTTAAGTGAACCAGCGATTTTCCAGGCACTCTCGTAAGCGCAGTCGGGCCCGATGCAACATTACATTCAGATTGCTGACTGTAATGTTGACTTCGACGCAAATCTCGTTCGCATCTAACTCGATAAACTCTTTCATCATGAAAACGCGCCCCTGTTTACCAGGCAGGTTTTCTAGGCAAATTTCAAATACTTTCCAGAACTGGGCTTGATGCAGTGCGTCTTGCGGGTTGCTCCAAGTGGCGGGACGCTCTTCAGTTTGCCAAAATCCCTTGACATCGAAGATGTCAGAAAAATCATCTTCATCTTCATCTTCATGCATCAAACTGCCAACATAGACTAAGCGCTGCTTTTGCCGAAGAATATCAGCAATCTTATTCTTTAAAATGGCAAAGACCCATGTTTTAAGTGCGGCATGGCCTGTGAAAGACTTAGCATTTTTGAGCGCGCCCATAAAGGCCTCTTGCACGGCATCTTCAGCTAGGTGATGGTCTGAAAGTTGCAGTGTGGCAAATTTATGCATCTGGATACGCAACGTTTTGAGGTATTCGGTATCGATCAGTACCGATAATTCGTCAGCGTTACTATTCATTTAGAATAAAACCCCCGGTTCAGCCCGCTTTCGGGTGAAGAACACATAAAAAAATGCCGTTTACCGTTAACACCAACCAGATCACATTTAGCCAAATATACCATCGAACTCAATAGGAATTTTCTGACCACTTATAATAGTGACCATATCGTTGAGGCAACTGCTCTAACCTACTGCCACCGCAGCGCCAGCAATAGGTATTGTCTCGGCTAATGCAAAGAAAATTCCTGTGCCGACTGTGTTACCCAATAAAGGCATTCCACTCAGCCATTGCAGTCGCATCAAGAGCTTGTATATTGCTGATTGACATGTCTGCTGCCGAGACACCTTCAAGAATATAGCTTTGTTGATTGGCGGGTAGACTAATCACCACAGAACCTTGCTCTTCAGACAAATCAAAGGCGTCGCCACCTACCCAACCGAAGTTAAGCTTGTCTGTCTGCGGATCAAAAAGCAACGTCTGTTGTTCACCCCAAGACCATTCGATATCGATAATGTCACTCGACTGCATGCCAATTTGTGAGTCTTCGCTGATAATGTTTAGACCCACTAACAGGTCATTATCAATTTCTACTGCGGGCTCATCAGTGAAAGTCTCATTATTGAAAGTTTCATCAGTAAAATCTTCATAGATTGAACCTGTCAAATTGCCTACTCGAACTTGGAAACCATCGGTCGTTGCACCAGCTGGGGCAGCGGGTGTCAGCAGTACCGTTCGATCAACTAAGCTCACGTCGTTTTGATCAAAGCCAAACGCATCTTCTAGGTTGTCTTCCATGACCTGATCAAAATGAAACTCGACCATGCCTGGAATCAAATCTGCCTTGCTGACTCCTAAAAATGTGAAGGACTGCCCTGAAGGCAACGATGAAATCACCATGCCATCATCAGTGTCTTCTACAGTTAAACGCTCTCGAGTTCCAAAATACAAAAAACTCATCTTCATCGAAGTTGGATCAAAACCCTCAATCACTTCACTCTGACCATATTCGTGGCTTCGTAAGTAAACCGTGTCTTCAGATCTTGGGCCCACGCCTTGTTCCCAGCTGATAACACCACCCATGTCTTGGCGCAAATGCTCATTGCCGACGATACCGAAATCATTCAGTGTGACATCTTGATAGGTTACCCCTTGTACGATCTGGGCAGTACTTGACCACGGGCTGTCAATGACGATCTCACCGGCCGTTGATTTGGTAACAATCAAACCATGAACAGAGGCGCCACCAAAGTTCAGCACATCTACGCCTGGACGAAACCCGACAATGTCGCCTGCGTTGCTGTCGACTTGGTACCTGACCCCACCTGTGTCCGAGATGTCCGTGGTTCCTGGCGGGTTCAAGCCATCTACATCGTCGGTCAAAATGTATCCTGTGTATTCCTCATTAACATCTGGCCCAACCAATGAAGTACCCAGTGCAGCAGCTACTTCGTTGAGCACTGAGTCGTTGGCGATAGAGAAATTGCCCAATGTCAATGCGTCAAGCCCAAAACCGGTCAAGACTATCTGAGTCACGGAACTGCCATTCGTGATTTCGATTCGTACGGTCTGACCCAACGCATCGCCTGACTCTTCAAAGATCGCGATGTCCTCGGCATAGATGTCAGATTGAAAATCAATCACATCACCCATGGCGGGCATAAAACCATTAATAACTTGAGCAGGCGTAGCCTTGGAGATCATCACGTGCATATGGGCATGATCAGGCATGGTAGGCATAGTCGTTGGTGGCGTCATGTCCATTTGGCTGTGATCAGGCATGAGCTGTTCGTCAGACTCAGCATCGGGCGTTGTAACAGATTCAGGTGCTGACTCAGCCGCATCAGCTTCGGCTGGAATTGGCATAAGCGCCGATTGCCACTGAGTTGCAGCACTCGCGTCTTTTGCAACAATGTTGTTCATTGACAGATCAGCCAAGCTAACGCCTGGCAACGTGTAAGTTTGTTCACTGCTCGTCACACCGATAACAACAGAGCCATCTAGTTCAGTGACCGTGAAATGATCTGAACCAAACCAGCCCATGTCGATGGTGTCGCTTGACGGATCAAAAGCAACCACAGCAGTCTGATTCCAAGCCCAATCAACCTTGAAACTACCACTGATTTCGGCGGGTGAAGCTATGTTGTTTGTAGAGGGTGCAACTGGGGCAGGGGGTTCTACCGTTGCAGGATCGAACGTTGAAGGTTCTGCCGTAGATGGCTCAGCCGTTGCAGTGGCTTCTAAATTAATATTGTTAAATGCCTGATTCCACTGATCGGTAGCTTGGGCATCTTTCGTTATTACATTATTTGGGTTCAGGTCTGACAAACTCACCCCTGTCAGCGTGTAAGTTTGATTGTTTGAGGGAATCGAAATAACAACAGAGCCGTTGTTTTCGGTGACATTGAAACTGTTCCCCGAAAACCAACCAAAATCAAGAACGTCGCGCAATGGATCAAACGCCAATTCAATGTCCTGACCCCAGGCCCATTTGATGTCATATGATGCCCCGCTACCTATAGAGCTCGTTATGATCGAATCTGCCATGATTTTTTCTCCAAATGAATATGCCATGAATTTAGTGAGTGCTTCGCTAGGCCCTAAGCTCATGCGCAGTCAACCCGATACACATTGGTGGTCGCTTTAAGTTAAACGGTTCAAATTATTATTTGGCCTAGATGTAAAAGGTAAAAGGTAAAGGATAAAAAAATAATTTGAACCGATGCCAGGAAACCTACCACTAAAAAATGTACACGGCTTAGATCAAAATGATTTGATCGCCGACAGATTAACGATATATCTGTATATCAATATTTTTAGGGAAAGAGAAAATGGCAACTAACGAAAGCAATGCATTGATCGGATCAGGAAATACATACACCATTGAGTGGTCATGGGGTCAGCGTTCAGACCTTTTATTTGACCCAACTAAAGACGTACTGGATTTTGGTTGGCTCGGCTCATCTGATTTCACGTTAAGCGAATTGAACGGATCAGTGGTCATTTCCATTCCGTCAAATAACCAGTCGTATACATTGACTGGTGTGACATTCGCCGACCTAAGTGAGGCGAATATTTTAGCCAAATCAGACTCTACGAATGTTATATGGCAGAACCGATTCGGTAACGATACTTCTACCGACATCGCACCCTCACCAGCTCCTGCAACAACACAGGTAACAGGAACGGTGCCAGTAACGGCTGATGTTCAAGGTGGCTTTGAGGTAACGTGGGCGTGGAATAAAAATGTGGTTGTAGATTTTGATCCGAATACGGATAAGGTTGATTTTGGTTGGTTTGCCCCAGATAACTTCAAGATAAGTGAAGTTGATGGATCAGTATTGATATCTC
>Ga0209702_10002445_pt1 | contig 32382 bp, 32 predicted proteins | sample FRY01_FD_187210 | JGI IMG/M metagenome (GOLD analysis project Ga0209702, IMG submission 187210) | Freshwater microbial communities from Lake Fryxell liftoff mats and glacier meltwater in Antarctica - FRY-01 (SPAdes) (version 2) | ecosystem: Environmental > Aquatic > Freshwater > Ice > Glacier...
ATTTTTGTGATCCCAGGAGCCCTTGGCAGCGCGGTTCAAACGAAAATACCAATCGCCTGCTGCGCCAATATCTCCCCAAAGGCACCGATCTGTCAGTGCACAGCCAGGCAAAGCTCAACGCCATTGCCAGGGCGCTGAACGAGCGCCCAAGAAAAACGCTGGACTACGACACACCAGCAATGCGATTTAATGCATGTGTTGCGACAACCGGTTGAACCCACCGGTGAAAAGCGGTCAATCAGCTGTATTCTCCCGGTCCAGCAGCGCCCGCTTGATGTCCGTCCCATAAGCATAGCCGCCAAGCGATCCATCCGACCGAACAACCCGGTGACAAGGGATCAGCACTGCGACGCAGTTTGCGCCATTAGCAGAACCCGCCGCGCGCACTGCTTTAGGCTTGCCGACTGCCGCAGCAATCTGGGCATAGGACCGGGTTTCGCCCGGCGGGATTTTGCGCAACTCTGCCCACACGGCTTCCTGAAAGGCAGTACCTTTTACATCCAGCGGGATGTTGTTGGCGGTGCCGGGCCGTTCGACCGCTCCAATCACTTGCTGCAGCAGCGCGGAAAATTTCGCATCTCCGGCACGTAATTCCGCATTCGGGAACCGCGCCGCCAGTTCCGCCTCGCCTTCCGCGAAGGACAGGCGGCACAAGCCTTTTTCCGTCGCCGCGACCAGCATCGGGCCAAGCGAGGTTGGCACCGCCGCCCAACGGATCACCGCGCCGCGCCCGCCGTCTCGCCATGCCGAGGCGCTCATGCCCAATCTCCCTTGCATCGAATCGTAAAAGCGCGAGGCTGTCTCAAACCCTGCATCGTAAACCGTATCTGTTACCCGGCCGCCTTCGCTCAAGGCATCACGCGCCCGCTCCTCCCGCAAAGCGCGGGCATAGGCGGCGGGTGACAGGCCGGTGGCCCGCTTGAACACCCGCTGGAAATGTGTGGGCGAATAGCCGACATGCGCGGCGAGCTCGCTTAGCAGGGGGCGTCCTCCAGAGGACTTAATCTCGTCGATCGCTGCCAACACCGCCGCTTCGTCGCGGCTTACATCATCGGGCGAACAGCGCTTGCAGGCGCGCAGCCCAGCCGCCCTGGCCTGAGCGCCAGCGGCAAAAAACCGCACATTCTTGCGGTCCGGATGCCGGGCGGCGCAGGACGGGCGGCAATAAATCCCGGTGCTGAGTACGCCGGTCACGAACCTGCCATCGAAGGATTTGTCCCGGCGCAGCACTGCTGCCCATGCACGTTCATCGGTGGTTTCAATATCGCTCATCGGAAAGCCTCTATACTGCTTGCTGCCCTACCCGGCCATCTCCCGCCACCTAGGGCCAATTTTCATCTAATGCTTCCCGAAGCTTGCGGTCAAAAGGTTGCACAGTCTAAGACGCGCTGCATGAAGCGATATTTCCTTGCCATGTTGGCTATGATTACGGTTTTGCTGCCTTCTGCGGCCACGGCCGACCCATCCGATATCTCCGCCGCAGCGCGCGGCGTAGTGCGGGTGGTGATTATCGGCACCGACGGGCAGAAAATTTACGCTGTCAGCCACGGCAGCGGCTTTGCCATTTCGCCAAACAGGATCGTCACCAACGCGCATGTTGTGCGCGAAACGCTGCGGGACAATACCTTGAAAATCGGGATTGTCCCGCCGGACGGGGACGAAGGAGCATTTGGCAAAGTTGTCGCGATCAGTTCGCGCAATGATCTCGCCCTGATCGAGATTATCGGCTCCGATCTACGCCTGCCGCAATTGACCATATCTGGCGGTGATGATCAGGATGGGGCCGAGGTTTCCGCCGTCGGCTACCCGATGAATGTCGACCGCGCGCAGGGCCTGAGCATGAGCGATATCTTCAATTCTCAGCCGCCGGTAAAAAGCCGCGGTTTCCTGTCAGGCACGCGGCCCTCGCGGCAATTCGACACTATCCTGCATACCGCGCCGATTGCGCGCGGCAATTCGGGCGGACCGCTGCTCGACAGTTGCGGACGGGTGCTGGGCGTCAACAGCTTTGGCGCCGATTCGGATGGGACAGATGCGGAGTTCTATTTCGCTGTCTCCATCCGTGAATTGCTGCCTTTCCTGCGGGCTAACAAGATCAATCCGCGGGTCAATGCCCTGCCCTGCCGCAGTCTGGCGGAGGTTGACGAAAATGAACGCGATCGGATTGAGCGCGAACAATTGGTCGCCCGTCAAAATCTGGCCCAACGTGCCGAGGCCGACCGCATTAAACGGGACCGCGCCCGGCTGGAAGCTGAGCTTGCCGTAGCCGAAGCCCGCGAAAACCAGATGGCGATTGCCGCCGTGTTGTTGCTGATCGCAATTGGCGGCGGCGTCATTGCCTATCAGGCGCGCGGCGTCGAAGGTCAGGAACGCAAGCTCGCCCTAGCCAGCGGAATCGCCGCGATCACCCTGGTCGCAGCGCTGGCATCGTGGTTCACTCGCCCCGGCCTCGATGAAATCGACCGCCGCATGGCTGGTGCGATGCAAGTAGACGCGAACGGTGGTGATGGCGGAAGCCCAGGGGACGAGAACGACCCCGATGCAATTGATATGTCGGCCAAGGCCACCGGGTCTGGCGCGCTGACTTGCGTGCTGCAGGAAGACCGCAGCCGTATAACTGGCGCGCCCGAGAAAGAGTTGGAGTTTGCCTGGACCGGCGACGGCTGTGTGAACCAGCGGAGCCAATATGGTTTCGCCGCGGGCAGCTGGTCACGCGTATTCGCGCCCAATGAAGAAGCGGCGGTTTCGGTCAACCGATATGATCCGGCCAGCAAGACTTTCCGCACCGACCGTTACCTGCTTGGCCGATCCGTAATGGACGAGGCCCGCGCCGCTCGGAGCGCCTACACCGCGCCCAAATGCGGCACGGAAAACGCGGCAGCGAAATTGGGTGATCTGCAAGGTGCGGTAACTTCGGTGCTGCCAGCGCAGCCAAACGAACGGTTGGTGTATTCGTGCGAGGCGAAAACCGTTGATTAGGGTGCGCCTGGCCAGCTGCTAAGCCGCCAGCGCTTCTCCGCTTAGAGTAATCCGGTGCATTTCGCGGGCATATCCGGGATAATCGTTCAGCGCATTATGCCAGGTCGAGCGGTTGTCCCAGATCGCCACAGTTCCGGGTTGCCACACAACGCGGCACTGGTTCGCTGCATCCATTGCAACTTCGTACAGACGCTGCAGCAGTGGCAAGCTTTCCGCCCGTGTTTGGCCCTCGAAATTGATCGTGAAGGACGGGTTGACATATAGCAGCTTTCGCCCGGTACGCGGATGACGAATCACCACCGGATGGGTCGCTCCGGTCTTCATCTCCTGACCGCGCAATTCGCTGCCCATATCGGTCTGCGCATAGGCTCCATCAGGCGCGTAAACATGATCGGCGGTGTGGAATGCACGCAGATCCGCGACCTGTTCCTTCAGATCATCGGGCAACGCATCATATGCCGCGCCCATATGCGCGAACAAGGTATCGCCGCCTGAAGGGGGCAGCACCCGCGCCACCAGAATCGATCCCATTGCCGGGATCTGGTCATAGGAATGATCGGTATGCCATGCCCCGCCGATATTGGTTTGCTGGTCGGCTTTTTTCCGCACTATCGCAATCTGGGGATATTCATCCTCGAGCGGAAAGTAATTGTTGATGTCGATCCCGCCCCACCTTTCGGCAAAGGCAATGTGCTGCTCTGGCGACAAGCTCTGGCTCCGGAGAACCGCAACACCGTGCACATAGACCGCCTGTTGCAAGGCCTTCAGGTCGGCATCGCCTATGTCGGCGAGCTGAACTCCGGCAATCGAAGCGCCTGCATTGGGAGCTAGAGGGGTGATCTTCATGATACTCTCCTGCGCTGGGCATCAATGCGCCCTCGGATTCGATATGGGGGAGTTTTTGATTGACCTCAAGCGCCTGATGCCAACAACCTGAGGCCAACAAACAGACTCTCTCGGGTTGCATCGCAGCATCCCCGATGTTAGGGGCCCGCCAGCCGAACCGAGGCAGTGTTTTTACACGTCTCAATTCGGCGATATGACAACATCGTTTCTTGCCGACCCAAAGGGATCCTCACGCGTGGAAATTTCCGCCGGTATTCAAGCTAGCCTAGCAGGCCGTTACGCTTCGGCTCTGTTCGATTTGGCATCCGAGGTAGGAGCCAAGGGCGGGACCGTTACCTCGGTCGAATCAGACCTCGACAAACTCCGCGGTGCATTGGCCGAATCGGCTGACCTGCGGGCTCTGACGACCAACCCAGAAGTGTCGCGGGATGCAGCTCAGGCTGCGGTCGGCGGCGTGGCTAAGCTGTTAAAGCTGTCCAAGTTGACCCAGAATTTCCTTGGCGTGCTGGCGCAAAGTCGCCGTCTGTCCGAATTGCCCGCGATGATTCGCGCGTTCAACACGATCGCTGCTGCACAGCGCGGTGAAGTGACGGCAGAAGTCTCCAGCGCTCATGCGCTTAGCGAAACGCAGCTTGCATCGCTCAAGGACAAATTGACGGCCAGCGAAGGCCGCACCGTAAAATTGCAGACGAGCGTCGATCCTGACTTGCTTGGCGGCCTGGTGGTCACCATCGGGTCAAAGCGGATCGATGGTTCGATCAAAACCAGATTAAACTCCCTCGCTAGCGCGATGAAAGGCTGACAATGGAAATCCGTGCCGCAGAAATTTCGAAGGTCATCAAGGACCAGATCGCCAATTTCGGAACTGAAGCCGAAGTAAGCGAAGTCGGCTCCGTCCTCTCCGTAGGTGACGGTATTGCCCGTATCCACGGCCTCGACAATGTCCAGGCTGGTGAGATGGTTGAATTCTCAAACGGTGTGCAGGGCATGGCCCTCAACCTGGAAGCTGACAATGTCGGCGTAGTGATTTTCGGATCTGACTCCGAGATTAAAGAAGGCGACGTCGTCAAGCGGACCGGCACGATTGTGGACGTTCCCGTCGGCAAGGAATTGCTTGGCCGCGTAGTTGACGCGCTCGGCAATCCTATCGACGGCAAGGGCCCGATCAAGACCACGCAGCGCAGCCGCGTTGAAGTGAAGGCACCGGGCATCATCCCGCGCCAGTCGGTGAACGAGCCTGTTCAAACCGGCCTGAAGGCAATTGATGCTCTCGTTCCTGTTGGCCGCGGCCAGCGCGAATTGATCATTGGTGACCGTCAGACCGGTAAATCGGCTGTTGCGATCGACACCTTCATCAACCAGAAAAACAACAATGCCGGCGATGACGAGAGCAAGAAGCTCTACTGCATCTATGTCGCAATTGGTCAGAAGCGTTCGACGGTCGCCCAGGTCGTAAAGACGCTGGAAGAAAACGGCGCGATGGAATATTCCATCGTGGTTGCCGCCACCGCTTCGGAGCCTGCTCCGCTGCAGTTCCTCGCGCCCTACACCGGCTGCGCGATGGGCGAATATTTCCGCGACAACGGCATGCACGCCGTGATCGTATATGACGATTTGTCAAAGCAGGCTGTGGCTTACCGCCAGATGTCCTTGCTGCTGCGCCGCCCTCCGGGCCGTGAAGCCTATCCGGGCGATGTGTTCTATCTTCACTCTCGCCTGCTCGAACGTGCGGCAAAGATGAATGACACCCACGGCGGCGGTTCGCTGACGGCTTTGCCGATCATCGAAACGCAGGCCGGTGACGTTTCGGCGTATATCCCGACCAACGTGATCTCGATTACCGATGGCCAGATCTTCCTCGAAACCGACTTGTTCTATCAGGGCGTGCGTCCGGCAATTAACGTCGGCCTGTCCGTTTCCCGTGTGGGCGGCGCTGCCCAGACCAAGGCAATGAAAAAGGTTTCCGGCTCGATCAAGCTGGAACTGGCACAGTACCGCGAAATGGCGGCGTTTGCTCAGTTCGGTTCGGACCTTGATGCCTCGACGCAAAAACTGCTCAATCGCGGCGCACGGCTGGTGGAATTGCTCAAGCAGCCACAGTTCAGCCCGCTGCCGTTCGAAGAACAGACCTTGTCGATCTTCGCTGGTACCAATGGCTATCTGGATGCGATCCCGGCGGTCCGCGTTGTCGAGTATGAAGCAGCAATGCTCAGCCACATGCGTTCGGAACATGGCGATATCCTGACCACGATCCGTTCATCCAAGAACTTCGATGACGACGTGAAGAAGCGCGCCGTCACCGCGCTCGACGCATTCGCCAAGATTTTTGCTTAAGCCTTCAGAGAACTAGGGAGCCAAAATGGCCTCGCTTAAAGCACTCAAGGATCGTATCGGGTCGGTTAAATCGACCCAGAAGATCACCAAGGCCAAGCAAATGGTGGCCGCGGCGAAACTGCGTAAAGCGCAGGCCGCTGCCGAAGCTGCACGTCCATATGCAAAGCGTTTGGCGGCCGTCATGGCGGCGCTGGCCTCCAAGGTCAGCGGTGATGATGCGCCGAAATTACTCGCCGGTACAGGTTCGGACAAGCGCCACCTGCTGGTGGTCGCCAATTCCGACAAGGGTCTGGCCGGTGCGTTCAACGCGAACATCGTCCGTGCCGCTCTTGTCAAGGCCCGCAAGCTGGAAGCCGAAGGCAAGACCATCGAGTTCTATCTGATCGGCAAGAAGGGTCGCGCGCCGATTAAGCGCGCTTTCCCGGGGAATGTCGGCACCGAATTCGACACCACAAAGGTGCGCGAGCCCGGCTACGGCGAAGCTGAAGGCATCGCAGACCAGCTGGTGGAAATGTATGAAGCGGGCAAGTTTGACGTCGCTCATCTGTTCTTCAGCCACTTCAAATCCGCGCTGACGCAGGAACCGACGCAGCAGCAGATCATTCCCGTGCCCGCGCCGGAAGTTGCTCCTGTAGAGACCGGCTCCGTGGTCGAATATGAGCCGGGCGAGGAAGAAATTCTCGAAGCTCTGCTGCCGCGTTATCTGAAGACCCAGATTTTTGGCGCATTGCTTGAAAACAACGCGTCGGAACAAGGCGCCTCGATGACCGCGATGGATAATGCCACGCGCAATGCAGGCGAATTGATCGACAAGCTGACCATCCAGTATAACCGCAGCCGTCAGGCCGCGATTACCACTGAATTGATTGAAATTATTGCTGGAGCAGAAGCGCTGTGAAGAAACTGATATTCGTTCTTCCCGCGCTTGCCTTGGCCGCTTGCGGTCAGGAACCGGCGCCAGAACCGGCGGCCGCCCCGACAGTTTCTGCTCCGGCGGAACCAACCCTACCGGCACCCGATGCCGCAGTCTTCGCAGCGACATTCGCGGCATCATGCCCGGATGCAGAGCCGGTCAACACGTCGATTTGTAAGAGCGGCGGGATCGGTTCAACCGACGCCTTCTGCGAATACGGCCTCGGCGATGATGAATACCTTCGCCACAAGGCGACCATTACCCCTGGCGATGGCGCTTGGACCATTGCCAATCCCGAAACCGCTTGCGCCCCTAAGGGCGTCGAATAACCCGCAAGGCAGGATACCCAACATGGCTACCGCTCCCGTACTCAATCAGGTTACCGCTGGTTCCATCAGCCAGATCATTGGCGCTGTTGTCGACGTCGCGTTCCCCGGGGAACTGCCGTCGATCCTGAGCGCGCTCGAAACCGACAATAACGGCAACACGCTCGTGCTCGAAGTCGCGCAGCATCTCGGTGAAAACACCGTGCGTTGCATCGCGATGGACGCAACCGAAGGCCTTACTCGCGGTCAGAAAGTGATCAGCACCGGTTCGCAGATTTCCGTCCCGGTTGGACCCAAAACGCTCGGCCGCATCATGAATGTCGTCGGCGCGCCGATTGACGAACTCGGCCCGATTGGCGCCGACAGAACCATGCCAATCCACGCAGAAGCGCCTGCCTTTGTCGACCAGTCGACCGAGAGCGCCATTCTCGTCACCGGCATCAAGGTCATCGATCTTCTCGCGCCTTACGCAAAGGGCGGTAAGATTGGCCTGTTCGGCGGCGCCGGCGTGGGCAAGACTGTTCTTATTCAGGAATTGATCAACAACATCGCCAAGGGTCACGGCGGCGTATCCGTGTTCGCCGGTGTGGGCGAGCGTACCCGCGAAGGTAACGACCTTTATCACGAATTTCTCGATGCTGGCGTGATTGCCAAGGATGCCAACGGCGTTGCTACTTCCGAGGGTTCCAAGGTTGCGCTGGTGTTCGGCCAGATGAACGAGCCTCCTGGCGCGCGTGCCCGCGTTGCTCTGTCCGGTCTGACCATGGCGGAATATTTCCGCGATGAAGAAGGCCAGGACGTGCTGTTCTTCGTCGACAACATCTTCCGCTTTACGCAGGCCGGTTCCGAAGTGTCCGCCCTGCTCGGCCGTATTCCTTCGGCGGTGGGCTATCAGCCAACCCTGTCGACCGACATGGGTAACCTGCAGGAACGCATAACCTCCACCAACAAGGGGTCGATTACCTCGGTGCAGGCAATTTACGTTCCCGCAGATGACCTTACCGATCCGGCCCCAGCCACATCGTTCGCCCACTTGGACGCAACGACCACGCTGAACCGCGCGATTTCCGAGCTTGGCATCTATCCTGCGGTTGATCCGCTCGATTCCACCAGCCGCGTTCTGGAACCCCGCGTTGTTGGCGAAGAGCATTACCAGACGGCCCGTAAGGTTCAGGAAACGCTGCAGAAGTACAAGTCACTTCAGGACATCATCGCAATTCTCGGCATGGACGAGCTTTCCGAAGAAGATAAGCTCACCGTTCAACGTGCGCGGAAAATCCAGAAGTTCCTGTCACAGCCATTCCACGTCGCCGAAGTCTTCACCAGCATCCCCGGCAAGTTCGTGGCGCTGGAAGATACCGTCGCATCGTTCAAGGCAGTGGTCGACGGCGAATATGATCACCTTCCCGAAGCAGCCTTCTACATGGTTGGCGGCATCGACGACGCCGTCGCCAAGGCCAAGAAAATGGCTGAGGAAGCCTAAGCGATATGCCCCTACACTTTGAACTCGTTACTCCGGCCAAGCTGGTCCGTTCCGAAGACGTCCACATGGTGGTTGTCCCCGGTGCGGAAGGCGAGTTTGGCGTGCTGGAAGGCCATGCGCCCTTCATGTCCACCATCCGCGACGGGGCGGTGCAGGTTTACAAGACCGAAGGCGGCGCGCCCGAATTGATTGAAGTTCGCGGCGGCTTTGCCGAAGTTGGCGACACCGGCCTGACCGTTTTGGTGGAGCATGTCGACGAGGCGTAAACTCCTCTCGTAAAAAGACAAAAAGGGCGGCCCGAGGGTCGCCCTTTTTGTTTGCGAGAACAATTATTCAGCTTTTATCGGATCAGCCCGCTCGGTTTCATAGGTAACCAGCTCGTCCTGCTGTTTCATGTGCTTTTCGGCAGCGTCATACTGAACCGGCATCGGGTCAGCATCGGCGCAAGTCAGCGTAGCAACGACCTTGTCCTTCCGGAGCACTAAAACCCCATCGCTGATCGCAGGATAGTTCGGTTCATCTGCCTCGAAGTTCGTTCGCACCATCCGGCTGAACACAACATAGCGTGTCGCGCCATTGTCGAATGCAATCTGCGCCTCGCCCCCGCCCGAATATGCGGCCGCGGCCCACCTCCCGCCAGACAGGACCAATTCCGGCTGCTTCGATCCGAAACGATATTCAACCTTTCCTGAACCCGTAGCGCAGACAGCAATCCGCTTGCCGCCGCTGGTCTTGCAAGAAAAGATGGTCTCTTCACTCGCCGCGCAATCTACTGCGTCCACAATGGTTGACGCTGTCGATGCCGCGAGCGGAGTAGGCGGAGTATCTGCCGGAGCATTCTCAAGTGCTGCCGGTTCGGACTTCACTTCGGCCGAACCATTGCCTTCTGTCTGTCCGCTACAAGCGGCTAGGCCGCATATCGCAGCGATACATAGCAGGCGGTTCACTTCTTCGCCCCCTTGCCCTTTTGCGCAGCTTTCTTCTTTTTCATCGTGTCGTGAAAACGGTCGGCCCAGCCCGGTTTGATCAATTGCTCGGCCCGCACCATGCGCAGTTCGCCGTCCCCGACATCCCGGCTAACCGCGCTGCCTGCCGCGACAATTGCATCTGCCCCGATCCGGACCGGCGCGATAAGCGCGCTGTTTGATCCGATGAAGGCGCGGTCACCGATTACGGTCGTGTGCTTGAAATAGCCGTCATAATTACAGGTGATCGTGCCTGCGCCAATATTCGCGCCTGCACCGATCTGCGCATCGCCCAAATACGTCAGATGGCTGGCCTTCGCACCCTTGCCAAGTGTCGCATTCTTGATTTCGACGAAATTGCCGACCTTGACGCCCTCTTCCAGCACCGTTCCGGGTCGCAGGCGGGCATAGGGGCCAACGCTGGCGTGTTCGCCGACGGTCGCGCCCTCAAGATGGCTGAACGCGCGAATGGTAGCGTGATCGGCCACGGTCACACCGGGGCCAAACACGACATTTGGTTCAACCGTGACATCACGGCCCAATTGCGTGTCCCAGCTAAAAAACACCGTCTCAGGGGCTGTAAGCGAAACGCCATCCGCCATCGCCTCGGCCCGACGAAATTGCTGCCACTGGCGCTCCGCATCGGCCAGTTCGGCGCGGCTGTTGATCCCTGCCACCTCGCCCGGATCATCTGTTGTCACCACTGCGCTGTGCCTGCCATCGGCATTGGCGACATTGACCACATCGACGAGGTAATATTCGCCCTGCGCATTGTCATTCCCAACCCGTTCCAACAGGTCAAACATATCCGCCGCCTTCGCGGCCATAAGGCCGGAATTGCACAGCTTGCAGGCCCGTTCTTGCTCCGACGCGTCCTTATATTCGACCATCTTGGTGATCCGGTCCTGATCATCAGCAATCACCCGGCCATATTGCAGCGCATCGTCCGGTTCAAATCCCAACACAACCACGGCAGGCGCATCATCGGCGTGAAGCCGGTCGAGCATTTTCTGCATGGTGGCTGTTCGCACAAAGGGTACATCGCCATAGAGGATCAACACATCGCCGGAAAAATCCACCAGCGCGTCCTGCGCCTGTTGGACTCCATGGCCAGTGCCCAATTGCGGTTCCTGCAGACAAGTTGCCGCACGTCCGCCGAGCGCTGTCTCCAGCTGATCCCGGCCTGCGCCCACGACCACCACCGTATGTGCCGGGTTCAATTGCCCGGCAGAGGCCATCAAATGGTCGAGCATCGGACGGCCAGCAATCGGATGGAGCACCTTGTGCAGGTTCGATTTCATGCGGGTGCCCTTGCCCGCAGCAAGGATTATCGTTGCAAGTTTGTTCATAGGTCCAAGTAATGCCACCAAAAGCTTGCGGTTTGAAGATGCATACGTCACTCGCAACCAAATGAATGACATTTCCACCGAAATCCCGTTTGATATTGTCGGGTTCGATCTCGACGGCACATTGCTCGACACCCACCGAGATCTGGGGGAAGCGGTAAACCATGCCCTGAAACTCGGGGGTTTCGACGCGGTACCCTTGGAGCAAGTGGAAAGCCTGATCGGCGGCGGGGCCAAGATCATGTTACGCGGGGCGATTGACGCTCAGGGCGGCATTGAGGACAGTGAGTTTCGCCCATTGTATAAGGCGTTATTGGCCTATTATTCGGAAAACAATGGGGTCCACACCCGCCCCTATCCCGGCGCGGTAGAGGCGTTGGACGAGCTGGCGGCAAATAATATCAGAATGGCCGTGGTGACCAACAAATTCGAAAGCTTCGCCACCGACATCCTGACGCAGCTCGGCCTGGCCGATCGGTTTGTGACGATCATCGGCGGCGATACGATGGGCAAAGGGCGTGCAAAGCCTGAGCCAGATCCGATCTTCGAAGCGATTTATCGCTGCGGCGGTGGGCGCTTCGTTTTCGTCGGTGACAGCAGCTATGACATGGCCGCCGCCCGTGCTGCCAGTGTGCCGGCTATTGCGGCTGCATTTGGTTATTGCGACAAGCCGGCCGATGAATTGGGGGCAGACGCTGTAATCGCCGGGTTCGAAGAACTTATCCCAGCGTTACAGCGCCTCTAACGCGCCCAATCATCGCCAAAGTATCAGAAGTCGAACTGTGCCCGCACAGCCAGCGCATCGACATTGTAGCTGGTATCGATACCCGCAGCGATCGTAGCCATATCATATTCGTTGCGAGTATAGCTCGCCATGAAACGGGTGTAATCAGTCGGCGTCCAGATCAGCGATAAAGCATACGCATTCTGCTTGCCGCCTACGATCCCGGCGTCCACCAGATCGAGATAATCGTAGCGGACGTTGATCTGAACCGCACCGATACCGCCATCGCCAGCTTCGTTTTCGGGCTTGTTGCGGTCGAATTTATGGTCCTTGTATGTGCGGCTATCGCCTTTGGTCAGGAAATAGCCCGCTTCTACCGCGCCGCCGAAGAAGGTCGGATTGTCGAGGCCCGGACGGCTGGCAGTCTGCCAGTATCCTTCGGCCTGTGCGTGGAATGGTCCGGCCAGCAATGCCCCTTCAACACCAACGCCGAATTCGCTAACTGCGCCGATGTTGCCCGTATTGATGAAGCGCGTATCGGTGAAGTGGACCGACGGGCGCTGACGGTAACGCACCGAAGTGGCGGCCTGGTTGAGGTCGCGGTAGTGGACCGAGCCGCCAAGATGCAGCTGAGTTTCGCCCATCTTCGGGCTGAACACCGCGCGGCCATCAAGGCCCCAGCTATTTTTCTCGTCGTTCGAAAGGTTATCGATATTGTCGGTGAATACCCCGCCCTGCACCAGCACAGTGTCGGTATCATATTGCGCGCTCAGCCCGATGCGGCGTTGGAAACCGAAGGCATCGGTGAATGCGGCACGTTCCATGAAGCTGGTGAAGCGGCTTGAGGTTAGCTCTTCGAGCCCTTGAAAATTGTTGTGCTGACCAACTGTGACCTCGAGCGCGTCCTTGCCATAGGTCAGGAATGCGTCAGTAACTTCGACGCTGTTGTCCGCAAATTCAAGCTCGGTTTTGTAACCGAAGCCGCCGCCGATGTCGCCCTTAACGCCAATCCGCGCGCGGCGCACTTCGTTGGCAAAGCCCAGACCCGGGTCGGTAATCGAACCCGGCGCATTCACGGTCCCGGCATCAACCATCAAGCGGCCGAACGGCGTAAAGCTCCAGCCGCCCTTCTTGGCCAGTTGCTCAGCTGGTGCAGGGGCGGGCGCCGCGGCCACAGCTTCGCTGGCAGTCGCGGCGACCTGCGATGCTTGCTCGGCCTTCACTGCGGTAGAATCGAGTTCGCTTTCGAGCTGGTCGATCTTTGCGGCCATCGTCGCCATCTGCTCGCGCATGGCAGCCATTTCGGCGCGCAAGGTGTCAGGCTGAGCGTCCTGAGCATGTGCCGGAACTGTCCAGCCAAGGGCAGCAGCCAAAGCCAGGGTCGAAATTTTGCGGTGTGTGATCATCGAATCCAATGCCGTTTCTGTTTAATTACGATTCGTTGACGGCATTATGTCCCGCAGGTGACGGTTATATGACAAAGGCGGAGCGCGCTGCCGTTACGGCATCGTCGTAAAGGCGCAGAACAGTTGAAAGTACCGGAAAGCCGTGCCATTCCGCCCGGGTCCGAGGCCCTTCCAAAGGCGGAAATGGCCCGTAATTGAAAATGGAGAGTACCCCATGACGATTTCTTTTAAGGATCGCGTCGCAATTGTAACCGGTGCCGGTGGCGGCCTGGGCAAGGAATATGCACTCGAACTGGCTCGCCGCGGAGCGAAGGTTGTGGTCAACGACCTCGGCGGATCGCGCGATGGCACCGGTACATCCGATGCCGCTGCTCAGGTGGTTGAAGAAATCGAGAAAATGGGCGGCGAAGCTGTGGCCAATGGCGCATCGGTCACCGAATATGACCAGATGGAAAAGATGGTTGCTGACGCCAAGCAGAAATGGGGCGGCGTCCACGTCCTGATCAACAATGCAGGCGTTTTGCGCGACAAGAGCTTCGCCAAGATGAGCCCGGAAGATTTCGAATTCGTCGTCCGCGTCCACCTGCTCGGGTCGGCCTATGCCACCAAGGCATGCTGGGACCTGTTCCGCGAGCAAGCCTATGGCCGCATCCTGATGACCGCCAGTTCCACCGGTCTCTTCGGCAATTTCGGCCAGGCAAATTACGGCGCGGCCAAGCTCGGCCTCGCCGGTCTGACCAAGACACTTTACCTCGAAGGCGCGAAATACAACATCCGCTGCAACTCGCTGTCGCCAGTTGCTGGCACGCGGATGACAGAAGACATCTTCCCGGAACAGGCATTCGAATTGTTCAGCCCAACCAATGTGGTTCCGGCAGCTCTGTACCTGGTCAGCGAAGATTCGCCGACCAATGCCATCGTCGGCGCGGGCGCAGGCGGGTTCCATTCCGCATGGGTCACGATGAACGACGCAGTGTGGCTGAAGGAAGAAGACCGCACGGTCGAAGGCTTCGCCGCTCGCTGGGATGATATCAGCAGTATGACCAATCTGAAGGCCCCGCAGTCTGGCTCCGAACAGAGCGCAGAGATCCTCAAGGCGATGCAGAAGGTTTTGGGCGACGATGCAGCGCCTTCGTCTGCACGCGGATAATCACACTGTGTTGACACAGTAACACACATAGGCTTATTCTTGCCCATTCAGTTGGGAGAATAAGCCTATGTATATTGAAGACGATCTGCGCACTGCGGTCGAATCGGGCGCAATCAGCGCCGATGCCGCTAACGCGCTTCGCTCTCACGTCGCTACCGCACGCCAAACGCCCGCTAGCGATGAAGAGAATTTCCGGCTGATAAACAGCTTCAACGATATCTTCGTTACCATCGCGGCGGTGCTGCTGCTGCTGGCGATGGCCGGTATTGGTCAAGCGGTAGCACCCGGCGTGGCTGGATTGCTGGTGGCTGGTGCAGCGTGGGCCATGGCGGAATTCTTTACCCGCCGCCGCCGAATGGCCCTGCCTTCCATCGTATTGCTCCTCGCCTTTATCGGCGGTTTGATTGCAGCGCCGGTCGAAATTTTGAGCGAGACCAACATCGACAATACCAATGAACGGGCAGTCGGTCTGCTCTTCGCACTGATCTTTGTCGGGGCGAGTGTTGGGGCATGGCTGCATTGGCGCCGCTTTGCTGTTCCGATCACGGTCGCTGCAGGTGCTGCGACTGTTGCAGCGACGATTATCGCCCTGAGCGTGACCGCCATTGGTCCTGGGTCGAATGATGCGGTGGAAGTGATGCTGCTGCCTCTGGTGTTCATCGCCGGCTTGGCGATCTTCGCTTACGCCATGCGCTGGGACATCAGCGACCGGCTGCGCCAGACCCGGCGCAGCGATGTAGCCTTCTGGCTGCACCTAGTAGCCGCTCCGATGATCGCACATCCGCTGTTTCACTGGCTGGGCGTGACGGAAGGTCAAGACATTGGCGCTAGCGCTGCGGTCAGCGTCCTGCTGGTCTATATCGCGATGGGGCTGGTGGCCTTGGCTGTGGACCGCCGCGCTTTGCTGGTTTCCGCCCTCGCCTATGTGCTGGTCACGCTGACTTGGCTGTTCGACCGGTTCGGAGCGGTAGAATTGAACGTCGCGCTAACTGCTCTGGTGATCGGCTCTGCCTTGCTGACGCTGTCAGCCTTCTGGACCCCGAACCGGCGCGCTGTGGTTGTGCAGCTACCTAGCACTCTACGTAACAAACTGCCCGCACCAGGAACGCTCGTAACTACTTAATTTTCCGATAGCAGACCTGAAAATCCCTGCGCATAGATTGTGCGGGGATTTTTTTGGAGGCGCCTAAACCGCCTTCACCAAGCGCCGTTCAACCGGCGCAAGAACCCCCGACAAATCGTGGCCGCGTTTCAACACCTGGCCGTGCTCGCCAAACAGCGTCCACATGCCTTGTTTATTACGGAGCGACGGGCGTTTCTCGATCCGCATCTGCGGACGTTCCGCGGCCCGGCGGAAGGCGTCAAAAATGGCTACATCGCGGGTGAAATCCATCGCATAATCGCGCCATTCACCGGCGGCGACCATCCTGCCATACAAGTCCATAATGCGGCCGAGCTCCTGGCGTTCGAAGCCTACCTGTAGGGGTTTACGGCCCTGATTCTGCACATTGGGAAACTGGACGACTGAGCCCGGTGTGTTTCCCGCCATCAGCTATCGGTGCCGCTGCGTTGAGCCGGAAGTTCGACACTTGACTTGCCCGGTTCGCCCAACTTAAGGGCTTCCAGCTCAGCGCGCATTTCTGCCATCTGGCGCTGCAATTGCTCGATCCGGCGAATGCCAGTGCCGACCATTTCCTCGCAAGGTTCATCACACGGCGTGCCGTAGGGGATGAATTCCTTGATCCATTCATCTGCCGAAACCAGCGTGCTACGCGCCTTCAGGCCAACCATCGTCGCACCTTCGGGCACATCGTCCAGTACTACCGCATTCGCCCCCACACGGGCGCGTTTGCCAACGGTAATCGGGCCGATAATCTGCGCACCGGAACCGATGATTACATTGTCCTCCAACGTTGGATGCCGCTTGCCGCCCTTGCCATTGGTTGGATTGGTCCCACCAAGTGTAACACATTGGTAAATAGTCACATTGTCGCCGATTTCTGCCGTCTCGCCAATCACGGTAAAGCCGTGATCGATGAAGAAATTCCGGCCAATCGTCGCGCCGGGATGGATATCAATTGCGGTTACAATGCGCGCGAAATGATTGACGAGGCGGGCAATGAAATAGAGCTGAGCACCAAACAGCCAATGCGCCACGCGGTGCAGGCCAAGGGCCAACACGCCGGGATACAGCAGGACTTCCCACCGCGACCGCGGCGCGGGATCGCGCGCGCGGATCGAGTCCAGATATGATTTCAACCGGTCAAACATCGGCAAGGGATCCTTTCACAGATCGATTCTTCCACCAAAGCAGCTGTAACGCAAGTCATAGCAATTTGGGCTGCTCCGCCCCTTGCACCGCTTCCAATGCATCACGCCAGACTGAAAGTGTCGCAGGCGCTTTACGCTCCATGCTCAATCGGTCAATCGCAGCCACCAACCGTTCGATCCCGGCAAAGCTGCGGACCGCACGGGGCACCAAATAAGTAAGAGCGCCTTCGCCCAATACAAGCGCGCGCTGCCCTGCCAGGCTCTCGATCAGGCCTGCGACCATTGTATCATCAGGCGCCGCAATTTCGAGATGCAGGGCCGCCCCAAGACGAGAACGCAGGTCAGGCAGGGTAATTTCCCACGGCCGTGCATCGCTGATCAAAAACAAGGACTGGCCCTCTTCCTGCGCACGGTTCCACCTGTGGAACAGCTCGGTTTCGTCTACCTGATCTGCGCCATCCAAAACCCCGCCCAGAGCTTTTCCGTGTGGGCCCTGCGCGGCAAACCAACGGCCAAGCAGGCTCTTGCCGGAACGCGGCGGGCCAGTGAGAATAGCTGTCCGGAACGGCCAAGCGGCGGGATCACGCAGCGCCTCGATCACGGACTGATTGGCATTGCCAACCACGATCCGGTCAGGATCTGCCACACGGCGATGAGCCAAGGGTAAGGCAATCTGCGTCATGGCCAGCGCCCTAACGACTGATGGCGAGCGCGTTGCTGCCCTGCGTCACGGTGAAGCCGCAGCCGCGCAATGCCGCCGCCAGTTGTTCGATCGAGCCGCCGTAACTGACCCGCATCACCGAAGTGCCGCCAATCGCCAGACTGCTGGTCGCCGCGCCGCGAACCCCGGGGGCGGCGCGCACCGCTGCCAATGTCGCATCGACTGATCCGCCATCCGGGCTGGCGAATTGTACGACGTAACTGGAAACGACCGCAGCCGGGGCTGCGGTAGGCGTATCGGTGGGGACTAATGCAGCGCCCGCTGATTCTGCAGCAGAGGCATCGCGCTGGGCCCGTTCGTTCGCTTCTGCCGCGCGGCCAATTTCAATCAGCCGCTGTAATGCCGAGTTGAGCGAAGGACTGCCAAGGTTGAGCGTTGGATCAGGACGCAGCTTGCCGTCCGCCAGTGCCTGTTCAAATAGATCGTCCATCCTCTGCACCGCACGGGTCAACGTCTGCGGCAATTGTGCCTCATCATCGGCAGTCATCGTAAAGCTACCGAGAAATTTGTTATCCGGGCCGTAACGCGCGGTAAATGTGCCCTGGATCGGTCCGCCAGGCCATTGCCGTTCGAGATGGGCAATCGGCACCAGCACATCGGCGGCATCGAATTGATCAAGTATATTGCGCCACCAGGTCCGGCTGCGGCGGCTGGTCTGGCCGTAAGTGATCAGCAGCGAATCGCCATTGGCGCCTGATGGGCGAACATAATCGATCCGGCTTCCGCCCGCTTGATAATCGGCCCATGCCCGCTGCCACGGATTGACCATTTCATAGATCCGCGCCGTGCCGCCTTCCATGGTGACGGGCACCAGCAACATCGGGGCGGAACGCGATTGGCGTCCGGCAGTACCAAGCATCCGCCCGGCCCGCGCACGATCAAAAATCACCCCCAAAGTGGCGATGTAGCGGCGAGGACCGATCCGTTCCCGGTCGATAACCACCGCTGACACCATCGAATCTAGCTGCGAATCGGACAGCTGCGAGCCACCGAGCTTCTTCCAAGCCAGCCGCTGCGCTTCTGCCCAACCTTTTTTCTGAGCGTCCTGGGCATTGTTGCCGCGCACATCCACTTCGATCCCGCTGACATCAATATCGCTGCTGCTGACCACGGCGGCGATGCCCCGGTCTCCCTCTACCTGCGCCCACAGCGCGCGGCCCGCGACAATCGCGATTATCAACACGGCCAGCGCCAACAACCCGGTAAGCAGGGTCGGGCGAAAATGGCCGGGGCGCATAGCGGCTGGAAGGGTATGTTTAAGGGTCATCGGGGAAAACTTGCCGCCTTTTGCCCAATCACACGTGGAAATCCAAGCGCGAATGCGTAAAGCGGGTGCATGTCTCATGATAACAACACCAACAATCCGCCGCCAGAGCGCTATACCTACGCCAAGGCTGGTGTCTCGATTGACGCTGGCAATGCGCTGGTCAAGGCGATCGGCCCCCTGGTCAAAGCCACTGCGCGCGCCGGGGCGACATCGGAAATCGGCGGGTTTGGCGGCTTTTTCGATCCCAAGGCAGCGGGCTATGTCGATCCGTTGCTAGTCGCGGCGAATGACGGCGTCGGCACCAAGCTGAAACTAGCGATTGACCATGACCGGCATGATCAGGTTGGCATTGATTTGGTCGCCATGTGCGTCAACGATCTGATCGTCCAGGGCGCGGAACCACTATTCTTCCTCGATTATTTTGCCACCGGCAAATTGGAAACCGGAATTGCCGAGCGAGTCGTGGCGGGTATCGCGCAGGGCTGCATGATGGCTGGATGCGCGCTGATCGGCGGCGAGACCGCGGAAATGCCGGGCATGTATGCGCCGGGTGATTACGATCTGGCTGGTTTTTGCGTCGGCGCGGTCGAACGCGGCGAGCAATTGACTGGCGACAAGGTTGCGCCGGGACAAGTGTTGCTGGGCCTCGCCAGTTCCGGTGTCCATTCCAATGGATATTCGCTGGTCCGACGGTTGGCAGAGGACATGGGGTGGAAGTTGAACCGCCCTGCCCTGTTCGACTCAGACCGCCTGTTGATCGACCATTTGATCGAACCCACCAAGATTTACGTGAAAAGCTTGCTGCCCGCGATCCGCAGCGGCAAAATCGCCGCCTGCGCACATATTACTGGCGGCGGACTGTTGGAAAACATCCCCCGCGTATTGCCCGATGGGGCCCATGCGATGGTCGATGCAAATAGCTGGGAACAGCCCCGGCTGATGGCGTTCCTGCAGGGACAAGGCAATATCGAGCCGGAGGAAATGGCCCGCACCTTTAACTGCGGCGTTGGTATGGTGCTGGCGGTGGAGCCGGAACACGTTGATACGCTGACGGCGGAATTGACCGAAGCAGGCGAGACGGTTGTGCATGTCGGCGTGATAGCCGAGGGACCGAAAGGCTGCACCGTGCGCGGATCGGCAGGGACTTGGTCCGCAAAGGCCGATTGGGAAGCTGAGCACCTTGGCTGACAAGACGCCTGTCGCCATCTTCATCTCGGGCAGCGGCACCAATATGGCGGCGCTGCTTTATGCCAGCAAAATGCCTGGCGGGGGGTATGAAGCGGTGCTGGTCGCCAGCAATGATCCGGCGGCAGAGGGCCTGAAACTGGCCGCAGCGGAAGGCATCGCCACCTTCGCTCTGACGCATAAAGGTATGGACCGCGCCGCGCATGATGCAGCGATGGAGGCAGCGGCGGTCAAGGCGGGCGCGCAGTTGATCGTGCTGGCCGGATATATGCGCATCCTGACGGACAAATTTGTCGGACGATGGCAGGGGCGGATGCTCAATATCCACCCCTCGTTACTGCCTAAATATCGTGGCCTCAATACCTATGCTCGCGCGCTTGAGGCTGGTGATGCCAAGGCCGGAGCCAGCGTCCATCTGGTCAGTTCGGAACTCGATGCGGGCGAGGTTTTGGGACAGGTCGAAGTGTCGGTCCAACTAGGCGATACACCAGAAACACTGGCAGACCGGGTGCGGCTGGCCGAACATCAGCTCTACCCCCGCGTGCTCAATGAATACGTCCTGCGCCCCTATGATGCGGATTACCTGCTGGGCCGGATACGGAAACTCGCGTTGGCCCTACCCGAAGCAGAAGAACGCGAAAGTCACGGCGCACCCGCTTGGCGCACTGGCGGCAAGAGCGGTAAATATTTCGCCCATTTCAGCGATCGTCACCACAGCGAACCGCATATCGCATTGTTCGCCAAAACCAGCGGGCAGGACGAGATGGCGGGCCTCATCGCCCGTGATCCCGAAACCTTCTTCCGCCCCGCCTATTACGGCGCCAGCGGCTGGGTCGGCGTAATCCTCAACCGCACAGGCGTGGATTGGGGACAGGTGGAATATTGGCTGCAAAGAAGCTGGCGGAGCGTCGCGCCGAAACGACTGACCGGGCTGCTTGATGTAGCGGATGAATTTTGAGCGATAACGGCCCGGTTTCGGTCATCGGCATTTTGGCAATTTGACGTCCGCCAGGGGCTCACGAGCGCACATCTCTGCGACAAGCGCATGAATTCCCTTTAGTGCGCTGTTTTTTTCCCGCAAAGGAGTCTTGCTTGCCAATTGTAGGTCAGCCTCGAAGGTCTTCAGGAAACATCGATGACCCAAATCGCCCGGGAAACGTCCCCCGAATTGGGCTTTTGCTCGACAGACAGTGAGTCAACGGTGGCGGCATTCGCCTCTCCCTTGCGCACCATTCTACTATTCAGGACTCCATTGCCCGAATTAATGTTGGCACTTGGGTTTTTCTTGATCACGGTAATCTTGGGACATAGTTTCGGCCTGCAACTCGTATTCCCGTCCAGCGATGCGCTCCAATTTACTGGAATGAGCTATTTCGTACCGCTGTCGATGATCCTTGCGCTTGGTTTGTTCATGAAGGTCACAAAGCGGACGATGCAACTGGCCTATTATTTGATCGTGGCATTGGCCTATGTGATGATTTTGGTGGCGCATTTCAACGTGAAGCTGTGGATGAGCATCGTCAATCCGCGCCTCTGGGATGCGTTCTATTGGCAAACCGATCAGATGGTTCGCCCGCTAATTGATGCGTCCTTTGTCGTCCACAATTTGGTCGGCATGGTTTTGCCGGCGGAAAACCATCTCTATCTCTTCGCGTTTCTGGCGATGTTTGGAAGCAGCATAATCGTGCATTCGATGAAGAATTTCATCGTTTTTCGTCAAGTGATCTTTACTGCGATGCTGGTGCATGCGCTGGGCGCGCTTAGCTATCTTATCATGCCTGCAGTGGGGCCGTTCATTTACGAATCGGGCGTCAACGCGCTCGAAACCACCCGGCAAGAACATATGTATAATGGCTATCAGGCATTGATGGCTGGCGGCAAACCCTGGCTGGAAAGTCAGGCGAGCCAATTCCTGCTGTCCGCCGTTGCCGCTATGCCTTCGTTACACGTCGCATCGTCAGGGGTGTTTGTCTATTATGCCTGGATGCACGAGCGCTGGCTTGGTTGGATTTATCTGCCGCTATTCGTTTTTATCATGTTTGAAGCGATCGCCACGCGGTGGCATTATGCGATTGATATTGCAGCCGGATTGGCATTGACTGGCTTGGCGATCGCGATAACTATCGCCATATTCCGGCCAATTGAGGCACACCACGCTGTACGGCGATAGACGCTGAATTCTAGAACTGGCTTTCACGACAATCTGGACACACGAAAGGCCGCCGGATCGCTCCGGCGGCCTTTCAAATTTCTAGAAGTTTAGACCGTTCAGCCGACGATTTCTTCCGGCTTGAAGAAGTAAGCGATTTCAATCGCTGCGTTCTCGTCCGAATCCGAACCGTGGACGGAATTGGCTTCAATGCTTTCGGCCAATTCGCCGCGGATGGTGCCAGCTGCAGCATCCTTGGGGTTGGTGGCGCCCATGATATCGCGGTTGGTCTGCATGGCATTTTCGCCTTCCAGAACCTGAACCACAACCGGGCCGCTGATCATGAAATCGACCAATTCGCCAAAGAACGGGCGTTCTTTATGCACGGCGTAGAAGCCTTCGGCCTGAGCCTTACTCATCTGGATACGCTTGGATGCGACGACGCGCAGGCCAGCTTCTTCCAGCATCTTGGTGACGGCGCCGGTTAGATTGCGGCGAGTTGCATCGGGTTTGATGATCGAAAAGGTGCGGGTAACCGCCATGAGAATTTCCTAGGTCTGTAATTGAGGGAGGTAATATCTTGCGCGCGCCCCTAGCCCCGCTGGGGAACTATCGCAAGGATTCCTTGCTTGGTCCTGAGCCAGATTCATCGGCCAGACGGCTTCACCCCATCTCGCGCCATTTGCCGCCGTCCTGTTTCCAGAAATGGCGCTCCATCGCATCGTTCTGTCCAATCATGGTCCAGCAATCCCGGGCTTCCTGACGGCGATCATCGCCGAACAGCAGGAAAGTGCGGGCAAACTTGCTGCTTTCATCACGCCATTTGCCGTCTGCCAGAATTACGAAGCTCGCGTCATTAGCGGCCCCGGTGTCTGGCCCGATTTCGGCCGAGATCAACACGGGCTGGCGCGCCTCATACCCCTCGCCCGCGATACCATGGGCCAGGAACGCATCAGGCGCGGTTTCCCACAGCGCCTTGTCGATCCGGCTGATCTGCTCGGCATCATTCGACACCACCAGCACCCGTTCACCCGCCTTCTTCGCAGCCCGCGCCAGCAAGGGCACGACAGCTTCCGCCGGGTCGCGGTCAAGTAGATAGAAATCAACTCGCATCGACATCCGGGGTGTAGATAATCGGATTTTTCGCGGAAGAGTTCTTTACCGCCGTACTGCTTTTCGATCTGCGGCAGCGTTCGGAGCAATAGCGGATATTGTCCCACTCGCGCGCCCATTTCTTGCGCCAGTTGAACGGCAGCCCGCAAGTCATGCAAATTTTGCTGGGCAATGCAGCCTTATGTGATGTGCGGGCCATAATTTTCGCTCAATTCTCTAAAGTGTCGCGGATATATTGGTCCATCAAACGCACGCCGTATCCGGTCGCGCCCTTGTCCCATGTAACCCCGGCCTTGTCCGCCCAGGCCATGCCGGCAATGTCGCAATGCGCCCATGGCGTGCCCTTGGCTATAAACCGCTGGAGGAATTGCGCCGCCGTGATCGAGCCTGCACCGCGCGGGCCGACATTCTTCATGTCCGCAATCGGGCTGTCGATCAGCTTGTCATAGGCCGGTGCCAACGGCATCCGCCACAAATGGTCACCGCTCGCCTTGCCCGCAGCGTCCAGTTTTGCCGCCAGATCATCGTCGTTAGAATACATCCCGGCATATTCATTGCCGAGAGCGATGATAATCGCGCCGGTGAGCGTCGCAAAATCGATAATCGCCAGTGGAGAAAACTCCTGCTGCGCCCAATGCAGCGCATCGCATAATACCAGCCGCCCCTCGGCATCGGTGTTGATCACTTCGATGGTTTGGCCGTTCATGGAAGTAACGACATCGCCGGGGCGCTGCGCCTTGCCGTCGGGCATGTTTTCCACCAGCCCCATCACGCCGACGATATTGGCCTTGGCCTTGCGCGTTACCAGCGCCAGCATGGCGCCAGCCACTGCGCCCGCGCCGCCCATGTCCCATTTCATGTCTTCCATGCCAGCGCCGGGCTTCAGCGAAATACCGCCAGTGTCAAAGGTTACGCCCTTGCCAACAAAGCACATCGGTTTCGCGCCCACATCGCCGCCATTCCAGCGGATCGCCAGAATGCGCGATGGCTGTTCAGAACCAAGGCCCACGCCGAGCAGAGAATGCATGCCCAGTTCTGCCATCTGGTCATCATCCAGCACGATCAATTCAGCGCCGGTGCCGGCAAATTTTTCCTGACATTTTGCGACAAAGCTGAGCGGGAAAACCTTATTCGCCGGTTCCGCCACCAGATGGCGGGTGAATTCAACACCGGTCGCAACTGCCGCGGCATCAGCCCAGGTGGCCTCGGTGCCTTCTGGCGCTCCGGTCACGGTCACAGAACTCAGGGTTATCTTCTGTTCTTCTTTCAGCTTGGTGCGATATTCATCGTGGCGCCAGCTACGCAGCCTTAGGCCCAGCAGCACAGAGGCGGCTTCATTCGCGCTCAGCCCGCTATCAGAAAGATCGAGCACCATAGATGTCTCACCCGAAGTCAGGAATTTCGCAGTCAGCGCCGCTCCTGCTTTTTCCAATCCGGTGCGGCGGTCACTGCCTTTGGGATCCCCCGCCCCAGCGATCGCCGCGCGCACCACCGAACCGCCTCGTTCGACAAATCCCTCAAAAACCTGGCCGGGGTTACCCTTGAAGCGCGCGGTCTTGGCGCCTTCCGCCAGCGAGGTTTCTAGCCCGGCAGGCATCGCGCCTTTATCCGCAATCCGCGCAACCAGTTTGGCATTGGCGGGATTAGTCTGGCTGAATTCAATCTTCATGGGGGCTCCAACAGGTAAAAGGAATATACATGGAAACGGTTTGCAGCAGGATCAGACCGCCGCTTCGCTTGATGATTGCGATTACTCGCGGGCGGTGCGATAGGCAAGCCATGCTGCCCCCCGATACTCACCCCAATTCTGATCAAGATGAAGACTGCGCCGCGCGCTATGAACCGATCTATTCCTTTTAAAACCGCGGGTTTTCTCGCCTTGGCGATGGCATATTGCAGCGCATTGCCAGCGCTCGCGCAGGAAACGGCCGAGCCCGATGCGCAGCCGGCCGCGGAAAGCGAAACCGTCGCCGAGCCGCGCGAAATCGATTTTGAAGCGAACAATCTCGCCTACGATTCGGAGAATGATGTTATTACCGCAAGCGGCGATGTGGTGCTGCGCAGCGAAGATCAGTCAGTGCGCGCACAGGAAGTCAGCTGGGACCGGAAAAGCGGCCTAATCACCGCATCGGGCGATGTTCGCTTTGTCGATCAAGAGGGCAATCAGCTTTATACCGAACGGCTGGAATTGAATGACAAGTTCGAAACCGGCGCGATGGAAGGCCTGCTGCTTGCACTGCGTCAGGGCGGCCGCCTGGTAGCTAACGGCGGCACACGCGAAGATGATGGTACAATCGTCCTGAGCGAGGCAGTTTACAGCGCCTGTACGGTAGAGGACACCCAAGGGTGTTCCAAGAGCCCGAGCTGGCGGATTACAGCGGACCGGGTCTCGTTTGATCCTGAAGCCCGCCGGATTCGCTTTCGCGGGGCCTATCTGGAATTATTTGGCCAGCGATTAATACCCCTGCCCGGATTGGCACTGCGAACCGATGGCAAGGCCGAATCCGGATTTCTGGTCCCGGATTTCCGGATAAGCAAATCCAACGGCGTAGAAGTCAGTGGCAGCTATTACTGGCGGATGGCAGATAATCGGGATCTGACAGTGAACACCACTGTATTCAGTGAAGCGCCGCCGATGGTTTCCGGCCAATTCCGCCATTTGGTTGATGAGGGCGCCTATCAGGTAACCGGCTATTTGACCGAAAGCCGCCGAATTTCCAGCTTCACCGGGGTGCCGACATCCGAACGGGACATTCGCGGCTATGTGGCCGCCAATGGCAGATTCCAGTTTACGCCGGAATGGAGCGTTACCGGGTCCTTCCGCTATGCCAGTGACCGGACGTTTTTGCGCCGGTACGATATCAGCAATGATGATCGCCTGCGTTCGACCATCAATGTCGAGCGGATTGATGCAAATTCATATTTTTCTGTTGCCGGTTGGACCGCCCAGACTATGCGTCTGGATCAGAATCAGGGCCAGGTGCCGCTGGTATTGCCTGTGGTGGATTACCGCCGCCGCCTGAATGATCCAGTGTTGGGCGGCAAGGTCGAATTCCAGCTCAATTCCCTCAATCTATCCCGTGATGACGGACAGGATACCCAGCGCGCATTCGCCTCCGCGCGGTGGGACCTGCGACAGGTAACCAGCCTGGGGCAGATCCTGTCACTCACCGCCCTTGCGCGCGGCGATGTCTACCACAGCAGCGAAAATGACCTGACCGAGACCGTGACTTATCGCGGCAATCCAGGCTGGCAGGGCCGTGGCATCGGCTTGGTGGCGGCGGATATTAAATGGCCGTTTGTGGGGGAATTTCTAGGCGGCACCCAGGTTTTGACCCCGCGGGTACAATTTGTTGCCACGCCGCCAATCCGCAACCTTCGGGTGCCTAACGAAGATTCTCGCGCTATCGATCTGGAAGATTCCAACCTGTTCGCGTTGAACCGGTTTCCCGGCTATGACCGGGTCGAAGATGGCGCCCGTGTCATTTACGGGTTCGACTGGGATCTGCAGCGTCCCGGCTGGCGCGTAAAATCAACGTTGGGACAATCCTACCGGTTGAGCGAGGCTTCCGATATTCTGGTCGATGGCACTGGCCTTAGCGAACGTTTCTCAGACTTCGTCGGGCGCACCGAAGTTCGCTTCGAAGATTTCGTAAAGCTGACTCACCGTTACCGGCTGGACAAAGATAATCTGAAGCTGCGGCGCAACGAATTCGATGCCACCGTCGGCTCCCGGCAAACCTATATCGAAGTCGGTTATTTGAAGCTCAACCGCGACATCGACGCGGTGATCGAGGATTTGCAGGACCGCGAAGAATTGCGCGTTGCCACCCGAGTGGCCTTTGCAGATTATTGGTCCGTGTTCGGTTCCGGCGTATTCAATTTGACTGATCGGACAGAGGACCCAACCCTTAACTCGGACGGGTTCGACGCCGTTCGCACCCGCCTTGGCGTGGCCTATCAGGATGATTGCCTGGAAGTAGGCCTGACCTGGCGGCGCGATTACCTGACATCGGGCGATGCGGAACGCGGCAATACCTTCCAGATTTATTTCAGCCTTCGCAATTTGGGTTTCCGCTGACCTCATTGGAATTTATCGAATCAACTTAGCCACAGCGCAGCAATTGGCAGCATGACACAAACCCGCTATTCATCAGGTTACTCAGCTTTGGTTAAGCCGCAATTGGCGAGAGCTTCAGGCAATCCATCGCGCAGATTACTAGCGCCCATATCGGAATTTTAGTGTGAATCAGACTACGATGACAAAACTCCTTGCCGGTTTCATCAGCCTTGGTTTGGCTGTTTCCCCGGTTGTTGCTCAGGCTCAGGATGCCGCGCAACCTGCCAATTCGCTCAACCTCCCTGAAAATGTGACTATGTTGGGCAAAAGCGATCCTAATATGCGCCGCGCCACCGCGCTGGTGAACGGGGAAGTTATCACTGGCACCGATGTTGAACAGCGCGCCGCGTTACTGGTCGCCGCATCGGAAGGGGCAATTCCCGAAGACGCGATGCAGCAAGTGCGCCAACAGACGTTGCGCAGGTTGATCGACGAAACGCTACAAATTCAGGAAGCGAAGGCACAGGAAATCATCATATCGCGCGAAGAAATCAATCGGCGCTATGCCGAGGTTGCTTCGCAAAGCTTTGGTCCGGATACCGGCAAGATGGACACCTATCTGGCCAGCATCGGATCCTCTGCAAATTCCCTGAAACGGCAAATCGAAGGCGAGTATGCCTGGCGCCGACTGCAGCAACGCATGATCGCACCGTTCATCAATGTGTCAGAACAGGAAGCGCGCGAGTTGGTCGAACGGCTGGAACAATCGCGCGGGACCGAAGAATACAATATCTGGGAAATCTACCTTTCGGCCACACCGGCGACGCGCGAAGCCGTGCAGCAAAATGCGCTGCGGATTGTCGAGCAATTGAAGCAAGGCGGCAGCTTCGAAGCCTATGCACGGCAATTCTCCGATGCTTCGACCGCAGTGCTGGGCGGTGACCTGGGATATGTCCGGTTGGAAACTTTGCCCGCAGAGATGCAAACTGTCGCCCGCAGTATGCAGGCAGGTCAATTGGTCGGTCCGTTTGAAATTCCCGGCGGATTTGAAATCATGTATCTTCGCGAAAAGCGCGCCATCCTGATGGCCAACCCGCGTGATGCAGTGCTGAGCCTAAAACAGATTGGCATCACTTTCGAACCGGGTGTTACCGAAGCAGCCGCAATGGGGCGGATTGATGAATTTACCCGCACAGTGGAAGCGATGCGCGGATGCGGCGATGCAGACGCTTTAGCAGCGGGAATTGGTGCCGCTGTGGTGGCCAATGACATGGTCACGCGCCAATTGCCGGAACAGCTACAACCTGCACTGCTGGAATTGAACATCGGTGAAGCGACTCCGCCATTTGGTTCGATAGAAGAAGGCGTACGAGTTCTAATGTTGTGCGGCCGCGATGATCCAAAGAGCCCTAGCGCTCCCAGCTTGGAGGAAGTCGTGCAACAGCTGGAAAATGACCGGATCGGCAAACGCGCCCAGCGTTATCTGCGTGATCTGCGCAATGATGCCTATATCGAATATAATTGAGGCCAGCTGTGGCAACCGTGACGGACACCCTAGCCCTATCGCTGGGTGATCCGGCAGGGATTGGCCCAGAAATGATCGCTGCTGCTTGGGCGGCACGCGGGGCAGCTCAATTGCCGCCGTTCTTCGTCGTTGGCGGCGCGCAAATACTGGCTGCGGCGGCGGCCAGTCGCGGGCTTGATGTACCGATTGCCCGGATTTCTGACCCCGGCGAAGCAGCAGATGCGTTTTCCACCAGCCTGCCGGCGCTGGAGCTATCAAACGGCGCGGTGGACGACGCCGCCTATACTCCGGGTAAGCCAAACCGAAATGGAGCGGCGTTGGCGCTCGCCTCTCTGGCTCAGGCGGTCCAGTTGGCGATTACCGGGAAGGCATCAGCAGTGGTGACCAGCCCGATAGCCAAATCCCTGTTGGCTGAAATTGGGTTCGACTTCGCCGGTCAGACTGAATTCCTCGCAGATGCTTGCAAATTACCCGCAGAAGACGCCGTGATGATGCTGGCTGGTCCGCAATTACGCACCATCCCGTTGACCGTTCATTGCGCGTTGGCCGATGTGCCGGGCCTGATCACCATCGATTTAATTTGCCGCCGCGCAAAAATCGCGGCGGAGGCCCTCCGGCGTGATTTCGGCATCGCCAATCCGCGCCTCGCCATCGCTGGGCTCAACCCCCATGCAGGCGAAGGCGGCAAATTCGGCGACGAAGAAACCCGCATCATCGCGCCCGCCATCGCTGCTCTGCGCGCAGAGGGGATCGACGCCACCGGCCCGCATCCTGCCGATGCACTGTTCACCGCCAGAGCGCGCCCGACCTACGACGCCGCGCTGTGCATGTATCATGATCAGGCGCTGATCCCCTTGAAGGCGCTCGATTTCGATGCCGGGGTGAACGTGACACTGGGCCTGCCGATCACCCGCACCAGCGCAGATCACGGCACTGCTTTCGACATTGCGGGAAAGGGCACGGCCGACCCCGGCGCAACCATCGCCGCCATCCGCATGGCGGGCGAATGTACCGCCCGGCGCATGGCATGACCCTGCCCCCGCTACGCGAAGTTATCGCCCGTCACGGCCTGAGCGCATCCAAGGCACTGGGCCAAAACTTCCTGTTTGACGAACAATTGCTCAGCCGCATTGCCGCGATCCCCGGCGATGTGCAGGGCAAAGCGGTACTGGAAATTGGCCCCGGCCCCGGCGGCCTGACCCGCGCGCTGCTCCGCGCCGGAGCGCGCGTCACCGCAATCGAGATGGACAGCCGCTGCCTGCCCGCCTTGGCTGAATTGGAAGAAGCTTTCCCCGGCCAATTGCGCGTCATCCAAGGCGATGCGCTGAAAATGGACCACGGCGAGTTGATGGGCGAACCCTTCGCGGTCCTGTCAAACCTGCCCTACAATATCGGCACTGCACTGTTTGTGCGTTGGCTAGGCGGCGAAAGCTGGCCGCCGCAATGGACCAGCCTCACGCTGATGTTCCAACAGGAAGTGGCCAAACGCATCGTTTCCGCGCCCGGAGGATCGGCCTTCGGGCGGCTGGCAGTATTGGCGCAGTGGCGCTCCGCCGCAAAACTGGCGATGAAAGTCCACCGCAGCGCCTTCACCCCGCCCCCGAAAGTGATGAGCGCCATCGTCCACCTCACCCCTGCCGCGATGCCAGAAGATGTCTCCGCGCAGGTGCTGGAAAATCTCACCCAGGCGGCCTTCGGCCAACGCCGTAAAATGCTCCGTCAGAGCATCAAAGGCATACCCGGCGCGCTCGATGCATTGGATGTGCTGGGGATCGAATCCACACGGCGGGCCGAAACGCTGAGCGTTTCGGAGTTTGTTGGAGTGGCCAAGGCGCTAACGGCTTGATCGGCGCAGCACTCGCCATGACAGAAAAAACTAGTCGGCCAGTTGATCAAATTTTTTGATCACCGGGGCCACGTAGTCATCCTGATCGATATCAAGCGTGCCATTTTTCCGTGCTTCTGCCAGCTCATTGGCAAGATCGACAGAATCGAGCCTCATGTCTGTCCAAGCATCCAGATCGAAAATCTCCGGAGTGCATTTCTTCAAATTTGCCCGGAAATCCTCAGGCAAATCATCAAAGCCTGAAATATGCTGTCCATAGGCCCTTACCATTGTCCGACCTGATGATTGACCCAATTTCAAATATGGTGCCCAGCTAACTAGATTTTGCATATGCATTTCAGCGGCGACGTGTGTTTTCTTGTCATCAAGCACGTCTTGAACATTCACGGAATATACCAGCATGGAATCCCAATAAGTTGTCGGCCCGCTGGAATATGGCCCCCACTCTTCGGGTGTCAGCGAATTCGGGATCTTGAGCCTCGTCAGAGTCGGGACATAGATACGGTCGCCAATCATGGTGATGTTCAGCGGATCGGGCGCGAAACTGCCCGGGTCCTTGCCAATGTCGGGACCATAAAATCTGGGTACCGGGCCGAGAACGAAATGCGGCAGATCTATTACCTCACCGTGAGCGGGTATTGCCATTCACTAATGGCCTCGTCAGTGTCGAATTTGGAGTAATAGGCCACTTCATAGTGCGGGACTTCAAAGGTCGAATCTTCGCCCGGAACCCATTTCTGGATGACATAATTTTTCATCGAGAAAAACGGGATCAGGTTTCCGTCACCTGCATAACCGAAGATATGGAATTTCAGGAAAGCGTGCCGCTCGGCTTCGATGGTTGAACCCATCACCTTGGCAATGAACTTCGATCGAGCTGCGGGGTCTTCAAGAATCGTTGCGAGTTCTGCTCTGCTAGATTCAAGTTCCTGCGATGTAAGGTCCTGCTTGCCCCCTTGGCATGCCGCTGTGGCCAGGCTCAGCGCCCCCACAAACGCAAGCTTGCCGCCCAAACTGAGAGTGCGCCGCAAATTCCCCAGCATTCCAAACTCCCGCATGTTTTGTTCGATATGGAAGGCTAACGTGGTTCAGTCGCTCCGCCATAAATACATCTAAAAAAACCGCCATACGAAGAACCTAAGTACCGCCAAACCAGCTGACGGCAGTTCCAGTTCAAATGGAACTTGTCTTCAGCTGGCATGACCTGCCCCTTGGCAGTCAAGTTCGAGGGAGCAAAGGGCTCAATTGCGCTATGTGTGAGCGCGTTATCAATGTCCGCTAGAGACCCAGAAGCAGACATTAGCCGGTTCCGCTATTACTGTCAGCCTGTCACAAAGAGGCAGCAAAGGCGATATTCGTGCGCCGGTAGTAGCTAGTGGCCTGATACTAATCGGCAGTTTCTTTGCCGCGGGCGATCCAGGCAGAACGTAGCACAGCCAAACAATATTAATTTTCGACAGCATCGCTGCAGAAGTAGTGATGTCCCTATTTCTGCGTTAGGGATCGATAGCTGCAAGTGCGGCTTGTTAAAGCGCAAGATTCCCACCTTACCACCCGTCATTTTTCTCATTCCCCCTGATGATGTGGCCAGACGGCCCATAGGGCTGGGATCGGCAGCGACATGGCTCTACATCGTCGCAGGTAGCGCAACCCGGCCTTGAACAGCGAGGTAAGCGAGCGGGCGAGTTTCTTCAGAGTCCCCCTTTTAAGCCGCTTTCGGCGGTTTCGTGTTCGTCAAAGGCCCCGCAAGAGACCGCCCAGTAAAGGGCGATG
>Ga0209702_10002448_pt1 | contig 32363 bp, 26 predicted proteins | sample FRY01_FD_187210 | JGI IMG/M metagenome (GOLD analysis project Ga0209702, IMG submission 187210) | Freshwater microbial communities from Lake Fryxell liftoff mats and glacier meltwater in Antarctica - FRY-01 (SPAdes) (version 2) | ecosystem: Environmental > Aquatic > Freshwater > Ice > Glacier...
GCGCCTTCGGCCCAGCCGCCCAGACCATGACTCGCTATTGGGAACTGATCGCCCGGGCCGCGGAGCAGATCGGCTTCGAGGGCAAGGATGAGCGGAAAGTGTGGACCGAAGCGTTCATGAGTGATGCTTACGCCTTGCTGGATCAGGCGGCGAAAGAGGCTGGTCCGGGAGCGGAGGTTTATGCCAAACGTGTCGCCTTTGTGCGTGCCGGGCTGGATTACCTGCGCTTGATGCTGGAAATGGAGCCCCTCATCGACCGGTTGAACGAGACCAAAGCTCAGGACCCCGAGGCCAGGAAGGCTGCGCAAGCCCGGTGGAAGGCGGCATGGGTGGAGCTTGAGCAAATCAAGAAGGAGCACCCCTTCGCGATCAATGACGGGTATGTCACTCCTGGCAATCGCTATTTGCAGAAATACAACCCTGAATATCGATCCCCGGAACAACAAGGTGACGGACTTCAGTAAGCGCCGCAAGACCGGAGCTCACCCATTGCGGCTCGGCGCGAGGCAGGGGTTACGCAGCCTGCGGGATCTGCGCATGTTAAATAGGGGACTGTTAAGTAGGGGCGATAAACATTTTTTAAAATTCAGGGGGACAGGTTATCTATTTGGAGAAAACCCTCTTTAAACACCATAACATTCAGACATGAGGGGTAAAACTCCAAATGCTGGACCTGATTATTCACCTGTCTCTGCGAATTAGTCCCTGCGAATTTTGTCTGTCCCCGCGAATTCTCATGTCCCTGCGAATTCCTGCGAATTTGCGAATTTTTGTCCCTGCGAATTTTCACGTGGAACAGGAAATGAACGGTGCCAGAATCGACATACCAGCCGCTCCCGCCGCGAGAGTGATCCGGCAGAAATTGCGTCGACTCTGATTAGCCTTGCGAAGATTCACAATAACCACCTATTCAGCGCCCAAGGGGCCGACGTATTGGTGAATCAATTCAATGCGCTTTCCGGCATCCGATTCCCCGGCGGCTTCACGCGCAGCGGAAAGCAGTTGACGCATTTGGCGGACCGTCGCCACGTCCCTTTCCGGTCCTGCCATATCAGGCCATTTCCGTTCGCAATACTCGATAAAGGCCCGCATCTCCTTCGCGGCGGGGCCGTAGAATTTTTCGTAGTAGTCAGCCAGCAGGGCATCCACATCCTGAGTGACATCCCAATAGAGGCGGGACGTGATATAGAGATTAAAATGGCTGAAGCCGGGGGCGTAAAGTTCACCGCGCGGTCCCCACGGAGCACTGGTGATAGGCAGTTTTGTTTGCGGATCGTTGCGGGACACTTCCACAAATTCTCCGCGCATTCCGGGAGTCGCTTTCAGCGAACGCAAATCTTCCGCGATACCATGGGGGAAATAGACCGGCACACCGTGTAAACCGCCCTCTTTCGGCCTCGGGTAAAGATAGTATTCCCAGTTGTAAAGCTCGCCGGAGGTGACCTTTTCCGCCCAGGCTTTACGAATCCCATCCATGTCACGCTTTTCCGCTCTCGTTCGTTCGGGAAAGAGCCGCTCGTGTCGCCAGACCGTGGCGAAGACAACCACGAGATTGCGATGCAGTTTCTCGATGTTTTCCAGAGGAAGCAGCGTATTCTGGTAGGCGTAGGCGAAGACTTTTTTATCCGGATGCGTTTTTGCCACTTCCTCAGCAACGCGGTTCTGGTAGCTCCAGACGTAGTCCGAGAGAAAGCCGAAGGGGCGCTCCATGTCGTATTGGGCCTGACAAAGTTCGCATTCACACATTTTTCCGGTTTTCCCCATGTTGTCGGGGAAAGCGATATCGACCATCGGCTCGTCGTATAGGTCAAAGATGGCGCGCACATAGCGAACATGTTCCTGAAACAACCCCTCCGAAGAAAGGCAGGGCGCGCCTCCGTTTCCGTATTCCGTCTGCCGTTTTCCTCCCCAGATGGCGTAGTAATCCGGGTGATTGCGTTTCATCTCCTCTCGCCCGAGCACGTTCTGGATCCCGTGGCGGCGACCATAGCCGAGATGCTCGCCACCCCAGTTCAGACCCAGCCGAAAATGCCAGAGAATTTCATCGCCGGAGATGAGATCCCAGCGATTGCAGTCCATCTGACGCAGCGCGAAATCGGGCCGCACAGTGCGGTCCACTTCCGACAGCTTGATCGAGTCGATTTGAGGAACGACCTCACCAAGCGGGCCTGGCATGAACCAGCGCACGCCGAGTTGGCGAAGGTAGTCATGCACCGCGTTCAACGATCCGCGACGATCGCCCTGCCACCAACCGGTTTCACTGTGGTGTAAGCGGTCCATTTGGTCGATCGGCAAAGCCCATCGAGCGTCGGTGCGCCGGTCATATTCTTCACGAACGCGCGCCCGGTCAGGCGGGTTTTGCGAATGAAGCTCATGGGGAACAAAATCTGTGTCGTCCCCGATCAGCGAGAGCCATCCTTCGCCGGATTGGATGCGATACGCCCCATCCCCCAAACCGCTCGCTTCCAGTCCGAGTGCCGATGCGCGGGCGCTTGATCCGACAAACAGTGACACGAGAGGGGGATCCACAGGTGTGCTCACAATAGGCAGCTTCGCGCCACTGATCTTTTCCAGATACCTCTGCAGTTCCTCGGCCGCTAGCTTCTGTGAACGGGTCGGTGATTCCGCAATCACAATCCCGGCGCGAGGCTGGCCGTTCTCGACGATAAAAGGTGCGGCACCGACCGCTGCAGGAAGAAGCGCGGCGATCAAAAAGATTCGAAACGTCATTTTTAGGAGGCGGCACAATCGGCCTGAAAACGTTAACATGGCTTCGGTCAGGAGCAGGAAAGATCATCTCCGGAATTGCGGCCCGGGATCAAGGGGAATCTAACTGACGGGAATTTGCTTTTTCAAGAATTTGCAGGCACACAAGAATTTGCAGGGACAGGATATTTATTCGGCAACAAATCAATTCGGGGGACAGCCTCACATCCCTATTCGGGGGACAGGCTCAAAACCAGGCCTCGTGCTTTTGAAAACTTTTGAAAATTCACGATTTCTTTAACAAATGGAGCATTTTTGCTGTCCCACTGCAACCTGTCCCTGCGAATTAGTCTCGTGGCTTACCGCAAGCCAGTGAACCATAGCGACTGCCTAAGGGAAACTCGCAAAGAGTGCACCAAAGGCGCGCTCAATTTTTCTTGAGGCTTCATCTACTGTGGGAATGGGAGCGAAGCGGACATAGACTGCCGTCAGGCAGCCCGAAGGGTGGAGCGACAGCGACATCAACGAATTGTCGCGTTGCCGCCTCCGCCCGACCCGCCCTTCGACATCGAAAAACGCCGAGGGATCGGAGGCGTTTTGGACGGAGGGGAGTCGAGTGCGGCGAGACAGACTGCCGGAGGCAACCCGAAGGGCAAGCGAAGCGAAGTCAACCCGGAGCCCGCAGGGGAGCCCGCAGCGCGGGGCGGGCGAATCAAACGATGGAACCGATTAATGTGCCGCCGCACGCGATCTGGCGGGATGACTTCGAGCAGTTTTCGCAGGATCGATGGACTGAATACGAGGCCGCCTGGGACTGCCACGGCGCGATAACGCAAACGGCGAAGCCACACCGCAGGTGGCTCCGAAGGCGGCACACACCCTGGAGCTCGACCTCGGCGACGGACGCCGCCTCGTTCTCGATTCGCCCGACCCGTTTCCTGAGGAGGACTGGGCGGTCTTCCACGCGAACTGAGACAGAGCGTGGCCCACGCCACGTAGTCGGAAACCCGCTTGATTTTGAAACGGAGATCAAGCGGGAGCGAGAACCCATGCCCGGAGGTCTTGATTTTTCGCCTTACTGATGGCCAAACTTAGTTCACATCTTCTTCTTCGGGCGAGCCTTTATTCCAACTGAGACTCGAGATCCTCAAGCTCAATCTCCAACAGAATGATCTCGATGAGCCGAGTCCGCTTCCGCTGTTTGTTCTTTTTAAGGGCCTTCTTGATCCCTTTCTTCTTTGCTCCCTTGGCGACCTTGAGCTTCGCTTTCAGCTTCTGAAATCCCTTTGCTCCCATTTCATTGCCCCTGATGAGATTTGCAATCAGGTCTTCCGTTTCCTCGATCTGCTCCAGAAGGTCGATATTCGGCGAAGGGTCAACCGTCAGAGTATACGGTTTGTTCCCATCCGCACTGTTCCCGAGACATCCGATGAAGTAGAAGGCTCCCTTCGCAGGACTGTTAATCGTAAAACTTCGGGAGAAGGTGTTGTTATCGGTGACTTGATTGAAGATCTCCGTCACATCACTGTTCGGTCCCAGTACACGGAGCCGACAAGTGTCGGGACTCGACCCGCTGAAGGTGAAGGTGACCACTATGTTCGAATATCCCGCCGAATTGGTGATCCGGTAGTAGTCCGAATCCGAGTTATCGACGTTCCCCGACCCAATTACAGGATCGCCGTTCGAGCCCAGATTGAGGATCGACGCCCCCGAAGGAGTGTTATCACCCGGTTCGCTCTCCGCGAAGACACGAATCGGAGCAAGTGCCATGAAAGCCAACCCGGCGAAGCAGAGAGAGGTTTGTTTAATGTATTTGTTCATAGTCTTTTTTCCCGGTTATGATTAATAAGGAACACCCAATTTCTTCAGAAGGGCCTTTACCTTCTTGAACTTCTTCTGGGTTGATTTGTAGGGACGAAATTTTCCCGGACGAAGGCCCATTTTCTTTGCCCGAACCTTTAACTTGGCGAGTTTCGCCTTGGTTCGATCCGCGAGTCTCCGAGCCGACGCTTTGTCTTTGAGAAAGTTGGCGAGCGAAAGGCTGAGATCTTCGACTTCGACAGATGTGAGGTCCCCGAGTGCAAAATTGCCTCCTGCCCCGTCATAGATAAAGATCTGGGTAGATTGCTCAAGCGTGCTACCCATTCCACTTGAGGTTCCGCCGATCTGGATTTCGCTTCCTCCAAAGGAGGGGCCTCCATCCGTCTCAAGGGTAAAGTTTCCGGCATCGGGCGCCCCTTCGGAGAGGTCGTCATTCAGCCAGAGTTGCGCCTGTGTGGAACCCTGAAGAATAAATTGGTTCAACGTCGTTCCAGAGAGCTTTGGACTCAATCCCACGGCGTTGAGGTATCCGAACTCCTTCGGCGTTCCGGTTCCTATCACAATGTAGATTCCGAGAATCTGGTCCTCCGTGTATCCAACGAAATCCTGGAGGAGCGTCATCATGCCCAGCGTCGAGGTTTCGAGATAAGTTTGTGTAGGTCCCATTGGCTCTGCCGTATCGACGATGACATAGGCGGTTACCGGAACACTTGTCCCGCTTTTCCCGAATATCGGCCCCGCTCCACCCCCCCCGCTGGTACTCACCGTGCCCCGAAATGTGACCTAATGAACACTGCCGTTGGTGACTCGCTGAAAGAGATCGTTCAGTCCAGTCGGGTTCAACGAGCTGAAATCGGCTATCTTTGACAAAAACTCCAACTGTGCGTGGGCGGCGCTCGTCATTACGAGGAGGGCGGGAAGAACTAGGGCGAATAGCCCAAGTCGGAATTTTGAGGTTAATGTGGTCATGAGTAGGATTTATAGAGATGTGGTTTGATGATTAGTAACTAGAGCTAGAGGAAGTGTTCCCCGTTCCGCACGCAGGGCTATTCTCCGCCTCTGAGCCAACCGAACCAACCGAACCAACCGAACCAACCGAACCAACCGAACCGACCGAACCGACCGAACCGACCCATCGAAACCAAGGCCGCTTCTGAAAATTTGAACTTGATCCGGCGATCTTCAGTACGACCGGAGCTACTATCAGGCTGTCAGCCTAAGATGATAAGTCAACAGTTTCTTTTATTTTTTTTGATTTGCAGGGACAGGTTATTTATTGGGATGCAAATTATCTAATTACCATAGCTTCCATGTTATATTGAATAAATTGAAAAATAGTGGATCTGACTATTTACCGTCCCCGAGAATTTTGGTGAAGTGGTTGCGGAATCAATCCATCAATCTCAGAATCGTCTGCATCACAAGGAAGAGGGTGATCCCGCCGGGCATGCCATAGAGGAGAAATCCGTAGGCGGTCTGGAGTCGTTTGAATTTGCGCTTCAGCACGATGCCCAGGTCGTAGAGATCCGCCGCCATGGCCGGGTGGATCGTCTCGGGATCGCTCGCCATCGCGGTGAGGGATTCGATGTAGGACTCTCTCGAGAGTCCCGAAAAGCCACCGAAGAAGAGAAGGTTCGCGTTCGTGACGACCTCGTTCCCACTCCCTTTGTCGCGGGTGACCCGGGGACGCGCCACGAGCACGGCGTAAACCATCGAACCGAGGCACGAACCAACGATGATGGCGGCAGGAAGGAGGAGGAGGGGATGCGTCACTACGTCCTGGGCATGAGCGGTCGCAAGAATCAGGATGATGCTGTTCACCGAGATGAGCAGATTCGCTTTGTTGTCGGCCATCGCGCTCACTTCCACATGAACACGATAGATGTTGCGGAAGAGGGTCTCGACGCTGCGGCCCGATCCTGATTTTTTCGGCTTCTCCTCTTTCTCGGGTTCCGACTCCGGAGTGGCGGTGATCTCTTCGCTCATTTGATTTTCATTCCGTATCGCTTCGATTGCCAGGCTGCGCCGTCGTCAAACCGCGTCATTCGATCCACAAAACCCGAAGGATAGTGGATGTCCCTGAGGATACCGGAGATGACCGACTCCGCATAGGGAAGGATCGTTCCCTTTTCGACGATTGTGTCGAGGAACGGCTCCGGCGTGGCGGCGGTGCGATCCGCCGCGGGGAGATGGCCGGTCCGGACGAGGTCGTTTTCGATTTCCGCTAGAGCAATGTGATACCTCGCCGCCGCCGCCTTGCGATCTTCACGGGTCGTGAGCGGGACCACAAAATCCGGGGCTTCGCCGGCCTTCGCATCGGGCAGGGCGAGGCCGTAGAATTCCGCGATGAGGTCCCGTCGTTTCATCAATTTCCAAACGAGGCACCCCTTGAAAAAATCGGGCATCATCGAGGCATCGACGGCACCGGCGATGTCGGCCCGGGAAAGCCTCGTGATGTGCCGCGCTCCTGAAAGTTGATCCGCATAGGTGACATGGTCGAACGGACCCGGTCGATAGACGGCGAAGGCATCCGAGTAGAGCACATTGCCGCAGACGCGAGCCAGAGAAAGTCTGCCGTGCCCGAGCCGTAGCTCATCCGATTGACTTCGCCGGCCCGCCGTGCCCCGCCGAGCGAGGAACCGGGGTCGTGGAAGTATTCCAAATACTGCGCCCCGCCCTTTCCGCCGAATCCCTCGATCCAGAGGGATCGGAAATTGTCCTCCTTCACATCCGTCTGCCCGAGCCAGAAGGAAACGATCATGGACTGGCGCATCGCCCGGTCTCCGAGGCAGCCCTCGCTGTGGGTCGTGACCGGCCCGCCGGTGGTCAGAACGTCGTGTTTCACCTCGACTATCGATTCGCGGAAGGAGATCCAGGTCCGCCCGATGAGGTTCTTTTTCCGCCAGGGCTTTTTGGCCTCTTTTGGAAGGTCAGCAAGAATCGTATCGGCATTGCCCTCCGTGATCGTTCCCGAAGCAAGGATGAAGGGCTCGACATTAAAATCATAATCCGACTCCCTCATCACCCTGACAAACGCCTCACGCGACTGCGGCATCTCTTTGTCGGGATTCATCGACTTCTCGAGCTCGGAGGGAAGAATGAGGAGGTGCGCGGAGCCCCCGACATCGGTGTAGGTCAAATCCGCGAACTTGGCCCCGAGGAGGAGGCGCAGTCGGTTTGCCATCGGCCCGATCGTGGCCTCTTCGCCCCACTTCAGCTTCCATTTCTGCCCGAAGGCATCGACCGTGTCGATCTTCGGCGAGGTCGCAGTGTCCTTCACTTTGTCCCAAAAGAGGATCTGCCGGGCGGCCCGGAGGTCGTAGCGAAAATCAGGGAACTCTTTGCGGAACTTCTTCGAGTCGAGGAGCTCCTCCGGCACTTGCCCGGAGATCCAGCCCTCGATCTCACCCCAGGTATCGACCGTTCCCGAGTCCATCTGTTCATGGGTGTGCCACATCGGATCGTCGGGGGAGAGGTCAAGTCGGGAGACATCCTCGTGCGAGAGCTTCGCCAACTGCGCGGCGGAAACAAACCGGTCCGGTGCGGTCGACGAGATTCGTCGCCTCTTTCGTCGCCCCGAGCCGGCCGACCGGACAGTTCCTCGTGTGGGGAGTGAAATAGCGGGTCGCGTTCAGGTCCGCACGACACACGAAGTGTTTTACGAGCTGCCGCTTCTCTCGAGGCGAACGTTGCAGCGGGTCGTCGTCGGAGTCCGAAAGATATTGGTCGGCGAATAGAGAATAGAGGATGCGCGCAGCCATGTCGGAGGCATCCTTGCGGAGGCGCGAATCCTGCGGCGAAGCCTTCGCCCTACCGATCTTCTCCAGGAGCGGTTTTTCAAAATCGACGTAGGACCGCAGGAGCTTCCGCCCGGACTTCAGCGCATCCGCCTCGGCTTTGAGATCGAGATAGGCTCCCAGATCCGCCTTTTTGTCCCGGTCGAGGAGATCGTCTTCGCGTTTTTCCAGATCTTCCTTGAGTGCATCGTATTGTTCGTCTAGGGCCGACTCCCGCGCCTTCGCCAGGCCGTAGTCGCGACGGACGAGGGCCTCGATTCGATCCAGACTCTCGGGACTGGACATGGCCGGGATGCCCTGCGCTTCGAGGAATTCGTCGTAGAGCGAGAGGATCTCCCCGAGGGCCTCGTCCGATTTTTCACCCTCGGGAGGATTGAAAGTTTTGAAATCGAGCGCGAAGGCAAATGGCTTTGTCAGGATTCCGAGAGGCTCGGTGACCGGCTTCAACTCCTCTGCCCGGCAGGTCCATGCCGGTATCAGGGCGAAGAGGGCGAGGCAGAGTCGAATCGGATTCATTTCCCGACGAGATCCTGTTTTGCGTTGATCGTCGATCCCGGGATGGGCGGCAGGCCGAGGAGACTGAGGCAGAAATTCCCCGCGTCGGCATTGCGAATCGGGGGCAGATCGGTCGTGTCCGCCGGAGGATTCAGGATTCCCGGGTCCCTGCGGGAGATGGCGTTGAGCTGATACAAATCGGCCCCGGCCGGGATGCCGGGACCCCATACGTAGAACGGAATGGTGAAGTTCTCCCGCTCCTGAAACAAATCATGCTGCCTGGCGCCGGTGAGGCCGCCGTGATCAGCCGTTACGACGAGGTAAGTCCGGCCCTTCCAGGCGGGCCGCGAGTCCACTTTCTGAAAGATGTCCCCGAGCAACTCATCCGCCTTTCTCACCGCCGCCATGTAGAGGGACGGTTGTGCGATCGTCCAGCTGGCGGCATGCCCTGCGGTATCGGGATTCCGAATGTGAACCATCAAAAAGTCAAAGACCCCGTCTTTCATCGTGTCCTCGAGTTCATCGATGACGGATTCCGAGACGGATTTCATCTCATAGACGTCGATTTTGTCGCGCCCGTTGTCCTCACCGATCGCGTCGGCCCGGCCGTTCTTCTCATCGTAGCTCAGATCGTAGATCGAGAACTTCGACTTGCTCGCGAAGAGCGCGGTGCGCAGACCATAATCATGCGCGACCGAGAAAACACTCTCGAGGTAGGCCCCTTTGTTGCGGTGGAGATTCGCTCCGAGAGGCGGGCGTCGTTCCAGGTCCACCCGTGTCCTTCGGGACCCGAGACGAGGCGGCTCGTGATCATCGCGGTGTGGTTCGGCAGGGTGATGGTGAAGTCGGTCGCGGTCCTCGCATTGTCGGTGAAGGCGCCCTCCCTCCGCAGTCGGTAGAAATTCGGAAGATGCTCCGCTCCATGCGCCGTCACGGCATCGGGTCGCAGCCCGTCCATGCTAATGAGAATGACGGAGAAACCGGACGCCACGACAGGAGCCGGCTGCACGGGGGCTTGTCCCGCCTCGGCCTTCGGATCGTCCTTCGGATTGGCATGCAGGAGAACGGCCACCGGGATCGCCGCAAGGAAGGGGAGAAGAAAGAAGAACGAGCGCATGATCCCTGGACGACTCTCGATACGACGCTCAGAATGGGATGCCTTGCAAGGGGAAACCGTATCCGGTTGAGGGGAAACGGGGTTAAGCGGAATTGGTTCGGCCTTTTCCGCAGCCAGATCGTTGGCAACCGGAATGTTCAGGTAGGGACGCACTGCCGGGCGTCCTTGGTCGGCTGCCACCCGGGCTTCGGGGGACGGTTCGCGGGGGCGGCCTTGCGCCGAACCGTCCCGAGTCCACCCATTTCACCCGACCCTCTGCTCCCACCTCCCTATCATCATCCCGTCAGGCTGCTAGCCCCGATAAACATCTTTCCGATGTCCCACCTTCACCACAAAAACGACGAGACGCTGATCCCGGATTTCGTAAATCACCCGATAGTTTCCAATCCGAATCCGAAAAAGCTGGTCGCCTTTCAGTTTTTTCGAGGCAGGAGGGAACGGCTCTTCCGAGAGGTCTCGAATCTTCGCCAAAATCAACTCGACTTCCTTTTTCGGAATCCCCCGGAGATCCTTGGCGACTCGTTTTGAAAACTCAACGCTATATCGTGCCATCTTGCTTCAGCATTTCAATAAAGGCCTCATAGCCCACGGCCTCGTCATCCTTCCGATCCCGCCAGTCGATGATATCCTCAAGATCCTCCTGCAAACTTGCCTTGAGAGCATCATTCACCAGTTCCGACATCGATTGATTCGTTTCTGCGGCTTTCAGCCGAAGGGCTCGGTGGATCGGCTCCTCCAAATAAAGTGTCGCCTTGCTCATGTTGCACTCTACCGCTTTGACGCTTTGACGTCAAGGCGGCACAAATTACGACTCCAATATCTTCTCCACGACATGCCCGTGCACATCGGTCAGGCGGAAGTCTCGGCCCTGGTAGCGGAAGGTCAGCTTGGTGTGGTCGAGTCCGAGGAGGTGCAGCATCGTCGCATGGAGATCGTGGATGTGGACCGGATCCTCGACGACATTAAAACCGAGTTCGTCCGTCGCCCCGACAGTGATCCCGGGCTTGATCCCGCCGCCGGCCATCCACATCGTGAAGGCCTGGGGATGATGGTCGCGTCCCATGCTGCGTCCGAGCGCGGCGCTGGCCTCGACCATGGGGGTGCGGCCGAATTCCCCGCCCCAGATCACGAGAGTGTCCTCGAGGAGCCCGCGAGCTTTGAGATCCTTCACCAGCGCGACGGAGGCCTGGTCGACCAGCTTCGCCTGGGCGGTGACCCCGGCCTCGACCTGAGAATGGTGATCCCATCCCGAATGATAGACCTGGACAAAGCGCGAGCCTTTCTCAATGAGGCGGCGGGCGAGCAGGCAGTTGTTGGCGTAGGCCGCCTTCGGATCACCCGGCTTTGCTCCGTAAAGATCGAGGGTCGCCTGGGATTCACTGGCGAAGTCCATCAGCTCGGGGGCAGCCGACTGCATGCGCCAGGCCATCTCGTAGGCATCGATGCGGGTCTGGATCTCGGGATCGCCGACTGTGGCGAGCTGGCGCTCGTTCATTTTGCGGATCAGGTCGAGCGAATCGCGCTGGGCGCGCCGGTCAAATCCGGCCGGACTCGAGACATGCAGGATGGGATCGCCGCCCTCGCGGAAGGGCACCCCGGCATGGCTCCCGGGGAGAAAACCGGCGCTCCACATCGCGGCGCCACCGCTGAGGACTCCTCCGCTTTTCAGCACGACGAATGAGGGCAGGTCATCGGCTTCACTCCCGATCCCGTAGCTGAGCCACGAGCCCATCGCGGGGCGGCCGGGGAGACCGTGTCCGGTATTGAGGAAGAGCTGCGCCGGGGCGTGGTTGAACTGGTCGGTCTTCATCGACTTCACGATCGCGATCTCATCGACGATGGTCGCGAGATGCGGGAGACGATCAGAGAGCTCGGCCCCGCTCTGGCCGTGCCGGGCGAAGGGGAAACGCGGTGCGAGGACTGCGGCATCGGGCTGGATGAAGGCGTAGCGCTGCCCCGCGATGACCGAGGGCGGGATGGGTTTGCCGTCTAGTTCGCGCAGCTTCGGTTTGTTTTCAAAAAGTTCGAGCTGACTGGGCGCCCCGGCCATGAACATGAAGATGACGCGCTTTGCCTTTGGCCGAAAGTGAGTGTCGCGGGCCGAGAGCGGATTCGTCCCCGCCGCCCTCGCGAGATTTCCGAAGCCTCCCGCCATCGCGGAAGCGAGGCCGAGACGTCCGAGCCCGAGGCCGCAGTCGTGGAAAAAATGTCGTCTTGTCAGGTGTCGCAGGGATTCGTTCATGGCGGGTAGCTCATCCACGGGTGATCGCTTCGTTGAGATTGAGCAGGACTCGCGCGACCATCTTCCAGGCGGCGGTCTCGGCAGTAGCGTTGGTCTTGTCCTCGAGCAGATTCGCGGCCTCAAGTTCCCCGGCCGCGAGGCGGGATCGCTGGGTCTCGTAATAGGCGAGAAAGGCGGTCTTTTCGTCGGCACTTGGCGGTCGTGTCAGGATGCGGCGGAAGAGTTGCTCGAGCCGCGCACCCGCGTCAAGAGGGTTGGGCGCCTGACCTGACCCTGTTGCCCTGGCGAGCGCCTCGGCGGCTTCGTGGAACATGGGGTCATTGAGCAGGGCGAGCGCCTGCAGGGGCGTGTTGGTGCGGTCGCGCTGCGGCAGACAACCCTCACCGGTGGGCCCGTCGAAGGTGAGAAAGGAAGCGTAGGGCGCGGTGCGTTTGGAGAAGGTGTAGAGGCTGCGCCGGTGGCGGTCCTCGCCGGTGGAGACTTTCCAGTCCCCTGCCCCGCCGTAGGAAAGACCGACGACGCTCTCGGGCTGAGGTGGGAAAACGCCTGGACCGCCCGTCTTTGCCGAGAGCAGACCCGCGGCCTGCAGGGCGCCGTCGCGTATCATCTCGCCGGTGAGGCGGAAACGCGGACCGCGCGCGAGGAGGATATTGTCAGGGTCTTTCCCGATCTGGATCGAGTCCATGCGACTGTCGCGCTGATAGGCCTCGCTCGTGACGATGGTGCGATGGAGCGACTTCATCGACCAGCCTTTTTCCACCAGCTCCGTCGCGAGCCAGTCCAGCAGCGCCGGGTGCGAGGGCTGCGCGGACTGGTAGCCGTAGTCGCCGAGGGTGTTGACGAATCCGCGTCCAAAGTGGGCGCTCCACGCGCGATTCACCGCGACACGGGCGGCGAGCGGATTGCGATCACTGACGAGCCATTTGGCAAGGCCGAGGCGGTTGGCGGAGTCGCCCCCGGGGATGGGCTCGAAGACGGCAGGCACGGCCGGTTTGACGTCTTCTTTCGGCGAAAGGTATTCGCCGCGATGGTGCCGCTTCGTCAACCGCGGGTTCTGCGGCGGCCGCTCTTTCATGACGAGAGTGGTGGGAAACTCGGGAATTTTCTTGAGGAGGGTGTCGTAATCGATCTGAAAGTTCTCAAAATCGGGGGCAAAACGCACGTAGGCGAGCCGCAGCTCTTTATCCGTCGCCGCAAACGGATCGGGAAGGCGTGATGAAGTCGCCGCGACACCCTCTTTCGCGGTCGTGGCGGAGATGCGGAACTTTCCTAACGCGGCCACAAAATGACGCTCGAAGAGCAGGATGAGATCAAGCTTCGCCTTGCCCGTGAGTGGCGAGGCGAGAATGATGACGAGTTCGTTGCTCTGGCCCTCCTGCGTCGCGGTGGACCAGCCGGTGGAACCGTCGCCATCGAAAATGTTGGTGCCCTTGGCCGCGCCCGAACCGATCGAGATTTTGCCGAAACTGACCGTGGCATCGGCGAAGGGGACCGACTCGCCGTCTGCACTGGCCGTCACTTCGCTGAGGAAGAAGTCGCCTTTTCTCCCCTCGTAATAGGCGGCTCCGGGACCATTTGCCGGCAGACGCGGGTCGGGGAGGACTTCGAGACGCAGAGCAGTGACAGGCTCGGTCCCGGCGGCGGAGAGATCGAGGGTGACCTCGTAGACGTCGCGTTTGGTGAAGTCCCCGCTCGCGAAAATGGCGTGGTCGGGCTCGATCTCGAGGAACGGCATGTTCGACTTTGCTGTGAGAGGCGGCAGGGCGACCCAGGGCGTGCGGGTCTTTTTCTGTTCCGCGAGCCAGACCTGGTAGCGGGTCTCGTCGATGCTCGCAAAGGCCGAGGCTTCGAGCGCAGCCATCTGCTTTTGTATCTCAGCACGCTTTTTCTCCAGCGCAGGCACGGGCACCTCGATCTCGGGCTCATCGGCGTTGTCCATCAGAGCCATCAGCGCAAAATAGTCAGTGTGGGTGATGGGATCGAATTTGTGGGTGTGGCACTGGGCGCAGCCGGTCGTGAGTCCCATCCAGACACTCCCCGTCGTCGCGACCCGGTCGACCATGGCGTGGTAGCGGAACTCGAGTGGATCGATCCCGCCCTCTTCGTTGAGCATGGTGTTGCGGTGGAATCCGGTAGCGACGAGCTGGTCTATCGTCGGATCGGGCAGCATGTCGCCGGCGAGCTGCTCGATCGTGAACTGATCGTAGGGCATGTCGGCATTGAGCGCCCGCACGACCCAGTCGCGGTAGGGCCAGATCGAGCGCGGCCTATCCTTTTCGTATCCGTTGCTGTCGGCGTAGCGCGCGAGATCGAGCCAGTCGCGGGCCCAGCGTTCGCCGTAGGCGGGCGAGGCGAGAAAGGAATCGACGAGATTTTGCCAGGCCTTCGCCGGATCGACGGCATCAGCCGCGACGAAGGCGTCGGCCTCGGCCACGGTCGGCGGCAGACCGCGCAGATCATAGGAGAGACGCCGGATGAGGGTGTAGGGATCGGCCCTGCCGTTTACCTCGAGACCGCTCTCCGCGAGGAGGCCTTGTAGGAATCGGTCGATGGGGTGCCCCTCCCCTGCCGGCACTTCCGGGCGCACTGGCTTGATGAAGGCCCAATGCTGCTCGTACTTCGCACCCTGGTCGATCCAGCGTTTCATCAGGGCGACTTCGGCCTCGGAGAATTTCGCTTTGTTCGACTTCGGCGGCGGCATCAGTTCATCCGCGTCGTCGCTGATGAGCCGGGCGACGATCTCGCTCGCGGCGGCGTTTCCGGGCTTCACCGCCTGGTAGCCGCCGAGATCGCGGGTCGCTTCCTCGAAAAGGTGCAGCCCGAGATCGGCCTCGCGGGTCTCGTCATCGAAGCCGTGGCATTTGAAACAGCGATCACTCAGGAGCGGCCGAATGTCGCGCTGGAAGCTGACCTCGGCCTCACTGCCGGAGACCGCAGAACCGATCAGGGCGCCGAAAATGAGTAGCGAAAAGGGGCGAATCATCCCATAATCTACCGCCGGTTCCCCGTGGTGTCACGGAACGGAAAAACGTAAGCTTTCTCCCGTAAGACGGCGACAGCGCAGGCTCTCTGTGAAAGGTGTCGTTCACCGTATCGCGCTGCTGCGAAACCGGGTCGGGGTGATGCCGATGATTGCACGGAAAGCCCGGGTAAAGGCGCTGTGATCGGAGAAGCCGCAGTCGAGTGCGATCTGCGCGATGGAGGCATCGGTCTCCCGCAGGAGACGGCAGCCCGCAGTGATGCGGGTCTTCGTGATCATCTGCCTCGGAGTGATGTCGTAGATGCGCTTGATGGCTCGGGCAAAACGCACCGGAGACATCCCGGCCAGATGGGCGAGGGCGGAGGGACTGACCGGTCCCTCGTAGGCGTTCTCCAGATGGCGCAGCGCGCGGGCGAGCCCGGACGGGATCTCGCCGGGGTTCAGGGGCGACGCGAGATCTTTCGAGATGCCGATGAGACCGGTGATACGTCCGCTCTCGTCGCGGATCGGAAGTTTACTCGTCAGACCCCAAACCGGCAGGTGCGGTCTGCGCCAGAACAACTCGAGCCGCTCGATGATGGGACGTCCGGTGCGCAGCACCTGGGCATCCTGCTCGGTGGGGATGAGACCGTAGTCGCCGGGGCAGATCTCACAGGGCCGCCGCCCTATCATCTGCGCTTTGTCCTTGAGCCCGTGCCGCTCGACGAGCGACTGATTCACCACCACGTAACGTCCGTAGCCATCCTTGATAAAAAACGCCGTGTCATGCATGAGGTCGGCCACCTGCTCGACGATCCGGGTATTGAGAACCAGCGTGTCCCGATCTGAGAGGATTCCCGAAAAGGCGGAGGATGCCGGTTTCATGTGATGATGGTCATTTGAGGCGACCTTTTCAGAACCGCATGCAGAGCGTAGACGGAGTGTCCCTTCCGGCGCAATGGAAAACCGATCCGGTCGCGACGCTTTCCGCCCGAATCGCAATTGTGCGAGTTTTGACAGGCGCGCAGGGCGTTCAGGTCAAGACAGGAGACAGGTTCCGTGTCATCTTCTTCTTTACCCTTCACCCGATCCCCGCCGTGTGCCATCAACCCGCCCCCGCCGAATTCTTCTTTGAGAACCGCAGCCGCCTCGCCGCCATGCTCATTTGCACGGCGTCGCTGTTGATCACCGGCGTCAACTCCCGGGCGCAGGAGAGCTTATCCGATAGGCCAAAACTCCGGATCCTCAATGCCGGTCCAAATCCCGTCGAGGTCTTCTGGCTGGCTCCTGACGGCAAACGGTCGTCGATCGGCAGGATCGAGCCGGGTAAGGACCGCATCATCGGCACGACGCTCGGGCATCACTTTGCCATCGTGGACGGAGGGAAAGAGACGGAGGTCGTGAGCAAGGTTCCGGTGCAGGCATTCCGCCATGATCCTGACGCGAAGAATGGCGTGCCCGCATTTTACACCCGGGTCGTTTACGCGCAGGGCTATCCCATCTGCGCCTCGGCGGGGGTGAACCCCTACGCGCTCAAAGAGGCCGCCTACCTCGTCGATCTCATGCTGGCGAAACGCCCCGACGTGCGCGAGGCGATGATCGCGAGCGGCTCGCGGCTGAGCATCCTCGCCCACGACGAATTCACCACTGACCAGCCGGAATGGGCCTGGCTGGCTGACGGGCCGGTCGCCGGATTCGAGAGCATCGCCACCAAAGACTACCGCGACGCCCGCGCCCGCGGCATGGGCGGCAGCTCGACGGACCCGTTTTGCTCGTGTGCCGAGGAGAACCTGCTGGCCTACGAGGGCGATCCCTACGCCGCCGAGTGCATCCTCATCCACGAACTCGCCCACAACATCCACCTGCGCGGTTTGGTGAACGTGGATCCCACCTTCGACCCGCGGGTGAAGGCAGCCTACAGTGCCGCAATGAAAGCGGGACTCTGGAAGGGCAAATACGCCGCCGTGAACCACCACGAATATTTCGCCGAGGGAGTGCAGTCGTGGTTCGACGACAACCGCGAGAACGACCACGACCACAACCACGTCGATACCCGTGCCGAGCTCGTGGAATACGACCCCGCCCTCGCGGAGCTGTGCCGCGAGGTGTTTGGAGATACCGAGATGAAGTACACCAAGCCGGGGACGAGGCTCACCGGTCATCTCGACGGCTACGATCCCGCCAAAGCGCCGAAGTTTGAATGGCCGGGCCGGCTCGAGACGGCCAGAGAAGCGATCCGGGCGGCGGCGGTAAATCGATCCGAAGAGGCGAAAGCGAAGTCGCCCGGTGTCCGTTTCGATCCCGTCGAACGCGAGATCGAGGGCTGGAAGGTTCACCTTGATCCGGCACTGCTGGAAGGCGAGCACCGCGAAGAGGGCACCAGGGCGCTGACGATGCTGGCGAATCATCTCCAGCGCATCGTCATTCTCGTCCCCGCCGGACCGCTCGCGAAAATGCGGCAATGTGAAATCTGGATCGAGTGGAACCATCCGACGCTCACGTCCATGCAATACCATCCCGGCCGTGACTGGCTCGTCGAGAACGGGCATGATCCCCGACTGACGAAAAAGGTCCACATCCCCCGGGCCCGGGAACTCCTCTCCCGCGAGCAGATGCTCAAGCATCCCGCCGTCATCCTCCACGAGCTCGCCCACGCCTACCACGACCAGGGCCTCGGCTTCGACCATCCGGAGATCGTCGCCGCTTTCGCGAGAGCCCAGCTCATCGGCGGCTACCAAAGCGTCCTCGATCACAAGGGCGGAAAAGTTCGTCACTACGCTCTGAGCAACCATAAGGAATACTTTGCCGAGGGCACCGAGGCCTACTTCTACCGCAACGATTTCTACCCCTTCGTTCGCGCCGAATTGAAGGAGCACGATCCGGCGCTGCACGACTTGCTCGAAACGATTTGGAGAGACGAAATCGAGCCCTGAAACCCCCGACCCCCCGATCCGAAACGCGATTGCCCTTCCCATGCACCCTGCCATTAACCGAGCCCTTCTCACCTGCCTCGCCCTCGCTCCTTCCTGGTTAGCACCAGCCCTCGCGGCTGAGAAGAAGCCGCTCCAGGTCTACATCCTCGCGGGCCAGTCGAACATGCAGGGCCACGCGCAGGTTCGCACCTTCGAGCACATCGGGATGGACCCGACGACGAAACCGATGTTGGAAAAGATGCAGAATCCCGACGGGTCTCCAAAGGTCTGCGAGCGGGTCTGGATCTCCTCGATCGGCTGCGGCGGGGATGATACGACGGAGCAAAGCGGAAAACTGACGGCGGGTTTCGGGGCGTCGAAGGATAAGATCGGACCGGAGTTCACCTTCGGAATCTCCATGGAAACCTTTACCGACGCGCCGGTCCTGCTGATCAAAACGTCGTGGGGCGGCAAGAGCCTACACACCGACTTTCGTCCCCCCGGCGCCGGCCCCTACGTCTTCAACGAAACGCAGCTCGCCAATCTCGAGAAGCGCGGCAAGGACCTCGCGGCGCTGAAGACGGAGAAGGAAGAGGCGACGGGAGTCTATTACCGGCTCATGATCGGGCATGTGAAGACAGTCCTCGCGGACCTCCGACGCGTCGTGCCCGACTATGATCCGGCGCAGGGTTACGACGTCGCGGGTTTCGTCTGGTTCCAGGGCTGGAATGACATGGTCGATGGCGACGTCTATCCCCGCCGCGACCAGCCCGGTGGCTACGATGACTACGGCGAGGTGCTGGCCCATTTCATCCGCGACGTGCGGAAGGATTTGAAGACGCCGGACCTGCCTTTCGTCATCGGCGTGCTCGGCGTGGGCGGTCCGACCTCGGAGTATCTCCCCGATCAGCAGCGCTACAAGGCCACCCACGACCACTTCCGGGCGGCTATGGCAGCCCCGGCCGACTTGCCGGCGCTCAAGGGCAAGGTCGTCGCCGTGAGCACGGAGACCTACTGGGACCGCGAGCTGACTCTCGCCAAGGCAAAGGAGAATGCGCTGAAAGAGAAGGCCAAAAAGATCACCAAAGAAGACCGGCTCAAACCAGAGGAGGAACGGGCCCTCGTTGAGAAGTTCCGCGCCGAAGAGCTCACCGAACGAGAGCGGCTCGTGCTCGACAAGGGAGTTTCGAATTTCGAATTTCACTACCTCGGATCCGCGAAGATCCTCGGCGGCATCGGCGAGGGATTCGCCGATGCAATGAACCGACTGGCAAAGGATCGAAAGTAAAAGAGGAATACCCGATCTCATCGCCCCCACCCTTACCTCCTCTCAAAAATTTTTGCCGAAAATCTTATACCACGCCATGAAGCTCCCCACCTTCCTCTTTCCCCTCTTTCTGACATCGCTCGCCTATTCCGCCGACACGGGCGACACCCCCACACCTCCCGACTTCACCGGGGGCGACGCCATCCCGGAGAACGCCAAACACGACTGGAACCTCGGTGCCACCGGGGCCCGCGGCTGGATCTATTGTGATAAGCTGGTGACGAGCGATGCGCGTCAGATCGCCATCACAGCGGTCAAAGAGAAGTCACCGGCAGATCGCATTCTCGCGGTCGGTGATGTGATCCTCGGAGTGGGTGGCCATGCTTTCGCCTACGACCCGCGCACCGAGCTTGGCAAGGCACTCGCCGCCGCGGAGACGGAGGCCGGCGGCGGAAAGCTGGCGCTCACCCGCTGGCGGGCGGGCAGGACGGAAGAGGTCATCATCCCCCTCCCGGTGCTCGGCAGCTATAGCGCCACCGCGCCCTATGATTGCCCCAAATCAAAGCGCATTCTCGAACAAGGCTGCGCAGCGCTCGCGGCCCGCATGGCGGATCCGGCCTACCTCAAGGGCCCCACCGGCGAGCCCATCACCCGATCGCTCAACGCGCTCGCTCTCCTCGCGAGCGGAGATCCCGACTACCTGCCATTGATCAAAAAAGAGGCAGAATGGGCGGCCGGTTTCTCCGCCGACAACATGCAATCCTGGCGCTACGGCTATCTCATGATGCTGCTGGCCGAGTATGTCATGGCCACCGGCGATCAGGCTGTCGTGCCGGGCCTGCAACGGCTCGCGCTGGAGACCGCCAAAGGACAGAGCGGCGTAGGATCGTGGGGACACAAGTTCGCAAAGCCCGACGGCCGTCTCTACGGCTACGGGATGATGAATTCGCCGGGCATTCCCCTCACCATCGGACTCGTCATGGCCCGGGCCGCCGGCGTCAAGGATCCCGCGATCGACCTCGCCATCGAGCGCAGCGCCCGCTTGCTGCGTTTTTACATCGGCAAGGGAGCGATCCCCTACGGCGATCATCATCCCTGGATCCTGAACCACGAGGACAATGGCAAATGCGGCATGGTTTCAGTGTTGTTCAACCTGCTGGGCGAGCCCGCAGGCACGGAGTTCTTTTCCCGCATGAGCCTCGCCTCCCACGGCCCCGAGCGCGACACGGGGCACACGGGCAACTTTTTCAACATGATCTGGGCCATGCCCGGCGTGGCGCACTCCGGGCCCCACGCCACGGGAGCGTGGATGCAGGAGTTCGGCGGGTGGTATTTCGACCTCGCCCGTCGCCCCGATGGCAGCTTCTTCCATCAAGGCCCACCGGAGCCGGACAAGGACAGCTACGCGGGATGGGACTGCACCGGGGCCTATCTGCTGGCCTATGCGATGCCGTTGAAGAAGATATATCTCACCGGCAAACGGGCATCCGATATCCCGCAACTAGATGCCGATTCCGCCCAGTCCGTCATCCTCGACGGACGTGGCTGGAACAACAAGGACCGCGACACCTTCCATGAAGCACTGAGCGACGAGCAACTCCTCGAACGTCTTCAGAGCTGGTCGCCCGTCGTGCGAGAGCGGGCCGCGATAGCCCTGGCCCGCCGCAAAAACGCCCCGGTGGACAAAGTCATCGCGATGCTCGCGGCTCCGGATCTCGAGGCTCGCTATGGTGCCTGCCAGGCCTTGATCTTTCTTCGCGGCCGCGGCGCACCGGCCGTGAAGGCCCTGCGGAATACTTTGAAGGGGGACGATCTCTGGCTGCGTGTCAAAGCCGCCGAGGCACTGGCCGCGATCGGTGCCCCTGCCATGGATGCCGTGCCGCAACTCCTCGAACTGCTCGCCCGCGTCGATGCGGAGAAAGACCCGCGGGCCATGCAGCAGCGGTATCTGACCTTTGCCCTGTTTGATAATCGGGAAGGGATGCTCGGTCGCTCCCTCGACGGAGTGGATCGCGATGCCCTCTACATTGCCGTGAGAGCTGGTCTAAAGAATCAGGACGGCCGCGCCCGCGGCAGCATCGGCTCCGTCTATCGACATCTCTCCCTCGAAGAGATCAGACCGCTCCTGCCCGCCATCCATCAAGCCATCACCGAACCCGCGCCCAGCGGCGAGATGTTTGCCGATACCATTCGCGTGGAGGGACTGCGGCTCCTGGCCGAACACCACATCGAGGAAGGCATGAGCGCCCTCGTCCAGTACACCCGCGATCAGAATCCCTGGTCGAGCCAAAAGCGCACGCCTGAACTGATGACCATCCTGCTCAGCTACGGCGCCCATGCGAAGGGGGTCGTTCCTGAGCTGGAGAAGCTCGCCCACTACTTCGAAAAGGAAGAGCAAGACTTTCCCCCGAAACTCATGCTCGAGAAGGCCAACTCCGTCCGCGAAACGATCCGTGCCATCGAAGCGAGCACGGAGAATCCGACTTTGCTGAAATTACTTACCCCATAGGACACCTTCTCTTCGCCGTCCTCTTCTTCGCCTGCTTTGCCTCCGGAGCTGACGAAACGTCTCTTCCATGATGCCGCAGGGGCAGCGCTGCACCTCGCTCGGCGGACTCGCGACGACACCGGCCTCGCTCGAGATCGAGAGGAAGCTCGGCGCGCTGAAAAACAAAGGTTGCGGGACCTGCGAATGTCCGTAAATCCATTGTCTCTCCCCGTGTCGCTCTACGCCCGGACCTTCCAGTCAAACGACTCATACTCGTAGGCGAACTCCCCATCCGCCCGGCATTCGACGACGCCGAAGCCCTCGGGATTGCCGTAGACGGGGCCTTTCCACCACATCCCGCAGACGGCGCCGCCCTGAATGTAACGGATGCGGCCGATCTCGATTTTTTCGAGGACGTGACCGTGGCCCGAGAGGACGAGCTTCACATTGTGCGTCTCGAGGAGCTTGCGGAACTCGAAGACATTCGCGACGAGGGCCTTGGCATCGAGGGCAAACGACGGCCCCTTGATGACCTGATGCCAAACCGAGAAAAAGGGAATGTGACTCACGATGACGACAGGCGTCTCTTTGCCCGTCTTTTCGAGATCGGCCTGGAGCCAGGCGAGCTGATCGTCGTCGATGCGGCCCTCGTAGTCGAGCGTCGCGGCATTCTGCGAGATCGAGTCGAGGAGGATGAAATGCCAGCCGCCGTGATCAAAGCTGCGATAGGTCCGGCCCTCGCCGTAGCGGTCGGCGAAGAGTTTTTTTCCGTAATCCTGCTCGCCGGGTTTCACGACCGCCTTTGCTGACCAGCCGACGACATCGTGATTGCCGATGGTGTGATGGGCCGGGATCTCGAGCCTCTCGAGGGATTCATCGAAGAGATTCCACTCGAGCAGGGCGCGGTCCAGCCCGACCTCGAGCGCGTCCATGATGAGGTCGCCCCCGGTGATGAGAAAATCAGCCTTTGTCTCGGCAGCGGCGGCGACGGCGTTCATCTTCGCGACACACTGGGTGAAGCCCTCCGCCGCGCCGCGCTCGGGCTGGACGTGGATATCGGTGGCGAAGAGAAAGCGGAAGGAATCAGGAGCGGTGTCCTGAGCCGTGGCGGATATCGCGGAGAGGCCGGACGCCCCGGCGGCGAGATGGAGAAGTGAGCGGCGGTTCATGGTGTGGAATAATAGTGGAGGAAAGCAGTTGGGGAAAGGTGAGATCAAGGAGGGTGGACACTCCTGTCCACCTGTTACTTTAGTGAAGGGCCCCGGGCTTCCACGCTTTAGCCTCATCTGAGCCAATCCGTGCTAATCTGTGCAAATCCGTGCTGATCCATTTGATCGCAGATGATCACAGATCCGCTTTGCTTCCACAGATAGCCAGAGAGAAAATTTGAAAACGCATTGCCGCCTGCACACGCCCAGCACGACAGGAATGTCGTGCCTCCTTGGGGAGATCCCGGCTCCATCAAATCCCGTAGCCCACCATCGCATCACCGACATCCTGCCGAATGAGGTCCTCGATCGACGTCTCGCGGAGCTGGCTGTTGGTGGCATCTTCGGCCGCGCTCAGGCATTGCACGATGCCGGAAGCCCCGGGGAAATCGGGGTAATCCTTCGCATCGAGGAAGCGCAGCAGCTCCCCGTCGACCACCTCGATGACATCGGCCACCGAGATGAGGCGGCTTTCCCGACCGAGCCGGTAACCGCCCCCCACCCCCCGTTTGCTGCGGAGGAGATCGGCTCGCTTCAGAGCGAGGAGGATTTGCTCGAGGAACTTGATCGGGATCTTCCCCGACTCGGCCATCTCCTGGGCCTGCAGGGTCCGATCAGGCGGGAGAGCGGCGAGGATCGCCATCGCTCTCAGGGCATAATCGGCTTTCTTCGAAATTTGCATTACCCCCGATAAGTAAACAGTTCTTTCAGCGAGTAGGTCTTTTTCTCCGGCGCGGCGGGTTCTGCCTCCGACTCACTTTCTCCCTCGGTCGGAGCCGGCGCGGCTGCGGGTGGGACGGGACGGGCGTTGAGCGCACGGAGAACCTTTCGCTGGATGTTGACACTGATCCGCTTGCCCTTGCGGGCCTTCTGGACCTGCTTGTGGGTCAGTTGCTCGGTGCTGAGGGCGACGAGTTGATGATTGTTGAGGCCGATCTCGTCGAGAATGGCGTCTAGAGGCTGGGGACCGAGGTCTCGGGTGAGGGAATCTTCCATCGGGTTTGCTGAACTTGATTCTTGTTTTCGCGCAGCATCTCGCTAATCGTTGCCCCTTCTTATGACAACCCGAATTTTGCTCACCACCACGAGTTATCAGGACACCCCCGGTCCTCACCATCAACTTCTCGAGTCCCGGGACTACGAGATCGTCCGCGAGCGCGGCCCCCTCCCCGAGTCCGCGATGCTCGCCCTCGCCGGTGATTTCGATGCCTTCCTCTGCGGCGACGATGCGATCACGCAGGCGGTCATTGAGAAATCAGCGCCCCGGCTCAAGGTCATCAGCAAATACGGGATCGGGCTCGACAAGATCGACGTCGCCTACGCCACCACACAACGGCTCCCCGTCCTCAACACGCCCGGGGTAAACCACACCACCGTGGCCGAGCACACCTTCGGCCTGCTTCTCAGTCTCACCAAAAAGATTCAGGAAAACGCGGTCGAGGTGAAGGAAGGAAAATGGGTCGCCGGTTGGAAAAAGCCCGTCGGTCACGAGATCCTCGGTTCAACCATCGGCATCATCGGCCTGGGACGCATCGGAAAAGAAGTCGCGACGCGCGCCAAGGCCTTCGGCATGTCCGTGATCGCCTACGACCCCTACTTTGACGAAACCTTCGCCGCTGAACACGGCGTGACCCGCTGCGCGACGATGGACGACGTCCTCCTCGGCGCCAATGTCGTGAGCCTCCATTGCTTCCTCGACAAAGACACCCACGGCATGATCAACGCCGGGAAAATCGCCGAAATGAAAGACGGCGTCATCGTGCTCAACTGCGCTCGCGGCGAGCTCGTCGACACGAACGACATCGCCGCCGCCCTCGCCAGCGGCAAAGTCGGCGGCTACGGAGCCGACGTCCTCGACGAAGAGCCCCCCGCCCCGAATCATCCCCTCTTCACCGCGCCGAACTGCATCATCACCAGCCACATCGCCTCGCGGACTTACGAGAGCGTCGAGCGCCAGGCGCTGCGCGCGACCCATAACATGATCAATTACCTGAACGGCGATCCGGATTTCATTCAGGCGAATAAGTTTTAGGACGATGCCGCGGAAAATTCGGCAATTGGTGCAGGATCTGGAAAAAGCTGGATTTATGGATCGAGGAGGGAAAGGGAGTCATCGGAATTTCTTCCATCCAGCGGGAATAAGTGTTACCGTTTCAGGCAAGCTCGGCAACGATGCTAAACTTTATCAGGAAAAACAGGTAAGAATTGCTATTGAAAATTGCACCAGGCGATGAAGGCGACCGATATCTTTCACCGATGGGTTAGCTGGTCCGGGAGTGACCACTGCTACATCGGCTACTGCCCCGATCTGTTCCTCGGTGGGGTGCATGGGGACGACCCGATCGAGGTCGCCCGCGAATTGCAGACTGTCATTGATGAATGGGAGGAGATTTTTGAGAAAGATCGTCGCGACCTTCCTGAAGCGAAGACCCGACCGATGCGGGAGTTGGTTTGAGGGATAGTGCCAGGAGAACCTCGTTTGTTCCGCTTGAAGTCCCACACACTTTCAGGGTCGCTATTTTCTTCCGCTCCATCATCAACAGATATCCTTGCCCAGCCCTCCCAAATCGGATAAAACCATCGCATGCGCTCGATCGCTCTTCTCCTCTGCCTCTGGTCTTCCACCGTCACGCTCCCGGCGCAACTGGACACGGTTCTTTTACCGATGCGCGAATGGACGAGTATCGACGGCAAGACGATCCGCGCGGAGATGCTCGGGTTCGAGGGCGACGGGGTGCGGCTCCGGCTCGACGGCGGCCAGCGGACGCTTGTGCCCGTAGCGAGACTATCGCCGCAGGATAGGGCGGAACTCGTGCGGGTGCGCTTTCGGGATGACTACCGCTTCGAGCCGGGCGAAGCCGCGAAGACGAATTACTACTATTCCCGCCTCACTCCGCAGGACGGCGGGCACAAAGGAGTCGTCGCCCTGATCTCGGTGGGGCCTGGGCGCTTTCATCACCGAGCTCGCCATCCGCGGCGAGGCGATTCAGGGCTTTGTCGCGTTGCCGGTCAAGGCGCGTGCCAACCGGGTCGAAAATGCTGGGGGTGACGTCTGGACTTACGCGTCCATAGAGGTCAACCGGCAGCAATCCGGCGGAGTTGGCGAAACTGGCCGGAGTCCAGGCTCTCGACCTCCGCATCTCTGCCGGGAAGGATTCCCTCACTTTTCCGCTGACGGACACCCATCTTCTCGTCTCGCTGGAGGCGCTGCGCTGCTATCGTTGGGCGGTGCAGGTTCCGTAGAACGTGCGCTTCCCTCCCTCGCTTGTCTCAGGCCTGTCTTTACCGCGTCCAGAGCTGCCGAGTTTTCAAAGAGCCACGCCTCCCGAGCCGGCACCTCAGCAAAGGGCTCGAGGATGATGTTTCCATCTTCCAAAAGACGGACCCGAAAGCTGCTGACGCCTTGAGCGAGCTTGCCTAACGAGATCCGCCCTTTTGAATCGGGCCTCAACTGCTGAATGAGTGCGTCCATTTCGAATATTCCCAGATAAGCATAACAAAGAGGTGGGATTCCGTCAATGTGGGAGTCGCTTTCAATCCCACTCTGATGCGAATCGGAAAGAATTCGCTCGTTTCTTGATTGCCCCGGTCTTTTCAGCCGACCTACACCACCCATGCGACGAGGGATCGTCGCGCTCCCGCCTCCGTCCCCACTGCTTTGCTTTGACTTTCCTCGATCCCGTCTTTTACTCCTGCCCTCATGTCTCTCACGATTAAACCCGCTTCCGAAGTCGCCTACGATTGTATCTCCATGGGCGAGGTCATGCTCCGCCTCGATCCGGGCGAGGGCCGCATCCACACTGCCCGCCAGTTTGCCGCCTGGGAGGGCGGCGGGGAATACAATGTCACCCGCGGACTCCGCCGTTGCTTCGGCTTGCGCGCGGCCACGGTGACGGCTTTTGCGGACAATCCGGTGGGTCGGCTCATCGAGGACTTTATTCTTCAGGGCGGGGTCGATACCCGCTTCATCCAGTGGAAAAAATACGACGGGATCGGCCGCGACGTGCGCAACGGGCTCAACTTCACCGAGCGGGGCTTCGGCATCCGCGGAGCGGTCGGCTGCCCTGACCGCGCCAACACCGCCGCGAGCCAGATGAAGCCCGGCGAGATCGACTGGGACGACATTTTCGGCAATCACGGGGCCCGCTGGTTCCACACCGGGGGCATCTTCGGCGCCCTCAGCGAATCGACCGCCGAGCTCACGATCGAGGCCTGCAAGGCCGCCCAGAAACACGGCACCGTCGTGAGCTACGACCTCAACTACCGCCCCTCGCTCTGGAGTTCCATCGGCGGCCTCGCCAAGGCGCAGGAGGTGAACCGCGAGATCGCAAAGTATGTCGATGTCATGATCGGCAACGAAGAGGACTTCACTGCCTCGCTCGGCTTTGAGGTCGAGGGCGTGGATGAAAACGTGCGCGGCATCGACGTGACCAATTTCAAAAAGATGATCGAGACGGCGATCAAAGAATTCCCCAACTTCAAGGCGACCGCGACGACCCTGCGTGAGGTACATACCGCGACGGACAATGACTGGGGCGCGATCTGCTGGCACGACGGTCAGTTCTACGAGTCCAATGCCTACCCGCACCTCGAGATCCTCGACCGGGTCGGAGGCGGCGACAGTTTTGCCTCGGGCTTTGCCTACGGATTCCTCCAGTTCAATGATCCCGAAAAAGCGGTCCAGTATGGTGCCGCCCACGGGGCTCTCGCGATGACCACGCCCGGCGACACGACCATGGCGACGCTATCCGAAGTGGAAAAAGTCGTCAGTGGCGGCGGCGCCCGGGTGGTGCGCTGAGGTTGGCCCGGTCTGCCCGGTCAACTCGCGGCACCTCGACTCAGTTCTGCCGCAGTTGGAAAAGCCTGCGCGGCGGGACTGCTTCCCCGGGCTCGGGGCCACCGGTCTCTTCGCGTTTCACCTGGGGACCGAAGATGCCCTGGCCGATCTTTTTCAAGCCCTCGATGGGGATGTTCGTCATCTCGGCGATGACATGCGCGGGGACCTTCGCGAGATTGGAGATGTGCTTGGGTTTCCAGACCGGCTCGGTGATCGTGCCGGTGCAGGAGTAGGTGAGCAGCTCGCTGACCGGCGTGAGAACGGTGCGCGAGAGGGCGCCCCGGGTATTCACGACGGCCTCGAGGTCGACCGACTTGTCCACGAGCGAGACCGTCCCCACGCCCCGTACGCGAAAGGCGTGGGTGAGCGCCTCGATGTCGTCGGTGGCGATGATTCCTTTGGAAATGGTAAAGCTGGCCTTGGCCTCCTTCGAGACACTGTGACCGCCGTTCTCCCCGGAGGGATCATTTTTCGAGATCAGCTTCGAGAGCGGTCCGAGCACCGGGATGGCGAAAAGATAGCCGTCAGAGATGCGGGCGTCGCCGTTCCCGCTGATCGAGGCGATCTGTCCGGCATTGCCGGCGAGGTGAAAGGTCGAATCGACGCTGCCTTTGATCGCGTCGCGATCACCGTAGTGTTTCGTAACCGCCTCGAGCGGCACTCCGACCACCCTGACATTCGCCTCAAACGGCTGCTCTTTGGAGCGCACGTTTTTCGCGTCATACTCCAGCTCAAAGCTGCCCCCGAAGACACCCGCCTTGAGCGAATTGAGATGGACCCGGCTGCCATCGACGAGGACTTCGCCACGTGGTTCGGTCAGTGTCAGGGTCTTCCCGAGAAAGACGTAACGGGCATTGCCTCCCCCGACAAAGGAAATCTTCAACTCATTGCGACGGGACTCATCACCGACCTCCTCGTCGCGCCGGGCATCGAGGAGACCTGCGAGCCGGACCGTGGGCGGGCTGCTATGCTGGTAGCGCTCCAGCGCCGTCGCGAGCTTGGGACTGAAAGCGCGGGCGCCCTCGATCAGGTCCACCGTCGAGACGACCCCCTTTACCTCCCACTGCTTCTCCTTCACATTGTTCTGCGCGAGCTCGGCGACGATCTTCCCCTCCTCGCGGACGAGGGCGACATTGCGGAACCACTGCGTCTCACCATTGGTCTCGAAGTCCGTCTCCATCTCCTGGAAGTCCACTCCGTTCAGCCGGAAGTGGCGCAGGTCGATCTCTCCCCGGTTCGCCCAGGTGAGGGGGGTCCAGCCCTCCCCCTGCCCCACCGCCGCGATGTAGATGGTCGAGACTTCGCCGAAGTTCCAAGCGTCGATAAACTTGCGCCCTTTCTCATCGAAGAAGGGCCGGAAGACGCGCGGATCGAGCTTGATCTCGGTCTGGTATTGGATCGTGGCTTCGCCGTGACCGGGCTCGTATTTGAGATTGAGAAAAGCCACCCCGGTCTTGTGATCGAGCCGCAGATTGCGCAGGTAAAAACGCTCGCCTTCTGCGCTGAACCCAAAATCGAGACCTGAAAAGACCGTGCCCCGGGTCACAAAACGCTCGGCCCGCACCTCCCCGATGATCTCTCCGGGGAAGCCTTTCATCGCCGCTGCCCGTTTTCCTCCGAGGGCGAGATGACCCGATGCCTTGATTGCCGGCGGATTGAAAAAGACCACTTCGCCGAGCTTTTTATCATTGGAGAAGAGGGCCGCGAGGCTCGCCACATCGGCGCTCGACTCGACCGAGAAATTCAGCTTCTCTTCCTCCTGAGTCCACTCCCCGGTGAGGTTGAGAACGCCCTTGGCGTCGCGGATCTCAAGACTCTCGATCACCGCGCTCCCGGTCCGGCCGTCGTAGCCGATCGTGGCATCGAGCGACTCGACCCGGTAGGCCTGGCCCTGTTTGCTGAAGGCCGGGATCCGCACCTCCGCTCGAGCCGTCGTCGTGGCGAGGTCGTCGAGATCACCGCGGAACTCGATCGCGACCTTTGGTCGACCCTCGGAAAACTCGTATTTCTCAAAGTCTTTCAAAAAGCGCACGATCTGACGCCGCTGCTGCGCGAGACGAGCGGCATTCCCCTTTTCGTCCACCACTTTTTCCTTTTCCTGATCGAGCGGAGGTCTCACCAGCGAGCCCTTGATCGACAGGTCCATGCCCACGACCGAGGCCTCGGCCTTCACGATCTCGATGACACTCTCCGTGATCACGACCCGTCCTGACAGCCCCGTAACGCGGAGGCGGCGACCATCGGGCTTCGTCGGATCGAGCGGGAGAGAGAGGCTCGCCTCCTGCACGTCGAGCGTATTGACCGAGATCTGCTTTTCGTTAAAAACCCGGCTGAGATCGACATCGAGATAGACGTCGTCGATCACCGCGACCTCCTGCGACCGTGTCTCGTCCTGGAAAAAACGCACGTCCTCGGCGACGAGCCCGCGGAAGGCCCCTAGCGTCAGCTTGCCGATATCCACGTAGTAACCGCGCTTCGCGAACTCCCGCTCGATCGCATCGCGCCAGCTGTTCGTGAAGCCTTCCTTCCGCGCATAAACCGCACCCCAGACGAGGCCGAAGCTCGCGAGGAGGCAAAAGAGGAGGAATAAACGGCGAATGTGACGCATCAGCAGCAGCGGGCAAAGCTCGGGAGTTTCTGCGAAAAAGCGATATCCTGCCAGCAAATTCCGACCGGAACAAATTTCTACGTGACATAAACGATTGGAGACTCCAGATCCTTGGCCTAATCTCCGACTTTCCACAGCAAATGCGCATCATCGCCGGCAGCGCGGGCAGTATCCCGCTCAAAGTCCCCCGCTCCCTCACCCGTCCCACCACGGACCGGGTCAGGGAGGCCGTCTTTTCCGTGCTCGGGGAAAAACTCGCCGGCGCTCGCGTCCTCGATCTCTTTGCCGGCTCGGGCTCGCTCGGGCTCGAGGCGCTCAGTCGCGGTGCGGCCGAGGCCACCTTCGTCGAGTCGAACGGCCCCGCCTGCACCATCATTAGCGAGAACGTGGCGAAATCGCGTCTCGCCGGCGCCCGCGTGCAGCGCCGCGACGTGCTTGCCTTCCTCTCCACGGCGGCAAAAGGGCACTACGATCTCGTCTTCGGCGACCCGCCCTACGCCCGCGACGAGGCCACCCTTGCCCTGCTCACGACCCTGCTCACCCTGCCCGCCCTCGCCGAATCGCTCGCGCCCGACGGGGTCTTCGTCCTCGAGAGCTTCGCAAGCGTCGCCCTGCCCGAGAGCCCGCTCTGGGAGGTGGTCAGGGAGAAAATCTACGGCAGCACCCGCGTCAGCTACCTCAGCCCGCTCCCGACGACGCCCGCCCCTGACTGATCCCCCCGCCATGCCCCGCCAGGTCGTTTACCTCATTTACAATCTCCTCCTCCCCGTCTTCCTCGTGATAGGGTTGCCGTCGTTTCTCCTCAAAGGTCTGCGACGCGGAGGCCTCGCTCGCAATTTTCGGCAGCGCTTCGGCTTCTTTTCACCCGATACGGTGGCCCGCTTTCACGGGAAAAAGCCGGTCTGGATCCATGCCGTCAGTGTCGGGGAGATCTTCCTCGCCCTAAAGATCATCGACGCGATCCGCCAGGCAGACCCAAGGCAACACATCGTCCTCAGCACCACGACGACGACCGGCTACCGCGTCGCCGCGGAAAAGGAAAGCGACACCCTCACCGTGATCCACAATCCGATCGACCTGCCCCCGGTCACTGCTCGGGTCATCCGGCTCATCGATCCCTCGCGCCTCGTCCTCATCGAGGCCGAGATCTGGCCGAATCTGGTCGGACAACTGAAACGGCGAGGCATCCCCGTCGTCCTCATCAATGCCCGGCTTTCGCCCCGATCCGAGGGGCGTTACCAGAAAGTGAAAAGGTTCATCGCCCCGATTTTTTCCCTCCTCGACGGCGTCACCGTGCCCTTCGAGGTCGATCAGGGCCGCTGGGCCGGGCTCGGCATCTCGCGCGAGCGCATCGTCGTGACCGGCAGCGTGAAGTTCGACAACGCCGGCACCGGAGCCACCGCGACGGAGCGGCAACACGCTCTCGATCAATGGCTCACCGACACGGGAATGCCCGAGGTTCGTCGTATCCTCCTCGCCGGGAGCACCCACGACGGGGAGGAAAAACTGCTCGCCCTCGTCGCCGACCGTCTCCGCGTCGAGGTGCCCGGCCTCGCCCTCGTCATCGTTCCCCGCCACGCCGAGCGGGGGGCCGCGATCGCCGCGCAGCTTCGTGAGCTCGGCTTTGACCCCATCCTCCGGGTGGAACCGAAGAGGGTAGCGTCCACGACCGAAGAGAGTCAGGTCACCCCCGCGACTGCCCCGCGCGGCCGGGTCTGGATCGCCAACACCACCGGGGAACTGCGCTCGTGGTTTCCCCTCGCCGAGCTCATTGTGATAGGGAAGAGCTTTTGCGGGGAAGGCGGGCAGAATCCCGTCGAACCCATCCTCTGCGGTCGGCCGGTCGTAGTCGGGCCGCACATGGAAAATTTCAGCGACGTCATCGCCGACCTCCTCGCCGTCGAGG
>Ga0209702_10002449_pt1 | contig 32362 bp, 21 predicted proteins | sample FRY01_FD_187210 | JGI IMG/M metagenome (GOLD analysis project Ga0209702, IMG submission 187210) | Freshwater microbial communities from Lake Fryxell liftoff mats and glacier meltwater in Antarctica - FRY-01 (SPAdes) (version 2) | ecosystem: Environmental > Aquatic > Freshwater > Ice > Glacier...
GTTTGCCGCGGAGGTGGGCCAGGGCCTCGGCCTCGGCTTCGCCGAGGTCGGAGGCGTCGAGGAGGTTGCGGTGCCAGGGGGCGAGGTAGCGGGGTCGTCGCATGGAGGGAAGGTAGCGGGATGGCGAAGGAAAGGCAAGGGTCAATCAAATAAATTACCTGTCCCCATGTGGATTTGTCCCCATGTGGGATTTGTCCCCATGTGGGGTCCCCATGTCCTATGTCGATGTATCCCATGTATCATTGCTCCACGGGCTGTATCGGAAAATCGTGAATTCTGGCGATGGGCGTGCTTGAATGGGTCTGATGAGCCGAAAGAAAGGACGGGTAGACACGGGTGAAGGTGAGGGGCTGACCCAGCAGCCTTTTGGGGCGCTGGAGGGGTTAGGCGATTTGCCGGCGGGGCCTGCGGATTGTGATGAACCAGCACCGACGGTATCCGGGATGGCTTCGGGGATGGCTTCGCGTCGCGGAAAGAAAAATACCAACCGGGGGCGGGTGGACATTGTCCGTCAGACGGCCCACCGTGGCGGCAAGGCAGTCACGGTGGTGAAAAATTTTACGGGGATCGGGTTGCCGGAAAAACAGGAACTTGCGAAGAGAATGCAGAAATCCTGCGGAGTCGGAGGAACGGTGAAGGACGGGTGCATCGTGATTCAGGGAGACAAGCGCGAAGAGGTGCAACGGATCCTCATCGAAGCAGGGTTCAAGCCGGTGTTTGCGGGGGGGTGAGGGAGGTTCGACCCGGTGGGATCAGAGAGGGCTCGATCAGGCGGGAGATAATTTACCGATCCCCCTATGGGAGACGCTCTGGGACACGAGACCTAGTTTTGACCCTGTGCGCGAGCCCAGGAAGGTGACGGAGGAGGATGTTCGTCTGCAAGGAACTCCTTCAGCCGTTTGCGGTCCGCCTCGTCCTCGATGTCCCAAGAGTTCCCCCACGCTCCCCACTGGCTACTCCTCTTCGGTCCCCCCGAGGGTGACGTTGATGTTGTATTTGTTCTGCAGGTGGGAGTGGGCGCGGCTGGCCTGGCCGGATTTGGGGTAGCGCTTGCAGGTGAGTTGGAAGGTGCGGATGGCCTTTTCCTTGTCTTTGGCCTCCTCGTAGGTGAAGCCGATCTGGATGGTGGCCTCGGGGGCGGCGCTGTCGATGGTCTTGCATTGGTTGTAGAGGACGATGGCCTCCGATGTTTCGCCCATGCGGCGGTGGCAGCTGGCGATGGCGAAGTAGTTCTCGGGAAAGCGATCGACCTGGCGGTAGCTGGCGATGGCCTTCTTCCAGTCGGAAAGTTTCTCGTAACAGCCGGCGATGGCCCAGAAGTGGTCGCCGGAATGGTCGCCGTCGATTTCGAGGAGGTGGCGATAGATGGCAATGGCTTCCTCGATCTGGCCCTCTTCGAGATACATCGTCGCGATTTGCTTCTGGCCGGCCACGACGTCGTCGAATTCGCCGTAGATTTTGCGGGCTTGGTCGCGCTTCTCGCGTTGCTTGCACCACTGGGCCTGGCGGCTGCGGAGGCCGTCGTCGGGGCCGAAGCGTTCGGCAATTTCCTCATAGAGGCGCCAGGTGTCGCTGGGGCGGCCGAGGGTGGCGTGGAGGTCGGCGGCGCGGTAGAGGAGCTCCTTGGTGAGTTCGGGGCGGACGAGCGTTTCGGCGCGGAGGGTGGCGAGGAGTTGGTCGCCGAGCTTGAGGGCGGCGGGTTTGGTGGCGGGTTCCTTGAGGAGGTGGTTGACGGTTTTGGCGGAGAGTTCGACGACGGTGTCGAAGAGTTTCGGTCCGGTGTAGGTGGTGGCGAGGGCGCGTTTGCCGTCCTCGAGGCGCTGGGCGAAGAAGTGGAGTTCGGCGAGTTCGTGGGTGGCGTTGATGCAGGTGTCCCAGGCGGAGTCGGTGCGCTCGACCTGGTAGGTGAGGTCGTTCAGGAGGGCGAGGCGCTCGTCCTCGTCCTGGTGGAGTTTGGCGTAGTGAAGCAGTTCGACGCGAGAGCGGACGGCAATGTCGTGCTTGGGGTATTCCTTGATGAGGAAGCGGAAGGCTTTCTGGGCGTTTTGGACCTCGCCCATGGTTTTGTAGGAATCGGCGATGCAGTAGGCGGCCACGGTGGCTTCGTGGGATTCCGGCCAGTAGTCGATGACCGATTGGAAGCCCTCGCGCATGGCGGTTTTGGGCTTCTTGAGGTGCATCATGGTGTGGCTCCACATGAGTTGGGCGTAGGGGGCGCCGGGGCTCTTTTCGTAGAGGGTGAGAAATTTTTCGTATTCGGCGAGAGCAATTTTGAACTCGCCGGCGGTGTAGTGCTTTTCGGCGATTTTGATTTGGTAGCGCTCAACGTCGCGCATTTGCTCGAAGGTGGCGACCTGGATTTGTTCGAGGGGGGAGAGGGCTGCGTGGGTGGCCGGGGCGAGGGAGAGGAGGAGGAAGGTGAGGAGGAGAAATTTGAACCGCGAAACAGCCGTCGCGCTTCGCCTGCTATGGCGGTCATGATGGACACGAAGGGACGCGAATAGGGAATTTGGAAGGGGAGGCATGGGCTAGGAGAATCTAAACACTGATTTCACTGATGTCCGCTGATCGGGGAGAGGGAGAAATGTTAGGCCTACTCGATCTCTGCATTGACCTGCTTTTTGATGAATTCACGGAAATTGTTGGATACTCCATCGGCAGAGGTTCCATCCGCGAAGTGAAGACTCAACCAGGAGTTCTTGGCGACAGCTTCCAGCAGGGGAAGGTAGGCACCAAGTGAGATGTCAGGTGCCACAATCCCCACGAAATCCTGACTAAGGTTGCCCCGGGCAGCTGCTATCTTTTTAACTGCCTCAGGCACGGTCACGTTCTCCGCATTGTTCCGCTTCGAGGTAGATGCTATGGTGACTCGTTGAGTCTTGTCCTTGTCGAGCGTCACACGAATGTCAATAACTCCTGATTCGGGAGATGCGATCGGGGAAATTACTATGCCTAAAAGCACGATTGCGAGAGTCCTGATTTTTGAATGTGGAGCGAACATTGGTGGACTTGGTAGATTGACTGTTTTAGGTGGGGAGTGGGGTGGAACCGCCGGACCGCTCGGAGATCGGTCCCTGCCTTTTGAGAGGGGGAGTTACTTCTTGGTGGTTTCGAGCCACTTGTTGTATTCGGCGTGGGCGTAGTAGATGATGTTGACACCGAGTTGGTAGCTGGATTCCCAGACGTCGTGGGGGACGCCGGAGTGGCCGTCGGCCCAGGCGTCGCCGATGTCGCCGGGATGGTAGTAGGCGACGAGGCGTCCGTCGACCACCCAGCCGAGGGCGGAGGAGCGGCCGTGGGGGGCGACGATGGGGAGTTTGGGGAGCGGGTAGGGGATGCGGTGGATGGGGTGGTCGAGGTAGACGGAGATCGGTTCGATTTTCGGGAGGATGCGCTGCATCATGGAGACGAACTGCCCTTCCCAGCCGGAGCTGCCGCCGTTGTCGCCGAAGAGCATGCCGTGTTTCTCGAGGAGGTATTCGCGGAGGATTTTGATGTCGCCCTCGCCGACGTTGATGTTCTGCTGGCCGGTCATGTAAACCATGGGCGGGCTCTTGCGGGCGGGAAAGGCCTTGAGCCGGGCGATCTCCATCGGTTCGGGCCGGTCGTTGACGGGGTGGCCGAGGCGGACGCCGTATTCGGTGAGGAGATTGAGGTCGGCGCCGCGATCCATGTCCTGAAACCAATCGCCGCCGTCGTATTTGAGGCGGATGAAGCGGACTTTGCCGCGGGTGGTTCCGGCGGAGAAACCGGCGCCTTCGCCCTTGCCCTGGCCGATCTTGTAGAGGTGTTCGGTGACCTCGAGGACCTCGAGTTTGACGTCGTCGATGGGGGGCGGATTGAAGAGGATGCTGCTGTAGGGATTGATGACGTATTTCTTGTTGATGACCGTCTGGATTTTGACGATCTGCTTGAGCTGTTTCTCCTCGCCGCCGCCGATGGGGGCCTCGTAGATGCTGCAGCCGGAGAGGCGGGTGAGGATGAGAGCCATGGTGCCGAAGAGGCAGGTGTAGGTGAGGACGGTGAAGAGGGATTGGTGGAGCTTGCGGCTCTTGCGACCGAAGTACCAGGCGACGAGCTGGCGGGGATCCCAGATGCGTTGTTTGCCGCTGGGCGGAGTGGCGCGTTTCGTTTCGCGATCGATCCACCAGACGGCCCAAGCGAGACCGAGGAAGAAGGCCCCGAGGGTGCCGAGCAGGGTGATGGTGGAGGCGAGGGCGTAGGCGGAAAAAAGGAGGGGAAGATGGCTGAGGAGTTGCCAGAGGGGGAGGTAGGAGATGCTGAGGATGGCGCGACGGATGAGGAGGGGGCCGTGGCGCCAACGGCGGATCCAGTAGTAACAGACGGGGAGGGCGGTGAGGAAGCCGAGGGCCTGGGTCCCGGGGCGGAGGAGGAACCAGGCGTGTGCATCGATCCAGAGGAGGCACCAGAAGACAGCGTAGGCGGCGGTGCGCACAACGGGGCGGCGGCTGTGGCGGCGCAGCCAGTCGCGGAGCTTGAGCATGTCTGGTTTAGAGAACATGGGGGGAGGTCATGCCTCGGTGAGGGAGGGCTGCTGGGCGGTTGAGAGGAGGAGCCGGCTTGCGACCGAGCCCCATTCTTTGTGGCGAGCTACGGAGGGCACGCGGGTCCAGCCGCGGATTGACGGGGACGGCTTGGCGGTTGGAAACCGCCGCCACGTTGTTGGGCCTGCGACCGGGACGGTCACGCCACGGTGTCGGGGCGTGATCATTCTAAGTCTTTCAGGAAGTCGTCGCCCTTGTTTTCGAGGGGGTTTTCGTTGGGGGGGGCGGGGAGTTCTTCGCCGACGCCGAGGTTGGTGAGGGGATCGGGGGTGGGTGCTGGGGCGGGGGTTGGTGTAGGAGTTTGAGGAGAAACTTCGGGAGCGGGGGCAGTGGGGGTCGGGGCATTGGGGCGGGTTGCAAACCCGCTCTCCATATTGGCAGGGTCTTCGCCGAAGAAGAAGGGGATGGCGGTGAAGAGGAGGATGCCGGCGAAGACGAGGCCGGTGGAAAGGATGAGGGAGCGGATGAGTTGGCTGGAGGCGACCACGCCGAGCATTTCCTGGGGGCTCTTGCCTTTCAGTTCGCGGAGGAAGGCCTGCAGTTCCTGCACGGTGGCGCGGGAGTTGCCTTTCAACTCGCGAAGGTCGGCCTTGGTGCTGGCGAGGGTGCTGCGGGAGGGGCTGTCTGCGTTGCTTTTCATGGGGTGGTGGGATTTTCCTCGGGTTCGAGGATGTGGACGAGGTCGCCGCCGGCCTCACTGATCGCGGCGATGACGGGTTCGAAGTTGTTGGCGGTGGCCTCGCGGTGGACTTTGAGGAAGACGTTGCGTTGTCCGGCGGGGGTGTCGCCGAGGATGGTGCTGAGGCGGGCGGCAATTTCCTCGGGGGCGATCTCCTTGCCGTCGAGGTAGGTCTTGTAGCCGGAATCGATGGTGACGGTGGCGAGGGGGGCGGCGGTCATCTCGACGTCGGCGAGTTTGGCGGGTTGCCATTGGATGTGGCTGTCGTCCTGGGCGCGGGCGAGGATGACGAAGAAGATGAGGAGCAAGAAGCCGATGTCGCCCATCGCGAAGGAGGGGACGGAGGCGGTGAGCTTTTTGCGGGGGAGCTTCATGGGTGGCGTTGCCAGTTATTGGTTATCAGTTATCAGGGATCAGGGAATGGGGTGAGAAGAGGGGGAGGTTTGACCGCTGATTTCGCTGATTGTATTGATTTATAGGAGAGGGATTTGGAATGAGTGGGGAGTTAGTCGACGGTGATGGTGCGGTTGGATTCGAGTTCGAGGGTGAGGATGCCGCCGGCCTGTTCGATGATTTGGGAGACGCGGATCCAAGTCGGGTAGGGGGTGTCGGGGGAGCTTTTCACGACGACGATGCGGTCGGCTTCGCGGGTCTTTTGTTGGAGGGCGGCGGTGAGACGTTGCGCGAACTCGGGGAGCTGGAGGGGGCTGCCGTTGAGGACGATGCTGGTGGGGGTGATGGAGACCTCGAGGTTCTGGCTTTGCTTGATTTTTTCGGTCTGTTCCTCGGTTTTGGGGAGGACCTGGGCGAGGCCGGTTTCGGGTTGCACGGCGGCGCAGACCAGGAAGAAGATGATGAGGATGAAGGCGATGTCCGAGCTGGCGCTGGCGGGGGGATCGATGAGCATCTTGCCGCGTTTGAGTTTCATGAGGATCTGTCGAGGGTGAGGCGGAGGGTGACGACCTCGATCATTTCGGCGGCGGAGGATTCCACCTGGAGGACGAAGTCGTTGATGATGCCGGTGAAGTAGTTGAAGGCCATGTAGGCGGGGATGCCGACGATGAGGCCGAAGGCCGTGGTGAGGAGGGCGACGCGGATGCCGGAGGCGGCGGCTTGGACGATGTTTTGGGTGCCGATGTTGGCCTCGATGTCGCCGAAGGCCACGATCATGCCCTGCACCGTGCCGAGGAAGCCGAGCATGGGGGCGACGGAGGCGATGGTGGCGAGGATGGGGAGATGTTTTTCGAGGGCGGCGACGATGTTCACGCCGTAGGTTTCCATGCTTTTGATGACCTGTTGCTCCATCTGTGCGGGATCGTAATCGAGGCGGCGGAGGACGAGGTATTTACGGAGTCCGTTGGAGAGGACGGCGGGGACCGGGCCGCGGGCTGCGTCGCATAGTTCGAGCGATTCCTCCACCTTGTCTTCGGAGAGAAGGGCGACGACTTTCTCGCGGAGGGCACCGGCGTCGGTTTCGAGGAGTTTGAGGCTGCGGTAGCGTTCGATGATGACCGCGATGGCGAGGATCAACAGGGCGAGGAGGGGCCACATGAAGAGGCCGCCTTCGAGGAGGAGCTTGAGGGCGCCGCTGTCGAAGAAGCCTGCCGCGAGGGTGGAACTGGAGTGGATCAGGTGCATCGTTTATTCGTCGAGATTCGCTTCGCGTTCAAACTGAGCCAGCAGCTCGGGGAGGGCAAGACGGCCGCGGGAGTATTTGGCGGCGTCGCTTTCCGGGAAGTCCCAGCGGCAGCGGTTGTAGCGGCGGAAGGCGTTGGGGATGTCGTTGCCCATGCGGTAGCTTTCGCCGGCCCAGAAGAGGGCCTGGGCGGTGAGTTCCTGCTCGGGGAAGCGTTTCACGAAGGCGTCGAAGGCTTCGCCGCCCTTCTGGAATTCCTCCAACTTGTAGTGGCACTGGCCGATGCGGAAGGCCATTTTGGGGGTCCATTCGTGGTTGGGGAATTTCTCCAGGAACTTCGCGCCGACCGAGGCGGCGGTGGCGTAGTCTTCCATTGCGTAGAAGTGCTCGTTGATGCGGAGCATGACGTTGGCGATGAGGGGGCTCTTCGGGTAGGTGCCGGCGAGGGTGACGTAGGCTTCGAGGGCTTCGTCCAGTTCCCCGGCCTCCTCGTGGCATTGGCCGAGTTTGTATTGGGCATCGGGGGCGAGGTTGTGGTCGGGGTGGTTGCGGACGATGGATCCGTAGGCGGCGATCGCTTCATCCCAGGCCTTCATTTCCTGGGCAAACTGGCCGAGGAGATAGGCGACGCGGGGGGCGTATTTGGGGTTGGGGTAGTCTTCTTTGAGTTCGCGCAGAACACGACGACCGGATTGGAGGTCGGCCTCGGCTTCTTCGAGATGTTCGAGGGCGCGGTGGCTCTTGAAGAGTTCGAAGTAGCTTTCCGCGATGTGGAACTGCGTCTGGATGGCGAGGTCCTCGTCCTTGTAAACCTTGCTGAAGGCGGACATCTCGCCGTTGGTGCCGATGGCGACGGGGATGAGGCGCTCGATGATCGATTCGCCGTCCGGAGTTTGCGGGACGTTATCGAGGTAGCCGACCGTGATCTCATCGCCGAAGAAGCACTCGATGTTGCCGGCGAAGTTGCCGCTGGTGGGTGACTGCGAGGCGACGAGCGGGAAGGAGGCGCTGAAGACGCCGCTGTGGGTGAGGGTTTCCTCCAGTTCGATCGTCTCATCCTCGCCGGAGGCGGTGACGAGGCGGACGAGGGCCTTGTCGCGGCCGGCGGAAATGTCGCGGTCGGGATCGGCGAGGCGGAGGAAAAGCTTCTTGCCGACGTGAACCAATTCGGCGGGTTCGAGGTATTCCTCGTCGGTGATTTCAAGGCTGGCGGCGGAGGCGAGGGCGGCGGTGGCTTCGAGGGGAGCGGGAGTGCCGTCGGGACGGGACTCGTCCTCGTAGCGGGCCGTGAAGGTGTCGTTGCCAAGGGTGTTGAGCACGAGAACGCCGGCCGCGGACTTCGGGGATCCATCGTCCAGGAGGGCGTCGGGATTGTCGAGGACGGGCGGGAGGACCTTGCCGAGGCTTGCTCGGGCAAAGGTGCCGTCGGCGGGGACTTCGGAGGCGCTTGCGGGGTCGCCGAGGAGGAGGGGGACCTGCCCGACGAAGCGGCCTTCGAGGAGGGCGGGATTGCGGAAGTCTTCGAGGGTTTCATCGGGAGCGGCGAGGGCGCGGGAGAGGACGCACTGCACCTGGGCTTTGGTGCCCTGGCTGGTGGCGACCTCCACGGTGATGGTGCTGCGCGAGTCGCGGGCTTGATCGGGATCGATGACTTCCACGGTGAGCGGGAGGCGGTATTCGACCTTGCTGGGGTGGTCTTTGGCGAAGCTGCCCGGGAGGAAGTGCGGGGGGGCATCGACGGGAGTTTCGCTATCGACGATCTGGATGCGGGCCGCAGTGGGCTCGTTGAGGAAGACGACCGTTTCGCGGTGGAAGGCGTGTCCGGGAAAGGTGTTCTGGGAGTCCTTGTAGCGGAGGTAAACCTTGTCGCCCTGTTTCACGACGACCTTGCCATCGGCGGGGGTGGCGCTCGTTTCGATCTCGGCGAGGAAGACGCCGGTGGAGGAACCGGTTTCGGTGGCGGGGAGGGTGAAGGGCGGATCGGCGTTGACCTGCACCTCGACCTCCACGCTGTCCTTCTCAAGACCGACATCGAGGTCGAAATCGACCACCTCGGCGACGATGCGGTCGCCAGGTTCGATGCGGAGGAGTTCCTTGCGTGTGCCATCGACCGAGCCACTACCGTCGCGGGCGAAGTTGTAGCCGATGGGGGTGATTCCGCCGTTGTAGTAGGTGGCGGTGAGGGACTTGGTGAGGAGGCGGTTGCTTTGCTCGCCACCGGCGGTGAGTTCATCGAGATAGGAGACCAGCACCGTGTCTCCGGGGGCCAGTTCGAGGATGTCGTTGCTGGCGAGTTCGAGGACATTCTCGGCGGGCGGGATGTGTTTGGCTCCGCCGCCGGAGATTTCCACGTTATTGATGGCGACGGCCTCGCCGCGATATTCGAGGATGTCGAAATCGATGTAGCGCAACTCGCGGGACGGCATGGTGAGGGTCCATTGGTTGGCCTCCTGCTTGATGATGCCGAGGGGGGCGGGGACGAACTTGGTGAGGTCGGGCACGGTGGTCGGGTCGAAATCGGCGGCGGCGAAGGGATGGAGGGAGATGGCGGAGGACTGGCGGTTTTCCCGGGCGCGGAGGGCCTGGGCGAGTTTCACCTGCGGGGTGGCGATGGAGAAGATGGTGAGGTCGTGGATGCCGCGCGTGGCGAAGACATCGACCTGCCGGCCGCCTTCGCCGACGGGGAGTTCGAGGCGGCCGTCGAAGAGGACGGCGGTGGATTTTCCCGCGACATCGAAGCGCACTGCGCCGTTGCGTTCCTGCACGAAGGGGCCCGACCAGACCAGGAAGTAGGCGTCCTCGCCCTCCTCGGGAGCCTGCCAGGAGAGGGTCTCGACCGAGCTGGTTTCGGTCGCCTCGACCTTGGCGGTGAGTTCGGCGATCTCCTGCCAAGTGTATGTTTCGCGGAGGTTACTGGCCTGGGTTTTGTAAACGCGGAGCTGCATGCCCTCGCCGGGGAGTTCGAGTTTGGCGGGTGGTTCGGGGGTGGGGAAGGCGGCGAGGTTGAACCAGAACCGGCCGTCGTGGCTGCCGCGGACCTGCAGGCGGACGGGGGCTTCCTGCTCTGCCTGTGGCGAGGTCAGGGCGATCGTTTCGGTGGGGCGCAGTTCTTTCATGTCCACGGAGAGCGACTTCGGCGCGGCGCCGTCGGGTTCGCTGCGCCAGGCAGTGTCGAGGGAATGGTCGATGGCCATCAGCGGGCTGTGGTCGAGGGCGGAGTCGGAGGCGCTGGCACCGGCGGGGAGTTCGCCGGTGCGGGCCATGCCGAGGAAAAGTCCTCCGTGTTGGCTGGCCTCCTCGATCTGCATTTGCACCTCGTCTCCACTGGAGGCGGTGAGCTTGATGCCGACGGGGTCCGCCTCGCCGGTCAAGTCGCGGTCGCCATCCTTGACCTGAATGTAGATGAGGTTGCCGGGCTTGATCTGATTTTGCGGCCGGGTCGCGGCGCGGGGTTGTTCCGCTTCGGTCTCGGCGACTTCCTGTTTGAGTGTTTCGGTGAAGGTGGCGTCGTCCTCGTTGATGATTTCGCTGCTGGCCACCTGGAGATCGCCGTCGGAGGCGATACGGATGCGGGTGTTGCTGAGGAACTCGAACTGGAACTGCTTCTTGAAGTCCTCCGGGTAGTCCACCGTGATGGTGTCGCCGCCGGTGACCTGCAGGATGCCGTCGCCGGGTTCGGCCCCGCCGAGAGTGGTGGGAAATTCGGTGAGGAAGATCCCCTTGCCCGCGCCGCCGCTGGTGAGGAATCCCTTCTCCAGATCGCCGCCGGGTTCGGTGCGCACGACGACGGGGATGCGGGTGTCGCCGCGGCTGATGCCGAGGTCGGGATCCTGCACGACTACGGAGAGGGCGTTGCCGGGGGTGTGCCAGACCTTGGATTCCTGCCCGAGGCGGCCGACGGTGCGCAGGGTTTCGAGTTGGGTGAGGTAGCGCTGCTCGATGCCGTAAACCTCGGCGAGGTTGTAGAGTGTTTCGTTGGCGAGTTCGGCATCGGGGGCGTGTTCGAGGACGGAGAGGAAGATGTCGCGGGCCTCCTGGTTGTTGTCCTGGCGGATGGCGAGGACGCCGCGGAGGAAATCGGCGCGGATGGAGATGGAGGGATCGGTGCTCTCGGCAAGGTCCGCGAAAATTTCCGCGGCCTGGTCGTAGACCTTCTGCGCCATGTAGGTCTCCCCGATGCCGAAGCGGGCATCGACCGACTCGGGTTGATCCTTGTAGATGTTGAGGACCGTCGTGAATTCGGCACGGGCGATATCGAACTGTCGGGCCCGTTGGTAGTTTCGGGCGAGGAGAAGTTGGACGCGGGCCTTGTCGCGGATGTCGACCTTGTCGGACTCGCTGAACTTGAGCATCCATCCGCGGAGGATGTCCTCGGCCCGCTCGTGATCCTGCGGCGTGCCCTGGTCGATGTGGGTTTGCGCCCCGAAGAGGATGAGTTCCACCGGGAGGTCCTCGCGGTGGGCGTCGAAGAGGGCCTTGTTGGTGTAGTAGGCCTCCTCGGCGAGGGTGTTTTCACCGAGGCGGAGGTGGAGGATGATCTGCAGGAGCGGGGCGATGGGGCTGTCGGCGGGGATGTCGGCGCTGAGGCTGCCCATCCTGCCATAGGCGGTGCGGAGGAGGGAGCGGGCCTCGGTCATCTCGTTGTTCCCGACCGAACGGATGGTATTGAGGAGTCCGTTGAGGATGGTGGTGGCGAGGCTGAGGTCCTCCCGGGCGAGGGCTCCCTGGGCGTAGGGGAAGAGGCGGTTCCAGGATTCGTAATGGGACTCGGCCATGAGGAGGAAGTCCTGCGCCTGAAGAAGGCGGTCGAGGGATCTTTTCGTGGTGCCGAGCAGCTCCATGCCGGCCTCCGCGCTGACGCGGCCGAGGCGGAGGTCGCGGACGATTTGGAAGACGCGGGCCTTCTTTTCGTCGGGCCATTCCTTCCCGCCACGGGCCGTCTCGATCCAGGTGCGGACCGGCCATTCGCCGAGGCCCCAGGGGCGGAAGGGATCCTGATCGGCGCGGGTTCGGGATTGCTTGAGGATCGTTTCCATGGCCTCGAAATTTCCGGCGGCGAAATCGAGGGCGGCGATTTCGCCGGCGAAGGCGCCCTGGTGGTCGGTGTCGGCCTCGAAGCGGGGGAGGAGGAAGGCCCGGGCGGCGGCGGGTTCCATGGTCGAGGCGGCGCGTCTGGCGCAGGAGGCGCACTCGTGATTGTTGGGGTCCAAATCCATGTGTGCCTTCCACCAGGCGAGTGCTTCGGCCTTCATGCCGAGCTCATTCATGACATCGCCGATGCGGGTGGCGTGGGCGAGGGATTCGCTGCTTTGCTTGGCGGAGGCGGTGATCCAGGGGATGGCCTTGCGGACGAGGGCCTCGTCCTTGGGTTCGATCAACCGCCACCAGGTGTCGTAGTGGGCTGGGCCGGGGGGGATGGTGAGGAGATGGTTTGCGGCGGCGAGTTTCATCTCCGGCGGGCCGTAGGAAGCGGCATCGAGCCAGCGGCTGGCGGCGTCAAGATCCTGGGGGAGGGCCTTGCAGAGGGTTTCGTAGTGCGTGCCGGAGACCTCCTTGGATTTTCCGCCGAGATGATGGCGATAGACATAGGCGAGGCGGGCGAGGACTTGATGGCGTTGTTCGGTGTCGAGCGTTTGCTGGAGGAGTTGCTGGCAGGCCTGCCCGGATTTTCCGCCGTCTTCGCGGATCTGTTTCCAGAGTTTCGTCGTGCCGTCGTTGAGGTGAATTTTTTTGGCCTCCTGCCAGGCGCGCTGGCGGGCCTTGTCCTGTGGTCCGCGGTTCCAAACGCGGTCCTGGAAGCCGGCGAGGTGGGGGAAGGCCTTGGCGCTGGCGGTGACGGTGGCGAGGTCTTTGGCAAAGGCCGTTTCGTTGGAGGCGGAGTCGTAGAGGTAGGCGGTGATCTCATCGACCCAGCCGTCTTCGGTGGGGGAGTTGGTGAGAAAATTTTGCGCGATGGCGCGGGCCTTGTTGTCGTCCTTGAGCCGTTCGCGATAGACATCGAGGGCGAGGACAGCGCGGAGGGTGGCGACGCCGGGCGGGTTCTCGCCGATGAGTTTGAGGAGTCCCTGCTCGGCCCGTTTGTGATCGTCGCCGCACCATTGCACATAGGAACGGGGAAGGTCGCCGAGGTTGGGGTTGGCGCGCATGATTTCCTCGACGAGGGCGAGGCCCCGGGCGGTGTCCTTGGCCTGCGCGGCGGCACCGGCGGCTTGGGCGAGTTGGTCATAGCGATCATCGCGTTGGGGAAAGGCGGCGAGGTAGCGGCGGGCCTCGGCCTCGATGTCGGCGGGGGGCTTGGCGGCGCTGCTCATGGCCTGGATGAGGGCGCGATGGATGTCATCGCGTCCCGGAGTGAGGGCCTTGCGGAAGGATTCCACGGCATTTTCGTGTTGGCCGAGACGGGATTCGAAGCGGCCGCTGCGATACCAGAGGTCGCTTTGGCGGAGTGCATTGAGCGGGGCCTTGCGGCGGAGGAGGGCTTTGGCGAGTTGGAGGCCTTCGGTCCATTGTTCGGTGCGCTCGGCGGCTTCCATGCCCTGAAAGCCGACGGCGGTGAGGGTGACATCAACGGGAAGTTTCCCGACCATCTCGGTGGCGAGGGTGGTGGCCTCTTTGAAGGTGCCGCCGTTGTTGGCCAGCATGGAGAGTTGGAGGGAGCGGAGGCCGTCTGCGGTGGCGCCGCCGTTGCGCCAGATGTCGCTGCGTTGGGTGGCGGCCTGACTGCCGCGGCCGGTGCGCTCGAGGGCGGTGGCGAGGCGGTGGCGGGCCGCGTTGGTGAGCGGATTGCCGGGGAAGAGTTCCAGAAACTGGCGGCCGGTGGTGATGACATCCTCGTGGCGGGCGGTGACTGCGTAGCCATCCATGAGCTTGAGCATGATCTCGGCGCGACGGGGATGCTCGGGTTGGGAGCGGGAGAACTTCGAGGCGGTGCGGATAAGGCCGAAGACCTGCTCGTCGGCCCAGTAGAGATCGATGAGTTGCAGCATCAGTGCCGCGCCGCCGGGGGAGGACTCGGCGGCTTCCTTGAGCTTGGCCTCGAGGGCGACCGCTTCGTCGGCCGGGGCGGAGGCGAGGGGAAAGGTGAGGAGGGCGAGGAGAAGGAGGATGGTGGGGCGGATGGGCATGGGAGATCTAAGAGATTTGACCACTGATTTCACTGATGTGCACTGATTGGGGAAGAAGAGAGGAGAGTGGATTTCTGGTGTGGGGCTTTGGTTCCGCCTTTCTGCGGAGGGGAGGGGCAGGGAGGATTCTGAAATCAGCGCACATCAGTGAAATCAGTGGTTGGATTCATGGAGTTGGTCGGGCGCGGATCATGGGTTCAAAATCCGGCTTTTTTGAGGGCTTCGACGATCTTGTTTGCTTCCGAGGCGATCTCGCTTTCGGGGTAATCGTTGATGAGTTGTTCGAAGCGGCGGCGGGCCTCGGGTTTGCGGTTCAGCTTGTAGAGGCAGCGGCCGTAGTTGAAGAGGATGACGTCGAGGAAGTTGGCGTCGGGGTGGTCGGCGAGGACATTTTCGAAGACATCGACGGCGCGGGAGTAGTCCTCCTTCTGGTAGTAGAAGGCGGCCATTTTCGCCACCGCATCGCCGACCCGGCCGGAGTCGGGGAACTGTTCATAGACCTGTTGGTAGGCGAGGAAGGCCTTCTCGAAGAGTTGTGGGGATTGGGCGGAGTCGGCCTTGAGAGCCATGGCCTCGTAGCATTCGCCGACGTAGAACTGGCCCTCGCCGCGGAGGGGGCTGTTGGGGAGTTTGGAGAGGCTGGCGTAGAGGCTGATGGCGCGGGGAAAGTTCTCGCGCTTTCGTTCGACGTGGGCCTGCTGGAGCATGGCTTCATCAATGAAGGCGCTGGAAGGGAACTCGGCGAGGAGGCGTCGGCTCATGCCGAGGGCGAGGTCGAGTTGGTCCATGGCGAAGTAGATGCGCCAGAGTTGCACGTAGGTTTCCTCGAGGAGGGAGCCGCCGACCTGGCGGGCCTGCTCGAGGATGTCCTCGCAGACATCGAGAGCCTCCGCGTATTTCAGGTCGGCCTTCGTGTTGAGGCCGAATTCCTTGTAGTGGTTGCCGACCTCGGTGAGGGCGGAGGCGGTGCGGAGTTGGGTTTTGAGACGGAGTTCCTCGTCGGAAATCTCGGTGCGGGTGACGCGGACTTCGCCGAGATTGCCCTCGATGACGCGGGCCTCGGCGGTGCGGACGAGGGTGCTTTCGCCGAGGTGGCGTTCGTCGGCGTAAACAATGCGGATGGTCTGCCCGGCCTCGGCGGTGAGGGTGCCGGGGGCGGTGCCGAGTTGGAGGGGCAGGGAAAGGCGGAAGACGCCGCTTTGTTCGCTCTCGCGGAGGACGACCGGCTCGGAGCGGACGAGGAGGAGGGGATCGATCTGCGACTTGAGGTCCTCCCCTTCGGGGCCTTCGGCCAGTTCGCCGCTGGCGACGCGCTTGGCGAGTTCATCGTCGATTTCGTCGGGCGTCTTGCGGCGGAAAATCTGCACGGCGGCCTCCAGTTGGTCGGTGCCGGCGGTGGTGTCGTGGTCGGCGTCGGAAACCTGGAGGTGGAGGGGTTTGCCGAGCACGGCGGCCTGCAAATTGCGTTGGTAGGATCCATCGGTGATGCGGGGGAGGCCGTTGCCGACGACGAGGACCTCCTTCAAGCGCTTCTCGTTGACGCCCTTCTCGGCGGTGTGGGCATCGACATAGGAGACCGTGACCACGTCGCCGCCGCGGACCTCGAGGGTGCCGTTGCCGGGGGTGGCGGGGGCGAGGGTGGTCATGATGCGGCCGAGGGCGATGCGGGCATTGCGGCCGACCGGGTCGCAGAGGAGGGTTTCCTCGTCGCCGCTTTTTGTGCGGCAGCGGACCTCGACCTGTTCACCTTGGGCGAGGATGGCGAAGTCCTTGTCGTCGATCTTGATGTAGAGGCGCTTGCCCGCCTCGACCTTTTCGACGAGGGCGTCCTGGGAAGAGAGGGAGGTGCCGACCTTTTCGAGGGCTTCGATGGCGCGGCTGTAGTGGCCGAGTTTGAAGTGGCCGAGGCCGATGTAGTAGTAGGCCTCGTTGACTTCCGGGGAGGTTGGAAAGAGCGCGATGACGTCGCGCATGATCGTGAAGCATTTTCCATAGTTGCCGGCCTCGTAGAAGCAGGTGCCGGTGTTGAGGAAGGCGTAGGCGCGTTGCTCGTCGTTCTCGTTGCTTTCCACGGCGGCGGCCTCGTAGTGGAGGCGGGCCTTGTCGTATTCCCTGGATTCCTTGAGAAGATGATCGGCGAGGCGGAGGTGGGCCTCGAAGCGGACGGGGCTGCGCGGGTAGCGTTCCACGACCGATTCCCAGATTTCGAGGGCCTTTTCGTTCTCGCCGACTTCGAGACGGGCGTCGCCGGCCTGGAGGAGTTTGCGGGCTGCGCGGTCCTCGATGATCGAGCCGCGTTCGGCCGTCTCGGGGGATTGGGCGAGGGCGGGGAGGGCGAGGAGGAGGGCGAGGACAGTGAGCATGAGGTGGATGCGCACCGGACGATGGGGAGAATTGACCACTGGTTTCACTGAGGGCACTGATTGGGGAAAAAGGGTGAAGGGGAGAGGGTTCCGAGATCAGTGAACATCAGTGAAATCAGTGGTTTGTTTCCGTTCTTGGGCGAGGATCGACGGAAAACTACGCAGCGCTGTTGCCGGGGTTTTGCCTGCGACCGGGACGGTCACGCCACTGGCAGGATTGCGCACGTTTTTCAGACGAACAATTCGCGGATGGGGTTGGCTTCCTTGCGGACAAGGCGCATGGGGCGGCCCTGCGGGGTGTAGAGTTCCTTGCTGAGGCTGATGCCGAGGGCGTGACAGAGCGAGGCATGGAGATCGGGAACCTGCACGGGGCGATCGGCGGGTTCCATGCCGTCCTTGTCGGAGGCGCCGACGATGGTGCCGCCCTTGACGCCGCCGCCGGCCATCATGGCGCTGAAGCACCGGGCCCAGTGGTCGCGGCCGCCGCCGTCGTTGATGCGCGGGGTGCGGCCGAACTCGCTGAGGACGACGACGAGGGTCTTGCCGAGCATGCCGTTGGCCTTGAGGTCGGAAATGAGGGAGGCGATGGCGGGGTCCATGACGCCGCCGTGGTCGCGCATGGCCTGGAAGATGTTGCCGTGGTTGTCGAAGCCGCCGCGGTTGACCTGCACGAAGCGGACGCCCTTCTCGACGAGACGTCGGGCGAGGAGGGCGCCGCGGCCGAACTCGGTGTCGCCATAGCGCTCGATGGTCTGTGTTTTTTCCTCCTCGAGGTCGAAGGCTTTCAGGGCGGGGCTTTCCATGAGGGCCACGGCGTCCTTGAGGGCGGTGTCGGAGGCCTTCAATTCGCTGGCTCCGATCTGGTCGGAGGAGCGGCGGTTCATTTTTTCGAGGATCTGGAGGCGCTGCATGCCCCGGGCGTGGCTGATGCCTTCGGGGAAGGCGAGGTAGGGATCCTTGTCGCCGGGACGGCCGACGAAGTAGGCTTCGCAGGTCTGGCCGAGGTAGCCGGCGCGGGCGGCCTGACCGCTGATGCTGACGAGGGCGGGAAGGTCGCCGAGTGGTTCGCGTTCGTGCACGACGAGGGAGCCGAAGCCGGGGTGGAGGATGTTGGGCGATTGGTTGAAACCGGTCTGCAACTCGTACTGGGCGCGCCCGTGGTCGCCGTTGGTGCCGGCGATGGAGCGGATCAGCGCGGCGTGGTGCATTTGCTTGGCGAGTTGCGGGAAAATTTCGGAGATTTCCATGCCCTCGACGGAGGTCTTGATGGGATTGAATTCGCCCTGGGTCTTGCGGCCGGGTTTGGGATCCCAGGTATCGAGGTGGCTCATGCCGCCGCTGTTCCAGAAGAGGATGACGTGTTCGGCGCTGGCCTGACCGGGGAGGGTGCGGGCGAGGAGCTGGCTGATCGGCATGCCGAGGATGCTCGCGCTGAAGAGCTTCAGCATGCGGCGGCGGGTGATCTGGTAGTCTGTGCAGGAGTTCATGGGAAGTCGGAGTTGGGAATGCGGAAGTGCGGAAGTGCTTTAAGGAAGGAAGCGGAATTCGTTGGAGTTGAGGAGGGCCCAGCGGAGGTCGGCCATGCCTTCGGGGCCGGAGGCGATGATGAGGCGGGCCTCGGCTTTCTCTTCGGTGGTGGGGAGGCGGGTGAGGATTTCCTGGTAGGCCCAGTCGATGGCCTTGTCGGGGTCCTGCTGGAGGATGCGGTGGAGGGGTTCGAGGGGGCCGACACGGGAGGCTTCCTGGGTCATGCGGCCGTTGAGCATCATGAGCTGTTGGCGCAGGGAGGAGGCTTCATCGCGAAACTCGCCGAGGCCGGTGCGGGCCGGTTGGCCGAAGACGCGGAGGAAGTGGGCCGGGGGGGCGGGGGTGGCCATGCGCATGGCGCTGTCGAAGCGGGGGTTGTCGTCGATTGTTTCGGTGACCGTCTCTGTCTCAAACTTCATGACGCGGCGCTGCTGTTCCTTGGCCGTGGCGGCCATCTTCTCCGCCTCGATTTGTTCGTCGGACTTTTCGCGCATGGATTCGAGTTCGGCCCGTTCCCCGGCCTTGGTGATGGCGTTGAAGTCGAGGGAGAGGGAGGACTCGAGGTCGTAGCCGTCGGCGCGCATGGGCGGGGCTTTTTGCATCATGGATTGGTCCCCGGCGGGGCCATCGAGCAAGGTGTATTCGCCGGTGGGGACCTGGATTTCGCGGCTGATTTCCTTCCTGTTCGCGCCGGCGGGCCATTTGAAGTCCTCCAGGTGTCCGGCCACCACGATGCTGTCGTAGAGCACTTCGCCAAGCATGCGGCGGAGGGGGGTGGCGGAGAAGTTCTGCTCACTCTCCTCGCGAATGGCGATCTTCACCTCTGCGGAGAGGTGGGCGCGGCGGTAGGCATCGGAGAGGGAGATGATGCGGACGAGGCTGCGGAGGTCGTAGCCGCTGGCGATGAATTCCTGGGAGAGGAAGTCGAGAGTGGAGATGTGGTGGAGGTCGCTGTAGTCGGAGAAGTTGTCGAGCGGTTCGACGAAGCCATGGCCGATGAGTTCGGCCCAGACGCGGTTGACGAAGGCCCGGGCGAAGTAGTTGTTGCGTGGATCGGTGATGAGGGCGGCGAGTTTGGCCCGCAATTCGCTGGAGCGGTAGATGTCGCCGTGCACGTTGAGTTGGCGGCTTTCCTTTTGGGCCTCCTCGAGGACGGGATCGCGGGGGCGGCCGACCTTGGGCTCCACGGCATCGAGGAGGGCGTCGAGGGAGGCGGTTTCCTCGCCGGAGGATTTCTCCTCATCCTTGTGGCTGCGGAGTTCCTCCAGACGTCGGAGGTGGTCTGGGGGCGAGTCGAATTCGGTGAGGAGGAAGGGGAATTTCGGCGGGACGGCCTTGCGCTTTTCGGGCTCGGCCTTGTCCTCGGGAGGCCAGAGGATCGTCATTTCGTCGCCTTCGGTGGTGTAAACCATGCCCCGTTGGCGGCTTTCGACCTTCTTGGTTTTGCCGAAGAAGGCGGCGAGGTCGTAGAAGTCGCGCTGTTCCCAATCGTCGAAGGGATGGTCGTGGCACATGGCGCAGCCGATTTGGACGCCGAGGAAGATCTGCGAGGTGGCGGCGGCGAGTTCCATGGGCATGGCATTGTCACCGAGGATGAAACCGACGGCTGGGTTGGAGTTGGCGCGGCCGGAGGCGCTGATGAGTTCGCGGACCATGTCGTCGTAGGGCTTGCCCTGTTCGAGGGAGCCGTGGACGTAGGCGAGGAGTTGGTTGCCGCCCTGGACGTCGGAGCGGATGCGGAGCATGTCGGCCATGAAGATGGTCCAGCGGTCGGCGAAGCGGGGGTGGGCGAGGAGTTTGGCGATGAGCTTGGCGCGGCGGTCGTTGCCCCAGCCTTCGAACTCGCGGACCTCGGGCATGGTGGGGATGCGGCCGATAAGGTCGATGGTGGCGCGGCGGAGGAAGGCGGCGTCCTCGATGGGGTCGGTGGTGATGATTTTCGCGCCGCTATTTTCCCGGCGGAGGAGGTCGTCGAGCATGGCGGCGGCTTCGGCAGGGGAGGCGGGGGCCTTGACTGGCATGGCGACGCGCTTGATTGGTGCGGGTTTGCGTTCGGTCAGGGTGAGGCCCTTCGGCCAGGGGGCCCCGGCGCTGACCCAGGCATCGAGCAGGGCGACCTCCTCCGGGGCAAGTGCCTGGCCTTCGTCGGGCATGACCCCCTCGTCGATGGGCCGGAGGTGGATGCGCACAAGAAGTTCGCTCTTGGTGGGGTCGCCGGGGACGAGGGCCAGTTCGGTCTCGCCGCCCTCGAGGAGGAGCTCGTGGGTATCCATCCGGAGACCGCCCTTGGTCTTGTCGGCATTGTGGCAGCGGACGCAGTTGCGCTCGAGGATGGGCTGGATGTCCTGCTGGAAATCGGGCGTGGCGGCAGGGGCGGGGAGGGACAACGCCAGAAGGGCGAGAGCACGGATTGGGATGGAAAAACAGGGGTGCACGAGGGTGGGCGAGCGCGGGAGAACCCGATCAGGATAACTACGCCGGGGAGGGAGAAGACCTTACCATTGGGTTTGTGGGGATGGGACCTCTTTTTCTCGATTTCCCGAAAGAGGGCTCGGCGGGGTCGAGGGGGGATTTCCCGGCAGGGTCACCCTTCCAAGGGACCGGGCATCGGGCTTGGCGCTTGGTGGTCGGAGGCGAGGCGGCGGCCAGCCCGGGACCCGGGCGCTTGGAGCCGGCCCCACTGCGGCGCAACATCCGACTCTTTCCTCGAGCAGGAACGACTACTCCGCCTTGGGGGGGGAGGTGGGCGCCGGGATTTCCTCGGGAGGAGATTTTTTGTCCTCCTTGAAACCGGCGAGGATGCTGCGGCCTTCCTCGACCTGTTCCGGGCTGATTTGGGAGGTGAGTTCGCCGAGCGGAGCGGCGGCGTCCTTGTCGCCGCGTTCCATGGCGAGGGAGAAGAGGGCCCAGGCCTGCGGGAGGTTCTGTTTGGTGCCCGCTCCTGCGGCGTTGAGTCGGCCGAGGGCGGTGGTGGCCTGGGGATGGCCGGCATTGGCGGCCTGCACATAGTGCTTTCCCGCCTGCGCAAAACTTTTTGGGACGCCGACCCCTTGTTCGTAGAGGGCCCCCAGATTGTAGGCGGACTGGGGGTAGCCAGCGCTGGCGGAGCGGCTGAACCAGGCGGCGGCGGCCGAGGCGTCCCGGAGGCCGAGTCGCCCGGAGAGGTAGAAGAGGCCGAGTTCGTTCTGCACATCGGCCGGTCCGCTCTCGGCGGCGGCGAGGAGGTGGGCATAGCCCTCCACGATCTGCAGGCCTTCGCCTTTCAAGAGGGCAGCGGCGGCCTGCACATGGCCGACGGCGTTGCCGGCCTCGCCTGCCTTTTTATACCAGACGAGTGCCTCCTCGGCACTCTTCGGCAGTCCGCCCCGCCCCTCCAGATGAAAGGCGGCCACCTTGAGCATGCAGTCGGACTGCCCCGCCTCGGCTCCCTTTGTGAATTCGGCCAGGGCGGCGGAGTCGTCCTTTTTGATGGCCTCCTCGAAATTCCCGAGGGCGATGTAGACGTTGAGTTCATCCTTGGCGATGGCCTTGGCGAGCCATTCGCGGCCGAGGGCTTCGTCGCGGAGTTTCTCCTCGCCGCTGAGGAGGCGTGAACCTGCGGCAAGCATGGCGGAGGCATCGCCCAACTCGGCGGCCTTGAGGAACTGGCTGAGGGCGGCGGCAGGGTCGCGCTGCTTGGGGAATCCGAAGTCGCCATCGAGGAGACGGCCGAGGGCGATCAGGGCGGAGACATCGCCCTGCTCGGCGGCCCGCGACCACCAGAAGCGGGCCTTCTCGAAATCCGGTTCGTCGCCGAAGCTGCCGCGAAGGAGGCCGTCCCCGAGGAGGAGGGCGGCGGTGCCGGTGTCCTTCTCGGAAAGTTGTTTCAGCAGCTCCCAGGCCTCTTTCTGCTCGGTTTTTTCGCCGGCGGAGGCTAGGAGGCGGGCCAGGCGGGTGGTGGCTTCGGTGCTGCCGGCCTTGTGGGCCTTGCGGTAGTTTTCGATGGCCACCTCGCGGGAGGCTTCCACGCCGCTGCCGGTCTCGTAGGCCAGGCCCAGAATGAGAAGGGCGTCGGCATTGCCCGCCGCAGCAAGGGGGGTGGCCAGACGCACCCCTTCGATGTGGCGGCCCCGGTTGAAGGCCTCGATGGCGGCCTTGGCCGGGCTGTCGAGAGTGCCGGTCACCGGGCTTTCCGGGGTCGCCCCGGCCAGGGCCGAATCATCGACTTCCAAAGTGATCGCCGCAGGGGCACTGGTGGAAAGGAGAGTGAAGGCGAAGAGGGTGGCCAAGGATTTCATGTGAGGAGGAGCCTAGATCAGCGGCGGGGCCTTGCAAGAAAATGCCGATTGGAGGGCTCGCTGCCTGCGTGACAATCAGGGAGGGGGCTGCTAGTAGTGGTGGATATTCCCGCAGAGATTCCATTCAACGGTCATCGGGCTGGACTATGATGTGCCGCCGGCTTTGGCGAAGGAGGCCATTCTCGCGGCGGCCGCCCATGCCCAGGGGGTCATGGAATCGCCCGGGCCGGTCGTCCTCCTGCGGGATTTCGGGGAGTCCGCAGTGATCTACGAACTGTGGGTCTGGATGCGCCATGCGCGGCTCTACAACGCGGCCTGTGACGACATTCGCCCCGCGCTTTGGTATGAGCTGAATCGCCGCGGGATCCGCATCCCCTTTCCGATCCGCAGCATCGACCTGCGCACTCCGAATGTGCCGGAGGCCTTGTCCACCGCCCGGAGCCGGGCCGCGGAGTTGGTGGGGTCGGGGAGTGCCTTGGATTGCCTGACGCCCGAGGAGATCGCGGGGCTGGTGGGGAAGGGGAAGTTGGCACTCTACGGACCGCGTGAGGCCCTCGTCACGCGGGGCGAGGAGGGGTCGTCGATGTTCGTGATTTTGGAGGGTGCGGTGGAGGTCTTTGGAAAGAGCGCGGAAGGTCCGCGGCTGGTCCTGGCGCGATTGGGCCCCGGCGAATGTTTCGGGGAGCAGTCCTTGTTCACCGGCGAGCCGCGCAATGCCACGGTGCGGGCGGAGTCCGACACCTTGGTGCTGGAGATCCGCAAAGCCGACCTTTCGCCGCTGATTGAGGCCAATCCGGAATTGGCGGAGCGGCTGGGCGATTTGCTCGAACGGCGCAAGAAGGCCTGGGAGGAGGCCCTCAACCGGGAGGGCGGGTCCAAGGCGGAAAGCGAAGTGGCCGGCCCCGCGCCGCGGTCGGGGCTCGCCCACCGGATTCGGGCCTTTTTTAGGCAGGGGTGAGGGGTTTGATCTCATCATCCCTCCGGGATGTGGATCGAGAGCAGGGTTGAAACACCCCGGCTGTCAGGGGCGGTCTCCTCGGGGACCCCGGAGTTGAGCCTGACGCACCTGTGTGCAGTCGCTGCCCAAACGGCGGCAACTGGCACAAGATGTCGCGGTTGGACGGGCGAAATCGCGCCATTTTGTCGCTAATTGACGGATCTTGGCAATTAAGGAAATTGCGTAAAAATCTATAACTGGCTGAAGGTCTGCCCTTTGCGTGGTCAATCGTCTCTGGTGGCACGGGGTCTGCAAAAGAGAAGGCCGGTCGTGGTACGCCTTGGCCGATGGATTTCAGAAAAAGAACCGGGGCTGCGAGGCCTCATCAACACACCAACTACTTAGAAAGGACCACATACTATGTCGAAGATACTCGGAATTGACCTCGGGACGACGAACTCCTGCATGGCTGTCATGGAGGGCGGCGAACCGGTGGTTTTGGAAAACTCGGAAGGAGCCCGGACCACGCCATCGGTGGTGGCATTCGCCAAAGGCGGAGAACGCCTCGTCGGGCAGGCCGCCAAACGCCAGGCGGTCACCAACCCCACCAACACCATTTTCTCCGCCAAGCGCCTCATCGGACGGAAGTTCGACGAACTGAGCGCCGCGGACAAGAAGCTGCCCTATAACATCGTGAAGGCCACCAATGGCGACGCCCACATCGAAGTGGAGGTGGACGGCGTGAAGAAGAGCTACTCGCCGCAGGAAATCTCGGCAATGATTCTCGGCAAGCTCAAGGCGGACGCCGAAGCGAAGTTGGGCGAACCGATCACCGAAGCGGTCATCACGGTGCCCGCCTACTTCAACGACTCGCAGCGCGCCGCCACCAAGGCGGCCGGGGAAATTGCCGGTCTCAAGGTGCGGCGCATCATCAACGAGCCGACCGCGGCCTCCCTCGCCTACGGCCTGGACAAGGCCAGCGACGAGAAGATCGCGGTGTATGACCTCGGCGGCGGAACCTTCGACATCTCGGTGCTCGAGATCGGGGATGGTGTCTTCGAGGTGCTCTCCACGGATGGCGACACGCAGCTCGGTGGTGACGACTGGGACACGGCGATCATCGATTGGATCGTGGGCGATTTCAAAACGAAGGAAGGTATCGACTTGAGCGGTCAGCCCGACGCGCTGCAGCGGATCAAGGAAGAGGCCGAGAAGGCCAAAATCGCGCTGAGCTCCTCGACGAACTACGACATCAACCTGCCCTTCGTGACGGCCGACCAGACCGGGCCGAAGCACATTCAGACCAGCCTCAGCCGCGTGAAGCTCGAGCAACTCACCGGAGATTTGCTCCAGCGCACCAAGCAGCCGGTCCTCGACTGCCTGAAGGAAGCGGGAGTGAGCGCCAGCGAGATCAATGAGCTGGTCCTGGTGGGCGGGATGACCCGCATGCCCGCCGTGCAGGCCATCGCCGCCGAATTGGCCGGCAAGGCCCCGCACAAAGGAGTGAACCCCGACGAGGTGGTGGCCATCGGGGCCGGCATCCAGGGCGGCGTGCTGATGGGCGACGTGAAGGACGTGGTCCTGCTCGACGTGACCCCGCTTTCGCTTTCCATCGAGACGGAAGGCAGCCGCGCCACGGCGATGATCGAGCGCAACACGACCATCCCGGTGAAACGTTCGCAGGTCTTCTCGACCGCAGTGGAAAGCCAGCCTGCGGTGGACATCCGGATCTGCCAGGGAGAACGGCCTCTTTTCGCGGACAACAAGCTGCTCGGCAACTTCCGGCTCGACGGCATCGAGCCCGCCCCGCGCGGCATGCCGCAGATCGAGGTGACCTTCGACATCGACGTGAACGGCATTCTGCATGTCACGGCGACCGACAAGAAGACCAACAAGGAGCAGAAGATTTCCATCGAGGGTTCCAGCGGACTCAACGAGGAGGAGATCGAAAAGGCCAAGCGCGACGCCGAGGAGCACGCCGAGGAAGACAAGAAGCGGGCCGAGGCGGTGGACATCAAGAACAAGGCCGAGCACATGGCCTACGATGTCGAGAAGCAGCTCAAGGAACTGGGCGACAAGGCTCCGGCGGAACTGAAGGAAGGCCTCGAAGGGAAGGTCAAGGCGGTGCGTGAGGCGCTGACCAAGGACGACCTCGAGGAGATCAAGTCGGCGAGCGCGGCGCTCGAGACGGCAATGACCGAACTCGCCAACGCCGCCCAGCAAGCCGCCAGTGCGGCCGGGGCGGACATGCCCGACATGGGTCAGGGCGGTGGGGCCAACGAGGAGAGCGACTCCGAGGAGCCCCGCCAGGCCAAAGGCAAGGTCGTCGATGCCGAAGTGGTCGACGCCGAAAAGTAAGCGAACAAATTTCCGCCCCGTCGGTCGAAGGTGATCGGCGGGGCGGCATTCTCAACAAAACCAAACCAACAAAACACATACAACAAATGGCTAGTATCAAACCACTCGGTCAACGGGTCCTCGTGAAGCGTCTCGACGCGGAAACCATGAGCGCAGGAGGCATCGTGCTTCCCGACACCGCTCAGGAAAAGCCTCAGGAAGCGGAAGTCGTTTCCCTCGGCACCGGCGGCAAGGACGACAATGGAAACGACATCGTGTTCTCCGTGAAAGCGGGCGACAAGGTTCTCATCTCGAAATACGGCGGCACCGACGTGAAGGTCAACGGGGAGGATCTCCTGATCATCTCCGAGTCCGACATCCTCGGCGTCCTCGTGGCATAAACCACACCACACAACACAGTAACAACTACGACAATGGCAGCTAAACAATTGAAATTTGACGAAGCCGCACGCCAGGCCCTCCTGCGCGGAGTGGAGAAACTGGCCCGCGCCGTGAAAGCGACGCTTGGACCGGCCGGACGCAACGTGATCCTCGACAAGAAGTTCGGTTCCCCGACCATCACCAAGGACGGTGTTTCGGTCGCCAAGGAAATCGAACTCGCCGATCCCTACGAAAACATGGGCGCCCAGCTCATCCGCGAGGTGTCCAGCCGGACATCCGACATCGCCGGTGACGGCACCACCACGGCCACCGTGCTTGCCGAGGCCATCTACAAGGAAGGCCTTCGCAACGTGACGGCCGGGGCCAATCCGATCAGCCTGCAGCGCGGCATCATGAAAGCCACCGAGGCGATCGTGGCCGAGTTGCACAAGATCTCCAAGGAGGTCTCCGACACCAAGGAAATCGCCCAGGTGGCGACCGTTTCCGCCAACTGGGACGAGGAAATCGGCGGGATCATCGCCGAAGCCATGGACAAGGTCGGCAAGGACGGGACCATCACGGTGGAAGAAGCCAAGGGCATTGAGACCACTCTCGAAGTGGTGGAAGGCATGCAGTTCGACAAGGGCTACCTGTCCCCCTACTTCGTGACCGATGCGGAGAGCATGGAAGCCTCCCTCGAGAACGCCTACCTCCTCATTCACGAGAAGAAGATCTCGTCCCTCAAGGACATGCTTCCCCTCCTCGAGAAGGTGGCCAAGAGCGGCCGTCCGCTCCTCATCATCGCGGAAGACGTGGAAGGTGAAGCGCTTGCGACCCTCGTGGTCAACAAGCTGCGCGGCACCCTGAATATCGCGGCCGTGAAGGCCCCCGGTTTCGGCGACCGCCGCAAGGCCATGCTCGAAGACCTGGCCGTCCTCACCGGTGGCAAGGTCATCACCGAGGACCTCGGCATCAAGCTCGAGAACGTGGAACTCGCCGACCTCGGCGAAGCGAAGCGCATCACCATCACCAAGGAGAACACCACCATCGTGGAAGGTGCCGGTGGCAGCGAAGCAATCAGCGGCCGGGTCAACCAGATCCGCAAGCAGATCGAGGACACCTCTTCCGACTACGACCGTGAGAAGCTCCAGGAGCGTCTTGCCAAGCTCGCCGGTGGCGTGGCCGTCATCAGTGTCGGCGCCGCAACGGAGACCGAGATGAAGGAGAAGAAAGCCCGCGTGGAAGACGCCCTGCATGCCACCCGCGCTGCGGTGGAAGAAGGCATCGTTCCTGGTGGTGGCACCGCCCTCATCCGCGCCCTTGCTGGTGCGGTGGCTGCCAACTATCTCGACAAGGCCAACAGCCTCGACGAGAGGACCGGCATGGGCATCGTCGCCAAGGCGGTGGAATCCCCCCTCCGTCAGCTCGCCGCAAACGCGGGCCTGGAAGGTGCGCTCATCGTCGAGAAGGTTGCCAATGAGAAGGGCAACATCGGCTACAACGTCGCCACCGGCGAATATGTGGACCTCATCAAGGCAGGTGTGGTGGATCCGACCAAAGTGACCCGCAGCGCTCTTCAGAACGCCGCGTCGATCGCCGGTCTCCTCCTCACCACCGAGGCCCTCATCACCGAGATCCCCGAGCCGGAAGCGGCAGGCGGTGGTGACCACGGTCACGATCACGGCGGCATGGGCGGCATGATGTAACACGCGCTCCGCGCGTGAGACGAAAGACTCAAGAAGCCAGAGAACAGACTGGAACAGCCGGGCGGGAAACCGCCCGGCTTTTTTGTGGGGGGGAGGGGGGATAGTGTTGATTTATCGGTTAATCCCGGCGACAGCACCGTCCCTACCTTGCTCACACTAGGCGACCTTCGGTTGTGCCTCCAGCGACAAGAGGTGGCCGACCCTGAAGGAAGCGCTCTCCCAGGGATTCATCGTCCATGATGGCCGGAAGGTTTCGATCAAGCCGCTTGCCTCGATGGCAAAGTTGTCTCAGCGTCAGGATCGCCGATGAGCAAGCGAAAGAAGAGGTTCTTCGGGTGCACGGTCGGGGCCATCGTCGGCCTCGTCATGATCGTTGTCGGTGCGGGCCTCTTCGTTGTGTTCGGGGTCTCCGCGCTCACGGGGGCCTATTTCAATAATCCATGGGATCGCGCGAAGCTCAGGTCTCTTTGCAATCCGCTACAGAATGTCCCTGCAGTAATCGATGCCCATCGCACGAAGCACGGCAGATATCCACCGAGCATTGCCGATTTGGATCCTTCACTTCCGGGATCCCCGGGGGCGATGGATGCGTTCGCTGACTCTGAGGGATTCCGCTACATCCGGGACGACACGGGATATCGCCTTTACAAGAAGCTCAACTGGGACGGCGGGGTCGGATACTCCAGTTTGGATGGTCGCTGGGAGTATGCCATTCACGATGATATTGAATGGCCGCTCTACTAGGGCGCAACGGGGGCTGCTGGAACCCCTGACGAGGTGCGGGCGGTTCTCGGGCAAGTAATACGTGGACAACCAATAGGTGCGAGTAGAACAAGAGATGGCCAACAAGATTCAGGGCATCCCGGTTACAGCTGGACCCGATTCCGGCGGAGCCAGTGCCGGGCACTTCCTGGGTGCCTTCGATGGTGCCGGAGAGGTTGCAGAGGGCAGCCGAGGCGGTTGGACGAGGTGGAGGGCCAAGCGCGGCAGACCTTTGAATTGGCGGCGTTGATGGCGCGGTTGGAGAAGGCGGCAGAGGAGCAGACGACGGAGGTGGTCAGGTTGCGGGTGCGGACCCTGCTGGAGTCGGAGAGTGGGGAGGTGAAGTCGGAGGAGAGGGCGAGAAGGGCCGGAATACGGAGCCGACGGCGACTGCCGCGGGGGGGCGGAAGATGCTTTTCCGCCGAGGCGGGACTTTCTGATGTTGAGTAGTTTAAAGAATTGGGGGAGCGTGGAGCGAATGAAGCAAACGATCATGAAAGCCTCCTCCCTTCCGTCCCTCCTCTTTGGCGGATTGCTCTCCTTTGGATTGCTTTCCGGAATCTCAGCGGAGGTGAAGGCCCCGGAGGGCTTCACGGCGCTCTTCAATGGCAAGGACCTGAGCGGTTGGTGGGGGCTGGACACGGAGGACCCGGCGAAGTGGATGGCCTTTGCTCCCGAGAAGCTGGCAGAGAAACAGGCGAAGAGCCTCGAGAACATCGCGAAGCACTGGAGCGTGGAGGGCGATGAGTTGGTGAACGATGGGAAGGGGCTCTATCTGACCACGGAGAAAAACTACGGCGATTTTGAGTTGAGGCTGGAATACAAGACCGTGGCGAAGGCGGACAGCGGAATTTATTTGCGGGCCATTCCTCAGGTGCAGATCTGGGATACGACGGAGGCGGGCGGCAAATGGAAGATCGGAGCGGACAAGGGTTCGGGGGGGCTGTGGAACAACACGAAGGGAACGCCGGGCCGGGATCCGCTGGTATTGGCGGACAAGCCCTTCGGAGAGTGGAACAGCGTGCGGGTTCTCATGGCCGGCGAGATTGTGACGGTCTATCTGAATGAGAAGCTGGTGGTGGATCACGCCAGGCTGGAGAACTATTTCAACAGGGGTGGCCCGCTGCCGAAGGTGGGGCCGATTCAGCTGCAGACGCACGGCGGGGAAATCCGCTGGCGAAGTGTCTTTGTGCGGGAGTTGACTGCGGTGGAGGTGGCAACGCATGGCAAGCCGGAGAAGGACGAATGAGAGCGAAGATCTTTGTGCCTCTGCTGGTGCTGTTGGTCGCGGTGATGGCGATCGGCATCAATGGGGCCCGCCAGACTCAGGGAGAGAACAGGGAGGTGGCCCCAGAGTTGGGCACCTGGTACAAGGGGAACACGCACACGCATACGTTGTGGAGTGACGGGAATGATTTCCCGGAGATGATTGTGGGTTGGTACAAGGAGCGCGGCTACGACTTTCTGGCGCTCTCCGACCACAATGTATTGAGTCGGGGGGAACGTTGGATGCCAGTGGCGCAGGTGGAAGCGCGGCGGAAAGCGGACGGAACGGGGTCGATGGGGAAGTATCTGGAGGCATTTGGCGAGGAATGGGTGGAGCGGCGGGGGGAGGCGGGCAAGGAGGAGGTGCGGCTGAGGACGCTGGAGGAGATTCGGCCGAAGTTTGAGGAGGAGGGAAAATTTTTGCTGATCGAGGCGGAGGAGATCACGGATCGCTTTCAGAACCATCAGGTGCACATCAACGCGCTCAACTTGGAGGAGGTCATTCCGCCGCAGCATGGAGAATCGGTGGTGGACACGATGCGCAAGAACCTGCGGATGGTGGCGGAGCAGTCGGAGCGGTTGGGGAGGCCGATTTTGGCGCATGTGAATCATCCGAACTTCCATTGGTCGATCACGCCGCAGGAGTTGGCGGAGGTGGTGGAGGACCAGTTTTTTGAGGTGTACAACGGGCATCCGGCGATCAATCATCTGGGTGATGCGGAGCGGCCGGGGGATGAGGAGATCTGGGATGTGGCAAACACGCTGCGGTTGATGCTGTATGATGCGCCGCCGTTGTTTGGACTGGCGACGGACGATTCCCACCACTATCACGGAGGCGATGCATCGCCGGGCCGAGGCTGGGTGATGGTGCGAGCCAAGAAATTGGAGGTGGGGGGCTTGTTGGAGGCGATGGAACGGGGGGAGTTTTATGCCTCGACGGGGGTGGTGTTTAAGGAAGTGAGGTTTGATCGGAAAACGCGGACGCAGCGGGTGGAGATCGAGGCGGTGGAGGGAGTGAGTTATGAGATCAAGTTTGTGGGAACGCGGAAGGGAACGCCGGAGAAGGCGGGGGAGGTGCTGGCGACGGTGAGCGGGTCGGCGGCGGAGTATCAGATGAAGGGGGATGATCTGTATGTGCGGGTGGTGGTGAATTCCTCCGGTCCGCATCCGAATCCTTCCTACAAGGAGCAGCGGGAGCAGGCCTGGACCCAGCCGGTGGGGTGGCGAAAGTAGGTTTTCGCGGGCTTTCCCTCGGGGGAGGGTTGTGCTACGGGTGTCCTGTCATGAAGACATTACTCTTTCTGTTCTGCACAGGTTCCCTGGTCCACGGGGAGCTCTTGCGGGTGAGCAAGGCCTCGGAGGCGCGGGGTTTGAATGCCGAGGCGATGGCCTTGACCAAGGACGGGCGGAGCATGATTTACCAGGTGGAGAAGGAGGCGGTGGTGACGGGCAAGGATGTGGCGAGTGCGCGGGCTGTGCCGGATCAGCCGGGGGTGGTCGAGGTGAAGTTGAATGAGGAAGGAGCGAAGCGTTTGGCGGCGGCGACAAAGGGCGCGGGGGGGAAGATGCGGCTGGCGATCATCGTGAACGGAGTGTTGGAGAGTGTGCCGCTGGTGTTGGGGCAGATGAAGGATACGCTTTGGGTGTCCGGGTTGGAGGATCTGGATGAGGCCGATCTGACGAAGCTGGCGAAGGCTTTCGAGGCCGAGGCGAAGGGCGGGGAAGAGGAGAAGGATGGGGTGGAGAAGGATCCTACTCCACTTGTTCCTCGACCCTGAAAAAGGCTCCCGGTGCGCCGGTAGCTTCGGGGGAGGGAAGGAGAAGGGTTGCTGGGCGCTGATGCCTGGGGAGGAGATGTTGCTGAAGGGCGATGATGGGGGAAGCCTTGCGGGTTGAGGGAGGCGGTGATGCGGTAGGTGCGGTAGGTGCGGTAGGTGCGGTAGGTGCGGTAGGTGCGGTAGGTGCGGTAGGTGCGGTAGGTGCGGTAGGTGCGGACAGGGGGCGTTGCTATGACTTGTCTGAAGAATAGTTGCAGGCCGGATCAGGCCACCGATGGGAAAGGCGAGGCCCGCCTCGAGCCGAAAGTGCACCACCTCGTGCATGGGTGAGTGGTGCGCACAAGCTTCGGGCAGGGTTCAGGTTAATGGTAGAGAGACTGTGGCGGACCTCGGAATAGATGATGATCCTTGTGAAACGGTTAGGTCTGCAGCGGTTCCCGGCGGAGGTCGCGGAAGGTGCAGAGGGAGGTGGCGATGCCCCGGATCTTGCGGGGGCCGCTGCGGCGCTTGGGGCCAAAGTGGCCGCGATTGAGGACGAAGAGCTTGCCGAGGAAGCTCTGGGAACCGAGGGCGACGCCGTCGATGAAGAAGCGCACCTTGCAGCGAAGGGCCTTGGCTTCGGAGAGGGGCTTGAGGCCGTTAATCTCCGCCTTGGAGGGGCGGCGTTTGAGGTCGAGAGACATGAGGTGCCGGTAGCTTTGGGCAACGCTGCGCCAACTGGAGAGTTGGAGCAGGGAAGCCGCGCGTCCTTCGCTGGTGAGGGTGCGTTCTTTCTCGAACATGACCCGCTGCAGACCTTCTCGGGCGCGCGGTTTGCCGGCGACGGCTTCGGCGAAGGAACACCAGCGGTAGTCCTCGGGAGTGTCGACGATTTTGGCGCGGACGGGATTGAGATCGATGTAGGCGGCGATGGTCCGGGCGGCATGTCCGTCTTCCACGAGGATGGAGTCGAAGCGGTCCTCCCAGAGCGTGCCGGTGCGGCCGTGCTGCTTGTTGAACCAGCGGGTGAAGCGCTGCTTGAGGG
>Ga0209702_10002450_pt1 | contig 32362 bp, 26 predicted proteins | sample FRY01_FD_187210 | JGI IMG/M metagenome (GOLD analysis project Ga0209702, IMG submission 187210) | Freshwater microbial communities from Lake Fryxell liftoff mats and glacier meltwater in Antarctica - FRY-01 (SPAdes) (version 2) | ecosystem: Environmental > Aquatic > Freshwater > Ice > Glacier...
GGGTACCACCCAGCGATTCCGCAACGGAGGCGCCACCACCACTACTGAGTTGCGACAAGCGGTATAAGCTTGCACTTCCAATGACAAATCCAAGGAACGCTGCAACCAAGGCAAGTGCGGGAAAATAAGTTTGTAAAATTCTGCCCCAGTTGGCACCACCTAAATTGCTCTGCGATTCAGAGTATCCTAAGCCAAGGAGAATGATACCATCGATACAGAAGATCAAGGCGAAAACGCCTAGTCCAAATAGAACCAGTAACCTAAAAGTATAGTTCCGTGCATTTTGCTGATGCTCAAAAAATCTCATATTTTTTCAGTTCTTTAAAGTTAGAACTTAATCTTAGGCGTTTCCCGTTCTGTTGGGTTATCTAATGTGAATTGCTGGGCGGTTGCAAACCCTAAGGTGCCAGCTACTAAAATATTAGGGAAAGTTTCACGGTAGATATTGTAATCCATCACGGAATCATTGAAAGCTTGGCGTGAAAACCCAACTTTGTTCTCGGTTGATGTTAATTCTTCCTGAAGTTGCATCATATTCTGGTTTGCTTTTAAATCAGGGTAAGCTTCTGAAAGGGCAAATAATCTGCCAAGGGTTCCGCCTAAGGATGATTCTGCTGCCATTAGAGATTTCATAGAATCGGGGTCGCCTGGGTTTGCAGCGGCTTTTACCCCGGCATTGGCAGCTTGGTTTCTTGCCATAATTACTGCTTCTAGCGTTTGTTTTTCATGTGCCATATACCCCTTGGCAGCTTCTACTAAGTTCGGAATAAGGTCGTACCTTCTTTTAAGTTGAACATCGATTTGACCATAACTATTTTTAAAGCGGTTCTTTTTAGCAATCAAACCGTTGTAAATGCTTATGAAAAATAATAAAAATATTATGCCTAATCCTAGAAGTATTATTAATCCAATGGCCAATATTGGTAACTGTTCCATTATAATTCTCCCATTGAAAAACTTGATTTAAGTGGCATATTGTAACACAATGGTTGTCGGGGTAACAATTAATTATTGCTTAATGCTCAAGTTTATTTCTAATCATTATTCGAGGTATGGGTCGAATTATTGAAGCTTTTTATGTAAAAAAGATAGAATCTTCTTGAGGACTTAATATGCGTCTAGGAATCTTCGGTGGTACTTTTGATCCAGTTCACTTTGGGCATCTTTCCCTTGCGGAAGAATGTATGAGTGCTGCTGCCCTTGATGAGGTTTGGTTTGTCCCCGCTGCTTCGCCACCTCATAAAAGCGGAAAGAAAATATCTCGGTTTGATCAGCGCAAGGAAATGCTTGAACTTGCCATTGCTGGAAACGAAAAATTTAAAGTCGAACCGATGGAAGCAGATCGACCTGGGCCTAGCTTCACCATCGACACCCTTGAACAAATCAAATCACAAAATCCATCCGATGAGATATTTTTAATTATAGGCGCTGATAGTGCCCTGGAGTTTCCTACTTGGAAAGATCCTGCTCGAATTCTTAGCATTGCAACATTAGTCATTCGGGTTAGGCCAAGTTTTGATATTCCTAACGAAACTGATTTTTCAATTCAAATGCAAAAAGAAATAGGGGTTAAGCCCAAGTTGCTAATAGTAACAGGCTTGCCTTACTTTGATATTTCTGGATCTGAATTAAGAAATCGCGTTGCTATGGGTAAAACCATTCGTTATTTATTGCCTAGGTCAGTAGAAGTTTATACCCAGCAAAAAAAACTCTATTTGTCATAGATTTTAAAATTATTCCTAAATATTTTTTGACACCTTCAAAATCGTGACCTAGGTTTTGAGTGGGTCGCTATTTACTTCACTTCCGAATGGCATCCCAATCTTTGCTCGTTTTTACTTTTATATCAGTTCATTAATATGGAAACATATCATGCGTATTCACGATTTGGAAGTGATGTTCAATTCTAAAAAAGGTAAAAAAGGATTTATACCATCATTGCAAGCACTTGAGTCTAGAGAGGTTCCCGCTGGTAATCTTGTGGGTTCTTTTACTATGGTTAATTCTTGGGGCTCTGGAATGCAGGGTCTCATCACCATTAAAAATACAGGCGATGTTGCGGTCACTAATTGGGCCGCCACTTTTAGTTACGCTAATACCATAAATTCTAGTTGGGATGGCACCATTACCCAAACCAGCGCAGGTAATTTTAAAATCACCAATGCGGGTTATAATAGCACTGTTAACCCCGGCCAATCCATTACCGTTGGATTCATAGGCGGAAGTAGCTATGCGCAAAACCCTTCGAACTTTGCATTCACTGGTGGCGGCCTTTCTTCTGTAATTTCCCCCACACCTACACCTACACCTACTCCTACACCAACGCCTACACCAACTCCAGTTACAGGCGTTTCTGCAACTCTTAGTTACAAGGTAACTAGCGATTGGGGTAGTGGATTTAACGCTGATATAACAATCAAAAATACGGGTACTACTACTCTTAAATCTTGGACTGCTTCCTTCGATTCGCCTTGGACTGTGGATAATATTTGGAGTGCTTCGATTGTTTCTCGAACGGGTACTAGGTACACGATTCAAGCTGCAGATTGGAATAAAGATATTGCCCCGGGCGCTTCTGTTACCTTTGGTTTTTCAGGGCATGGCACTTCTGCAACTTTGCCTACTAATGTTTTAATCAATGGTTCAACCTCAGTAATATCACCAACCCCTGCACCAACTCCAGCACCAACCCCTGCACCAACTCCAGCACCAACTCCAGCACCAACTCCAGCACCAACTCCAGCACCAATCGTAACTCCCACCTTGGTTGTTAATGATGTTGCGGTAACGGTAACTGGAATGTTGGATAATAGCGCTTCCAATGGCTTCTTATCAACATCTGGAAATCAGATTGTGGATGCAAACGGAAATTCTGTGCGCATTACGGGTATCAACTGGTTTGGTTTTGAAACCAGTAATAAAGTATTTCATGGATTATGGACTCGCAGTTATACTTCGGTACTGGATCAGGTTAAAACCCTTGGCTTTAATACGCTTCGTGTTCCTTTCTCAAACGAAATGCTTCGAAGTGATGCGGTTACCAGCAGTATAAATTTTGCTCAAAATCCAGATTTACAAGGGCTTACTCCGATTCAGTGCCTTGATAAAATGGTTGAGTATTGTGGCAAGATTGGCTTGCGCGTTATTCTTGATAGGCATTCCGCCCAGGCTGATGGGTATATGAATGAAGATGTTTGGTACATTCCAAATAATAGTTATTATACCGAGCAGCGTTGGATTGATGATTGGTCAATGCTTGCCAAGCGTTATGCCGGTAATTCCACAGTAATCGGTGCAGATCTCTTTAACGAGCCCAAAAGATCTGCTACTTGGGGAAGTAGTTCTATAGGCACAGATTGGAATAAAGCTGCAGAGCGTGCGGGTAATGCTATTCTTGCTGCAAATCCCAACTGGCTGATTATTGTTGAAGGTGTTGAAAAATTCAACAATGAAACAACTTGGTGGGGCGGAAACCTTACGGGTGCTGCTCAGTTCCCTGTTAATCTTTCGGTATCGAATAAACTTGTTTATTCTGCACACGAATACCCTAGTAGTATATATGCACAGAAATGGTTTTCAGACCCAACCTACCCCAATAACCTGGATGAAGTTTGGAATGCCCATTTTGGATATCTCTTCCAAAATCAAACGGCTCCCATCTTTATCGGTGAGTTTGGTACCAAACTGGGTTCTAACAGTGATCAAATTTGGCTCGATAAGTTTACCGACTATATGGATGGCGACTTAAACATTGATGGTATCAAAGACTTAGCCGCCAATCAGAAGGGAATGAGTTGGACTTATTGGAGCCTTAACCCCAACAGTGGCGACACAGGCGGGATTTTAAATGATGATTGGACCACGGTGAATACCGCCAAGATGGCTTACATTCAAGCCAGTCTTGCACCTATGCTTGGAACTGCAACAGGAAGTTCGCAAACCATGAACTTCCAAGTGAAACTTTCTGCTGCTTCCTCGGGTACTGTTACTGTCAAATATGCTACTGCTAATGGTACTGCGATTGCAGGTACTAATTATCAGGCTGCATCTGGCATTTTGACATTTGCACCAGGGGAAACTACCAAGACTGTTTCCATCGTGATTCCTAGTCAGAATCTTACTGCTTCTAAAACTTTTAACCTTTTACTTTCAACACCTACTGGTGCAACCTTGGCAGATGCAACAGGCGTTGGTACCATCCAGCTTGCAAGTACGCCCATCCAGCTTGCAAGTGCGCCAGCACCAACGCCAGTAAATAGTGCCCCTGTTGCGGTTGCAGATTCGATTTGGATACCCTCGGCAACGCCTTCTACTATCTCGGTGCTTGCTAATGATTCCGATCCCAATGGTGATAAGATTTCTGTAAAGAGTGTGACCCAGGGAAGCTTTGGAACAGTTTCTATCAATCCCGATGGATCTGTTGTTTATACCCCAGGTTTAGCATTCATGGGTTCTGATTCTTTTAACTACACCATTGCAGATGTTGCGGGGCTTTCAGCAACTGCGACGGTTTCGGTTAAGCTGGTTGCAGAGGGTGCTAAGGCTTGGCCTGCCAATGTTTTTGCGCCTTATGTAGATACCACGCTTTGGCCAATTTTGGATTTCACCAAGATTGCTCGTGAGCAGGGCCTTCGTTATTTCTCGCTTGGATTCATCACAGCAACTTCTGCGGGTAAACCTGCTTGGGGCGGGTTCACCACCTATGAAATTGATGGCCAACAATTTGATTTGCAGATGCGTGCCAAAGTGAATGACCTTCGTTCACTGGGTGGTGATGTCAATGTTTCTTTTGGCGGTGCTGTCAACAAAGAGATGGCGGAAGTGATCTTAGATAAAGTTGCCCTCAAAGCTGCTTATCAACAGGTTATTAATGCCTATGGCTTGACTCGAATTGATTTTGATATTGAAGGTGCAGCGCTTGCCAACAAGGCAGTGATCGATCGCAGGTCTTTGGTGCTTGCAGAATTGCAAGCGGATGCGATGAAAGTAGGCAAGCCCTTGGAAATCTGGCTGACTCTTCCTGTTTTGCCAACGGGCCTTACTCTTGATGGCATTTATGCTGTTCAGAGTGCATTCAAGGCAGGGGTAAAGCTTGGTGGGGTGAACATCATGGCAATGGATTATGGGGATAGTGCAGCACCAAACCCCAATGGAAAGATGGGAGATTATTCCATTCAAGCCGCAACTAGTTTGCAAGCTCAGCTTAAGGCAATCTACACCGGATTTACTGATGCTAAGCTTTGGAGTATGGTCGGGATAACTCCAATGATAGGTAGAAATGATGTTCTGACCGAGGTGTTTGATCAGCAGGAAGCGAAGGAAGTGTTAGCGTTTGCACAGCAGAAAAATCTGGGGTTGTTATCTTTCTGGTCGCTTAATCGAGATTTGCAAAGCCCCAAAGGAGTACTTTCGCAAACCGATAATTTCTCTTCTAGCATCTTGCAAACACCCTATGAGTTCTCTGGAATATTCAAAGTGTTTACTTCACCAGTAATCACCACGACACCCACGGTTGCTCCTGCAACTACTGCAACTACTGCCACTACTGCAACTACTGCCACTACATCAAGTACAGTAACTGCGGATTATCTTTTTGCTCTTGATCCAACTGGCTCGATCTTAAAGTCTGGCACCAGGGTGGTATGATTGTTCTAAAGTGCGCTAAACCGAGAATGCTCGCTGAGATTAGTCTCAGCGGGCCTTCTCTTTTGATTGCGAAAAGCAATGGGCTAATAGTTTGGGAACAGGTATCGAAATCAGTCAATTAGCAAATGCAAGCTTTACTATAACAACGATAGTTTCCTCAATTAATAGTTAGACAAAAACAATAGATAACATTTTTTCGAATGATTTATATCTTTCGATGATGGGGACCTCTGGGAAAGTTTTATAAGTGTTAGGGGGAAGAAAATAAAAGGCTGGGCCGATTTATCTCGGTCCAGCCTTTCTCATTTTTAAAAAGAAGGTTATTTGCTAAAGGGTAGTAGCACCAAACAACCCACCTTGGAAAGTTCTTTTAACTACAAGAGCACTTTCTACTTCGACTAAACCTGAAGTTTGGAAATTGAAGATAGAAACACGGGGTCCCCCAGTTGGGCCAGCAAGGGCAACCGCAACAGTTTGGCCTGTGCCATCAGTAGCAACACCGGCTCTGATTGCGCCGTTGAAATTAGGGAACGCTGTTACAGGGATTCCAGCAGATTGATCATTTAATATAACGCCAAATTGCCCGTTTGTAGTCCCTACTACAAGGTCATTAGTGCCTTGGCCGTTATCTAAATCACCTGCTGCAATACTTAAACCACCCCTGCTTTTAAAATCATTAAATGCAAAGAAGTTATCAACTAGCGTTGGGTTACTACCTTTTCCATTGACATCAAATGATTTGATATTGTACCCACCGTTGGAAGCCGGGGCGACAATGACTTCAGCACCAGCATTTGTGTTTCTCTGACCGCCCGTGACTACCACGCCCGTATTATTTTTAACTGGGTAAGCGAAGAAATCATTGATAGGGGAAGCAACAACCCCAGTAGCACTACCAGCATAAACTGCAACTCGAGGTCCACCCCCTGCACCTGCACCAACGATTATATCTTTAAAACCATCGGCATTGGTATCCGCACAAGCGACATAAATCCCACCCGTAAATCGTTGTTCGTTAAAGGCGTAGAACTGAGAAATAGGCCGTTGAACCACAGTTTGATTAAGTACATCAAGCTGAAATACTTTAATATGAGGGGCACCCGTAGGACCCGCAGCAGTAATAACTTCCGGTGTTCCATCGTTATTGATATCACCAAGTGCAACCCTAACCCCACCAGTAAAGGCAGCATCATAAGCAAAGAAAGAGACATAACCGGCAGTAGCCCCAGTTATTGGATTCGCAGGAAAGGTGACAGTAACTAGAGGTCCACCACCCGAGTCAGCACCAATTGCGGTGAAGTCATTTAAAGTTCCTTGGCCAGCAATAATAGGCTGTGCGATAGGAGTAATGCGAGCTTCCAAGGTAAGAAGTTGGGGCTTAATAAGAGGTAAGCTAGAGTTATTTTTCTTTTTAGAATTGTTAGAGCCAAACAGAATCGATAAAAAATTTCGCATAAGAAAACTCCAGAACCTAAATTGCAAACGCCTTTTTATAGATCAGCATTTTAGCTGACGGAAAAAGGATGGGTACCAAGCACTTGGATATTAATCGGCAAAACTGGACAGTAATTACACTGATTAACTTTAGAAATACGCATTTCGAAAATATATTTTTATTTAAATGATTCCTCACAGTACGCATATTCCGCAAATAAGTTATCTTAAATTAAAATGTTTGTTCCGATGAACTTCCTAAATCGCCTATTCCCTCATAAAGTTACTTTCTGTATTTGTAAGAAGTCATTGCTGGTTCTTTGCCATATAAAATCCAAAGGTCTTTTTTTAAACCGTTCCAAGAAAATGAGTTTTATTATGGGAATGGAAATTGAAGTTATTGTTACAGGAATTAATTGGCCGACTATTTCTCAAGCGATGGGGAAATTCGAACCAAAGGGCCTTTTATGTATGGTGGATGGGCAATTAACATTTCCCGACGAAGAACCAGCATTAAATTGGCAAGAACTACGAATTAAATTACCAGAGGGAATGGTAACAATCAGAAAAAATCAGGTGGGGGTAACTTTAGTAACTTGGGGAAATGTTAACCCTGAACTACTAAAGCAAAGAGATTTATTCGCAACTTATTTGAATGAAAAGCAATCGTCTTAATTCGGGTTAATTTTTTTTTATAGCTTCTTTTGTTTCAACAAAAAGATAGTTGAATAAAAAAGAAAACTCCTTACTGCTAATATTAAAAACACCACCCGAAGTATTAAAGCCATTAATAAATCCTTCAGGCCCGGTAGGTATAAAAACATTGCCGTGCGGGTTCCAAAGTGTGATTCGATCTTTTTTTTCATCGTAATCTAGAATCGCATAGGCGTGGCCAATGACAATGGCAGGGGGTGGCCGCTTCAAATCAAGGGGGATGCCTGCACCCATTAAACTTTTGTTCTTAACACCCAACGATAATAAATACCGGATATTGAGAAGATCTTCGGGAAGTCCAGATTTCCAAGAAATAGTGTCGGTTTTATGCCCTGTAAGAAGAGAAATAGTTTCGCCAATATTTCCGCCACGGGAAATGCGATCAAGTCCAACAACTGAAGAATCACCTGGGACTGTAGTTTTATAGACTTCGCCATAAGCTTCTTCGAGGATGTTAATCCAAATTCCTTGGTTATCGGTGCGAGATCCAAGAGCGATGATAGCTTCGGGAAGTTTTGGTAAAACGGCCGACCTTCCATCAGGGAATTGAACCTTGGTAGAACCATCGTTTCGAGTTTGAATCATAGATTTAATAGCCTTAGGGTTTTGATAGGCAAGGTTTCCTGCCATCGAGACAAAAAAACAATTTCCCATATGCCCTTGAGAAATACCTTTAAGACTAGGTTCATTTGTCCCAAATAATTCTCTAGAAGAAGTTTCAAGGTGGCTAAGATAGAATTCATATTCTCGTTGCATAGAGAAATTGATAGTAGTTGTGCCATTAGCGAAGTTCATAATTTCTTTAAGATCGGAAGTAAGTTCTGTGATTGAAGCAGATTGTTTTGCAGGTGATTTTAAGAACCAAAAGTGACTTGTTGCTAGGGCAGCAGCTTCCACCGACTTAATTTTAACATTGCGCAATAGCTCATCAACTTCAGAGCGTTCAAGCATATTATTTTTATTGGTGTCCCAAGTGGGAAGAAATTGCTCCAACGCGTTTTTATAGGATGGTGCTTGGATTTTAAGCTTAGGTGGTGGAGCTTGCTCTGCTATTAAAACTTGCATAAAACCAAGCAGAATAATTAAGAACAACGGAAACGACCTCATACATTAACTCCAAAGTGCAAAGAAAAGTTCTATTCTAATTAAAAATATTATAACGATTTCAAAAATTTATGTTTTTAAAGCTGCTGCTTGATCTGCAACCACTTTGTAAACATCGTTAATAACTTCTAGGTTTCGAAGGGTACTTGATTTCCAAGCGGGAGGGTGAAACTTCGAAGAGAGAAGTCGATAAGTTCGGTAAAGATAGATATCACCTAAAAAGTTGAAAACATTTTTGCGCCTTTTAAAAAGGTTGGTAGCTTCAAATGCCGTATTAGCGTGAAGGAACCCTTGGGGATTTCTATTTTTTAAACTGTTGTATAAAATACCAAAGACTGTTCCCTGCAATTATTTAGCTAGGTAAAAAAGAATCTACTAAATTTTACTCCTAACACAACTAGTTGACTTTATAACTTTTTTATTTGAAGAAGAAATGTTCAAATGCAATTTAGGGTTGACTTAGCCAACGGAGGATAGCCTCGCGGTCTTGATTGATATTAGGAGCAGGGCGGTACTCAGATTTTTCTGGAACACTTGTCATTTTAATAGGGTTGCCCCCTGTTTTAAGTGTGCCAAAATTAGGATCGGGAATTGAAATAATCATATTTCTAGAATGAAGCTGAGGGTGAGTAGCCACCTTACTGATATTTTGAATGGGGGCAGATGGCACCCCCTTTAGGGTAAAAAGTTCGACCCACTGTTCTGTATTTTTACTTGCAAGTGTTTTTTCAATTTCAATTTCCAACAGATCAACATACTTACAACGAAGCTCGTTGGTTTTAAATCTTTCATCTTGAATTAGGTCTAAACGCTGCATCACCTCGCAAGCTTGAACGAAAAGCCGATCGTTACCGCCTGCAAGAATCATATAAGAATCACTGGTGCGATAAGCTTGAAAAGGCGCAATGCTATAGTGTCTCGAGCCTAGAGATTCTGTAACTGTGCCATTACTAAAATAATTTGCAAGTGAACTTTCTAGCATTGCAACTTGGCAATCAAGCATAGAGATATCAATGCGAGAACCCCCAGCGCCGTTCATTCTGCGAACCAGAGCCGCTTGAAGTGCGATAACGAAATATAGTCCGGAAGCGAGGTCGCCAATAGAAACGCCTACTCGTACGGGGGGTTGGCCAGCGTGACCTGTAAGGCTCATAACTCCGCCTAAAGCTTGTACCACGAGGTCGTAAGCTGGCATTGATGACATAGGTCCGGTTTGACCGAACCCAGAAAGCGAGCCATAGATAAGCTGGGGGTAATTCTTATGCAAATCATCCCACGAATATCCTAACCTTTCCATCGTTCCCGGCCTGTAATTTTCGACAAGGAAATCAGACTTTGCAAGAATTTCTTCAAAGGTCTTTTTATCTTCAGCATTTTTTAGATCGAGTGCGATACTGTATTTATCATAATTAAGCGAAGCATAAAAAAGGGAGTTGCCATCTTTAAATGGAGGAAAACCCCTAGAATCATCACCGCCGTTTGGGGTTTCAATCTTGATTATTTTTGCACCCAAATGAGCTAGGTTCAGCGTTGCAAATGGACCCGCTAAGACTCTAGTTAGGTCTGCAACTACCAATCCCTCTAACGGTCGGTTCAGTGTTTCCTTAGTTTCAAATGCTTCGTTCATTAGGTTATCTTATGATGATTTTCAGGGTGTTGTAAGTTAAATCAAGATCTTGCTTGCCCTTTGTCACTTCATCTATCATTATAGCTAGAATGATCTTGTTAATTTAGTATCCTTTAGAGGTATTTACTATGAATCTTCGTTTCATTTGTATGGCAGGTGTTTTAATGAGTGCAACAATAAGTTCAGCGGCGGATGATGTAACCCGTACCGCATTTGGAAAAACCAAAGAGGGCGAAGCGGTTGATATCTTCACCTTGCAAAATAGTAAGGGGATGAAAGTCAGGCTAATTACATTTGGCGCCTCAATTCAATCGATTGAAGTTCCTGATAATAAAGGGAAAATGAGCGATGTGATTGTCGGGTTTGATACCGTAGAAGGTTTTTTGACCGAGCATCCTTACTTTGGTGGAACTATTGGCAGGGTTTGTAATCGCATTGGGAATGCAAAATTCTCACTCGATGGGAAAGAGTTTGCCTTGGCCTCTAACAACGGGCCCCATAGTTTGCACGGTGGGAAAAAAGGATTCGATCGCAAAAACTGGGCCGCTGAAAGCTTTGTCACCACCATTGATCGGGGGGTCCGATTTACCCGTACCAGTCCCGATGGCGAAGAAGGTTATCCTGGAAACCTTCAAGTTGCCGTCGTTTTTACACTCTCTAATGATAACGCTTTGCGCATTGATTATGAAGCTAGCACTGATAAAGCTACTCCTGTGAACCTTACCAACCACGCTTACTTTAATTTAGCAGGCGCGGGAACTATTCTTGATCACAGCGTTATGATCAATGCAAAACAGCAGACTGCAACGGATGAAACTTTAATTCCGACGGGAAAAATTGAATCGGTCGAGGGTAGTGCTTTAGACTTTACCAAGACGGCGAAAATCGGCGCCCGCATTAAAGAAATTAAAGCCACTCCTGTTGGCTATGATCATAACTATGTTCTTGATGCTTCTTCTAAAGATTTAAAAGCACCTGCAGCTATTGTTAAGGAATCTACTTCAGGCAGGGTGATGGAAGTTTATACAACCGAGCCTGGGTTACAGTTTTATTCGGGGAATTTTCTTGATGGAACAATCAAAGGTAAAAAGGGTGTGGTCTATAACCAATACAATGGGTTATGTTTAGAATCGCAGCATTTCCCTGATAGTATAAACAAGGCAGCTTTTCCAACAACGGTATTGAAGCCTGGCGAAAAATTCAAAAGCAGCACGATCTACAAGTTTAAAGCAGAGTAATAAAACTAAGGGCCTAAGCGCTTGAAGTTCCAGAATGTACCATTCCTTTCGTAAAGGATGCGATCGTGCATTCTGCTGGGTCTACCCTGCCAAAATTCGAGCGCATTAGGCCATAGACGATACCCACCCCAGGTTTCGGGTAGGGGCACGATGCCATTAGCAAACCGCTGCTGTGTTTCCATCCAGCGGGATGCAAGTTCCTCGCTGCCTTTTAAAATTGCAGATTGTTTAGATGCCCAAGCACCAATTTTACTTCCTAGCGGTCGGGAAAGAAAATAGGTTTCCGATTCTTCTCTGCTAACTTTTTGAACTTCACCTTCAAGCCGAATTTGTCTTTCTAAATCGGGCCAATAAAACAATAGGGCTCCTCTGGGATTTTCTCCTAATTCTTTGGCTTTTCTTCCCTCATAACTTGTGTAGAAAGTAAATCCCCGCTCATCAAAATTCTTTAATAATACAATCCGGGCTGATGGTACGCCATTAGGCGTCGAGGTTGCAAGGGTCATAGCATTAGGTTCGGTAACTTTTGCAGCAACGGCATCGTCAAACCAGCGGGAGAATTGCAAGAATGGATTGGGATCAATTTCAGTTTCGTTTAACCCGTGTTTTGAATAATCTTTTCGTAAATCAGCAAGTGACGCCATCGTTGAATCCCCTAATTTTAAATCAGCCCAGAATTAAAGTTATAAGAAAAACCTAGTATTGCTTGATAATCATAGTAGCAAAGTTTAAGATTAAAAGTCTAACCCTAGAGGAGTTTTCTATGCGATCTATATTTTCTTTGGTAACAGCGGTGCTTTTTCTTTGTACAAGTTTGTCATTTTCTCAGGAAACTAAATCTACTAAAAAGTTATTGGTGATTACTGAATCAAAAGGATTTGTGCACGGGGTAGTCAAGCGACCCAAGCCAGACGAATTATGTTTGGTGGAAAAAGCATTGATTGAATTAGGGAAAAAGTCGGGTGTTTTTACTGCAGATGTTACACAAGATTCTCGTACCGCTATCACCGCAGAAAATCTTAATAAGTATGATGCGGTCTTCTTTTACACTACCGGTGAACTTCCATTATCTGATGTCCAGAAAGCCGATTTGATCCAGTATGTAAAGTCGGGTAAGGGTTTTGCTGGCAGTCATTGCGCAACCGATACCTTTTACAAATGGCCAGAATACGGCAATATGATTGGTGCTTATTTTGATGGCCATCCTTGGCATGAAAAAATTAAAGTTTTGGTTGAAGATAAAAATCATCCCGCGACCAAACATTTGGGCGATTCTTTTGAAATGACCGACGAAATTTATCAGTTCAAAGGACCTTACGACCGGAAAAACCTGCATATCCTGCTTCGGATGGATACTTCTTCTGTAAAAAAAGATGGCAAACGCCCTGATAAGGATTATGCTTTGGCTTGGACCCGTGAATATGGCAAAGGTAGAGTGTTTTATACCGCTTTTGGCCATAGAAATGAAATCTGGGCTGACGAACGCTTTGAAAAAATGATGCTTGGCGGCCTTTCCTATGTTATGGGTCTTGTCGATGGTAACGCCAAACCAAGTCAAACAATTCCTAATAATTAATGCAATCTGCTTTCAAATAGTTAGTTCAATCGTTAATTTGTAATTGACTTTTGTTAGCATAATTATTGATATTGGTAATATTATTGGAGGCGGTAAATTGATCTTAAAACTTATCCCGTCTAATGTTCACGGTTCTGATGATACCAATTATCAATATCTTACTTCGTTTTTGGTAAATAATGTGATTGCTATTGATGCTGGGTCGATCGGGTTCTATTCCTCACCGCAAGACCAAGAAAAGATTCGACACATTTTTTTGACCCATACCCATATGGATCATATTGCTTCGCTTCCTATTTTTATTGAAAATGTTTTTACAGGGAGGCCGGATCCCGTAATTGTTTATGGTTCTACCCCAGTCCTTGAAGGCATTCAATCTGACATTTTTAACAATCGCGTCTGGCCTGATTTTATTGAACTTTCCAAAAACCCTGTTTCTCGTTTCATGGATACCAAACTGCTTGAACCTGGCCAAACCATTACCGTTGAAGGTATTTCAATCACGCCTATTTCAATCAATCATGTGGTACCCACAGTTGCCTTTATCTTAGACGATGGCAAGCACTCTGTCGGGTATATAAGCGACACCGCAGAAACCGATGAAATCTGGGAGCATCTTAATAAAAAAACGAATCTCAAAGCTGTTTTTCTTGAAGTAACTTTTCCTAATAATCTTCAATGGCTTGCAGATGTTTCAAAACATTTGACTGCTAACACCTTTAAAAATGAACTTAAGAAACTGAAAAAAGATGTTTCAGTTTATGCGGTTCATATAAAGGGAAGATTCAGGGAGCAAGTGATTCAAGAAGTGCTGGATTTGGGTTTACCCAATGTTCAAATCATGAAGTTTCTCAAAGAATTAAAGTTCTAATAATTTTTCTTGTAAAATAAAAGCCATCGAGGTTAACCTCGATGGCTTTTATTGTTTTATTATTAAAACTTTTATTTCGAAGTTTCTAGCAACTGACGAAGCACATAGCGAAGAATTCCACCATGCTTGTAATAAAGCACTTCCTGAGGTGTATCGATGCGAACGATGGCTTTGAATTCTTTGTTATTAGCTTTAACAGAAATCGTTTTCCCTGGTGCGAAGTCTGCGCTTTCAAGGATTGCAGCAAGGCCAGAGACATCATAAATTTCTTCGCCATTAAGTCCAAGAGAAGCAGCATTTTGCCCTATGGGAAATTGTAAAGGAAGAATTCCCATGCCGACCAGATTGCTACGATGAATGCGCTCGTAGCTTTCAGCAATAACTACTTTTACGCCTAGTAATGCGGGGCCCTTAGCAGCCCAATCGCGAGAACTGCCCGAGCCATATTCTTTCCCTGCAAGAATCGCTAAAGGAATTTTCTCTGCTTGGTATTTGAACGAAGCATCAAAAATTGTCATCCCTTCCCCCGAGGGCAGGTATCTGGTGAAACCGCCTTCGGTGCCTGGTGCAAGCAGGTTTTTTAAGCGGATATTAGCGAAAGTGCCACGCACCATAACTTCGTGATTCCCTCTTCGTGCGCCATAGCTATTGAAGTCAGAAGCGGGCACGCCACGCTCTTGCAGATATTTGCCTGCGGGGCTATCTTTTTTAATATTACCAGCGGGGGAAATATGGTCGGTGGTAATGCTATCGCCTAAAACCGCAAGAACCCGAACGCCTTTGAGGTCGGAAATAGCCTCAGGGTTACGAGGCATATTTTCAAAATAAGGAGGGTGCTTCACATAGGTGGAATTAGGTTCCCAAGCATATTGATTACCAGTGGGCACGGGTAGTTCGCGCCAAGCTGGGTCGCCTAAAAAGACTTCGCCATATTCTTTGGTAAACATTTCGGGCTTCACACAAGTTGCAACCGCATCGTGAATTTCTTGTGTGGTGGGCCATATATCTTTAAGAAACACAGGTTTGCCATCGTTTCCATCACCTAGTGGTTCTGAAGTAAAATCAATATCGGCCCTACCTGCAAGGGCGTAGGCTACAACGAGTGGTGGTGATGCCAGATAGTTAGCACGAACTTCTGGATGAACCCTGCCTTCGAAGTTTCTATTTCCGCTAAGTACTGCCGAGACAATCAGCTGGCCTTCTTCGATGCCCTTAGAAACCGGTTCAGGAAGAGGCCCACTATTTCCAATACAAGTAGTGCAACCGTATCCCACCAGATTAAAACGAAGTTGCTCGAGGTCTTTCATAACCTGAGCTTCAACTAAATAATCGGTGACAACTTTAGATCCCGGGGCAAGGCTTGTTTTAACCCAAGGTTTCGTTTGCAGTCCTTTAGCAACAGCTTTCTTTGCAACAAGTCCTGCTGCCAACATTACCGAGGGATTTGATGTGTTGGTGCAACTAGTAATTGCAGCAATAACGACGGAACCGTGTTTTAATACATTTGTTTTGCCATCAAGTGTGATGGTTACTTGAGAATTAATGGTTGGAGCACTAACCCCGGGCTTAGGTTTTGCTTTTGCCATTAAGCCGGGTAGAGCGGTTTCAAATGATTTTTTCATATCGTATAAGCGAACGCGATCTTGTGGCCTAGTGGGCCCAGCAAGGCAGGGTTCAATCACTTTTAGATCTAATTCCATCGTGCTGGAATAACTAGCTTCGGGTGTTAAGGCATCGTGGAACATGCCTTGTTCCTTCATATACGCTTCGGTAAGAGCAACAAGAACGGCCGGCCTGCCAGAAAATTTCATAAACCGAATAGTTTCAGCATCAACGGGAAAAATTCCACAAGTTGCTCCATATTCGGGTGCCATGTTTGCGATGGTTGCCCGATCTGCTAATGGTAATTCAGCAAGGCCTGGGCCGTAAAATTCAACAAACTTCCCTACCACCCCTTTCTTGCGAAGCATTTCGGTTACCGTTAAAACCAAGTCGGTTGCAGTTGCTCCTTCAGGCAATTTGCCTGTTAACTTAAAGCCCACAACTTCTGGAATCAGCATCGATACAGGTTGACCCAACATAGCAGCTTCTGCTTCAATTCCGCCCACACCCCAGCCTAAAACCCCTAATCCGTTGATCATAGTGGTGTGCGAATCGGTGCCTACTAAAGTATCTGGGTAAGCATAGTTTTTGCCTTGAATGGTTGAAGCCATCACCACCCTAGCGAGATATTCTAAGTTTACTTGGTGTACGATACCGGTTTCTGGGGGCACGACTTTGAAGTTATCGAAACCGTTTTGGCCCCAGCGCAGAAAAGCATAGCGTTCGCGATTTCTCTTGAACTCCAGATCCGAGTTTCTCTTGAAGGAAAGATTATTACCAAAGTCATCTACCTGCACCGAATGATCGATCACGAGTTCTGCAGGGCAAAGAGGGTTGATTTTAGTTGGGTCGCCCCCCATTAATTTCATCGCATCGCGCATAGCTGCCAAATCTACCACTGCGGGCACACCGGTGAAATCCTGAAGCAATACGCGGGCTGGTGTGAAGCTGATTTCTTTGTTTGGAATACCTTTGGGGTCCCAATTTGCCAGAGCTTCAATATCCTTATTGGTTACGCTTAAACCATCTTCAGTTCTTAACAGATTTTCAAGTAATATTTTTAAAGAGAAGGGCAACTTCTTTATCTGGGGAAGTTTTTTCTCTAACTGCTTTAATGAAAAATAGTGATAGGTTTTCCCTAATACATCTAACTTGGTTTCTGTGCCAAAACTGTTTTTCATAATCGTTAATTCCTTTGGTTTAGTGACTTCTATTATTCTCTTGATGATTACCCTATAAGGCAACCATTCTTACCTCGGTTTATTGCTTTTGTAAATTTTCCATTGCAATGCATTTATAAGCGTGTTAGTTTATTAAATACAGGTTTATTGAACTAAAGAAGTTCAACTTAAAATAAATCTCTCCCTAAGCTTATCATCACATTTATTGCTGGGGGATTCTATGTCTAAGAAAAAAGTTGGATTTACACTTATCGAATTGTTGGTTGTTATTGCAATAATAGCTATTTTAATAGGTTTACTGCTGCCTGCGGTGCAAAAAGTGCGCGAAGCAGCCGCAAGGGCTACCTGTTCAAATCACCTTAAACAAATCGGGCTGGCCCTTCATAATTATTTAAATGCTTTTACCAGATTCCCATCGGGATGCCCAAATTCAGCAACTTGGGGCCCCAGCCCTCTGGTGCTTTTAATGCCTTATGTGGAGCAGGAAGCCATTTTTAGAGGCTACGATATCACAGCTTCTTCGGGCGCTTCTGCCAGTGCCAACGACCCTGTTTCAATCTTTAAGTTGAAATTATTGAGGTGCCCATCGGATCCCAACCCTGCTGTTGACACATTTTATGGTTGGACCAATTACCACACCAACCATGGGTCATGGGTCGGGGTCCCTGGTTGGGATGGAGTATTCGGCCCAAATTTCGCAGCTGGAGGCAAACCCGCTGCCATTACCGTTGGTACTAAAGATCTTGTCGATGGTATGAGTAATACTTCCGCTTTTTCTGAAGTATGTAATGGTCCCTTCAGCAACACCGCGCCTTGGGAACCTCGCACCGATTGCTTCGAAGGCGGTTCTACCACTCAAACTTCTATTACCGCTGCTCGTTCTTATTTCACCAATCGAAACTGGAAAACCGCTGGCGGACCTGCAGGGTGGACCGATTGGCGCTACCGCGGTTACCCTTGGCGTGAAGGTTCTATTTGGCGTAACGGCTATAACCACCTTCTTCCTCCTAACAGCCCCTGCTGGAGGCCTAATGGCGATTGGTGGCAACTCGTTAGCCCCGCTAGTAGTTTTCATACAGGCGGTGCTTCTACCGTTATGTGCGATGGTTCTGTTAAATTTGTCAACCAAAATATCGACCCCGCTTCTTGGACCGCTATGGGTACCCGCAATGGCGAAGAGGTTGTTCAACTTCCTTAAACTTTTAGGCTAATTTTTATGAATGCTTTTATTTACTTGTTTCTTTTGCCTTGCTCGTTTTTCTTGCTTGGTTGTGGCTCTGATAATAAACCTAATGACCAAGATAAGCTTCAACAAGAATTTAACGACCTGCAAAAAGCTCGTCAAAAAGAAGATCCCTTTGCTGGTAAACGAAAATAATCTTCTTTCACGACTTTCCTTTATACCTTAAAACCAAGGTATGAATCAGCGTGTAACCTTAAATCGAGCCATTTCTAAACTTGGATATGGCTCTCGTACCCAGGCAATGCTCTGGATTCGTGATCGTCTCGTTTCAATCGATGGTAAAATTTGTACTAACCCTCTTCAATGGGTTGACCTTGATCTTCAGAAAATTACCATCTCGGGTTTTAGTAAACCCTCCGAGAAAACTTGTGTCCTGCTTTTACACAAACCGCCTGGTTTTATCACGACTCGGTCGGATGAACTGGGGCGCCCTACCGTTTATGACTTGCTTCCTACAAACCTTGGTTATCTTTTCCCCGCAGGTAGACTAGATTTCGAAAGCGAAGGGCTTTTACTTTTCAGCAACGATTCCGCTATTACTAATCTGCTTACCGATCCAACCCACAATATTGAAAAAACTTATGCTGTTACCATCAGGGGTAAACTTGATTCTAAAGCGCTCGATGCTCTGCGATCTGGCATTAAGCTAACTCATAAATCAACTCTTCCTTGTAAGGTAAGGGTGCTAGAAGAATCTGAAGATACTAGTACTCTTGAGTTTATTTTAAATGAAGGGCAGAATCGGCAGATTCGGAAAATGATTCACGCAGTGGGAAGCAAAGTGAGAAAGTTAGTACGAATAAGGATCGGGGCTTTGCAATTGCAAGGTATCGAATCAGGAAAGTTTCGACTGCTAGGGCCTAAAGAAATACAAAAAATTATAAGGCTAGTGCCTGCCGTAATCGTAACACCGCTTGTTTTGAAACCAAAGCAATCTTCAGTAAAGGAACGGTTAACTCGGGGGAGGAAGCATAGTGATGGGCCAATCTCTGAAATTCGCTCTCGGAACGCAAAAAGTCGTCGGCAAGGGAGTTGACCAAGTTGCGTTGTTCGCCAAAAGTGATAAGTTTTTCTAAATCTTTTTCAAGAAGTTCTTGTAAGAAATCCGCCATCAGACTTAGATTTTTCAAATCGTTTCGAGCGGCAAATTTAATCGCATCTTTGCGGGTTTCCGATGCTATTTGGGAAAGTGTATTCCATTTTTGAAGCGAGGTTTTTGCCTTTGAAATTGCACTGTTCTTGTAATGACGGAGCCCTGCTATGCTTTCTCGATCTATCGACTTAGGTAGAAATGATAATCCTACCGCTACTGAAAAAAGAAATGCAACTAGAGCCACTGCTAGTGCAAGTTTCTGTCTTGCCCGCTCTGGGTTGTTTTTGCGAAACTGTAATACCTTGGGTGAAGATAATTGCATATTTCCTAGCTTGCTTTCAATTTTAATCAATCTGTTTTGAGGGCTAAAAAGACCGAGCGGGATTGGAATCCCTTCAACTAACTTTTCCATTTTAATCGCTTCTTGATGGTATTTAAAACAACTTGAGCAGTTCGAAAAATGCAGCATTAATTCAACACTAGGCTGATTGATATCATCTGCTTGGAGAAGTTGTTGTCGAATTTGATTGCAGTTCATTTTAAATCTTCCCGAATATTTTCTAAGATTTCCATTAGTTTTTGCCTAGCTTTAAAAACACGCCAGCGAGCGGTTTCTTCAGTCGTGCTCAAAACCAATGCCATTTCTCGAAACGCCATTTCCTCACGAGTCCTTAACAGCAATGCAACTTTCCATTCTTCGGGCAATTTATCGATTGCTTCCGCAAGCTTTTTTGTTAACTCTTGGTTGTTTAACTGCTCTATAGGCCCCGCGCGTTTATCTTGTACATCAATGGGTAAAACCGAATTTCGACCTTTCCTATTTCGTACCCAGTTTGCATAGCCATTATGCGCAATTCGGAAAAGCCAAGCTTTCAAATTGCTATCGAGCCTTAATCTGCCAACTGCTTGAAATGCCCTTACAAATGTATCTTGCACTAAATCTTCAGCTGCGTGTGATTCGTTCGTTAACCTAACTAACCAACGGAATAATGATTCGTTATAAAAAATCACTAATTGACTGAATGCTTCTTTGTCACCTTGTACCAATTTTTCAAGGATTGGCGCAGGTGGTTGGGGCAAGAGATTTTCTTTGCCATTATTGAACTTCAAAATATCTGCCTGAAATTCTTTAGGGCTCAAGTGATCCTCAATTCGCCCAAAGTTGTCTCTTAAACAACATTCAGGAAAACTCTTCTTGCATAAAACACTTAGAAGGGCTTTTCGTTGGTAAAATCTTCGAAAAAGAACCTACCAACCTTATGAATATTTTAAATGATTCTAACTTAATTCTATTTACAGCAAGAGTTTATGTCGCAATTTCTGGGAAGGACTTAAGTAACTTTCCGATTTTCGGCGCCACCACAGCTTGACAATAACCCTGCAAAGGATTGTTTGAAAAATAATGCTGATGGTACTCTTCTGCAGGGTGAAAAATAGGTAGGGCTTCGACTTGGGTTACCAAAGGCTTGAACCAAACCCCTGAAGCATTTACTTCTGCAATCTTATCTTCTGCAACTTTTTTCTGGTTTTCATCGTGATACAAAATTATTGACCGGTATTGGGTACCTTCATCGGCGCCTTGTCGATTAAGCGTGGTGGGGTCGTGCATAACAAAAAATAAATCTAAAAGTGTAGCGAAGGTAATTTTATCAGGGTTGAATTCAATTTGTATAACTTCAGCGTGACCAGTTTTTCCCCCGCATACTAAAGTATAAGTAGGGCTAGGATGTTGGCCTGCCGTATAGCCTGAAACCACAGAAGTCACGCCTTTAACTCGCTCGAAAACAGCTTCTAGGCACCAGAAACACCCACCGCCAATTGTTGCAAGGGCCATAAGACAGTTCCCCCGTGGGTTTGAAATTCAACTAGGGAATAGCATTCTTATATCACTTTAGCCTTTAAAAAATCACATTTCCATATCTTATGTCGAAAAAGTACTAAAATTAATGTTTGGGGGTATTGTTGCTGTTTTTGTTTCTTGATAGCCCAAGCCGTTAAAATCCTAATACGCAATTATAATAAAAAGGACTGGCTTGAATTGACGATGGGGTTAGTTTCAAGTATCCTCAAATTGTAATGATAATTATGGATTTTTACTTAATTCACAATTATTTACGAATTTGGGGCTGTGGCGCAGTTGGTAGCGCGTCTGCATGGCATGCAGAAGGTCAGGGGTTCGAATCCCCTCAGCTCCACTTAATGTTGGTGTTTAATCTGGCAAGCCTTCTTTTATCCTTTCTTCTTTTATCGATAATAATTCCTCCTGCGCTTGGAATTAAAACTCTCGTGAGAATTTTCTTTGTCTTTATTTTCAAAACGATTTCGGTTCGCAGATTGGCCAAACCCTGAAGTCCCAAATATTGCATCGGGTGTTTATGCGATTTGGAATGCTGAGGTTCTTATTTATTGTGGGATGTCAGGTCAAAACTTGACCCCGAACCCATCTTCTACAAAAAAACAAGGGTTAAGTAAACGATTAGCAAGCCATGCCTCTGGGAGATTAAGTGGCGATCAATTTTGTGTCTATGTTGCAAATAGGCTCATTATTCCTGGTATTACTCCTAAGCAAGTGCACCAATTTGTATCGGGTGAAATTAATTTAGATGAGCTTACTAAAAAATACATTCGCGCCCATTTTGATTATCAATTTGCAGTGACAACCACAAGAACTAAGGCTTTTGAATTAGAAATAAAATGTAGGAAAGGCCTCGTATTTAAAGCGAAGCCTTTTTTAAATCCTGCTTAAGTTATTGTTAATCATCGTGCAATGAAATAGGCATAATTTTTTTGGCCACTCATAAGCAGCGCATCGCCTTGGCCGGACAGCTACTTGGCCGGACAGCTACTTGGCCCACTCAATCCATTTGGCCGGCGGGGCAACCCGGGCGACCAATTTGAACTTGCTGTCATCGAGCGGCCGGAGTGGACAGTTTGCCGTCGAACCAGTCGGCTAGGACTTTGACTTCTTCGTGGATCGTCAGCCACGGGTGGCCGCCCCCTTTTTTGACGATCAATTCGGCCGAGATGCCGGATTTCTTCAGGGCGTCCAGCATCACCTGGGATTGTTGCAACGGAACCAGAAAATCCGCATCGCCGTGGATCAATAGAAACGGCGGAGCTTTGTCGGTGACGAGCCGCGCAGGCGAAATCTGAGTCAACTTGTCTTTCATCTCCTCATCGGTGAGTTCTGCGGTTCCGAGTGGAATAGCCAGACGACGAGTTCGCTCGGACTTAAGATCCCAAGAATTCGTGCCATAGACCAAAAAGTCCGTCGGCGGAAAGAAGACTGCGACTGCTTTCACGCACGTATCAGGTTTGCCGGCGACTGCGGCCTCAGCGGTGACCGCCGCAAGACATGCCAAGTGCCCGCCAGCGGATGCGCCAGTCAGACCCAAACGCGCCGGATCGATGCTGTACTCGGGAGCATGTCCCTTGACCCAGAGGATGCCGGTCTTGAGATGCGCCAACATCTCGGGCACGCAAAACTTCGTGACCGAGCCAGGGCGAATTGCGAAAACCGTGTAGCCCTTGCCGCAGATGATGTCGTACATCTGTGCCTTCTTGTGATCGTTGATCTTGCTGCGATCGGAATGCCACGATCCACTGGCCACATCGACGATGCCGATGCCATTCTTCGTTCCCGTCGGAACAAAGATGTCCATCACCAGCGCGATGCCATGCACCTCGGAATAGACGATATTGTTGTGCTGAACATAAGGCGATTTCGCAGAAACCGGTGCTGAATCAAACGCCCAAGCCCCGATCAGCGATAAGTAAAACACGACCCGATGCGTCCACATAGCTCGACTCCTTTTGAAACAGGGGATGTCACTTCTCTTGTCAGTTATCGACCTAGCCACACTCGAAAACATAAGGGTGTCAGAAAACAAAGGTGTCCGGAACCGATGTCACAAAACAGGGGGAGTCATTCCACACTATCGGTTCCGGACACCTTTATGTTTTCTGCGTTTACGGGGCAAATGCCGATATTTGGATCCTGACATCTTTTCTCTGTCCGCGAAACAATTCAGACCTCGAACGGCAACCCCAACTGGCGGGTCAACACCAAGTTTTCAACACCCAACCAACTCCCATCACGCTCCCGCATTAATCACCGGCTGGGCTTCGGATTCGCTGCACAGGACGACGAGCAGGTTGGTGACGAGCGACGCCTTTTGAGCTGCATCAAACGAAACGATCTGTTTTTGTTCGAGGTCTTTCAGCGCCATCTCGACCATGCTGACCGCTCCATGCACTATCTTTTGACGAGCGGCGATGATGGCCTCGGCCTGCTGACGACGCAGCATCACTCCAGCGATTTCGGATGCGTAGGCCAAGTGCGTCAGACGGGCCTCATCGACCGTGACACCGGCCAGCTTGAGGCGGTCCCGTAACTCGGCCCGCAGTGCGGCGGAGACTTCGTGCATACCGCTCCGCAGCGTGATCTCATGCTCCTCGCCGTGATCATAGGCGTAGCTGTTGGCGAGGTGTCGCAGAGCTGTCTCACTCTGGATGCGGACATAGTTGTCGTAGTCCTCGACATCGAAGCAGGCCTGCGCCGAGTTCTCCACGCGCCAGACGACCACCGCAGCAATGTCGATCGGATTGCCACTCTTGTCGTTGACTTTGAGTTTCGCTCCCTCGAAGTTGCGCGAGCGGAGCGAGATCTTGTGTTTTGTTGTGAACGGTTTGACCCAGTAGAAGCCGCTGTCGCGCACCATGCCGACATACGGTCCGAAGTAGCTCAGGACGCAGGCTTCATTCGGCTGCAATGTGAAGTGCCCGCCGAGACAGATCAGACCCGTCAGTCCGAGCACGAAGCTGCAGACACAGAAGAATCCGGCGACTAGCACCCCACCATTTGTCGCCATTCCAATCCCCACTAGGAACAGGACGGGGCCGCCCACCATCATGCCCAGATTAATCGGTAATTGAACCCAGCCACTCCTGACCGTAATCGTGCGTTCTTGAGTCATCGCATTGGTCTCCAAAGGGTGAAGGAATCGTCACACCGAATTAGCGTAGCTTCCGCTGCCTGACAAGTATTTATTTGCGCAAACTATCTTTAGCGGTAACGAGTCTGGGATAGGGGTGATGATTACAAAATTAATCTAGTAAAATAGTATGACGGTAGAAAAATCCCGTCAATAAAAAAGACAGAATTACTGTATCGCTTTGGCGAACTACAGATGCCAAAATCAAATGCCATCAGGCTTTTTGATTATCTGATTGACCCAAGCGGGTGAAGCTGTTCCCCTTGAGTTATTTAAAACTCCAAGGGAAACAGGCCCCGCAAGAAGGGTTTTTACCGAACGGTTACAAATATGATATCTCAGATAGTGAGATTGCGTTTATCGAGAAGGTGGTCCGCCCGATGGACCTTATCGGAACCCCTGACGATGAGTAATTCAAAGCGGAAGGTATCGGTAGAGAATTCGGAACCTTTAGTGTTCACCACAGACTACTTACTCTCCTCAAATACGATTTTCAAATCAGTCAGGATCTCACTAATTCGCCCCGCAACTTTTTTCAGAAATTTCTTCATTGCCCCGCACCTTGTTAGAATTTTCTACTCATCACTGGTAGTTACCATAAACGCATGGTACCCTTGCAAAGTGAGCTTCCAACATGGCAACCTCGGAATACCACCATGAGCGGCCCAGCCAATCTTCAGCCTGCACCGCCACTGCCCAACCGGGTCGTTTCGCTGGACCAGTTTCGTGGTTACACGGTTTTGGGTATGGCGTTTGTCAATTTTCTGGGCGGCTATCTTTGTATGCCCGCGGTGATTGGTCACCATCACACTTATTTCAGCTATGCCGACTCCATCATGCCCCAATTTTTCTTTGCGGTGGGTTTTTCCTTTCGGCTAACGCTGTTGAAGCGGCTGGAGCGGGAAGGTTTCCCCGGTGCCATGTACAAGGGCCTGATGCGCTGCCTGGGCCTGTTGCTGGTGGCCTTTGTCGTGCATGGTGTTAGCGGGGGTGTGAAAACCTGGGAAGAGTTGGGGCGATTCGGCTGGCCCGGCTTTCTGGAAGCTGCATTCAAGCGCGGCTATTTTCAAACCCTTACGCATATCGCAGTCGCCAGTCTCTGGGTTTTGCCTGTAATCACTCTGGGGGGCCGGCAGCGGCTGGCTTGGGCGGTTTTTTCGGGTTTGGCCCATGTTTGCCTGTCATTCGGATTCCAGTACGCTGGGCTGCTACAGTGGTCCAACTATGACTGGGCCTTGGCCAACCCCGTCGTGATTGATGGCGGCCCTTTGGGCTTCCTCACCTGGACTCTCCCCTTGCTCGCAGGATCATTCGCCTACGACTGGTGTTCCAAACCAGCAAGCGAAGGACGGCCGGTTTTTCAACTGCTGGCCTGGGGTGGGGTACTGATGCTGGCAGGCTATGGCTTGTCGTGCCTTAGCCTTCGCTTTCCACCCAACGAAGGGTGCGGGCGCTGGTTGCCGGAACCACCTTTCATGCCGCCGGCCGATGCCAGCAGCAAAAATTACTGGACTATGAGCCAGCGCACTGGCAGCATCACCTATTTGCTCTTTGCGGCTGGCTTCAGCATGGCCGTGATGGCCCTTTTTGTGGTGCTGTGTGACCGGCAAAGGTGGCGCTGGGGCCTGCTTGACACTCTGGGCGGCAACGCACTGGTGGCTTATATTTTGCTGGGGATGCTGGAAGCTCCACTTAGGCACTACACACCCAAGGATTCACCAGCCTGGTTTGCCCTATCTGTCTGGGGTCTGGAAATGGCCATTTGCTGGCTATTTCTCCGCCAGTTACAAAAAAATAACATCCGATTAAGGGTCTGATATAGTGAGTGACATTAATCCGTAGCGAAACTGTTATAAAATGCGACAAAAATCATCTTTATCTAAAACAATCTAGATGTGGCATATCATTATGAGTGCCACGACCTTTAAAAAATTGAACAGGGAAAACGCAACCCTCGTGTCCGTTCGGCGAAGTACAGGTGGCAGCAATATCAGAGGGGCAGGCCCCTTTTTAATTTAGCCTTGGCTTGATTGCTGGGAGACCGATCACGGATAACTCAAAGATGTGTGTAACAACGAGGGGGGCACCGAGGAGCGAGTCGAATACGGTGACGGGTTGGTTTATGACTCGATCCCTTCAGCAACTAACCGATCAACGGGGCCAAACGGGTTCGCACCTCATCCAAATACTGGACAAGACCGTTCTCGGTGCTGCGCTCCCGCAACTGGGCCAGCGATGTGCTGTTCCAGCAACGGCGTTCACGGTCGAAGTCGCCACCAGTCAATACTCGTAACACCCGCTTCGGGCTGCGTGGAGCCGTGTCATTCTTTGCCGTCAGTTCGTGGCTCCGTTCGTTTGGGAAGAATCCCAACTTTTGCCGTTCGGCATCGAGCCGCGTTCGCTCGTCCTCATCTTGCGGCTCGAAACCCGAGATGACCCAGGCTTCGCGTACCACGACAGCCAACCCGACGACGATCACAAGTCCTTCGTGATCTTCCCGGCGTGCCTGATCCAAGCCATCGCGCCGATCTGCTTGGTCGTCCTGATCGCGTACCAACACGACCGCTTTAAGCTCGGGAACAGTCACACGCAAATACCGCAATGCCCGACGAGCCGCCCTTGCGTCGGGCAGTCCAGGTTCCCCATTGAAGAACCCTTCCGCTTCGATGCCTGCGGCCTCAGCCAGCTTGCGGATTCGCTTCCATGTTAATTGCTCGCCAGACACTTCCACCACCCACTCCCGATGGTGGGGCAACTGGTCCTCGACTAGCCAGTCGATGGCATCGATCAAGATGCGATCTGCCAATTCCGTTGCGGTTCGATGATCGGCGGGGGCTTCGGCAACTACGGCAAAACGATGGCTCATTTCGCGGCCACCTCCGGTTCCGCCACCCACTTCTCCCCGAACAAGCTCCACATCTCGCCGGGGTGGAACTCGTCCTTCCACTTGGAGAATTTCGGATGATGCGTCAACGGCTCGCAAGCCGTCGAACCGTCATCACGGAGATTGGTCACCTGGACTTCGCCCGGTTCCATACGCCCTAGCAGGTACGACGAGTGCGTCGAGCCGACGATCTGGATTTCGGGATTCGTCGTTTGCACGCCGCGCAAGAGGTCGATCAACTCCCGTTGAGCCTTCGGATGCAAGGCCCGATCCAGGTCATCGAGCAATAACACGCCGGGCTTGTTCGCTCCGTGAATCGCCGTCAACAAACCGAGCGTCAACAGCGCACCATCACTCACTTGATGAGCTTTCAGCCCCTTGCCGTTGATGGTGTCGAAGAGCAATTCATTCTTTGGGGTGTGTCGCAACCGCCGGATCGACGGGACGATCCGGCGCAAATCCTCCTGCAACTTCAGCCAAAGATCCGGGTCTTCGAGATTCATGCTTGCCGTGGCCGAGTGCAACCCTTGCCCGTTCGGTTGCATCATCCGGAGGTCGGAATGATTGGCCGCGCCCTCGTTCCGTAATGCGTTCGGGTCGAGGCGCAGCCACACCGGATTGGGCAACATCCCCATTGAGAGTTGCCAGGGCTTCCAATCCAGCGGGTTTCCGTCTTTGGCGAACTCTGACCCGGCACCCATCGGAATCCGACCCGGCTGCTTCTGCTGTTGCTGCTGGTCAGGCGACAATGTGCGATACCGAAAGTGCATCTCACCCGACTGGCACGATAGCTCGACTTCCTCGGTGACTCCGCAGCTACGGTTCGACCGAAAATCCCCATCCAATTGCCCTGGTTGCTGCATTCGGAAAGTCCGGCAGAGAAGGTCCAGTGCTTGGAGAAAACTCGTCTTGCCGCTCCCGTTGGCCCCGACGAACACCGTGAACCGTTCCAGGTTCACGGTCACGCACCGGAGGCACTTAAAATTATTGATCGTGACCTGCGTAATCATGGCTGATCCCTCTTTGCTTTCATTCTATCGCGGGCCGCCTGTCTCTCGGCATTCATCAGATGTATGTCGTTCATCCGCGGCAACGAGTTGCGGGAATAGGCGTAATGATATTACAGAATTAATCTAGTAGCATTGTATGACGGGGGAAAATACAGTCAATAAAAAAGAGTGAATTCTCGCATCCGTTCGGCGAAGTACAGGTGCCAGCAATTCAGAGGGGCAGGCCCCTTTTTAATTTAGCCTTGGCTTGATTGCTGGGCTTTGGGGCTGCTGTTTCACCTGCGGTGTTTGTTAAAAATATGCCTGTCCCTTTGCTAGTGCCCTAAGTTTTATCAGCCCTTTACTTTGCTGTTATCCCTATCCAATCAACTTCTATTTATATTACCGCTATGCTGTACAAACCTTTTAACTAGGTTACTTTGCTTGGTTGGGTTAAGATTACTTAGATTAACTTCTTGAACTTTGGGCGCCCTTTAGACTATGGCTAAAAAGATTTCATCAAGTGATAAGGCGGAATCCTCTGCCAACATCAGTTTCGAGGCCAGCAGCTTTAGCAGCCCTAACGATAGGCTGTGTTCAGAAGGAATTTGCTTATGAGCTTGGTTAAATCTAAACAACGGGTTGCTGACCACGGGGAAGTATTCACCCCTGCGTGGATGGTTGAGGCAATGCTCGATTTGGTGAAGGACGAAACCGAGCGTATCGATTCACGATTCTTAGAACCAGCGTGCGGAAGCGGAAACTTTCTTGTTCCAGTTCTTCAGCGCAAACTCGCAGTGGCTAAACTAAAGTTTGGAAAATCTGAATTCGAGCAGCGGCACTACTCGCTACTAGGGTTGATGTGTATTTACGGTATTGAACTGTTGGCAGATAACATCGCTGAGTGCCGTGCCCACCTGTTGAAAGTCTTTGCCGAGGGCTTGAACCTTACCCCGTCGGATGACTTATATCGGGCAGCGTTCTATGTGCTTTCGCAAAACCTCGTCCAAGGGGATGCCCTAACGATGCGCACCCACGATGCCCTGCCGATCACCTTTGCCGAGTGGGGCTATCTGGGTAAGGGCAAGTTCCAACGGCGTGACTTCCGCTTCGATAGCCTTACCCAATCATCGGCTTTAAGCGCTGAGGGTTCGCTCTTTGCTCACTTTGAAAATCACGAGATCTTCCCCGCAATCAAGACATACCCACCGATGATGGTAAGTGAGTTAGCCACCGTTGCGCAGGAGGCCACGGTATGAGCGACCAAGCCAGTTTTACATTGCGCGGACGTAACCCGGATGTGCTGACCTGCATCGCGAACCTCTCCAATGATGAGGTTTTCACACCACCTGAGTTTGCGAACAAGATGCTGGACACGCTGACCGAAGCGTGGGCGGCAGACAACAAGGGTGCGAACATCTGGGCCGATAAGAAGTTGAAGTTTCTGGATCCATTCACGAAATCTGGCGTGTTTCTACGCGAGATCACCAGCCGGCTTACTAAGGGGCTGGAGCAGGTGATTCCGAATCTGGAGAAGCGCATAAATCATATCCTGACGAAGCAGGTATTTGGCATTGGCATCACTAAACTCACAAGCCTGCTGGCACGCCGAAGTGTCTATTGCTCGAAGCACGCCAACGGCAGGCATTCCATCGCTAAATCGTTCTCCAGCGACGATGGCAACATCTGGTTCCAGCGCACCGAGCATACTTGGAATGAAACCAAGTGTGTTTTCTGTGGCACGCCAAAAGCAATCTTGGACCGGAAGGTAGAACTTGAGAACTACGCCTATGCGTTTATTCACACTGATAACATAAAGACTCGGCTGGCCGAGATATTTGGAGATGATATGCAATTCGATGTTATTATCGGCAATCCACCCTATCAGATGAAGGGCGGGGCAGGTGGTTCAAGCGACTCATCCATCTATCACCTCTTTGTTGAGCAAGCGAAGAAACTTGAGCCAAAGTTCTTGTCGATGGTGGTACCATCCAGATGGATGGCTGGAGGACGAGGGCTCGATGATTTCCGCAAAGTGATGCTCAGTTCCAACAAACTTCTCAGATTAGTCGATTTTCCAGTATCAAGTGAAGTTTTCCCAAATGTTGAGGTCAAGGGCGGCATTTGCTACTTCCTCTGGTCGGAAGCTCATAGCGGCCCATGCGAAGTCACCGTGACCCGCGGTAATGAACCCACAACTTCTTCAAGGCAACTCGATGAGTTTGATGTGTTTGTGAGGGATCCTAAAGCAGTAAAAATTCTTCACAAGGTAATAAGTGCAACTCAAAAATCAATGGATGCGCTTGTTTCAAACAGGGAGCCCTTTAAGTTGGAATCCAACTTCCAAGGTTTCCAAGACAAAAAGAAGTCAGGTGATATCACACTTCACTATATCAGAAGTGGCAAACGCCACATTGGGTTTGTCCCACGGAGCATAATAACCAAGAACGCACAGCTCATTGACAAGTGGAAAGTGCTTATCCCCAAAGCAGGCTCAGACGGTGGTCAGAAGATCCCAGACTATGTGCTTGGTAAACCGTCGCTCAGCATACCGCCATCAGTATGTACAGGTTCATATTTGGCCATTCTAGCTGATTCAGAGGCAGAGGCTCAGAGCATCCAATCGTACTACAAAACCAAGTTCTTCCGTTTTCTCGTCTCACTCCGAAAGATCACCCAAGATGCTTTCAGCCATATGTATGCGTGGGTTCCAGTTCAAGCGTGGGATCGACAATGGACGGATAAAGCGCTTTACAAGAAATACGGGCTCACAATAGAAGAGATTGGTTACATCGAATCGGTGATTCGTCCAATGGAACTCAGTGGAACCCCAGACGATGAGTAAGACCATCGAAGAAATCTTGGTGCTCAAGCCGGAAGCCAGGCCCCGCATCTACGCTTACTCCATTACGGATAAGGCACACGCAGGCCAACTCAAAGTGGGCCGTACCACACGCAATGTGAAACAGCGCGTAGCCGAGCAACTCAAGACCGCCAACATCAAGAATTACACCATTGAACTGGACGAGTCCGCCGAGCGTGATAATGGCACGACCTTCACCGATCACGAGGTGCGCGCAGCCCTCGTTAAGAAGGGCTTCGAGAACCCCGAATTGGAATGGATGCGTTGCACGCTCAAGGATGTGAAAGCCGTACTCACCGAGCTACGCACGGGGCAGAAGCTGACTGGCGTGCGCTCGGAGAACTTCGAGATGCGCACGGAGCAGCACGCCGCTGTGGAGAAAACCCACGCCTACTTTCATTCCATCTGGAAGGAAGATATGCACGCAGTGCCGAGATTCCTCTGGAATGCGAAGATGCGCTTCGGCAAGACCTTCACGGCCTACCATCTTGCCAAGAAACTCGGTGCAAAGCGTGTGCTCGTGGTGACTTTCAAACCCGCTGTAGAAGATGCTTGGCAGACAGATCTCGAATCCCATGTGGATTTCGAAGGCTGGCAATACCTCTCCCGCAATTCCGATAACGATCCAACCAAAGTCTCGGTCAAAAAGCCGCTAGTCTATTTCAGCTCATTCCAAGACCTACTGGGCCGTGACAATGCGGGGAACATCAAGGCCAAGAACGAATGGCTCCACAAGGTGAAGTGGGATTTGGTCGTCTTTGATGAGTACCACTTCGGGGCATGGCGCGACACCGCAAAGGAATTATTTGAGGGCGAGGAAGAAGCAGACGCCAAGAAGGAAGCCAAGCTTGAATATACCGCAGGCTTGGAAGAGGTGAACGAAGGGCTCGGCGTTCTTTCGGAGAAAGAGACCGAGTTCCTGCCCATAACGACCAAGGCCTACCTCTACCTCTCGGGCACGCCGTTTAAGGCGCTGGCCACGGGCGAGTTCATCGAAGAGCAAATATTCAACTGGACCTACACCGACGAACAGCGCACCAAGGAAGAGTTTGCAAAAAAGAACCAGGGCAAGTGGAACCCTTACGGCGCACTGCCGCAAATGCGGCTGCTTACCTATCAGATGCCAGAGGAACTGGTGGTAATAGCGAGCGCCGGGGAGTTTAACGAGTTCGACCTAAACACTTTTTTCGAGGGCTCCAGCGAGGGGAAGCAGGCGCAGTTTAAGCATAAGAGCGATGTGCAGAAGTGGCTGGACATCATCCGCGGTGGGTATGCGCCCCGAGCGGTTGAAAATCTCAAGACC
>Ga0209702_10002451_pt1 | contig 32361 bp, 34 predicted proteins | sample FRY01_FD_187210 | JGI IMG/M metagenome (GOLD analysis project Ga0209702, IMG submission 187210) | Freshwater microbial communities from Lake Fryxell liftoff mats and glacier meltwater in Antarctica - FRY-01 (SPAdes) (version 2) | ecosystem: Environmental > Aquatic > Freshwater > Ice > Glacier...
GATTCAGAGAAATCATCACAGCGCCATGAAATTCCGACCACACACAAAAATTAAGGCGCCCAATGGCCAAGGAGACCCAAATCAAACTGACAAAAACCCGTTATCGGCTGGGGTGCTTGGGAGTTACCAAACTGCACGGCAAACCCACACCTACCCCGACAGAAGCGCCAGCGTATCGGCATGCAACACGATGACCGCGACGGCAATTGCGGCGATTGCCACAAAAAAGCCCAGATCATGCACTGGGTCCCACACGCCGAACCGCCGCGCGAGGAACACAATTGCGCCGTGCAAAACCACCCCGGCCAGCGCGAACCCGATCAGGGCCCCGGCAAGCCCGGCCATCTCGACCCCAACGCCGAACGCCAGCGTCTGCACCACGGCCCGGAAAGCGATGACAGCAAAAAAGATGCGCGACCGACCCGCCGCCAACGCCGCCTGATCATAGGTCATCCCCACCGCAAGCGGCATCTGCGCCAACGCCACCGCCATCAAGACCCCCGCAGCCCCGGCATACCTTGCGTCATACATCAGCCCGATCAATTGCGGCCCCCAGAAGGCCATCCCGGCCAGCAAGGTGACGACCCCGCCCGTCAAACCGAACCGCAACCGCCGCAACCGCGCCGCATTTTCTGCCGACAGATGGCGGTCGCGGTAGATCGGGATCATGATCCGCTGCACCACCGCCCCACCCAACAACATCGGAAACGACGCAAGAAAGTAGCCGATGTTGTAAATGCCGAACGCCTCCAGCGTCAGATAGACCCCCAGGATCGCCTTGTCGCCCTGCGACAGCACGAACCCGCAGGCAGTGGACAAAAAGATCCATTTGCCAAAATGGATCAGCGCCCGACCCGCCGCAGGCTCCCACCGCAGACTGTTGCGCCGCCCCGGCAAAAACCGCGCCATGATGACGGGCTTTGCCGCCGATCCCAGAACCACACCCGCCACCAGCGACCAGACCGAAGGCCAGATCAGCGTGAAAGCGATCATCGCCACGATCCCCAAGGTCTGCGCCGCAAGGTCCAACAGCGTCACCCGCCCCAGCATCAGATGGCGCTGTGCTGTGTCGATCCGCGTCGGATTGAACCCCGACGCCAGCAACGAAAGCCCCGCCACCGGCAACAAAAGCGCCAGTTCGGGCACGCCGTACAGCACCGACACCGGCCAGCCCAGCAGGCAGGTCATCCCCCACAGGATGGCTCCGCGTGCCACGTTGATGGTGAATGCGGTGTCCAGGAAACCTGGCTCGTCCCCGCGCGGGTTTTGCGAAATCGCAGGCCCCACGCCCACGTCCGAAAACATCGCAAGCCCGATCAGCACCATATTCACCAGCGCCACCAGTCCGAACGCCTCGGGGTACAAGAGCCGCGTCAGAATCAGGTTCGACGCCAGTCGCAATCCCTGACTGACGGCAAAAGACCCGGCCGTCAGCATCGACCCGCGCAGCGCGCGGGCAAACAGGCCTTGTCCGGCCGCCAAAGTTTGCAATCGACCCATGCATGGGCTTTGCCATGACAGCCGGGCAAAAAGCAAATGGCAAGCCATCGGCAGACCACAGGCAATCGTCGTTGTGTGGTCGCGATGCCCGCACGCCCGATTTCCGGCTTGCCCGCCCTATGCAACCTGCACCCGACCGCGTAGACAGATAATGTGCCGCGATGCCGGGGATCCGTTTGAAACTTGCCTATCTGGTCAACACCTATCCGCGCGCCTCGCACACGTTCATCCGGCGCGAGGTTCAGGCGCTGGAGCGTGCCGGGCACAGCGTTCACCGGTTCGCCATGCGGTCGGACCGCGCCGCGTTGGTGGACACCGCCGATCTGGCCGAAGACGGGCGTACCGAACACGTACTGTCACAGGGCATGCGCCGTCTGCTGCCCAAGGCGCTTGGCTGGATGGTCCGTCATCCACGGCAAACCCTGACCGCCCTGCGGCTTGCGGTGGCTTGCGGCGCGCAGGGCACCGGGGGCACGCCCGGCACCGGGGGCCGCCTGCGCCACATGATCTATCTGATCGAAGCCGCCTATATCGCCCGGCGCTGTGCCGAATTGCGCATTGCCCACCTGCACGCGCATTTCGGCACCAATTCGACCACCGTCGCCATGCTGTCCCAGGCCCTTGGGGGTCCGCGCTACAGTTTTACCGTGCATGGGCCCGAAGAATTCGACGCGCCCGCCGCCCTGTCGCTGGGCACCAAGATCGAACGCGCGGCATTCACCGTCGCGATCTCCAGCTTTGGCCGCAGCCAGTTGTGCCGTTGGGTCGATCCTTCGCTTTGGCACCGCCTGCATGTGGTGACCTGCGGGATCGAGCCTTGGCGCTTTCCGGCAACCAGAGCGATGCCCCCCGGCGGCCCGCTTCTGGTGGCCATCGGTCGGCTGTCACCGCAAAAGGGGTTCGACTTCGCGATCGAGGCGGTGGCCATGGCGCGCGCCGCCCTTCCCGACCTGCATCTGACGCTTGTGGGCGACGGCCCGTTGCGCGCAGCCCTGACCGCGGCCATCGCCGCGCGGGATCTGGGCGGGGCGGTCACCCTGACCGGCTGGCAGGACGAAGAAGGGGTCGGCACCGCCTTGTCCGCCGCGCAGGCGCTGATCGTGCCGTCCTTTGCCGAAGGCTTGCCGATGGTGGTGATCGAGGCGATGGCAGCAGGCCGCCCGGTGATTGCCACTGCCATCGCGGGCATCCCCGAACTTGTCACGCCCGACACCGGATGGCTGGTGCCCGCAGGCGATGCAGGCGCTTTGACCATGGCTATTGCCGGCATGGCAAGCCTTGGTCAGGATCGGCTGGTGGAAATGGGCAACGCCGCCCGCACCCGTGTGATGGCCCGCCATGACATCGACCAGTCGGCAACATTGCTGGTGGCGCTGTTTGCCGACGCGGGCGTGCCATGACGGCGCCGCCCCCCCCCACATCGCCGCCCGGTGCCACGTCCCGCCGCAAACCGCAGGACCGCCAACCCATGAAGATCACCTTCGTCTCCCCCCCGCCGAACCTGTCAGGCGGCGTTCGCGTCATCGCCCTGCATGCGGCCAGGTTGCAGGCGATAGGCCACGACGTCACGGTGATCGCCCCGACCGATCCGCACCCGACCCTGCGTGAGCGCGCGCGCGCCACCTTGCGCGGCATGCCCCTGCCAAAGCCGCTGACCCGCACCCCCTACGATGACGAATGCGCCCCATTCCGCAGCCTGCCCCACGCAGGCCCGGTCACCGATGCTGATGTGCCCGACGCCGATGCGGTCATCGCAACATGGTGGGAAACAGCCCCGATGGTCGCAGCCCTGTCCCCGGCCAAAGGACGCAAGTTCTATTTCGTTCAGCACCACGAGGTGTTTTCCCCGCTCCCAGCCAACCTCGCCGCCGCCACCTACCGGCTGCCCCTGCAAAAGATTACCGTGGCAGGCTGGCTGACCGACACCATGCGCAACCTTTACGGCGACGCGACCGCGATCACCGTGCCCAATGCCGTGGACCACGCCCGGTTTCACGCCCCCCCGCGCGACCGCAACACCCCGCCTGCGGTCGGTTTTCTATATGCGCCCCTGTTGGTCAAGGGGACCGACCTCGCGATTGCCGCAGTCACCGCACTCAAAGCCCGCCTGCCCGACCTGCGCGCGATCACGTTCGGCACCCAGCCTGCGATCGGTGCTTTCCCGCTGCCCGATTGGGTCGAATTCATCCTTAACCCACCGCACGACCAGATCCGCCAGATCTACACCCGCTTCGATGCCTTCCTGATGGCCAGTCGCGCCGAAGGCTTCGGGATGACCGTGACCGAGGCGATGGCCTGCCGCTGCCCGATCACCTCGACCCGCACCGGCTGCGCCCCCGACCTGATCCGCCCGGGCCTCAACGGCTATCTGTGCAACACCGAAGATGTCACGGCCATGACCGACGCCCTGCACCGCATCCTGACGGCCCCCGCAGCTGACTGGCGCGCGATGTCAGACGCCGCTCATGCCGCTGTCGCAGGTTACACTTGGCACGAAGCTACCAATCGCTTCGAATCCGCTCTGATCAGTCGCCTTTAAGTCAAGTTTGCTTTTCCTGCTGGCGCAAATATCCCACGGGGGCGCGGGGGTGTGAAACCCCCGCCGCTCGCCGCATACCTGCCCTCACATGGCCAAAACCGCCGCCGACACTGCCTCTGCCAGCAACCCATGCGAAGCCGGGTCGAAATGCACGCCGTCCATCGGGCTCACCCCAATCACCTCTCCCGCATCCAGAAATCCGCAGCCCCGCGCCCGTGCCAGATCGCGGTAAAGCTGTGGCAGCGCCAGGGATCGCGCCCGCCCGCCATAAAATTGCCCGGCAATCGGCCCCTGTTCCAGCACCGGCGGCGGGCAGATCAGCAACACTCTGAACCCGCCATGCCGCCGCTGCACCACTTGGTCCTGCGCGATATCCAGGAGGCTCGCGATGCCCCCGGTGATCAACGCGGGCGATGCGCCAAACCGCGCCTTCACGTCGTTGGTGCCCAGCATGATCGTCAGCACATCAATCGGCCCATGGCTGTTCAGGGCGATCTGCAAACCCACCTGTCCGTTCATAAGCGCCCCCATCACCGGATCGCTCCATTGCGCCGTGCGGCCCGGCAGGCCTTCTTCGACCAGATCCCACCCCAACTTTGCCGCCGCCCGCACCGGCCAGCGCACAGTGGCATCGTACCGGTCATACACATCAAGATCGACAATCGGCGGGGTGCCGTGGGTGTTGCTGTCCCCAAAGGTCAAAAGCACGGGCATCGCAGTCTCCATAAAGCGTCTCGACAGCCTATGTCTGCGCCTTTGCAAGGTCAAAGACGACGTTCCTAAACATGCTCACCCCCCTTGGCGTTGGCGACCAGCGGGGTCATATAGGACAAAAGCGATTGCCTTATGAGGATAGTATGCTCGGGATCACCGAAACCTCCGCCCCCGCCGCCGCCGCCGCCACGAAAGACCTTATCATGGACGGCACCGAACTGACGTTCGCCAAGGACGTCATCGAGGCCAGCGAGACCAACCCCGTCATCGTCGATTTCTGGGCCCCGTGGTGCGGCCCCTGCAAAACCCTGACCCCGATGCTGGAGGCGGCCGTTCAGGCCGCTGGCGGCAAGGTCCGGCTGGTCAAGATCGACGTCGATAAAAACCAGCAGATCGCGGCCCAACTGCGGATCCAGTCCATCCCGACGGTTATTGCGTTCTTCAAGGGCAAACCGGTCGATGGCTTTCAGGGGGCGGTGGCTGCCTCGGAAATGAAGCGGTTTATCGACAGCCTTGCGGCGATGGTCGAAGACCCTGACGGTGGGCTGAAAGAGGCGGTCGAGGCGGCAGAGACAATGCTGGCCGAGGGTGCCGCAGCCGATGCCGCCGAAACCTTTGCCGCAATTCTGGAAGAAGACCCGACCAGCGCCGAAGCTTACGCTGGCCTGATCCGTTCGTTTCTAGCGCTTGGCGACGTGATACGCGCACAGGAACTGGCCGACGCCGCTCCCCCGGCGCTGGCCAACCACGCCCTGCTGAACGCCGCCCGCGCGATGATCTTGCTGGCCGTGCAGGCGTTGCAGGCAGGCCCGGTGGCCGAATTGCGTGCGACCTTGCAGCGCGACCCGACCGACCGGCAGGCGATGTTCGACCTCGCGACCGCGCTTTATGCCGACGGACAGATCGATCAGGCCGTCGACGCCCTGCTCGATCTGTTCCGGCTAGACCGCGACTGGAACGATGGTGCGGCAAAAAAACAACTGATGGTGATCTTTGACGCACTCAAGGCGCAGGACCCGATCGTTCTGAAGGGTCGCCGCCGTTTGTCGTCGATGATCTTTCTGTGATCCCTTTGCGCCAATGCTGCGCGCCCTAGATAGGGATTATCATGACAAACATAGACCTACCCGAACTGATCCCCGTCTTCCCGCTACCCGGTGCTTTGTTGTTGCCGCGCGCACGCCTGCCGCTGCATATCTTCGAGCCGCGTTATCTTGCGATGATCGAAGATTGCATGAAGACCAAAGCGCGGCTGATTGGCCTCGTCCAGCCGCGCGCCGTTCCGGATAAATCCGAACCGCGCCTGGCCGCCATCGGCTGCGCCGGGCGTTTGACGGCATTTTCCGAAACCGAGGACGGCAGGTACATGCTGACCCTGTCGGGCATATCACGGTTTCGGATGCGCGACGAACAGCAGGGCTTTACCCCCTACCGGCGCTTTGCGGTGGATTGGTCGCCGTTCGGCCGCGATCTGGGTGGCGAAGAGCAAGATACGGCTTTCAACCGCGAAGCCTTTCTGGTGACCTTGGGCAAATTCTTTGCCCTGCATCAGTTGGGGACCGATTGGGGCAGCCTGAAAGAGGCTGATCCGGAAATGCTGATCAACTCGCTGTCGATGCTGTGCCCGTTTTCGCCCGAAGACAAACAGGCGCTGCTCGAAGCCCCATCGCTGAGCACCCGGCGCGAAACGCTGACAGCCCTGATGAGCTTTGCGCTGAGCGGGGGGACCGACGACAAGGTCATGCAGTGACCGAAGTCCCGGCAGTGGACCGCAAGATGCTTGAGGCGCTGAGCTGTCCACTGACCGAAGGCCCGTTGTCTTATGATGCCGAACGCGGCGAGTTGGTGTCAAAATCGGCGCGGCTGGCCTTTCCTATCCGCGATGGCATCCCGATCATGCTGGTGTCCGAAGCCCGGACGCTGGACTGACCCTGTAGGACGGGGCTTGCCCCGCCACTGCACCCAAATCAAATCGGCAACCCTGCCAACAGCTTCGGCACATCGCCCGTCAGCCCAGCCGCCTGCCGGATGAATCCCCGGCGCAGTCCGGGCATCCGGGAAATCAACCCCATCCCAAGATCGCGCCCCGCACGCAACACCGGATTGTCATTTGAGAACAGCCTGTTGACTAAATCTGTCCCAATGCCCATCGCGGTGACATCAAACCTGCGCCAGCGCTGATACCGCGCAAGAACGTCCGCGGCCCCAATGTCCTCACCGCGCCGTGCCGCCAGCGTCAGCACCTCGGCCAGAGCCCCTACGTCGCGCAGCCCAAGGTTCAATCCCTGCCCGGCAATCGGATGCACCCCGTGCGCCGCATCCCCCACCAGCGCCAATCGCGCGCCCACAAACCGCTCTGCCAGCGACAACGCCAGCGGATAGGTATAGCGCGGCCCCGCCAACCGAATCTCGCCCAGAAAATCGCCAAAGCGGGGCCGCAGCGCCGAAAGATAATCGGCGTCCCCCAGCGCCTGTATCTCGGCCGCCAACCCTCTCTCTTCGCTCCACACGATCGACGACCGATGCCCCCCCGCCAGAGGCAGAATCGCAAACGGTCCGCCCGGCATGAAGAATTGATGCGCAATGCCCTGATGGTCGCGCGCGTGTTCGACCGCAGTCACCAACGCCGTTTGCCCATATTCCCGCCCGACACGGCCAATCCCGGCCCGCACAGCCGTTCCAGACCCGCGCCCGTCAGACCCCACCAACAGCCGCGCCGTCACCTGACCGCCAGAGGCCAACGTGACCGTCACCCCATGCGGCGCAACTTTCTGCGCCTGAACCGTTTCTCCAGACATCAAATTGATCCGCGCCTCTGCCCGCATCGCCGCCAGAAACGCCGCATAAAGATGCCGATCCTCGACAAGATAGCCCATCGGGCCTTCCTCGATCTCAGCATGGTCGAAATGCAGGAACAGCGACGAAGGCCCCGGCCCCGCCAACCCGTCGCTTGCCTTGATCTGCAGGATTGGCTGCGCGACAGCCTCCAGTGCGGGCCAGACCCCAACTGCCGCCAGCAACCGTTTCGACCCTAACGCCAGTGCATAGGACCGCCCGTCGAACCCGACCTCGCCCCGATCCGGTGCCGGGCGCGCGTCGATCACCGTCGCTGCAAACCCGGCCTGCGCCAGCGCCAAAGCCAAGGCGGGGCCGTTCAGCCCGCCGCCCACGATCAGAATATCCGCATCATGTTTCATGGCAGTCAATATGACCCCCGCAGCGGGATTGTCCATGCGCCGCTCTGCCGCTACCGTGGCCGAAAAGGGAAACTTGCATGACCAAATCCTGGGCACACCGCACCGCCGCCGATCTGGGCCGCGAGATTGACGCAGGCCGGATAAACCCTGTCGATCTGGCCGAGTTTTTCTTCGATGCGATCAACGCCCACCCCCTGTCACCCCGCATTTATGCCCGCACCACGGAAACCCGCGCGCGGGGCGAAGCGATGGGTGCCGCCTCCCGCGCCAAACTCGGCCTGCGGCGCGGCCCGCTCGACGGCGTGCCGATCAGCTGGAAAGACCTGTTCGACACTGCCGACGTCGCGACCGAGGCGGGGTCTGCCCTGCTGCGCAACCGGATCCCCGTGGCCGATGCCGAGGTGCTGCGCGTGGCAACCGGGCAGGGTCTTGTCTGCCTTGGCAAAACCCACATGTCGGAACTGGCGTTTTCCGGCCTTGGCCTGAACCCGGTCACCGCGACCCCGCCTTGCATCAACGACTCGCGCGCCGTCGCGGGTGGCTCGTCCTCGGGGGCCGCAGTTTCGGTGGCCCAAGGCCTCGCCCCCGCCGCCATCGGAACGGATACCGGGGGATCCGTCCGCATTCCCGCCGCGTGGAACGACCTTGTGGGCCTTAAAACCACGCACGGCCGACTGTCGTTGCAAGGCGTTGTCCCCTTGTGCGAACGGTTCGATACCGTGGGCCCCCTCGCCCGCAGCGTCGAAGATTGCGCCCTGCTGCTCGCCGCCCTCGAAGGCCGAAAACCGGCCGATCTGACCGGCACCAGCCTGTCCGGTACCCGCCTGTTGCTGATCGAAACCGTCGCGATGGATGGTCTGCGCCCCGACCCCGCCCGCGGTTTTGAAGATGCCAAAGCCCGTTTGACCCGCGCCGGGGCAAAGATCGAAGCATTCGCCTTCTCCGCCCTGGCCGAGGCGATGACGCTGGCGGGGGTCGTGTTTGCGACGGAGGCTTACGCGATCTGGGGGCCGACCATCGAGTCCGCGCCCGAAAAGATGTTCCCCCGCATCCTGGAACGCTTCCGATCGGGGGCGTCGGTCAAGGCTGTCGATTACATTGCCGCGTGGCGGCGCATCGACACGATCCGGCAGGACTGGGCCGCCCGCACCGCAGGTTACGACGCGGTGATCCTGCCGACCGCGCCGATCCTGCCCCCGGACGCGGACCGGCTGATGACCGACCACGAGTATTTCGTGACCGAAAACCTGCTGGCCCTGCGCAACACCCGGATCGGCAACCTGATGGGCCTGTGCGCCCTGACCCTGCCGACAGCCCAGCCGTCCTGCGGCATCTCTTTTATGGCCGGAGGAGGGACCGAAGACCGCCTTCTGCGCCTTGGCGCTGCTGCCGAACGCGCGCTGGCCTGACCTGTCCCGGGGCGCTGCCCCGGACCCCGGGATATTTGGGCCAGCAGGAAAGCGGCGCTGTGCGGACGCAAAAGCCACAGTTCCGCCCCGCAACCCCATTCCGCGCTTGGGTTTTTCTGGACGTGTTTCGCCCGCCCCGCTATTGCTGTCTGGAACGGGGCGAGATGACCCTGAAACACGAGGCATGAATGGCGTTCCCACAGCGGTTTTCGAACTTGCCGGAATATGCGTTTCCGCGGCTGCGGACGTTGCTGGATGCCCATGCGCCGGGCGGCCCACCCATCACGATGACCATTGGCGAGCCGCGCCACCCGATGCCCGATTTCGTGGGGCCGATTCTGGCTGCCAACCTGAACGGCTTTGCCGTCTATCCGCCCAACGAAGGCAGTCCCGATCTGCTTTCCGCCATCAGCGGCTGGATCGCGCGGCGCTACGGCGTGACGCAACCACCCGCGCAGATCATGGCGCTGAACGGCACCCGCGAAGGTCTGTTCAACGCGGCCGTGGCCCTGTGCCCCGAAACAAAGAACGGCGCAAAACCCGTTGTCCTGATGCCCAACCCGTTCTATCAGGTCTATGCCGTGGCGGCGCTGGCGATGGGCGCCGAGCCAGTCTATGTGCCCGCCACCGCAGCCACCGGACACCTGCCGGACTACGCAAACCTTCCCGCAGACATCCTGAACCGCACCGCCATCGCCTATCTGTGTTCCCCAGCCAACCCGCAGGGCGCAGTTGCAGGAACAGACTACCTCGCCGACCTTATGGCACTGGCTGAGAAACACGATTTCCGCATCTTTGCGGATGAGTGTTATTCCGAGATCTGGCGGTACAGCCCGCCCCCCGGCGCGCTGGCTGTGGCCGCGCAAACCGGCGTCGACCCTGAACGCGTCGCGGTGTTCCATTCGCTCTCGAAACGGTCGAACCTGCCCGGCTTGCGGTCGGGCTTTATGGCAACCGGCCCGCAATCCATGGCCCGCCTGCGCCAGTTGCGCAGCTTTGCCGGCACGCCGCTGCCGCTGCCGATCCAGAAAGTATCCGAGGCTGCTTGGTCGGACGAGGCGCATGTCGATGCCTCCCGCATGCTGTATCACCAGAAATTCGACTTGGCCGCGACGATCTTTGCCGGGCTCCAAGGCTTTAGCGTACCCGAAGGCGGGTTTTTTCTGTGGCTTCCAGTTCCAGACGGGGAGGCGGCCACGCTGAAACTCTGGCGCGACACGGGCGTGCGGGTGCTGCCGGGATCCTATCTTTCGCGTGAAGCGAACGGGGAAAACCCCGGTGCCGGATATATCAGGGTCGCACTGGTGGCCCCAAAAGAAGAAACTCAGCGCGGGCTGATCAGCTTGCGCGACTGCCTTTACGGCTAAGGAACGGGATTCATGGCTTCTTATAAGGTTCGGCGACGCGATCCGCTTCTCGATCAGAGCACGGCGGCGCTTCTGGAGCGTCGGGGGCGCGAATTGCTGGGACTGATGCTGCTGGCGCTGTCGGCCGTGATGGTGGCGATGCTGTTCAGCTATTCACCCAACGATCCGGGCTGGATGGTCGCAACGGATGAACCTGCCGCCAACCTGCTGGGACGATTCGGGGCTGCGGTGTCGTCGACCCTGATCATCATCGGTGGCCTGGGGGCCTGGGGCATTCCGCTGGTCCTTGCCGCATGGGGCCTGCGCTTTGTGCTGCACTGCGGGGCCGCCCGCGCGTTGGGGCGTATGGTGTTTGCGGTGATCGCGATTGCGCTGGGGTCGGTTTATGCAGCGACTCTGGTGCCGGGGGCGGGCTGGCCGCATTCCTTTGGGCTGGGCGGGCTGTTTGGGGACACCGTGCTGGGCGCTGCCTTGGGCGTTGTGCCGTTTGGGGCGGGCCTTGGGCTGAAGCTGATGTCGGTGGTGTCGGCACTGGCGGTGGTGGGGATGATGCTGTTCGTGACCGGATTCGATCTGGCAGAACTGCGCAGCCTTGGCCGTTTCCTGATCCACGGTCTGGTGATCAGCTATGATGCGGCCCTGACGCTGGTCAGCCGTGGCGCGCAGGGCACCGCCCGCGCCGCAGTCACCATGGCCGAACGCCGCCGGGCCTCGGCTGCTATTGCCGGCTTGACCACTGGCGCGACGGCGGCAGCCGACATCGTCGTGCCCCAACCCTTTGGTCGCCCGGTTGCCCTGAAACCGGGGGCCACTTTGCGGTCTGACCCGCGCTATCCCGAACCGCTGGCCGAGGCGCCGCAATACACGCCCCCCCGCGAACGCATGGGCCTGTTGGCCCGGATGCCGCAGATGCTGCGCCGCAGCGAGCCTGAACTGGTGGAAACCCCGCTGCCCGATGCCGCAGGCCCAAAATCCATGCCGCATCCAGACCGCGTTCTTGCTCGCATCACCGATGTGATCAACGCCCGCACGGCCACACCCGCCACCCTGCCACCGCTGCAGACGGCCGTCGCGGCCCGTCGCGAACCCCCCGTCGTGCGCGCCCCGCAACTGCCGCGCGGCCCGACGCCACTGATCGCCGACACCCGGCCTGCCCAAACCCGCAGCGAACCGCCCGTGGCTGCGATCCTGTCCCGCGACACGGCCCTGATCGAAGACTGGTCGGATGACGCCGATGACGACCCCGCCATCGCCGCCGATTGGCAAGCCGACCTGCCGCCGCTGCGCCCTTTGGAAATCCGCCGCCCCGCCGTCGTCCTGCCACCCGCCAAAAAGGCCGCAGCGCCGTCGAAACAGGCGCAGGCAGAGGCACAGCCAGCGCTGCCCTTCACCGACCACAGCGCGCCGGGCTATGAACTGCCGCCCCTCAATTTGCTCGCCGCCCCCTCGACCGTTCAGCGTTATACCCTGTCTCATGACGCACTGGAGGAAAACGCGCGAATGCTGGAATCGGTGCTGGACGACTATGGCGTGAAAGGTGAAATCACATCCGTGCGCCCCGGTCCGGTCGTGACGATGTATGAACTGGAACCTGCGCCGGGGCTGAAAGCCTCTCGCGTGATCGGGTTGGCAGACGACATCGCACGCAGCATGTCCGCCCTGTCCGCCCGCGTATCCACCGTTCCGGGCCGCACCGTCATCGGCATCGAACTCCCGAACGCAACCCGCGAGAAAGTCGTGCTACGCGAGATTCTGGCCGCCCGTGACTTTGGCGACAGCGCCATGCGCCTGCCGTTGGCGCTTGGCAAAGACATCGGTGGCGAGCCTATCGTCGCCAACCTCGCAAAGATGCCACACCTTCTGATCGCTGGCACCACCGGGTCAGGCAAATCCGTGGCCATCAACACGATGATTCTGTCGCTGCTGTATAAACTTTCTCCCGACGAATGCCGCCTAATCATGATCGACCCCAAGATGCTGGAACTTTCCGTTTATGACGGCATCCCGCATCTGCTGTCACCGGTCGTGACAGACCCCAAAAAAGCCGTCGTCGCCTTGAAATGGGTGGTCTCCGAAATGGAGGACCGCTACCGCAAGATGTCCAAACTAGGCGTGCGCAACATCGAAGGATATAACGGCCGGGTGCGTGAAGCCTTGTCCAAGTCAGAGATGTTCCGCCGCACCATCCAGACCGGGTTCGACGACGACACCGGCGAGCCGGTGTTCGAGACCGACGAGTATATGCCATTTACGATTCCCTACATCGTGGTGGTGGTCGACGAGATGGCCGACCTGATGATGGTCGCGGGCAAGGAAATCGAGGCGTGTATCCAGCGTCTGGCCCAGATGGCGCGTGCATCGGGTATCCACCTGATCATGGCCACGCAACGCCCGTCAGTTGACGTGATCACCGGCACGATCAAGGCCAACTTCCCCACGCGCATCTCGTTTCAGGTCACATCCAAGATCGACTCGCGGACCATTCTGGGCGAACAGGGTGCCGAGCAACTGCTTGGCATGGGCGACATGCTTTATATGGCCGGGGGCGGCAAAGTCAGCCGCATCCACGGCCCGTTCGTGTCGGATGAGGAAGTCGAGGAAATCGTCAACCACCTCAAATCCTATGGCCCCCCCGTTTATATGTCAGGCGTGATCGAAGGCGTGGACGACGACCGCGAAGCCGACATCGACGCAGTTCTGGGTATCGGCGCGGACGGTCTGGACGATAGCCTGTATGATCAGGCGGTTGCCATCGTCGCCAAAGACCGCAAATGCTCCACCAGCTACATCCAGCGCAAACTGGGCATCGGATATAACAAGGCCGCAAAACTGGTGGAACAGATGGAAGACCACTCTGTCATCACCGCCGCCAACCATGTGGGGAAACGCGAGATTCTGATCGAAGAGCGGTAGGGCGGGGTTCCAACGCGCTCACCCGGTTTCAGATCGCAATCTGCATCTCTGATTGGTGAAACCTGTAGTCGTTCGCCTTGGCCCATACCTGCAAAGACGCGTGCATTGGCGCGAACATTGCATGGTCCGGGCCAAGGTCGTTCAGCTGCCAGAAATCAGTTTTGACATCAAAAAGCTGATAGTCGTTTTCGCTGTATCGAATGATCCGGAAGTCACCCTTCCTGATCGTCATCCAATTCTTGTAAAATGACGGGATAACCCGATCCGGATCGCGCTCGCCATGCATCATTGGCCGCAATGATCGCCCCTGCGTCCCTTGGGGCAGGTTCACACCAGCAAAATCGAGCACCGTTGCCCCGATGTCAATAAGAGCCACTGGGTCGTCAATTTCCCGTCCGGTTGGGAACTCTGGGTCATAAACGACGAAAGGCACCTGCAGTGATTGCTCCCACAGCGTTGTTTTACGAAAAAGATTTCGGTTTCCAAGGTGAAAGCCATGATCGGAAAGTATGATCACAACGGTATCTGAGGCGTGTCGCGAAGACCTCAGCGCATCAAGAATTCGGCCAAGATGATAGTCACCATGACTGTAAGCAGAGAAATAGTTTCTTATGCTTTTCTGCCAGTATTCGTTATCGCGGAATTCCTCATTCTCAGTAATATTTTCGATGACATAGGGGCTATCGGCTATATAACCATTCCAACTGTCAGGCTTCTTGAACTTGGAATGGTCGTAGGTTTCCTTGAACCGGGCCGGGGTGATGTGTGGGCCATGCGGGCTGAAAAAACCGACTTCGCGATAGAATGGCGCCGCACCGTCATATTGTGACAGGAACTCTATCGCCGAGTCTGCAGATTGCTTGTCAAAGAAGAAATCATCGTCAACACCGTCCAACGCGCCGCGGCCTTTGCGGGAACCACCGAAGGATTTTGACCGCTTGCGCATCTCTCGCGGCATTCGAAGATCACTTGAAAAGCTCTGGGGGTCGTCTGAATAAAGCGCCCTGTAATCGCCCGAGTTCAAGGTTGGTTTGTGATGCACTTTTCCGCCCGATGAACAGAAATAACCGCTTTGCTTCAGCTGGAAAACCCAGCAGGCCCCAGTATCTATCTTTTCGAAAACGAATGTCGAGTTATCAAAAATCCCAAGTTGATGCGGCAGCAACGACGTCATCATGCTCCCCCGTGAAGCCCCACAAATTGGCGACTGTGCATAGGCAGATTTGAATGTGGTTGCAACACTGCAAAGCCGGTCCAAGTTCGGCAGTTGTAGCGGTTCCCCGAGAACGTCCTTGTAGGGCCATGGGGCGACCGCGTCATCAAAACTGACCAGCAAGATGTTCTTGGCGCTCTTTGGTCTTTTATTCCGATCGCTCAATCCGGCAGGTGAAGTGACCATTGACCGATATTCCCCAGATAAACAATGCTTCAATTGACTTTGCAGCAGTTTGGCGTGCCGATCAATACTTCAACATCAAATCCTGCCGTGTCCCTGTCGCGGGCTCGGTGATCGAATTTCCTGCCGGCAATCTGGCGTTTTCACCCAGCCGGTTCTGACGCATATTTCGGGCGGGATGTAACCCTGCTGATCCCTCGTCAAAGCCGGCTGCGGGGATCAAATCCCAAGACCTGAAAACGGATATTCTGACCGCAAGTCATCCCAAGGCGTGGCTTGTCCCGCCATCGACCCGGACGCGCCGAACATTGATGCACATTAGCCCCCAACCCGCCCGACGGGTCTATGCTGATGCAAGGCCTTCAGAAAACCGGAGACGCGCATGGGAAAAGTTCAGACGTCAGACTCGGCTAAAAACAAGCTCAGGGTGGCCGTAGCCAAGATGATGGGCGACGCCAAACCGATCTCTGACTGGCGGGTCGGCAGGGTCCGGGGGTCTGTGCAGACCACGGCCGACAGGATCAAGGGCGCGGTAAAGCACAAGTAATATCGAACAGAAAAAGGAGACGATAATGTCCTTGGGAACAATACTGCTGATCGTTCTGGTGATTTTCCTGCTGGGCGGCTTTTCGGGGCGGTTTGGCGGTTATGGCTATGGCATGGGCAACGGCGGGATAGGCGGCATCGGTCTGTTGTTGGTCATCGTGCTGATTCTCGTGTTGATGGGGCGGATCTAGGCGCCTCGCCGCCTTGTGACTTTGCCGGGGGGTGCGAAATGGAATCGGGTCGCTTATATGAGCGTGATGAAATCGTTTCGCGCCCTTCTGGCCCCGCTCGCCCTTATTGCGTCCCTCGGCCAAGCTCAGGCCGAGAAAATCCCGCTTGGGGATTTGTCCGGTTATATTAATCTTCTGACAACGGCTGAAACCGATTTCACCCAGATCAACGCCGACGGCTCCATCGCGACCGGCAAGCTTTACATCAAACGCCCCGGCCGGGTGAGGTTCGAATATGCGCCTCCCGACCGCAGTCTGGTGCTGGCAAGCGCCGGATCGGTCGCGATCTTTGACGCCAAGTCGAATCAGGCCCCCGAACAATACCCGCTGCGCCGCACTCCCCTGAACCTGATCCTCGCCCGCGACGTGGACTTGGGCCGCGCAAAGATGGTTGTGAACCATGTCGAGGACGGCAATGCGACCCGGGTGCGCGCGCAAGACCCGGAAAACCCGGAATACGGAACTATCGACCTCGTGTTCACCGCCAACCCCGTGACGCTGCGTCAGTGGGTCATCACCGACGACCTTGGCCAGCAGACCACCGTCATCCTTGGCGAGTTGAAAACCGGCGGCAACTATCCACCCTCGCTGTTCAGCATCGACACCGAGGCAGACAAGCGCAACAACTAGCGTCGGCAGGCGCCCAGTTGCTCAGCATAGCGTTCTGCTCGCGCACCCACACGAGCCGCCACCTCAACCAGCCACGGCTTGCCCAGATAGCTCTTATTGGCGAACCCGGTCCGCCCCTCGTGATAGGCCAGATACTGATTCGTTGCATCGTCGCGCGAAATACTCAATCGCTCTGTCGTGTCGTTCATGTACCAGCCCATGAAGTCTGTGGCATCGCTGATCCGGTCGCGGCGCGCATTTCCGCGTCTTTGATCGTCCTGATACTCCTCCCAGGTGCCATCCAGCGCCTGGCTGTAGCCGTAAGCCGACGACTGCCGCCCTATCGGGATCACGCCCAACGCAAACTTGTGCGGCGTGCGCGCGTTGCCGATGAACTTCGATTCCTGATGGATCGTCGCCATCTGCACCGCCACCGGAATGCCCCATTTGCGCTCGGTTGCGCGCATGGCCTTCAGATATTCGGGCCGCTGCGCCACGATGGCGCAGGCGTTGTCCAGATCGCGCGGTGCCGAAAAGTTGCCGCCCCCGCATGACGCAAGGAACAACAGCAACACCTGCGCACGGATAAGTCTGCTCATTTGCCCCTCGTAAGTCTTGTTTTGCAAGCAGCTTAGGCCAAAATCGCGTCGGGGGAAATGGCCAACCGCCAACCGCCTGATCAGAAAGTCGCGAGCGGGACGGCAGACTGTAGGGGTGCAGACCACAGACTGTTTCCATCATCCATGCAGCATCGGGTGGACAACCGGCGGTCTACGGGCTTACTAAACAAAATCGGGAGCTTGGTGCGATGCTGAGAACGGCTGCAAAATATCACATTGGACAGGTGCTGCGTCATCGCAAGCATCCGTTTCGCGGCGTAGTGTTTGACGTGGACGCGATGTTTTCCAACACCGACGAATGGTATGAGAATATCCCCGAGGACAGCCGCCCGTCCAAGGACCAGCCGTTCTACCACCTGCTGGCCGAAAATGACCAAAGCTACTATGTGGCCTACGTATCGGAACAAAACCTCGTCCCCGATGACACCGGCGAGCCGATAAGCCATCCCGACCTGCCCGATCTGTTCGGTGATTTTGAAGACGGCCGCTATCCGCTGCAATTCCAGATGAATTGATTGCACTCGGTTACCCGTCGGTAAGACATTTCGCATAGCCTGCCCCTGCCATTGCCGAAAAAAGGGGTAATTCTGATGGATCTGACAGCTGACCTGCGTGGGGATATTCTGGTCATTCACGCCAACGAAGACCGGCTCGATGCGTCCAGCGCCATCCAGTTCAAGGATCGGATGCGCGAATTGACCCTGACGGCAAGCCAGCGCGTGGTGTTGGACCTGTCCAGGGTCGTATTTGTCGACAGCAGCGGGTTGGGGGCGATCGTGGCGGTTCTCAAGGCGCTGGCACCGGATCGCAAGCTGGAATTGGCCGGGCTTACTCACACCGTGCAAAAGGTGTTCCGCCTGACCCGGATGGAACAGGTGTTCGCCATTCACGCTGAACTGCCCCAGAACCTGCGACATGCAAGCTGACCTGTGCAGGCCACGCAAAATGACCGTTCCTCCCGCGCCGCGCGTTTGGGTCAAGCTGCGATTGGCCGCTGACCCGCAGGCGATCCGAGACGGGTTGTGCCAGTTGATGGCCGCAACTCCGCTATGCGACCTGTCCGACGATGTGCGCGGCTCGATCCAAATCGTGCTTGCCGAAGTGCTGAACAACATCGTCGAACATGCCTATGCCGGGTCTGCAGGGTATATCGACGTGAAAATCGACTACGAACACCCCACCCTCAGCTTCGAGGTGACAGACACCGGTCACGCCATGCCGTCTGACCGCTTGCCGGGGGGCGAATTGGCAATGATCGACGCCCGGACCGATCTGCCGGAAGGCGGATTTGGCTGGTCTATGATTCGCAGCCTGACGCAAGGCTTGATTTACACCCGCAGATCGGGCCGCAACACGCTGGAATTTTGGATAGAGGCTGGCTGAGCCGCCACAATGGCAAATCGTGCGAAGCGTGACCAAAAAACCCGTTGACCCGCCGATAAGGGGGTCAACAAATGGTCATAATTTCTTCCTTATTTCGTCCGGTCTTTCGGTCATTCAGGGTGTGTAGCTGCATAAAGCTTCCCTCGGCGTTGCGGATGACAGCCCCCACCCAGTTCGGGACGCCGAGGTTTCTTATCGCGCTTGGAAATCCCCGATCCAGCCCCTAGGGTCACGCCGACCAAGGGAGACAGACATGCGTGATTTTCAACTGCCAGGCCGGTCGGCCACCTATGCCAGCAACGGAATGTGCGCAACTTCGCACCCTTTGGCTGCGTCAATCGCCGTCGAAACTCTGAAAGCTGGCGGCAATGCTGTAGATGCGGCGATTGCCGGGGCAGTTCTGCTGGGAATTTGCGAGCCGCAGATGACCGGGATTGGCGGGGATTGCTTCTTTCTGATCAAACCGGCGGGCAGCGAACAGGTGATTGCGGTCAACGGCTCGGGCCGCGCGCCCGCCGGCCTGTCTGCGGCGGCATTGCGGGACGCAGGCCACGCCACCATGCCGCTTTACGCAGCCCCCGCAGTCACGCTGCCCGGCGCAATCGACGCCTTCTGCCGCGTCTCGGCGGATCATGGCCGTCTGGGGTTGGACCGCGTGCTCGCTCCCGCGATCCGCTATGCCAACGAAGGCGTGCCGGTTGCCCCGCGCGTGGCCTTCGATTGGGCCGATGATGTGCCCACCCTTTCCGGGGACGCGCGCAAATTTTACCTGCTGGACGGGGCGGCCCCTAAACCCGGCCAGATCTTCCGCGCGCCAAATCAGGCAGACGTGCTGCGCCGCATCGCATCTCAAGGCCGCGACGGATTCTATACGGGCGAAGTGGCCGAGGATATGGTGACCAGCCTCAACGCGCTTGGCGGCACCCACACGATGGCCGATTTCGCGGCCGTCGCCTGCGATTACACCACCCCGATCAGCGGTGACTACCACGGGATCGAATTGATCGAGCATCCGCCGAACGGTCAGGGGGCGACCGCCATCCTGATGCTGAACATCCTCGCGCATTTCGATCTGGGCACGATGGACCCGATGGGGGCGATGCGTGCGCATATCGAGGCCGAGGCGGCAAAGCTGGCCTACGACGCCCGCAACCGCTTCCTCGCCGAACACAGCCCGCGTCTGGACCATATGCTTTCCCCCGAAACGGCTGCGAAACTTGCAACCCTGATCGACCCGGCCCGCGCAATGGCCGACCCCGCACCGGTGTCCGAAGCGGTGCACAAGGACACCATCCTGATCACCGTGGTGGACCGTGACGGCATGGCCGTGTCGCTGATCTACTCGATCTTCCACGGCTTCGGCTCGGGCCTTGCGTCCGCCAAGTTCGGAATCAACTTCCAGAATCGCGGCGCGGGTTTCACCCTGCAAGCTGGCCATCCGAACGAGGCCGGTCCGGCCAAACGCCCGATGCACACCATCATCCCCGGCATGATCCGGCAGAATGGCCGCGTCACCATGCCGTTCGGCGTGATGGGCGGCGCTTATCAGCCCAATGGCCACGCCCGGTTCATCACCAACATGGTCGATTTCGGGATGGACGCACAGGCGGCCTTCGATGCGCCCCGCAGCTTTGGCGCGCTGGGCCCAATGGAGGTAGAGCGCGGCTATTCCGACGGCGTTCGTGCAGCCCTGTCCGGCATGGGGCACAATGTCGAAATCCCGCAGGTGGCGCTTGGTGGCGCGCAGGCGATCTTGATGGACGACAGCGGTGTTCTGATAGGCGCATCGGACCACCGCAAGGACGGCTGCGCACTGGGGTATTGAAATGGATTTTCATGCGCTGGAAAAAAGCATCCTCGCCCTGACCGAAGGCGAGACAGACACGGTGGCTCTGATGGCCACCATGGTCTGCGAATTGCATCACGCCCACCCCTTTGCCGACTGGACGGGTTTTTACCGCGTGACAGCCCCCGAGATGCTCAAGATCGGCCCCTACCAAGGCGGCCACGGCTGCCTTGTCATCCCGTTTTCGCGCGGCGTCTTCGGTGCCGTGGCCCGCACCGGCCAAGTGATGAACGTGCCGGATGTCGATGCCTTCGCGGGCCACATCGCCTGTGCCTCCTCTACCCGGTCCGAACTGGTGCTGCCGGTGTGGAATGGCGCGGGGCGGCTGCTGGGCGTTCTCGACCTCGACAGCAACACTCCCGCTGCCTTCACGGCTGCGGATGAAGCATTTCTGGTGCCGCTGCTGAAAACCGTTTTTAAAAATGCATGTGATCCCAAGGGCGAGTGAACAAACATGACAACGATCATCCTTCTCGACGGCGGCATGGGGCAGGAACTGGTGGCGAGGTCGGGCGACGACCCGACGCCGCTGTGGGCCACCCGCGTGATGATCGACTACCCCGGCATGGTGCGCGACATCCACGCCGACTATTTCGCTGCCGGTGCCACCATCGCCACCGCCAACACCTACGCCATCCACCACGACCGCTTGCAGCGCGTCGATCTCGACCACATGTTTCACGCCCTGCACCTGCGCGCCCTGACCGAAGCCCACGAGGCGCGCGCCGCCCACGGTTCGGGCCGCATCGCAGGCTCCCTCGGCCCGCTGGTCGCCAGCTATCGGCCCGACCTGACCCAACCGGTATCCGAGGCCGCACCGAAATATGCCGAGATTGCCGCAATCCTCGGCCCGCATGTCGACCTGATCCTGTGCGAAACGATGGCCTCGATTGAAATGGCGATGGGGGCTGCCAAGGGCGCGCAGGCGGCGGGCAAGCCCGTCTGGCTGTCGATCACCGTCGATGATCATGACGGCAGCAAACTGCGGTCGGGCGAGCCGGTCACCGACCTCGCCCGCGTCATCGCCGCCCATCCCGTTGCTGCCGTCCTCGCCAACTGCTCGGTCCCCGAGGCGATGGGCGATGCTTTGGCTGCCCTGAAAACTCTCGGCCTGCCGTTCGGGGCCTATGCCAACGGCTTTACCCATATTTCGGGCAACTTCCTGAAAGACGCACCGACGGTCAAGGAACTGACCCACCGCCACGACCTGACCCCCGAAAAATACGTTGAATTCGCAATGGCCTGGGTTGCGGCAGGGGCCACCATCATAGGCGGCTGCTGCGAGGTCGGCCCCGCCCACATCCGTGCCCTCTCGGTGGCCCTGCGCAAAGCCGGCCATCAGATCGGATGATCGACTTCGACTACGACCCGCCACAAGGCCCATTGATCTACATCTGCCAAGACGCGGCGGTTCTGGTGATGGACAAACCCTCGGGCCTGCTGTCAGTCCCCGGCAAGACGATCGGCCGCGCTGATTGCCTGCAAACCCGCCTGCGCGCGGCCCACCCGGAATCCCTGCTGGTGCACCGGCTGGACTGCGACACGTCTGGCCTGATCATCTTCGCCCGGTCCAAGGCCGCCCAAGGCTTCCTCGGTCAGGAATTCGAACAGCGCCGTGCGCAGAAAACCTACATCGCCCGCGTCGCGGGAGTGTTGGCCGAAGATCACGGCCACATCGACCTGCCGCTTGCCGCCGACTGGCTCAACCGACCGCGCCAACAAGTGGACCACGAAAAGGGCCGCCCCGCGCAAACCGACTGGCAGGTCATCGCGCGCACCGATACCGAAACCCGCGTCCGCCTGACCCCGCATACCGGGCGCAGCCACCAGTTGCGCGTCCACATGCTGGCGCTTGGCCACCCCATCCTCGGCGATCCAATTTATTCGAACCGGCCCGAGGATCACCCCCGCCTCATGCTGCACGCGCAATCCCTGTCGCTGCACCATCCTGTCACAAAGGCGCGCATCACCTGTCACGCCCCTTGCCCATTCTGATCGATCCGTCGTTAACCTTGTCTTCAACGCTGCGAGTCCACTATCGCAGAATTGAATTGATCGGCGGCACATCACCGTCTTGACCCAACCGGAGACGAACATGCGCCTGATCACTCTGGCCCTTGAGGCGCGCTATGCCTTCCTGACCTGGCCTGCGGTGATCGGGGCATTGTCCTTGGTCATGGCCAGCTTTCGTCCCGATTGGCGCTGGGGCCTGTTCGCGCTGTTTACCGTTTGCGCCGGGGTGCTGGCGCTGGCCCTGCGCGATCTGACCCAGACGAAACACGCGATCCTGCGCAATTACCCCGTCGCTGCCCACCTGCGGTTTCTGCTGGAAACCATTCGCCCCGAAATGCGCCAGTATTTCTTCGAGGCGGACAAGGACGGCACCCCGTTTCCGCGCGACAAACGGGCCATCGTTTATCAACGCGCCAAGAAAGCTCTCGATAAACGGCCCTTCGGCACCCAGTATGACGTCTATGCCGACCAGTATGAATGGCTGCACCATTCGTTGGTCCCCAAACCCACCCCGCATGACGACACGATGCGGGTGCAGATCGGTGGGCCAGCCTGTACGCAGCCGTATTCGGCCAGCCTGCTGAACATCTCGGCCATGAGTTTCGGCGCGCTTTCAGCCAACGCCGTGCGCGCGATGAACAAGGGTGCGCAGAAGGGTGGGTTTTTCCACGACACCGGCGAAGGCGGCGTATCGCCCTATCACCGCGAATATGGCGGAGATCTGGTGTGGGAAATCGGATCGGGCTATTTCGGCTGCCGCGACGCTGCGGGCAAGTTTGACCCTGAAAAATTCGCCGCCGCAGCCCGCGATCCGCAGATCAAGATGGTGGAGTTGAAACTCAGCCAAGGGGCCAAACCCGGCCATGGTGGCGTGCTGCCCGCCGCCAAGATCACGCCAGAAATTGCCGCGATGCGGGGCGTGCCGATGGGCGAAGATTGCGTCTCGCCCGCCGCACATGCGTCGTTCTCCACTCCTGCAGGCCTGCTGGAGTTTGTGGCGCAGATGCGCGAATTGTCGGGGGGAAAGCCCGCCGGGTTCAAGCTGTGTATTGGCCATCCATGGGAATTCATGGCAATTTGCAAGGCAATGCTGGAAACCGGCATTACCCCCGATTTCATCGTGGTCGATGGCAAGGAAGGCGGCACGGGCGCGTCACCGCTGGAATTCATGGACCATGTCGGCATGCCGCTGCGCGAGGGATTGAATTTCGTGCACAATGCCCTGATCGGCGTGGGCCTGCGCGACAAGATCAAGATCGGCGCGTCCGGCAAGATCATCACCGCCTTCGACATGGCGCGCGTCATGGCACTGGGAGCCGACTGGTGCAATGCCGCGCGCGGGTTCATGTTTGCAGTCGGCTGCATTCAGGCACAGGCCTGCCATACCGGCCATTGTCCCACAGGCGTCACCGCGTCCGACCCCGCCCGCCAGCGCGCCATCGTGGTGCCCGACAAGGCCGAGCGGGTCTACAGCTTTCACAAGAACACCGTGCATGCTCTGGCAGAGCTGATCGCGGCGGCAGGGTTGTCCCGCGCATCGGACATCAGCCCCCACCACTTTTTGCGCCGGGTCGGGTCGGAAAAAGTGGTGTCATACGCCGAAGGCTACGAGCGGTTGAAACCGGGGCAGTTGCTGACCGGCGACACCCATTCGCCGATCTATCACGACGCGTGGCGGCTAAGCCAGGCGAGCAGCTTCGACAAGATCGCCTAAAGCGTCAGCGCGAGCTTGCGCCCTTCATGAAAAGCGTAGGCGGCGAGTCGCGGGGCAGCGCAATCGCCGATCCGGTGGGTCGTCTTGCCCGAAAAGCTTTCGGGAAACGGATCGAAGGCGCGGTTCGTGGTGGCCATCACCAAGGCCGAGGCGGGCAGGGTTTCCTCCAACCCCGTCAACAGGTTGCGCAGCGTCACACCGTTGCCGTGCCACCGCGCGATGCAATGTTCGACGCGAAACTGCACGCCCAGTTGTGCCAGCCTGCGCCGTGCCGGTCCGTCGGCGGCAGTCCGGGTAATCTCTTTGCCAACATAAGCGTCCGGCGTCACGATCGTGACGCGCTTGCCCTGTTCGGCCAGTGCCCAAGCCGTCCCCACCCCGCGCCAATTGCCACCCTCGTCATAGACGACCACCGCATCGCCCAACCGCGCCTCGCGCCGCAGCACCGCTTCGGGAGACCAGACATGGCCCGCCCCGATCCCCGGCAACGCAGGCTCCTGCGGCATCCAGCGTTGAAAACCAGTTTCATCCGGCAGCGATCCGGTTGCCACGATCACCACCTCGGCCGGATGCGCCTCAATTTCTGCCTCGTCCAGACAGGTGTTCAGCCGCAGAGCGACACCAAGCGCGCCAAACTGCCGTTCATACCAGTCCATCAGATCAAGGATTTGTCCCCGGCGCGGCTGCATCCCCGCCAGCCGGAACTGCCCACCGATGACCGACGATGCCTCAACAATTTCAACATGATGCCCGCGCGCTGCTGCCGCTCGCGCCGCCTCCAGCCCAGCCGGACCCGCTCCTATCACCAGCACGCGGTGCTGCACCCGCGCCGCCACAAACCGGTCGCCGCCCCACTCCCATTCCCGCCCGACCGACGGATTGATCAGGCATGAAATCCAGTAATCCCGCGATCGCCGCCCCCAGCACATCTGGTTGCACGAAATGCAGCCACGAATGTCCCCGGCCCGCCCCTCGACAGCCTTGCGCGCCAGATGCGGGTCGGCGATCTGCCCGCGCACGATGCTGATCAGATCCGCCTCGCCCGCCGACAAGATGGTTTCGGCGTTCTCGGGCGTCCGCACCCCAGCCTCGGACGTGATCACCGCATGCTTGACCATCGATTTCAGTTGCACGGTCAGCGGCGTCGTCAGTTTTTCGGCGTGGGTGAACGGCGGGATGATCCCCTCGAACTCCAGATAGCTGCCATAACCGACCGTCACATAATCCACATCGCCCGTCGCATCGTGCAAGGCGACGATCTCGCACAGGTCCGCCGCGGACAGCGTTGTGCCGGAAAATGTAGGGGAATAGCTGATGGCAAGCCCGATGATGAACTCCGGCCCACACTCCGCCCGGACGCGTTCGATGATCGTTCGGCTGAACCGGGTGCGGTTTTCCAACGACCCGCCCCACTGGTCGGTCCGCTGGTTCGACCACGGCGTCCAGAACTGATCCAGCAGCGAATGATAGGCGGCCCAAACCTCGACCCCCTGAAACCCCCCGGCCTTGCAACGCACCGCCGCCGCCACATGTGCATCCAGCACCTCCTCGACCTCGGCCCCCGTCATCGCGTGCGATCCGTCGCTGTCGTGGTAACTCGGCCCGCCCGAAGGCGACCAATGCGGCGCAAAGGACAGATCGGAATCCCCGTGCGCGCCGATATGGTAAAGCTGTTGCAGGATTACCGACCCTGCCGCCTTGACGGGCGCAGTCACCGCCTGAAAATGCGCAATGACTTCATCGGTCGCATGCAGGAAGTTGCCGCGTGTCAGAACCCCGGTATGGTGCACAGGCATGGGTTCCGCGACGATCATCGCCGCGCCACCCAGCGCGCGTTCCAACAGATACGCCCCGAACCGCGGCCCCGGCAGGCCCGCCTCCGACATGTTGGCTGTATGCGCGCCAAACACGATCCGGTTGCGCAACGTATGACCGCGCAAGATCAACGGCGACGAAAGGCGGGGATGCTTGGTCATGGCGGCCTCCTGGCTGCTGCCAGCCTAGGCCCCCACACCCCCTGCCGCCCCGCACGGGGGCGACATCCCAATGTCAAATTACGCCGCCGACCGGGCCGACTATTCCGCCGCTACGTCCTGCGCACCGTCCCAACCGGAGATTGCCTTGACCTCAAGGAACTCTTCGATCCCCCAATGCCCGCCTTCGCGCGCCCGACCGCTGGACTTGACCCCGCCGAACGGTGCCCCCGCCCCGCGCGATTTGCCATTCATCTCGACCATCCCCGACTGCAACTGCCGCGCCAGCCGGTTGCGCCGCGCGCCGTCCTGCGACTGGACGTAGTTGGTCAGCCCATAAGGCGTGTTGTTGGCGATCTGAATGGCTTCCGCTTCGGTATCGAATGGAATGATCGACAACACCGGGCCAAAGATTTCTTCGCGTTCAATCGTCATTCCCGGCACCACATCGGCAAATACCGTGGGTTTGACGTAGAACCCGCGATTGAACCCTTCGGGCAGCCCCGGACCGCCCGCAACCAGACGCGCACCCTCGGCCATGCCCTTTTCGATGTAGCCCTGAATCTGCGTCCACTGCCGCTTGTTCACCACCGGGCCGATATGCTTGCCCGCTTCATGCGCCGATCCGACCTTGATCCCGTTCGCAACCTCGGCGGCAATCGACACCGCGCGTTCATAGGCCGGGCGTTCGACCAGCATCCGAGACGGCGCGTTGCACGATTGGCCCGAATTCGCCATCATATGCCGCACACCGCGCTCGACCGCGCGGTCATCGGCATCGGCAAAAATCACGTTCGCACCCTTGCCGCCCAGTTCCAGCGTCACGCGCTTCAACGTCTCGGCCGCCGCCTTGGAAATCGCCCGCCCGGCGCGCGTCGATCCGGTGAACGAGATCATCTGAACATCCGGGTGCATCGACAATTGCGACCCGACCCCTGCGCCATCGCCATTCACCAGATTGAACACGCCCGCAGGAACGCCCGCATCATGGCAGAATTCGGCAAAAATCATCGCGTTCAACGGCGATTCCTCGGACGGCTTCAGGATACAGGTGCAACCCGCCAGCAGCGCAGGTATCACCTTCAGCGCGATCTGGTTCATCGGCCAGTTCCACGGCGTGATCAACCCAACCACCCCGATCGGTTCCAGCGCGATCCGGGTGTTGGGCGCATGCGGCCCCAGCGGTTTGATCCATTCGATCGCATCGAACGCGGTCAGAAAGTTGTTCAGATGCCACGGCAGGGCCGGCGCCTGTTCGCCAAGCGCAAAATCTATAGGCGCGCCCATTTCCATTGCGATGGCATGGGCAAGTTCTTCCTTACGCGCCTCGTACTGCTCGAGTATCTTCGCCACCACGGCACGGCGCTGCGCAGTCGGCGTTGCAGCCCAGGCGGGGAAGGCTGCCTTTGCCGCAGCGACGGCGGCATCCGTATCGGCCTGATCGCCAAGGCTCACAACCGCACAGGCGTCCTCGGTGGACGGGTCGATCACCTCGCAATCGCGGGGGCTGACGGGGGCGACCCATTGGCCGTTGATGTAGAAATCGCGTTTGATCAGCATGAAAGCCTCCGCTGCTGTTTGATCAGATGTGGCACCACAAGCCGCCGCATTCAAGCGGCGTTACGACACCCCATGTCGCTGACAAACGGCAGAAGAACGATCCAAGCCGACATATCGGCAATGGAACAACGGTTCTGCCTGGGCAGCGAGATGTAGAGAAATGTTTTCTTTCCGTGCAAAGCTGATGCAAACGGATGAAACGCCGTTCCAGTTCGCCTATGTCTGATGTCGATAGCTTTGCAGGAGAATCCCATGTCCGTCCGTATCAACGACGTTGCCCCCGATTTCACCGCCAACTCGACCGCCGGCACGATCCATTTCCACGATTGGCTCGATGGCCACTACGCCATCATCTTTTCGCACCCGCGCGATTTCACGCCGGTCTGCACCACCGAATTCGGGGCCGTCGCACAACTTGCCGCCGAGTGGACCAAACGCAAGACCAAGGTCATCGGCGTGTCGGTCGATGCGGTTGCCGATCATGAAAAGTGGAAGCGCGACATCTCGGCGTTTGCCGGATCGCCCGCCGATTTCCCGATCACCGACGACACCAGCCTGACGGTCGCCAAGGCCTATGACATGCTGCCCGCCGAATACTACCTGCCCACCGAAGGCAGGACACCGGCGAACACCGCATCGGTGCGCACGGTCTACATCATCGGGCCGGACAAGAAGGTGCGCCTGACCATGGCCTACCCGATGAGCGTTGGTCGCAACTTTGCCGAAATCCTGCGCGCGCTTGACGCGGTGCAGGCGACCGATGGCGTGCCGATCGCAACACCCGCCAACTGGGTGCCGGGGCAGGACGTGATCGTGGCCTTGTCGCTGACGAACGAACAGGCCGAGGCAAAGTTTGGCCCATTGGACATCAAGCTGCCCTACCTGCGGTTTGCCAAACAACCGGTCTGACGCACAGCCTTATCGCCACAAAACCTTGCCAGACCTGCCTTCGTGATCGTTTCCGGGCCACCGAAGGCAGGCAAGGCAAGACGCCATGCCGAATATTCCGCAGTATGCCGCACCGTGCCAAAACAGCGACGACTGCGGTTGGCGAAGGTCATGCCCACCACAATCCACAGCCGCAAGGTGATCTGCCCGCTTGCGCAACCGCTGCCGGCTGGCTAAACCCATCTTCAGCGGGTGATTAGCTCAGTTGGTAGAGCGTCTCGTTTACACCGAGATGGTCGGCGGTTCGAGTCCGTCATCACCCACCATCATCCCGGGCGGCGCACCGAATTGCCGCTGTTGATGATCGTCTTCAACAGAACCACCACCGACGCGTGAACGGGTTTTGCCCCTTCTTCCCGCGCGGCGGATTCATGGGCCGCCAGTGCGTCCTTCAGAACCCCCACAATCTCGCTTTCGGGCAAGATATTACGGTCGTTCAACGCCAGCATCAATCCTTCGATGATCGTCAGGGCCGCAGTTCCGGCGACTTCAACCGCACCGTGGACAACAGGAGCTTCACTCATTTTCGTGCTTCCTTTTGGGAAATGCTAAGGGATCGATCAAACCGAATGCCCGTGGCCAATCACTTTGGCAGAAAAAATGCGCCCACGACTGATCCACAGCAATATCTGGACGGGGATTATGCAATTAGGGTCCTGCACTGTTCAGCCCAGGGCCCCGCCAGCGGGTATCGAAAGGTCTTGCCTTGCAGCGAATTCAAGACAGCCCTTTTGCCCGAAAACTGGCGGCTTTTGTCGCCCTGTCCGATCTCGACCTGAGCGCAATGTCCGACGTCTACAAACGGCGCCGCAAGTTTCCGGTTGGCCGCGACATGGTGCATCAGGGACAGACCGATCAGCCTGCCTACATTGTTGCTTCTGGCTGGGTGTGTTCGTACAAAATGCTGCCGGGCGGGTCACGGCAGATCGTTGATATCCAGATACCGGGCGATTTTCTGGGTTTGCGTTCGGTATTGTTCCGCACGTCCGACCACAACGCCGTTCCGATCACGCCGGTCGAAGCGTCCGAGGTTCTCTCTGCCGACCTGCTGACCGCGTTTGACAAAACGCCGCGTTTGGCCACAGCCGTGTTGTGGGCCGCGAGCCGGGACGAAGCGATGGTGGTCGAACATCTGGTCAGTTTGGGGCGGCGCGATGCGAAGGAACGCACAGTGCATTTCCTGCTTGAGCTGGGAGCGCGATTGCGGCTGGTTGGGTTGGGCGACAAAAGCGGCTTCAAATGCCCGATGTCACAATATCTGCTGGCCGATTCGCTGGGACTTTCTGCGGTGCACATCAACCGTGTGCTGCGCGAATTGCGCGAAGCCGAGTTCATGACCTTCGCCGCCGGCCGGGTCACGTTTCACGATTACGACGCGCTGGTTAAGCTTGCCGATTTCGACCGCGCCTATCTCGACCATGAAGGCCCGCTTTTGGGATAGCCTGCGCAAAAAAAAGTAGGCTCCGGTTTCGCCTGACGAATGTCCGCGACTCTGGAACCGACCGAACTCTTTACGCGACGATGCTGATCGACCACTCAACCACCACTTGGCCAATATGCCAAGAATTGCACTGTGCCAGTCTAAACAAAACCAAATCTTATCATAGGTTAGTATTGCCGCCATTGGGCAAAAAAAACCTTTGTGCAGATGCCGAAAAATCGGGAACCATCTGGTAGGGCCTGGCGTTACTCAGTTGAAAAACCACAGCGCGCACCGGACGCAGTGCCGTGGGACGCGCCTTTTTTTTAAAGCAGGATACTCATCATGGCCCAAGATCCATCCGCGAAAATTGCTGCCGATTACGACTCCGTGATGGCACAGATGTCCGCCTTGCGCGACGAGATGTCGAGACTGGCGAGCACGCTGGCCGACGCCGGTGCCAAGCAAGGCAAATCCCTGATGAATGACGTCAACGAGGGCATGACCGAAGCGGCCCGTTATGTCAGCAACAAGGGCCATGATACCGATGCGCGCATCGAGGCTGCCGTGGCCTCCAACCCGTATGTAGCCTTGATGATCGCCGCCGGAATGGGCGTCATGATCGGCGCGCTGACCCGGCGGTGACTTTGCTGACCGACATGTGGCATAGGGTGGCCAGTGTGGGGAGGGCAGGTCTGCGCTCTGCGCTGGCCGATCTGGCGCTGATGGTGGCGATCGTTCTTTGTCTGATAGCCGCTGCGGTATTTGGGTTTCAGGCGCTGCATGGAGTGTTGCGCCCGATGTTCGGTCCGACCGGCGCATCTGCGCTGCTCGGGGGAATGATGTTGATTGTGGCGCTGGCACTGGCGCTTTATCTGTCGGTGCGGCGCAATCGACAGGTCCGGGCGGTGCCGCTGGTCGCACCTGTCGGAGGTCCGAGCGCCCCCCCGGACACCCCACCCGATCTTGTGACTTCGGCCGCGTTTCTTGCAGGCTTCCTGCTGGCCCGCCGATTGTTTTGACCTTTAAGGGCGGGTCGCAGGCTCACCCGGTTTCCGACACATCTCCGCCTCACTTCGCGAGCACGCTGATCGTTACATGGATAGAGGTGAAACATGGCAATCATTCTGGTTCTGTTCTGCAGCGTTCTCGGCTTTGTCTCTGCCATGGCAGCGTTGCTTTTGTTCGACGTCAGCCTGTTTCAGGCTTTCACGCTGTGGATGTCTGCCGGTTTTGTTGCGCTGATCTTCGCGGTGCTGCCCGTCCTTCTCCCTCAACGCGAGGCACAGGACGACCGGCAGGCCGAAAGCGCCTGATCCGGCAACGATCTTGATTTTTTGGTCAATTTGCTTTAATGTGAAATTTGCGACGTTATCTCTATCGACCACTGTCTGCAGTTATCGGCCGCAGCATTCGATTCTCAGCTGACGGGGCCGGGCCGCCGCACTTCCGCGGGCGGCGGACAAGACAGGAGACACCACGATGGCCAAGGGCACCGTGAAATGGTTCAATGAAACCAAAGGCTTCGGCTTTATCGCCCCTGAAGGCGGCAACAAGGACGTGTTCGTCCACATTACCGCACTGGAACGCGCAGGACTTCGGTCGCTGAAAGATGGACAGCCAGTGACCTTCGATATCGAGTCGGGCCGCGACGGCCGCGAATCGGCAACCAACCTGTCGCTTTCCTAAGGCTTTGGCGACAAGTTAAAGGAATGGGGCGTGCCGCGGCACGCCCACGTTTTCAATCATGACGTCCTGCGCATTCTGCCCGCTTAACATGTAGCCCGCTCTGCATTCAACTCGCCCGCAGCGCCAGCCGGTCGCGCAGCGCGTGTGCAAACCCCACCCGCAGCGACACCGCCGAAACCGGTTCGCGCAGGACAATCGGCGCACACCTGTCCGTCGGAAAGATCTGGGTTGCGCAGTCGCGGCTGATCAGAATGACCGGAACCCGTGCCGCCTCTGCGCCCAACGCCATGCAGGCCCGACGCACCGCGTCCAACCCGCCGAACGCGTCACAATCCACCACGATCAGTCCGAAGCCAAAGGAATCGTCAAGCAGCCTCCCCAGCCCGGCGAACAAATCCGCCTGACATTCCACTTGCCCGCCCAGTCCGGCCAGCCGGCGCATCAGCAGGCCGTCACTGCCGTGGCCATCACTGGTGTCTTTCGTGATCAGCATGACGCGCAGCCCCAAACCGACAGGGGCGAAACCTTCCTTTTCAAACGATCGGATCAGCTGCATCACAAGCCCCTTTCTTGTTCACTTAATCTTGGTCTACCGTTCTGAAAGGCTCAATTCGCATTAGCTATGCACTCTCCAATGCAATAGAACGGAACGTGAACGCAGGAGGCGCGCATGGACCATCACCACTATCTGGCCTGGCTATCTGAGATTGATGATCTTTCCCCGGACCAGCGAATTGCAACGGTTCGGCTGCTGTCTGGTCAGCCGTCGCTGGAA
>Ga0209702_10002452_pt1 | contig 32353 bp, 33 predicted proteins | sample FRY01_FD_187210 | JGI IMG/M metagenome (GOLD analysis project Ga0209702, IMG submission 187210) | Freshwater microbial communities from Lake Fryxell liftoff mats and glacier meltwater in Antarctica - FRY-01 (SPAdes) (version 2) | ecosystem: Environmental > Aquatic > Freshwater > Ice > Glacier...
AGTTGTCCTGACTGGTGATGTCTTGCTCAATTGCTTTATTGAATATAGCTCTAAATGTTCTCAGGTAAACACTAATGCCATTTGCACTCATCCCTCTTAGTAATAGTTTGTGCTCTAGGTCTATGATGCAGGAGTGCTTGATGTTGTGGAAGTGTGTGTCTAGATTGATTGCAGATGAGAGGGCAGACAATGTTATCTTGTATGTTCTTGCGTTGCCTATTTTCCCTACAGCCCTTAACTTATCAATATGACTCATCCAAAATTCTTTTATTGTAATACTTTCTTTTGGTTTCTGGATGAGGTAGGACTTTATTAGTTTTAAACTTGTGGGTTGGTTTTGATGTTCCGCTTCAAACTCTCTCAGCCTGTTCAAGTACTTTGATCTTAGTTCTTCCAGTATTAAGGATGAATTAGGGTCTTTCTTAATGGTTAAGTTCTTGCTGTTGAAGTTTTCCTTGGAGGAACTTATTCCAGTGCTTAGATCAAATGTTTGGTAGTTTACTCTGATTCTAAATACTACAGGATAAGTATTATTCTTTTTTAGTCTTCTAGTGTTTAAGACTGTATTAATAGAAGCCATATAATTACTGGATTATGGCTAATCTAATTGGATGAAAAATTTACAACTTATTTACAAGTAAACTACTTATTTTGTTTCAATTCTACTTTTCTTGATTCTTAATAATGATTTATGAGTTTCAAGCTTTACACGTAGTTTAATAATCTTCAAATAGCCTATACACCAGTCTCTACTAAAATTTAACCAAAAAAAAAGCATTCATTTCTGAATGCTTTTGTGTGGGGAATACTGGATTCGAACCAGTGACCCTCCCGATTTTAATCGGGATACTCTAAACCAACTGATCTAATTTTTCATAATCAATTCTTCAATCATTTTTCGAGATTTCCATTTTTTAATTTGCAATTCACGTTTTATTGCTTCAATCTTTGTTTCAAATATTTCGGTGTAAACAAAATCCCAATCTCCAATTCCACCAGTGAATCCTTTATGATTAGAGTTGTGTTTTTTGAGTCTTTCTTGAATGTCAGAAGTTGAACCAATGTAATATTTATTTTTTATTTTAGAGAATAGAATATAGGTAGTGTGCATTTGTAATATTTTTTAAATCACTTAACCAAAAAAAAAGCATTCATTTCTGAATGCTTTTGTGTGGGGAATACTGGATTCGAACCAGTGACCCTCCCGATTTTAATCGGGATACTCTAAACAAACTGATTATTTTATTTTTTAAATCACTTAACCAAAAAAAAAGCATTCATTTCTGAATGCTTTTGTGTGGGGAATACTGGATTCGAACCAGTGACCCCCTGCTTGTAAGGCAGGTGCTCTAAACCAACTGAGCTAATTCCCCTTATTTTGCTTAAGAAACTCGTTTGTTTCGCTTTAAGCGTGTGCAAATATAAGTCTAATTTTAATAATGACAATGATAATATTAAAAAAAAATTAAAAATAATCACTGATTAAGAAAAAGCTACCAAAAATTAATATTGTATCATTTTCATTTACAGTATTTTGAGCTGTATTTAAAGCGTTATTTAAATTTTTAAAAAAAAGTGATTTTAGTTGTTTTTGATTGCTGTTACTTTTTAAATCTTCAAGTTTAGCACTTCTTTCATTTTGAAACTCCGTAAAATAATAACGATTATTTTTATCGAATAGAGAAAAAATCGATTTTAAGTCTTTATCAGCACTAGTTCCATAGATAATATGCAATTTTCCTTTATTGATGTCTTTAATACTCTCTAAGGTTGCTTTAATTCCATCGTAATTATGAGAGACATCAATTATTGTTAAAGGTAATCGATTAACTATTTGAAGGCGTCCAAAAAATCCTGTGTTTTTAGATAGGTTTGATAGTCCTGAATTGATGTTGTCCTGGCTTATTGTAAATCCTTGTTGATTTAAATTTTCAATAGCTTTTAGAACTGTTTTATAGTTTTGTATCTGATAAGTTCCTATCAAAGGAAAATTAGTTGGTGTTTCATTTATCTCTTGTTTATTTACAAGAATAATATCGGACTCGTTTTTATTTGCTATTTCTTTAAAAACAGGGAGTGTTTCTTGATTATACGAGCCAATAATTACGGGGATGTTTTTTTTAATAATACCCGCTTTTTCTGAAGCGATCATAGCTAAAGTATCGCCTAAAAAGTTTGTGTGCTCTAATCCTATATTTGTAATAATAGTAAGTAGTGGATTTACTATGTTAGTGGCATCTAATCTTCCTCCTAAACCTGTTTCAATAACACATATTTGACAGTTTTGTTCCTTAAAATATACTAAAGCCATTATCCAAGTTATTTCAAAAAATGAAGGCTCAAATTGAATGTCAAGTAATTTAATTTTGTCGCAAAAATTGATTACGAATTCTTCTGTAATAGTCTTTCCATTAATCCTAATTCGTTCAGTATAATCGATAATATGTGGTGAAGTAAATAGCCCAACCTTTAATTTTGATTCCGTTAGAATTGATGCAAGCATTGATGAGGTTGATCCTTTTCCATTTGTCCCAGCAATATGTATAATTTTTAAATAGTTTTGTGGGTTACCAAATAATTCGGCAAGTTTTAAGCAATTATCTAATGAAGGTTTATATGCTGACGCACCTATGTTCTGATAGGATGGAAATTGAGTAAATAACCAATCAATCGTTTGTTTGTAGCTATTATTCGGCACGAAGAGTGAATGAATATTCTATAATTTCATTTTCAGCTCCAGGTTTAGGTGTAAATTTTATTTGCTGAATAACAGATGATAATACTTTATTAATTACAATTTGATTTGTTGTTGTTGTTTTAGAAATATTAGATCCACTTATAACGTTTCCTCTTTCATCAATTTCAAGCTTAAAATAGAACGTGTAATTTTGATCAGACTCTATTTCTATATAAGGCTTGTTTTTAGGTTTTCTTTTGATATCGCCACCTGCTTCTCCATTACCTCTGCCTGTTCCGTTACTTCCTTTGTCTGGACCTGTATCTTTCCCAAATCCTTTCCCTATACCTCCAGAGTTTTGTATACCTTGATCTCCTCCGCTAAACGGATTAGGTTTAGGAGTAGGGGTGGTTGCCTTTTTATCTGGGTTTGGACTTGGTGAACTAGTACTTTCCCCACTTTTTACTTGAGTGTTGTTTTCTTTTTTGCTAGTGATTACTTTTTGCGCTTCCGTTCTTGTAATATCAGATTTTTCAGCATTTGAAGGTTTTCCACCACCACTACTTCCGCTGTTTTCCACTTTTAAGTTATCAAAAGATAATGCTGAAATAGGAAGTTTCATTTCTAAAGGTTTCACAATTGGAGGAGGGTCAGCTACTTCAAAAGTGTAGTAGAGTAGAAAAATAAAAGTTAATAAAAGGCAAAGCACAGAGGTTATAAAACCAATTCTTTTGTCTTTATCTTTATATATACTTTCTATTTTCATTTCCTATTTATTATATGCTAAAACAGGGTCCCAATCGTTTGCTTGAGAAAGAGCTAGTACATTAAAAACAGCTTCATAGCTTGCTTTCTTGTGGCCTGCAATTTTTAATTTATCTTTTCCTGATTTAAGGACAGCATCAGAAACTAAATCTTTAATTTCTTCAAATTCCATTGGTTGCTCCATATCACCTCCAGGCATTACTACATACTTATCATCTTCTGTTATAATAACTGCTGCTTCAACAGGGTCTGGATGAGTAGGTATTTCGCTTGTCGCCTTTGGTAAATCGATTGGTGTATTGTTATTAGCCATCAAACTCATTATAATGAAAAAGATTAGTAATAAGAATACAAGGTCAGTCATAGAAGACATTCCTCCTTCAATTTTTATTTTATTTCTAGAACCTAAATTCATTTTTTATTTATTTGGTTCGTTTAATAAATCCATAAAATCTAATGCCGTAATCTCCATTTTGTAAACTAATTTACCAATTCTTCCTACTAGGTAATTATATCCTATAAAAGCAACAATTCCTACTATTAATCCAAAAACTGTTGTAATCATAGCTGTCATAATTCCAGGAGCAATTACTTTAACACTTAAAGATGTTTCGTTTCCTAAAGCTATAAATACACCCACCATTCCTAAAACAGTACCTAAGAATCCAAGCATTGGAGCAGCACCAGACGCTGTGGCTAGAAAACTTAAACGTTGTTCTAATCGCATTATTTCAAGTTTACCTGTGTTTTCAATTGATGTTGCTATATTATCTAGTGGCTTACCTAATCTAGAAATTCCCTTTTCCACCATTTTTGCTGAAGGTGAATTCGAGTTTGAGCAATATGATTTAGCTTCATCTATTTTACCATTTAAAATAGCTTCTTTTATTTTTGAGAAAAAGTTTGAATCTTCTTTAGAAGCTTTGTTTAAAGCTAAGAAGCGTTCTACAAAAATAAAAATCACATAGCCTAACATCAATGTTAACCATAAATTGATTATCCAACCACCACTTCCATTGGAATCTTGAACGATTTCCCATAATGATTTTTCAACTACTCCTGTAGCTGCTTCAATTGGAGCTGTTGGCTCGATTTGTAAAAGAAAATTTAGACTCATTTTTTGTTTTTATTATGACGTTTAACGTTTTTTTAAAGCTATATTTAACCAGACATAACCTATTGCTCCTGCAATTAGAGAGGAGAAAAGAATTACCAATTTTGAATTGTTTTCTATATGTTCATCGTCAAAAGCTAATAATGTTACAAAGATTGACATTGTAAATCCAATTCCTGCAAGAATTCCAACTCCAAATATTTGATTCCACTTGACTCCTTCAGGTAAAGAGCAAATTTTTAATTTTACAGCTAAGTAAGTAAATAATGTTATCCCTAAGGGTTTACCAATAACTAGACCTAAAATTATTCCAATACTGTAGTTGTGACTAAAAACATCCCCCCAATTATCGCCCATAATTATCGCTGTATTTGCTAATGCGAAGATTGGGAGTATGATAAATGAAACAGGGAAATGCAAAGATTTTTGAAGTATAGATGAAGGAGATCTTTTTATTACATTATTTGCAGGTATAGCAAAAGCTAATAAAACTCCAGTAATGGTTGCGTGCACACCTGAGTGAATCATACAGTACCACATTCCAACACCTCCGATTAAATAGATAAGTAGATTTGTAACTTTTAGTTTGTTAAGAGCTAATAATCCAACAAAAATACCTAATGACCCAAGTAGGTAAGTTCCTGCAATTCCTTTCGTGTAGAATAAGGCGATTACTATAATTGCTCCTAAGTCATCTATAACTGCTAATGCGGTTAGAAACACTTTAATTGATAACGGTACTTTTTTGCCTAATAGCGCTAATACACCAAGTGCAAAAGCAATGTCTGTTGCCATCGGTATCCCAGAACCTGATTGCGTGTCAGTTCCGAAATTAAAAATTAAATAAATACCTGCTGGAATTAGCATCCCCCCAAGTGCACTTGCTAATGGTAGTAATGCATTTTTGATATTTGACAATTCGCCAACTGTTACTTCTCTTTTTAATTCTAAACCAATTAATAAGAAAAAGACAGCCATCAAGCCATCATTTATTAAATGGGTTAATGTGAATTTTTCTTTAGGTTCTCCATGAGGCATTGTTAAGTTCCCAATTTGTGTTTCAAAGAACTCAATGTACGAAGTTCCCAAAGATGAATTTGTTATTACTAGAGATATTAAGGTGAAAAAGATGAGGATAAGTCCACTCGATTTTTCACTTTCAAAAAAGTCTCTAAAAATGTTTGAACCGATTTTTTTTCCTTTTACATTCATGCGTATTCAATTTTGTCGTAAAATTAACAAACCATGACAATCTAATGCCATGGTTTGTTGCCGAGTTATTAAGAGTGGTATGTTTATACCAATTGATTTAATGCAATTTCGAAAGCTGCTTTTGCTATTCCAGTTGTTTTTGGGTTTTTTGCGTGAGCATTTTTAAGGGCATTAAAGATTGTATTACTTGTGTCTTCAAAAATACCTTGATCAGTTATTTCAGTCAAATCATTGCTCATAAGATATGCAAACACTCTAGCCATTCCGCAGTTTGAAATGAAATCAGGAATAATAGACATTGTATTATCTGCAAGATCAGCGATTGGTCCAAAGAAGATTTCAGGATCAGCAAAAGGAACATTTGCTCCAGAAGAAATGACTTGTACTCCTGCAGTTTTCATTCTTTCGAACTGTTCTTTTGTAATCATTCGCGATCCAGCACATGGAATAAAAACATCTGCTTTTAAATCCCATATTTTTGAATTAATTTCTTCGTAACTTAATAAGTTAGGGTGAGCTAATTCATTTCCATTCTTCGTTAAGAATAATTGTTTTATTTCTGAAAGAGAAAATCCTTCTTCATTGATTAATCCTCCAACACGGTCAATGATTCCTACAACTTTCGCTCCTTCTTGAGCTAGGTAATAAGCGGCAGCAGAACCTACGTTACCCCATCCTTGAACAATTACTTTCTTTCCTTGAATAGAATCTTTTGAAGAACTCCAAATTGTGTAATAGTGCTTTATTGATTCAGCTACTCCGTAACCTGTAATCATATCTGCAACTACATATTTCCTGTTAACATCTGGAGAAAAAGAGTCGTCTTCTAGTGCTTTTAGTACACCATGTCTAAGTTGTCCGATTCTATTTATTTTTTGAGATTCTCTAGGTTGGAAGTGCCCATTAAAAACACCTTCCTGTGGATGCCAAACACCACATTCCTCTGTCATTGGAATAACTTCGTGTATTTCATCAACATTTAAATCTCCACCTGTTCCGTAGTAATGCTTTAACAAAGGAGATACTGCTGCGTACCATCTTTTTAAAACATCTTTTTTTCTAGGGTCTTTTGGGTCAAAATTAATACCTGATTTAGCACCACCAATTGGTGGACCTGCAACAGTGAATTTCACTTCCATTGTTTTGGCAAGTGATTCTACCTCTCTTTTGTCAAGACCGGCTCTCATTCTCGTTCCTCCTCCAGCAGCACCTCCACGTAGTGAGTTGATCACAACCCAACCTTCAGCTTCAGTTTCAGCATCTTTCCATTCGAATACTATCTCAGGTCTTTTATTTTCAAATTTTTCTAATAAATCTTTCATGTATGTTTAATTGTTTTTTTTCAAAATTATCAGTAACAAATATAGTAAAACAAATAGGTGTTAAGTGCTTAAAAAGGTGTGTTTTTTATAACACTAATTTTAGAATGTGTTTAAAGGGTATTGTTTCCTTTTGTATGAGAATAGCGACCAAAAAAAAAGCAGTGTTAAACTGCTTTTTTTTGTCTTATAAATCGTCTGGTAGACTAATTTCTTTGTATGCCTTTTTCTTAGGTTTTAATTTTGATATAAAAACCACCTTGAATTTTTCTCCTTCTGATGTTTGAATTAATTCAGAGATTCCATTGTTTATTGTTGGAGGAGTTCTCTTTGTAACAGAATAGAATTTCTTACTCATTAATTCGTAAGTGTTATCTTCGAACTGAATAAATATAGAAGTGATTGTGCCATTTTCAACTCTAACTTTACCTCCAACACAGCTAGCAACATCACCCTCAAAAAAGCAAATGATTACATTTGAATGAATGTCGTCTGAAACGGAAAGAGATCCTCTTTCTTTAAAGGCGTTTTCTAATTTAAGGTAACAATCTTCTTGAGCAAATGCAAATGTGCTTAAAACTAGTGTAAATAAAATTAATAATTGTTTTTTCATAATTGTAAAGATTTAAATTAGATTTTATGTTAAAAACATTCAGAAATCTAAATTTTTTGTTTCAAATATAGTAATTTGATTTTAATAGTTTTAGGAAGAAGTATTTTTTTTAATTTTGGAGTCAAATTAAATTGTAACAAATGTCACACATAGAAGAGCATTTTGAAGAAGCTTTAACTGTATTAAAGGCTTTTAGTGTTAAGTCAAATATGCTTAAGATTGAAGCTGCAGGTCAACTTATGTCAAAAGCATTGGAAGGTAGTCATAAAATTATCTCATGCGGAAATGGAGGTTCAATGTGTGATGCAATGCATTTCGCAGAAGAATTGTCAGGTAGATATCGAGGTGATAGGAAAGCATTAGCTGCAGTTTCTATTTCAGATGTCGGACATATATCTTGTGTTGCAAATGACTATGGATATGACGCTGTTTTTGAAAGATACATTGATGCAATGGGACAGAAAGGTGATGTTTTATTGGCTATTTCTACTTCTGGAAACTCAAAAAACATATTAAAAGCAATTGAAAAAGCTAAATCTAAAGGTATACTTGTAGTTGGACTTACTGGTAAGGATGGAGGTGCAATGAAAGATTTGTGTGACGTTGAGATAAGAGCTCCTTACAGTGAGTTCGCAGACCGTGCTCAAGAAATACACATTAAAGTTATTCATTCTTTAATTGATTTTATCGAACGAAAGTTAGGTTTGTTGTAATTATTATTAACAATCTATTGACAGATTGTTAATAAGATCCGTAAATTTAGAGTTCACTTTTAAGTTCGTTTACCTTAAATTATTAATTTTGTTTTTTTTGTTTTAAATTAGAATGGCAAACCCAGAATTACAATCAACTGTTAAACAGATATTCTCTGCATATATGGAACAGAATAGTCATAGGAAAACTCCTGAAAGGTTTGCTATACTAAAAGAAATATATGATTATTCTGGGCATTTTGATGTTGAGTCTCTCTATCTTAAAATGAAAAATCAAAATTATCGAGTTTCAAGAGCAACTCTTTATAATACTATTGACTTATTATTGGCTTGCAATTTAGTCCGTAAACATCAATTTGGAAAAAATATAGCTCAATTTGAAAAGTCTCATGGATCCAAACAGCATGATCATATTTTATGCACCGATTCAGGAGAATTAATTGAATTTTGTGATCCTCGTATTCAATCTATTAAAGCAACAATTGAGGAGCTTTTTGATATGAAAATTGATCATCATTCACTTTATTTTTATGGAGTGAAGAATAAAAAATAAACAAATGGAAAATAATTTTCAAATTTTTAATAATGGAAATTGTTTAATAGTAATTTTGAAAGGTAAATTATTAGCAGAAGATGTAGTTTCTTCAACTTCTAATAATATTGTTGAAGCTATAAATGATAAGTCATGTAATTTAGTTTTTGACTTATCGGAATTAAAATATGTTAACTCGTTAGGTTTGAATTTATTCATGAGAGTATTGACAAAGGCAAGAGTTAACAATGGAGATGTTACTTTTTTTGGAGTAATTGGTGATGTAGAAAAGCTATTTAAGATAGCTAAATTAAATGAAATTTTTTCGATTTATGAGTCCAAAGAAGCGGCTATAAATCATTTTAAGTAATTGTATAGATGAAAGTAGATGTATTATTAGGTCTTCAATGGGGAGATGAAGGAAAAGGAAAAATAGTAGATGTTTTAACTCCTAAATATGATATTATAGCTCGTTTTCAAGGAGGACCTAATGCAGGTCATACACTTGAATTTGAAGGAATAAAGCATGTTTTAAATACTATTCCTTCAGGGATTTTTAGAGAAGACGTTTTAAATGTAGTTGGTAATGGTGTTGTTATTGACCCTGTTCTTTTTCAAAAAGAATTAGAAAAATTAGTGCCATTTAATGTCGATTATAAAAAGAGATTACTATTATCTAAAAAAGCACATTTAATACTTCCAACTCACAGGTTATTAGATGCTGCTTCAGAAAGTGCTAAAGGAAAAGATAAAATTGGTTCTACTCTTAAAGGAATAGGCCCAACTTATATGGATAAAACGGGACGTAATGGTTTAAGGGTAGGGGATATATTTTCACCTAATTTTGAAGCGAAGTATAATGAGTTAGTTGCTAAGCATGTTGGTATTTTAGCTCATTATGAAGGTTTCGAGTACGACCTAACTGAACTTGAAGGACCATGGATGGAAGGGATCGAAACTCTTAGAGGTTTACAAGCAATTGATAGCGAACATTACATAAATGATGCGCTTAAAAATGGTAAGCGTATTTTAGCTGAAGGAGCGCAAGGAACGATGTTAGATATTGATTTCGGAACTTATCCTTTTGTAACGTCTTCTAATACTGTAACTGCTGGTACTTGTACTGGTTTAGGAGTTGCACCAACTAAAATTGGAAATGTTATAGGGATCTTCAAGGCTTATTGTACAAGGGTTGGAAGTGGACCATTTCCAACTGAATTAGACGATGAAGTAGGTGAATTAATAAGAAAACAAGGTAGTGAATTTGGAGCAACTACAGGTCGTCCTCGTAGATGTGGATGGATTGATTTACCAGCTTTGAGGTATGCTATTATGATTAATGGTGTAACTGAACTGTCAATGATGAAATCGGATGTATTAGATTGTTTCAAGACAATTCAAGTTTGTACTCATTATTTAGTTGATGGCGTTAAACAAGATTATTTCCCATTTGATATTTCGGATGCAGATATTGTACCTGTTTACGAAGAATTGAAAGCATGGAATTGTGATTTAACAAAATTGACTTCTTATGATGATGCTCCTCAAGAATTAAAAGATTACGTTAGTTATCTTGAAGAGAAGTTAGAAGTTCCAATTAAGGTTGTATCTGTTGGTCCTGATAGAAAACAAACCTTAAACAATAATTGATTTTTAATATTCACATAGTTAAAATTGCGCTTTTTTTCGGCGCAATTTTTTTGTTTAAAACAATTGTTTTTTCTCAAGATGATATGTTAGAGCTTTTACCTGGTTCTGATAAATTTATTTATAATGAAAAAACAGGTGTCCATCGTTTAATTGGTTCTGTAAACTTTAAGTATCAAGGGAATACAATGTATTGTGACTCTGCTCATTACAAGGAACCTTTAAAGCAGGTTGTTGCATTTGGTAATGTGCATGTAGTGAAAGGTAACATCAATCTATTTTGTGACTCACTTTATTACAATGGGAACAGTAAAACAGCAAAACTCTGGAGTAATGTTCGCTTAAGAGATAATGAATATAAGCTGTTAACGGACTCTATGGATTATGAGACTAATACGAGCGTGGCTATTTACCGAAATGGTGGAAGAATAGAACGTATTTCAGATAAATCGATACTGACAAGTAAGATAGGTTTTATTTATACGAAGTCAAAAAACATGGCTTTTAGTAAAAATGTATCTTTTCAATCTCAAAAAGTCCAGATTAAAACAGATACTCTTCAGTTTAAATACGCTCAAAATAGAGCTTTATTTTATGGGTCTTCTTTCATTTCAATATATGACGACTCCTTAAGATTAGAGACGAGTATTTATACAGAGAAAGGATGGTTTAATACAGAAACGGAAGAGTCGACTTTACAAAAGAATTCATGGATTAAAAAAGAAGGGACTTATTTGGAAGGCGATTTTTTATATACAAATCCTGTAAAAGGAGTTTCAATAGGTAAAGGCAATGTTTATTTAAATGATTCTATACAGCATTATATCTTTTCGGGAAACGATTTCTATTCGAATGACTCTACCAATGTTTTTTACTTAACGGATAAAGCTTTAGTTGAGAAGTATAACAGTAAGGATACGTTGTATATTCATGCTGATACTTTGTTCGCATTTAAGGATTCTGTTGGAGACTTTTCTTCAATACTTGGCTATTATGGTGTTCAATTTTTTAAAACTGACATTCAGGGCAAATGTGATTCTTTAAGCTATCACAAGTCAAAAGGTAATATGGAACTATTTAAAGATCCAATTGTTTGGGCTAAAGGGAGATCTGAGTTAAAGGGAGATTTCATAAACGTTCTTTTTAAAGAAGATTCTATTGTTGAACAAATGAATGTAATTGGAAATGCAACTGTTCTTTTAGAAGTCGATTCAGGTAAATATTACAATCAAATAGGAGGAAAGGATATTAAAGCAATGTTTTTGAATAATGAAATTTATCGCACAGATGTAAAAGGAAATGCATGTACCGTTTTTTTTCCAGAGAATAAAGATTCTGAAACGGATACTTCTGTAATTATAAAACGTTTGGGAATGAATCGGATTTATGCTAGCGATTTAAGAATATACTTAGATAGCAATGAAGTTAAAGGAGTGACTTATTTCGATAAGCCTGATGGTGTTTTCTATCCAATCGATAAAATTAATACTGAAGAGCAGTTTATAAAAGGGTTTTCCTGGAAGATTGCTTTGAGGCCTCGAAAATGGACTGAATTGATTGAAGATTAATTAATTTTTTTCAATCATCACACTTTCTAATTTGTAATTAGAGTTATGAAGCTTAAATTGGAAGGTAATCCTAAAGGATTCAGTTAGACTTTTATAGTTTCCAATTGCAAAAGATCCTTCCGCTGTTTCTTTTCCTTTGAATATAAATTGAAAGGAATTCCCCGGTTTTTTAGTGAAAAAATCTTTTAAGATTAATTCAGATTGAGCCCTACTGTAAACACCTTCTTCGCCTAAAATATTTAAGATGATTTTTTGGTCAGAAATGGATACAATTTTTGAGGGATTATTTTCTTTAAATCCATTTTCAATCTCACTATAAGGGATAGATAATATTCCTAAGAAAATTGAAATTGAATATGAAAAAAATAAACTCATTTTAATTTTATGTATTTATTGTAAAAATAGTATTGTTTTTCTACCTAGCCTTAGATTCTGTGTTAATTTCAAGTAAAACAAAACCTTAATGAAAAGGTATTCATTTTAAGCAACCATCATTTTCTAGAAGATTTCAAAAATGTTAATTCTCTATTTACTGAATCGATAATAGCGCTATTTATAGCTTCCATTGCTTTTTGATTGCCTGCATAGTAGTCATACGAATTACTAAAGCGTAAAGTATCTACATTGTATTTGTCAAGTATAACTAATCCAGATTTACGCATTGAAATAGCATGAAAATTAATAATTGGTTGTTTCTGATTAATGTGTGTCTCAATAATTGATAAATCTTTCAAAAGCAATATCATTGTGTCTTTTGGTATTAAACCTGCCGGTTTTGAAGGCCTATTAATTTCAATAGAACAACTAAATATGATAGCACTAATTAAAAAAGTAATTATTATTTTCATTATCTATTGAACAGTAATCGTGAGCCATTTGAACCTTCAATAATAATACCATCATTATAAACAAGTTGTCCATTTACAAATGTTTTTTCAATCTTATTATTGAAAGTGTAATTGTCAAAAGGTGACCATTTACATTTTGAAAGGATGTTTTGCGTATTTACTGTGTAATTAGAATTAGTGTTAACGACTACGATGTCAGCATGGTAACCTTCTTTAATATAACCTCTTTTATTTATATTAAATAAATCAGCAGGGGCGTGTGCCATTTTTTCAACGACTTTTTCAATGGAGATTACATTTTGATCTACTTTTTCTAGCATTGCTAATAATGCGTGTTGAACCAATGGACCCCCTGAAGGTGCTTTAAAGTAACTTTGTTGTTTTTCTTCAATTGTGTGAGGAGCATGATCTGTAGCAATTACATCAATTCTATTATCCAGTACTGCTTTCCATATTGCGGCTCTATCAGAAGCTTTTTTCACAGCTGGATTCCATTTTATGTAATTACCTTTTAAATCATAATCTTCATCAGAAAACCATAAGTGATGAATACAAGCTTCAGCAGTAATCATTTTTTGTGCTAAAGGTATTGAATTGTCAAATAGACTTAATTCTTTTTCTGTTGAAATATGTAGTATGTGTAATCGAGTGTTATGTTTTTTAGCTAAACTAACAGCTAATGAGGAAGATATATAGCAAGCTTCTTCACTCCTGATTATTGGGTGATAATTTATTGGAACATTTTCGCCAAATTTCTCTTTGTATATTTCTGTGTTCGCTCTTATTGTAGCTTCATCTTCACAGTGTGTAGCTATTAATAGAGGAGGTACTTTTGAGAATAAATCATTTAAAGCTTTTTCTTTATCTACTAACATGTTACCGGTAGAAGAACCCATGAATATTTTAACACCACAAACATTCTTGCCATTTGTTTTAAGAACTTCTTCTATGTTGTCATTTGAAGCTCCCATGAAAAAAGAATAATTAGCAATAGACGATTTAGCACCTATCTGATATTTATCTTCTAAAAGTTCTTGTGTTAATGCGTTTGGAACAGTGTTAGGCATTTCCATAAATGACGTGATGCCTCCAGCAACTGCAGCTCTAGATTCGTGGTGAATATCGGCTTTATGTGTCAGTCCTGGCTCTCTAAAATGAACTTGATCATCAATACAGCCTGGCAGAACTAGTTTTCCTTCCAAATTAATCTCCTCAACTTTGAAGTCTACATTAATTGATGGAGCAATTTTCTGAATAATACCATCTTTTATAAGTATATCATTTATGGTTGATTTTCCTTCGTTGACAATCGTTCCATTTCTTAAAATATATGTAGAATTCATAATTTTTGAAATTAAATTTTTGAAATTATTAGTTGTGTTATTTAAAATATTTTGAAGCTGTAAGAAAACTAACTATTTTATAGTTTAAGTTTTTTCATCTGCCAAACACCTATAAAAGCTTCCTTGAAAATACCCGAATTCATTTTTGACACACCGTATAATCTATCTACAAATGTAATTGGAACTTCTATAATTTTAAAACCATGTTTTATAGCTGCATATTTCATGCAAATTTGAAAAGCATAACCTTTAAAATAAATAGCATCTAAATTAATTTTCTCTAAAACTTCACGTTTGTAACATTTAAAACCAGCGGTAGTATCCTTTATGCTAATTAATAATATAATTCTCACATAGACACTTGCTAAATAAGACATTAATATTCTTTTTAATGGCCAGTTTTTCACTTTCCCACCCTTACAATATCTAGACCCAATGCTTAGGCTTGCTCCCTCTTTAGCGCATGCATCATATAGGCGAATTAAGTCTTCGGGATTGTGAGAGAAATCACAATCCATTTCAAAAATATAATCGTATTTTTTATTTATAGCCCACTTAAATCCATGAATGTAAGCTGTTCCTAGTCCTAGTTTACCTGATCTAGTTTCTAGGAAAATACGATTAGGATATTCTTTTTGTAGTAACTGTACAATGTTTCCAGTGCCATCAGGCGAAGCATCATCTACAATAAGTATGTCAAATTCCTTTTCAAAAGACATGACTTTTCTAATCATGCTTTCAACATTTTCTTTTTCATTGTATGTAGGTATAACTACTATGGAATCCGACATTCGTATATTGCTTTTAGTTACTAAATTAATTATTATTCATCAATATTAAATTGAAATATCAATAAAATATGTTTATTTCTGATGTTAATGTTAATTATTGTTAAATTTCATTAATGACTTCATTTATCAGAGATGTTTCATATCCTTTAGAAGCTAAATAGCGATAAACCTTCCCTTTTTTCTCCCATAAACTGTCTTTTTTTAGAGATAATTCATTCATCTTTTTTTTAGCTAATTTTTCAATGGCGCTCCAGTAATCGGTCTGATTAATTTCTTTTAATCCTTTTTCAATTGAGTAGTTAGAGATTTGTTTTTGTTTTAGATGCGATTTTATTTTGATACGCCCCCATTTTTTGATGTTGAATTTTCCAGAAACAAAAGCAGAAGCATATCTTTCCTCGTTTATAAAATTATAACTGATGAGGTGAGCTATTAGTTCATTTCTTTGTTGTTCACTAAACCCCCAAAGTCTTAATTTTTGATCAATATCAAATTGACATTTCTCCTGATAAGCACAAAGGTTTTCTAATTTTGATTTTGCCTCTAGATATGTGATTTCTTTTTCCATAAAAAAAAGAGGTAGTTTTTAAACTACCTCTTTGTTATATTGTTAGACAACAATTTCTTCATTGTTTTTGTTGACGAATTTGTATTCTAATAATTGGTTATCAGTTATGCACCTAACATTAACCCATTTTTTATAGTTGAAAAGCCACTTTACTTGTCTGGAAATAATTCCTTTTGTAAAGTATGCCGCTAAATAAGGATGCACTAAAAGCGTAACGTTTTTTTCTTTTCGCTCTTCAAGAAGATACATTAAATTACTTTCAATCTCTTCAGCGTAAAGAATACTAGCTTGAACTTCACCTGTACCGTTACAAGTAGGACAAGCTTCTGATGTATTAATGTCTGTTTCTGGGCGAACCCTTTGTCTCGTAATTTCTACTACACCAAATCGTGAAGGTGGTATTATGTTGTGTTTAGCACGATCAGCAATCATATGCTCTTTGATTCTTTCAAAGAGTAATTTATTGTTTTCTCTATCGTGCATATCGATGAAATCGATACAAATAATCCCTCCCATATCCCTCAGCTGAAGTACACGAGCTATTTCTTCTGCGGCTTCAAGATTTGTTGATAAAGCGTTGCTTTCTTGACCCTCTGCACCTTTTCTGTTCCCACTGTTTACATCGATGACATGCATCGCTTCAGTGTGCTCAATTATTAAGTAGCCACCACTAGGTAACGGTACTTTTTTACCGAAAAGAGTTTTGATTTGTTTATGAATACCAAATTTTTCAAAAATATTTATTTTGGTATCATGAAGTTTTAATATTTTTTCTCTTCCGGGAGCTATATCTGATATGTATTCACTCATTTCTGTCATTAAAATAACATCATTGATATGAATATTAGTGAAATCAGCATTTAGTAAATCCCTTAATATTGAAGATGTTTTATCTAGTTCACCTAAAACTCTTTTAGGTGGAGTAGAAGTTTTTAAATTGGCGTGCATGAATCGCCATTTTTCGAGCAGGTTTTTCAAATCCTGATCTAAAAGTTCAACTTTTTTATTTTCTGCAACTGTACGAATAATAACTCCAAAATTCTTTGGTTTAATATTATTCATCAAAGTTTTAAGTCTCAATCTTTCTTCAGGATCTTTAATTTTCTGAGAGATTGAGATTTTTTCTGAAAAAGGCACTAAAACAAGGTAGCGACCTGCAAGTGTGATTTCTGCGCTTAAGCGTGGACCTTTACTTGAAATTGGTTCTTTTGCTACTTGTACTAAAATTGGAGCGGAAGATGAAACTATATCGTTTATTTTTCCGTCCTTTTCTATGTCTTTTTCAGCCTTAAAATAAAGAAGATCTGCAACACTTTGCTTACCATGTAATGTGTCGCGTGTAAATTTATTAAGAGAATTGTACTGTGGTCCTAAATCTAAATAATGCAGAAAAGCATCTTTTTCATAACCAACATCTACAAATGCAGCATTAAGACTAGGTACAACTTTCCTAACTTTCCCGAGGTATATATCCCCAACGGCAAATTCAGTGTTTCCCTTTTCTTCTTGCAGCTCAATTAATTTACCGTCACGTAACAAAGCAAGCCAGATGCCATTTGGTCTGGCATCGACTACTAGTTCTAAACTCACGAAAGACTGTATTTAATTAAATGTTTGAAAATAGAAAAACTTAGTAAACTATCGCTTACTAAGTTTTTAAATTTATAATCTACTGATTATTTTTTCTTTTTATGACGATTCTTTCTTAAACGTTTCTTACGCTTGTGAGTCGCCATTTTGTGACCTTTTCTTTTTTTACCGCTTGGCATAATTGTATATTTTTAATTGATTAAAATTCATTTTTTCTGAATATCTAATTATAAGTTTAGATATTCTAGAGTGCGAAAATAGTAATTTTAATCGAATAATTTACGTTGTAATTAGAATAACGTAAAATTATTTTACTGCAACACTTGATTTAACTTCCTCAACAAATGTTTTTGCTGGTTTAAATGAAGGAATGTTGTGCGCAGGAATAATGATTGTTGTGTTTTTAGAAATATTTCTTCCCGTTTTTTCAGCTCTTTCTTTTACGATAAAACTTCCAAATCCTCTTAAATAAACATTTTCTCCTTTTGATAATGAAGATTTGATAGAATTCATAAAGGCTTCAACAGCTTTTAATGCTTCAACTCTTTCTAATCCTGTCTCTACAGCGATGTCTGCTACGATGTCTGCTTTTGTCATTTTTTTATTTATTTAAATTATTCAACATTTTGATTATCAGAATACAAAGGTATGTTTCAAAATGTTATATTTTTGTATTTTTATAAATTAATTTCAAAAAAATATCCTTAATGATTGAATTTCAACGATTAATAACCGATTGGTATAGATTAAATGCTCGAGATCTTCCTTGGCGAGATACTAAAAACCCATATTATATTTGGCTATCTGAAATTATTCTTCAACAAACGAGAGTAGATCAAGGAAAAGCTTATTATTTTAAATTTTTTAATAAATATCCAACTGTTTTTGATTTAGCAAATGCATCTGAACAGGAGGTTCTTAATCTTTGGCAAGGTCTGGGTTATTATAGTAGGGCTAGAAATTTACATGCTGCAGCTAAAATGATTGTAAATGATTTTAAAGGTGTTTTTCCTAATACGCATATTGATTTATTAAAGTTGAAAGGTGTAGGGGAGTATTCGGCAGCTGCTATTGCGTCTTTTGCATATGATTTACCTTTTGCGGTTTTAGATGGAAATGTTTTTAGGGTTTTAAGTCGTGTGTTTGATATTGATTTGCCTATTGATTCAAATGAAGGTAAAAAGTTTTTCAAGAAATTGTCGCAAGAATTGTTGGCAGAAGATAATGCGGCTCAATACAATCAAGCAATTATGGAGTTCGGCGCTATGCAATGTGTTCCTGTAAATCCAAAATGTGATAGTTGTGTTTTAATTGATAAATGTTTAAGTTTTGCTAATAAAAGTGTTGGAAATAGACCTGTTAAGAGTAAGAAAGTTAAAGTAACTGACCGATTTTTTCATTTTTTAGTCTTTGAAAATGTTGATTATTTTTATATTGAGAAAAGAGAGTCGAAGGATATTTGGCAGAATATGTTTCAGTTCCCTTTAATTGAAGCTCCAAATAAAGAAATGGACATTTCGCTTATTCTAATGGAACGATTTAAGGTTTCTCCAAATAAAATTTATCAATTCAAAAAGCATATTTTGTCACATCAGCACATTTATCCTTTTTTCTATATGCTTAATATTGAAGATGAAAGCTTTTTAAGTGATTTTATAAAAGTTGCTAAAAGGGATTTTCAAGATTATCCAATTCCAAGAGTAATCGATCGATTTTTAGAGGAATGTTATACAAGTAAAGATTGATTTTAGCTTAAAGTTTCGTTTGTGTAAGAAAGTTTACCTAAAATTTTATGATAATTATTTTATATTTGTGTTAAATACATTTAGAACAAATGGCAGGTACAGTTAACAAAGTAATATTAATTGGAAATTTAGGAAAAGACCCTGAGGTTAGAAGGTTAGATAACGGAGTATCTGTAGCTTCTTTCTCTATTGCTACATCTGAAGTTTATGTGGATAAAAGTACGGCGATTAAAAAAGAGATTACAGACTGGCATGACATTGTTGTTTGGAGAGGTCTAGCTGAAGTAGCTGAAAAATATATAAAGAAAGGTTATAAGGTTTATGTTGAAGGCAAGTTAAAGAAAAGATCTTGGCAAGATAAAGAAGGGTTGACGAGATATACCACTGAAGTTGTTGCTGATGTTTTGAATATTTTATCCCGTCCAGAATCACAAGATGCTAGAAATAGCGAGTTTCCTTCTGCATATTCGAATGAAGGTGTGCCTCCAAGCCCATCTAAAATAGATGAATTGTTAGGTGATGACGACAATGATTTACCTTTTTAATTAGATATGAGTTTAGTCGAACCTCCCATTTTTATTTTAACACAACAAATCGTAAATCATGTTGAGTGGTCTAGTGTTATTGTTTCAATTATATTAGTTGTAATTTTACTTTTTTTATCGGCTTTAATTTCAGGTTCAGAAGCCGCATTTTTCTCATTGTCTCCATCTGAAAAAGAAGATGTAAAGTTAGATGAAAGTAAAAGTGGACAAAATGTATCTAAATTATTAAAGATTCCAAAACAACTTTTAGCAACAATTTTAATTGCAAATAATTTTATAAATGTTGCTATTGTTATCATCTCTAGTTCTATCTTAAATGTTTTCTTAGCTGATTCAGGTTCAAATGAAACGATCCGGTTTCTGATAGATGTTTTTGTAATTACTTTTGTGATACTCATTATTGGTGAGGTTATTCCTAAAATTTACGCAAATAAAAATGCATTGAAGTTTGCGAAAATAATGGCTCTTCCATTAATTGTTCTTAATAATACACCTCCTTTTTCTTGGTTAAAAAGAGGGCTTGTAAACGGTACTGTTTTTATTCAGAAACACACGAAAAGAAAAGCTGTTAATATTTCTTCTGATGAGTTAGAGCATGCTTTAGCTTTAACTAAAGAAGGAAATGTTTCTGAAGGTGAGCATAGAATATTAGAAGGTATAGTGAAATTTGGAAACACAGATGTTAAGCAGATTATGTGTCCTCGTTTGGATGTTTGTGCTATATCAGATCAAGAAGATTTTAAAAAGGTTGTGGATTTGATTTTAGAATATGGATATTCTAGAATTCCCGTTTTTTCTGATTCTTTTGATAATGTTTTAGGTATTTTATTTATTAAAGATTTATTGCCACACCTTGATAAAGGTAGCGACTTTAACTGGGTTTCTTTGATTCGAAAACCATTCTTTGTTCCAGAGAATAAAAAAATTGATGACTTACTAAAAGAGTTTCAAACTAAGAATGTTCATATAGCTATCGTTGTTGATGAATATGGTGGATCTAGTGGTATTGTGTCATTAGAAGATGTGTTAGAAGAAATTGTTGGTGATATTACGGATGAATTTGATGATGACGAGATTAATTACAAGCAAGTTGATGATAAAACATTTGTTTTTGAAGGGAGAACAGCTTTAATTGATATTTATAAAATTGTTGAGATTGATGGTAAAGATTTTGAAGCAATGAAAGGAGAGTCGGATACTTTAGGAGGATTTATTGTTGAAAATGCAGGTAGGATATTAAATAACAATGAATTTATCTTTTGCAGTAATTTTAAATTGATAGTTGAATCGTCTGATAAGAAAAGAATTAAAACAGTGAAAATGTTGATTTTAGATCAGGCTCAAATCGAAGACAGTAAGTAATAGAAGTGTAATGTCTATATTGTTTAATATGCAGAATTTAAAACTTTGAGTTTATGTGTCAATTTTCTATTGTTTATTTGAATACTATTAAAAAAAATAAATAAAATATCTATGAAGTTTAATGCAATTTTGTTCTTGGTTTTATTTTTAACCTCTTGTGGTGGGGATAAAGTGTTAATTCCAAAACCTCCTACTTATTTAAAATTAGAGTTGCCCGAACATTCCTATCAGAAATACAAAGGAGAATGTAATTATTCGTTTAACATTTCTAAACTTTTCACTGTAGAGGATGTAAAAGAAGGCGATAAATTAACGTGCCATAAGGAGATAAAGCTAGGGGAGTTAAATGGAATTATTAATTTTTCATACATCAATATGGTAGAGCCTTTATCTAGATATGTCAATTATTCAAACGATAAGGTGGACGAACATAAAATTAAAGCGACAGAAATAAAGGATTTTCAAATAATCAGACCAAATGATAAAGTTTATGGTACTTTTTTTGAATTAAAAGGAGATGTTGCTACACCTTTTCAATTTTATTTAACTGATTCTGTAAGTAGATTTGTGAGTGGTGTTGTCTATTTTAATGCTGTTCCGAACTATGATTCACTAAAGCCAAGTATTGATTATTTAAAAATTGATTTAGAAGAAATGGTTAACACTTTTAAGTGGGAGAACTAAATGAATCGCGTTTTTTTAAGCATAGGCACTAATTTAGGGAATCGAAAAGAAAATATTTTAAATGCACAGGATTTAATAACTGAGCGATTAGGGGATATAGTCCAAATTTCGCCTATTTACGAGAACCCTCCTTTGGGTTTTGAAGCACCGTTGAGTTTTTATAATTTATGTATAGAGCTCGTTACAGAGCTAGATTCATTTGATTTATTAATGCAAATTCAAGAAATAGAAGTTTTAATTGGAAGAAAGGTAAAATCTGATAACGGGTTTTATTCATCGAGAATTATTGATATTGATATCATTTTTGTTAATGACTTAATTATTGAGGCGATAGATTTAAATATTCCACATAAGTTATTTAAAGAACGAAAATTTGTACTAAAACCTTTATCTGATATAGCTTTAGAATATATCGACCCCATTTCTAAACAATCTGTACGTTCACTTTTAAATAACTGTAAAGATCATAGCGATTTAGTGTTGGTTTTTTAATGTTTATAGTGTTTTAAGTGCTTTTTAAGTTGCATTTAAGTTTTTTAATAACTAATATTGCCTACAAATTATTTTAGAATAAAACTGAAATCATATTGAATTGTCAAATAGACTTTTAGCACAATTGCTACTATTACAGCTGACTTATTCAAGAAGAAACGTTTAAAACAAATTTTTTACAGATGAAAAAACAAACGATTACAGGATTAGCTTTTATTGTTGCTGCAGGTACGCTTTTATCTAGCTGTGATTTATTAAAAGATTTACAGTACGAAGTTTCTCCAAAAACATTAGAGATGCATGGTGATTCTGTTAGAGTTAAAGTAGATGTTACTTTTCCTTTAAAAGGAATAAATAAAAAAGCTTCTGTAGAAATTACACCAATGTTAGGTGAAACAGCTTTAAAGTCTATTACCGTTCAAGGTGAGAAAGCTACAGGAAATGGAAGTGTTATTCAGTATAAAGCTGGAGGTAAAATTACTTATACAGATATTGTTGCTTACAAGCCAGAATTCGAAGATGTAGATTTGAAGATTACTGGAGTTGTTTCAAAAGGTGGAAAAGTTAAAATGTCTGTTCCTGAAACAAAAATTGCTGAAGGAACAATTATTACTCCTTTATTAGTAAATAACGACTTTAAAGTTGTATTAGAAAAAGATAATTTCAAGCGTGTTACTGAAAAAGGATATACAGTACAACTTAATTTCGATAAAGGTAAGTCAATAGTAAAGCCTGTTGAATTAAAGGATAAAGATATTGTTGATTTCAAAGTTTGGTTGGCTTCAGCTCAAAAAAACCCTAAAATCAAATTAAAAGGATATACTATTGTTGGCTTTGCATCTCCTGAAGGTGAAGAAGATAAAAATAATTCATTATCTACTGAAAGAGCTGATGCTGCTAAAATTACAGTTCTAAATTTAGCAAAAGATGCTAAAAATGAAATTTCTCAAACAGAAATATATACGTTACTAGGAAAAGGTGAAGATTTTGAAGGATTCAAACGTGAATTAGAAAAATCTACAATGAATAGTGATGAAAAGCAGTTAATTATTCGTGTGCTGGAAATGCATAAAGATCCAGCGACTAGAGAAGCTGAAATGCGTAATATGGGTAAAACTTTCACTTATTTAGATGATAATGTGTTTACTAAATTACGTCGTTCAGAAATTCAAGTGAGCTATGATAAAACAGGTTATACTGATGAAGAATTAAAAGCACTTTCTGTTTCTAAGCCAGACACACTTACTGTAGAGGAGTTATTATTTACTGCTACTTTAACGAACGATGTAAATGAGAAGTTAAGAATTTATAACGTTGCAGAAAAAAACTTCCCAACTGATCACAGAGCAATAAACAATGCAGGTGTTATGTTGTATATGCAAAATAAATTAGATGAGGCGCAAGCTCAATTTTCAAAAGCTAATAACGTTAAAGAAACAGCAATTGCTTCAAATAACTTAGGAGCTATTGAAGGAGCTAAAGGAAACAGAGAGGGTGCTAAGAAATTATTTCAATCTTCTAAAGATGCAGGTACTGAAGTAAGTTACAATTTAGGAATTTTAAATATTCGTGATGGACTTTACAATGAGGCTGTAGCGAACTTTGGTTCTTATGACACTTTTAACAAGGCTTTAGCTCAATTATTAAGTGCTGCAACTGCAGGGTCTGATGTTAAAACATTAGATGCTTCTACTGATAAAGAAAGTGCTCAAGGTTACTATTTAAGAGCAGTTATTTCTGCAAGATTAGGAAATGTAGATGCTACAATAGATAACTTGAAGAAAGCGTTTGCTAAAGATGCTTCTTACAAAGAAAAAGCAATGAAAGATAAAGAGTTCTTAAAGTTTCAAGATAGTGCTAGTTTTACTGGAGCTGTTAAATAGATCTTTATGAACTTTAAATAATGATAAGCCCGATTCTTTTGAGTCGGGCTTTTTCATTTATCATTTTTATTGACCACTTGTACTAAATGAGTGATTCTCTTATGATTGATGTGCTATTTTTACATTAAAAATTAAAAATTAATAATATGTCTGAAAGAAAAATAAGTTTTGGTAAAGTGTTTTGGCCAAGTTTGGTTGCTGCATTAATTGTGTCAGTATTAGGTTCAATCATTTTTGTACTAATTGTCGGTGGTTTTATTAATGGCTTATCTGACTTTAAAACTGAATCAATTGCATTGAAAGATAAAACAGTTCTCCACTTAACATTAGATGGAGATATTGCTGAACGTTCAAGTTCTAAGTTTGTTAAGTCTCAATTGAGCTTTAATAATAATATAGGATTAAGTGATTTGCTTTTTGGATTTGAAAAAGCTTCTAAAGACGAAAAAATAGCAGGGATTTTTGTTGATTTAAAAGGAATGAACTGTGGTTATTCAACTGCAAAAGAATTACGTAATGCTATAAATGATTTTGAAAAATCAGGAAAATTTGTAGTCGCTTATAATTCCGGAGAGATGATTTCTCAAAAAGAATATTATGTAGCTTCAGCAGCAAATCTGAATTATGCTTTTCCTACTTCAGCGTTAGAGTTTAGAGGATTAGGAGCTGAATTAATGTATTTTAAGAAAACCTTAGATAAGTTGGATGTAGAGATACAGGTTATTAGAGGGAAAAACAACGATTTCAAAAGTGCCGTAGAGCCTTTTTTTAGAGAAAGTATGAGTGACTCTAGTAGGGTTCAAGTTGAACGTTATTTGAATGGGTTATGGTTGTCAATTCGAACGGATATCTCTAAGGATAGGAAAATTTCAATTGATAAGTTAGATGAAGTAGCTGACGGTGTATTGGTTCATAGGGCAGAAGATGCTGTTCAATACAATATGATTGATAAAGTTAAGTACAGAGATGAGGTGATTGAAGACCTAAAAGTAAAAGCAGGTTCTAGGGATGAGTTAAATTTATTTTCATTTGAAAAATATGCTAAAAAGAAATTTAAACAAGACCAAATTCTAAATGAAGTTAGTGATCCTAATATTGCTGTAATCCTAGCTGAAGGTGAAATATCAACTGAAGGTGATGGATTAACATCGAAAGAAATTTGTAAACTTTTTCAAGATGTACGTAAGAATAAAAGCATTAAAACAGTTGTTTTTAGAATTAATAGTCCTGGTGGGAGTGCCTTGGCAAGTGATGAAATATGGAGGGAAGTAAAACTAACGAACAAAGTTAAAAAAGTGATTGTTTCAATGGGAGATGTTGCGGCATCTGGAGGGTATTACATAGCAGCGCCTGCTGCCCGTATTTTTGCTGAAGAAACAACAATAACTGGTTCTATAGGAGTGTTTGGGGTGATTCCTTTTACTGGAAATATGCTAACAAATAAATTAGGTTTAACATTTGATAGAGCTTCTACTAATAAACACTCTGTTTTAACCTTGAATAAAAAGTTAACTGATGATGAATTATCTTTTATTCAGGAAGAGGTGGATCAAATATATGATGAGTTTTTGAAACGTGTTTCAGAAGGAAGAGGAATGTCTAAAGAGGCTGTAAATAGAGTTGCGAGAGGTAGAGTTTGGACGGGGAAAGATGCTTTGAAGTATGGTTTAGTTGATGAAATAGGAGGGTTGAAAGCTTCTATTGCTTATGCTGCTAAAAATGCAGGCTTAAGCGATCCTACTGTTTTGTATTACCCTTTACAAAAGGAAGACGTATTTGAAGAAATGTTGGAAAAAATACAAGATGAGGAATTTGCTCAAACAGAATCAAATTTAGGAGTATCGGAGGATTTAAAGTATTACTATGAACAATTGAAACAAATTGATAAATTGAATGGAATACAGATGAGATTACCTTTCTATGTGAAATACAATTAAGTAAGAAGCGGAGATTATTCCGTTTTAAATAAAAAAGCCGAAAGCAATTTGCTTTCGGCTTTTTTATTTAAATCACCTCACCTAATAGCTAAAAACTATTTCCCTGCAAGTTCAACAAATTTTTCGTAATCTATTTCTTTCTCTTTTAATTTAACTGTATTTTTAAAAAAGTCTGTTATTTTTTTGTCAGCTAACATTTCTACAATTCTATTTGCTTCTTCTTTCTTTCCAAGTAAACCAATAGCTGTTTCTGTCAGTTCTTTATCTTCTGGAGCAGGCATTCCGTATTGAGCAAAATTACCGATTAGTAATTCTTTTGTGAAAGAAATGATTTCGTCATTTTCAATTTTCAAGTCATTTGATTTAAAAATTTTATTTTGAATCAATTGCCATTTTAAACTTTTAGAATAACCTTCGTACTCTTCTTCTATTTGTTCTGGAAGAATTGGCTTTTCATTTGAAACTCTAATCCATCTTTTCAAGAAAGCATCTGGTAAATTTATTTTAGTAGAAGATACTAAGTCTTCAAATATAGAACGAGTTAGTAATCGATCAGAGTCCGCAATAAACATTTGAGATAAATCGATTTTAATTTTTTCTTTCAGTTCTTCTTCTGAATTAATCTTCCCTTCTCCAAATAAACGGTCGAATAAATCTTGGCTTAATTCTGCCATTTCCATTCGTTTAACTTCGTTGATTGTCATTTGGAACTTATCGCTAATAGTAGCTAGCTCTTCTTCTTTTATACCAAGCATAGCCGCAGTATCCTTTTCTCCTCTAGATACTTTGTAAGGGTCGATAACGATTTTTTCTCCTACAGCTTTTCCTGATAATTCTTTTTTCGTTTTTTTGTCTTCAACAAATTCCATTGAAATAGTTGAAGAGTGCATAATACCACCTTCTAGAATTGAGCCGTCTTCTTTAAGTTCAACAAATTGAGCTAAAACTAAATCGGTATCTCCAACTTCTTTAATGCTAATTAGTTTCCCATATCGACGCCTAAGGTCATCTATTTGTTTTCCAATCAAGTCTTGGTCTACTTTTACTTTTAGGTAGTCGTACTTACTTTTTTCAGAGATATCAATTTTCATTTCTGGTGTAATACCAATATCATAAGTGAATTCGAAATCGGAAGGATTGTTAAAGTCACCTTTTACAGCTTCTGTTTCACTAGGTATAGGGTTTCCTAAAACTTCAATTTTGTTTTCGTTTATGTATTTGAAAAGCGAATCGTTGACAACTTTATTTAATACATCAGCTAAAGATTTTTTACCATATTGCTTTTCAATTACCGCCATTGGTACGTGTCCTGGGCGAAAACCTTTCATTTTTGTCTCTTGTCTATGTTTTTCAAGAACAGCGTTAACCTTGTTTTTGTAATCTTCAGGTTTTAATTGAATTTTTAAAGTCGCATTAACTGCATCTACATTTTGTTGTGTAATGTTCATAGTTACTTTTTTTATAAACTAGTTTAAACAAAAAATGGTATTAGCGCAAACTAATACCATTATCAAGTGAGGATAGAGGGAGTCGAACCCACACGCCGCGAGGCACTAGATCCTAAGTCTAGCATGTCTACCAATTCCACCATATCCCCAAAAAAACATTTTCTTATTTAGAAAATTAATGACCATTGCGTTTAATGGTCTGCAAAGATATTTATTTATTTCTATAAATAAAATATAAAGCTCTTTTTTTTCGATTTAATTTCTTTCGAAGTAGTTTGCTTCATCCTTTTATAGCGATCTCTGTTTAGTCTTACGACATTATAAGGTCGTAAATTGGAAATCATGCTATTTAGTGTCTGGTCGGAAATTGACTATTTTATTTAGATGAATTTCCGTCCAGACACTATTTATATCTTTTATTTCTTAAGCGTTTTCAGCGACCACAGAAGTAACAGCAGGTATGTGTTCTTTTAATAACATTTCGATACCGCCTTTTAAAGTTGCAGTAGATGATGGACAACCAGCACAAGCACCTTTCAATAATACTGTAACAACTCCATCTTCAAAACTTCTGAAATCAATTGCTCCACCATCACCCTCTACAGCTGGGCGAATATACTCATCTAATAAATCAACAATTGCTTGATCATATTCTGAAGGCTCATATACTTTTTGAGGTTGATTGTCTTCTTTTTTAGTTTCAACTGGTTTCGGCTCCGGCATTTTGATTAAAATATCTTTACCTTCAGTTAACCAATCTTTTAAAAACTCTCTTAATTCCATTAATACAAAATCCCAAGAAACAGCGTCTGATTTGGTAACGGTAACAAAATTAGCACTTATGAAAACTCCTTGAACAAAAGGGAAGTTAAACAACTCTTCCGCAAGTGGCGAATATCCAATTGTTTCTTGTCTCGTGAAAAAATTAACTGTCGCATCTATTAATATGTGTTTGTTAGCGACAAATTTCATTGTTGCAGGATTTGGAGTCATCTCTGCATATATAGTAACGGGTACGTTCATTGTTTTTATTTTTTTATTTATACAAAATTAAGCTTTATGTTGTAAGATTAGCATTTTTTAACTGTTAAGTTTAGTTATATTTTTGTTTATTTGCAGTATGAGAATAACGGTGTTCCTGTCATTTGTTCTATCTGCTTTGGTTTTTGCAGGAAGTATTGGTACAAGTATTTTTATTCACCATTGTAGTATTGATGGCGATTCTCATTCTTTATTTATAGAAAGTGAACATAAATGTAAGGAGGAAGAGAAAAAGTCTTGTTGCCAAAAACAAGAAATAAATGAAGATTGTTGTTCTGATGAAGTACAAACCTTAAAGTCAGATTTTGAGTTTTGTAATCATCAAACTATTCTAAAGTTTTCTTCAATTTCATACTTTGTTAAACCGAATAAAAATTTTCAGGCTAATAACTCTAAGCCGCTTTTTTTAAAGTCTGTATTTTATTACGATCCACCTCCGCTTTTATATCATTCTAATGTTTTAACTCTCAATCAAGTTTTTAGAATTTGATGCTTCTTTTATAATCAATTTTTGTTAGATAATACTAACAGATTCATTAATTTAAAAGATAATTATGAGAAAATTTTTAAATCTCTTTTTGTTTTTATATTCCTTACCGGTATTCTCTCAACAAGTTAATGGAGAAGTAATAGGTATTGAGAATAAAACACAAGAGAAAATTATAGGAGCAAAGATTCGCTCAAAAGAAAAAGGTGTTAATACAGATATAGAGGGAAGATTTACATGGGAAGTTGAAGGAGAATTTCCTGATACGCTTTTAGTTTCAGCAATTGGTTATATATCAGATACAGTTGTGATAAAAGATACTAATTTTCTTAAAATTTATCTCCACCAAATTAAAGACTTACAAGAAGTTGTGATAACTGGAGAAAAAGATGCACATTCTGTTTCATCTTTTAATCCGTTACACATTGAAATGATTTCAAGTAAAGAACTTCGTAAAGCAGCTTGCTGTAACCTTTCTGAATCTTTTGAAACGAATGCAACAGTTGATGTGAATATAACAGATGCCGTTTCGGGGACTAGAAAAATTCAAATGATGGGTGTGGACGGTGTTTATACGCAATTACAATTAGAAGGAATCCCATACTTTAAAGGAGTAGAGTCTAGTTCAGGTATTGCTTCTATGCCTGGGACTTGGATAGAATCGATGCAAATAACGAAAGGGTCGGGGTCGGTAATTTATGGTTATGAACCTATGGTGGGATTAATCAATTTAGAGCTAAAGAAGCCTGATAAAATTGAAAAAGTTTATTTCAATACCTATTTTAATCGTTTTGGAAGATATGAACTTAATTATAATGGAGGAGGAAAGGTGAGTGAGAAATGGAGTCAAGCTAGTTTTGTGCATTATTCAGGAATAACGAATGAAAATGATCATAATAAAGATGGATTTCGAGATGTGCCTTTAAGTCAAAATATTGCATTATTGAATCGTTGGAGATATGATGGTGAAAGAATGGAAGCTCAAATTGGGATTAACGCTTATACCAACAATGTTAAAGGCGGGCAAGTAGATGCTTTTATAAGTGATAAAAGTAGATATGGAGTTTTTATAAATTCTAATCATGTTGATGTATTCGCTAAAACAGGTTTCTTTTTTAAAGATAAGCCTTATCAATCTATAGGTGTTTTATATGATTTTAAGTACCAGGATTATAATGGTAGTTTTGGAAACGATATCTTTCAAACTTCTGAGAAAAGGGGATATATAAATGCTGTTTATGACGGAATTATCAATAATACGAATCATGGAATAAAGTTTGGCGCTAGTTTTGTCGTGATTGACTTGAAGCAATCTTTAGTAAAACAGGGTGTTGGTTTTAATGATGACCGTTTAGAAATTGTACCAGGTGTATTTGGTGAATATACTTATAAAGGAAATCGTTTCACTTCTGTTTTAGGAGCGAGAATGGATTATCATAATTTGTTTGGAGAACAATTTTCTCCTCGATTTCATGGGAAGTATGATTTGTCTGAAACACTTAAATTTCGTTTTTCAAGTGGGAGAGGATTTAGAGTGCCTAACTTTATAGTGGACAATATTTCATTATTAGCAAGTGCTTATAGTTGGCAAAATAATCAAGTTTTACAGCCAGAAACTTCTTGGAACAATGGTGTTTCATTGGTAAAAGATTTGAAAATCCTAAAAAGGAAATCACAATTGGTGCTAGACTTTTACAGAACAGATTTTACAAATCAACTTATTGTAGATCGAGATGAGTCTCAAGGTATAGTTGTGTTTAATAATTTGGAAGGAAAGTCATTTTCAAATGCATTTCAAGCAGAGTTTTCCTTTTCTCCGATTAAGAATTTTGAGATAAGATTTGCCTATAAATATTTAGATGTTAAATCAGATTTTGGCGGAGTTTTACAACAAAAAGTAATAATTCCAAAAAATAGAGGGTTTGTGAATTTAGGTTATGTTACAAGAAATAAACGTTGGGAATTTGATTGGACATCTACTTTTGTTTCATCTTCAAGGTTACCTTATTTAGAAGGTGAATCTTCTGAATCTAGTCCGTTTAGTTTATCTAATTTTCAAGTTACTCATATTTATAAAAAATGGGACTTTTATTTAGGCGGAGAAAATGTGTTCAATTACATGCAAAAAAATCCAATTGTGGATGCATCGAATCCTTTTGGAAATGAATTTGACGCAACAAGGGTGTGGGGACCAATTATGGGGACCAATATATATATTGGAATCCGTTATTCAATTAAACAAAAATAGTTTGGGAAATAAATAAGTTAGTTAAATATTAGACGTTAGTAAAGAAATAAATAAAACCAATAAAATGAAAAAAGTAATAAGTGTAATCGTAATAATGTGTAGTTTGTTTTTTAATGTTTCAGCACAAGAAAAGAAGCAAGAAGTGGTGATTCACACTTCATCTCAATGTGATTATTGTAAAGAAAGAATTGAAGACAAATTTAATTATACAAAAGGAATTATTTTCACGGAGTTAGATCTAGAAACGGACAATTTAACGCTTAAATTCCGAACTGATAAAATTACGTTACAGGAAATAAAAGACCTTTTAAATGAATTAGGCTATGATGCTGATGATCAAAAAGCAAAAATAGAGCAGGTTAATACTTTACCTAAATGTTGCCAACCGAATGGGATGGAGTAAGAAGAAATCAGATTTATATTTAGGTTAATAATATGCAATTTCAAAAATTAACAGAGGTGAAATCTAATTGCCGTAAAAAAAAACAAGGCTAATATATTAGCTATTTATTACGTTTTATTGTGTGTTTGGTTAATATATTAGCTGTTTTTATGTTTTCAATTGACAAGCAACCTTCAGATGTTTTACTATTATTGGCGAGTAAAATTAAAGTGTTAAGGAAAGAAAAAGGATATTCGCAAAAAGAACAGGTGTTTCATTCGGTAGCGTCAAACGCTTTGAGCAAAGTGGACAAATATCTTTAGAATTGCTACTCAAAATAGTCCATCTTTTGGATAAACTGAATGATTTTGAGACAATACTAAATCCGTCTAAAATCAGTGCTGAAGAAACGAAAACTAAAGGTTCAGCAGGGTAGTTAACATAACTTAGCCCTGAACCTTTTTTTATTTTAGTATTTGAAAGTTATTTCCAAAGATTTTTCGACCTTTTTGAATCAGGTCAAAAACCTTTAGAATAATTTTCAATGCTGGAAGTTCGTACTCTTGCTAATTTGTCGCATTTACTAATTGAACTTACCGTCAGAGCTTCCGAATAATTCGATTAGATAATGATTCTTTAGATTATTGTTATTTTGCGGTGCAGGGCATAAAACGGGTCAAGTTAAAAAGTTGGGGACTATTAACTTCTCTTATATTTTTCCGATACTTTTTTTAGCTGAAAAAAGTATCCAAAAACAGCTTTTTCAATTTTACAAGGAACTTTTTACGTTCGTTTCACT
>Ga0209702_10002453_pt1 | contig 32349 bp, 30 predicted proteins | sample FRY01_FD_187210 | JGI IMG/M metagenome (GOLD analysis project Ga0209702, IMG submission 187210) | Freshwater microbial communities from Lake Fryxell liftoff mats and glacier meltwater in Antarctica - FRY-01 (SPAdes) (version 2) | ecosystem: Environmental > Aquatic > Freshwater > Ice > Glacier...
CTCTTGGCACCAAAGTAACTCTCGTCTACTTCAACCTCTCCATCTATTTTCTCCTTAAATGCTTGTAGTCTGGAGAGGTATATGAGTTGTCTGAAGAGCTGGTAATGGGTATTGATAGTCTTTCGATTATACCCCAGTAATTCTCCTGTTTTTGTAGCTGTAATATCACAACAAAAGTGTTTAATTATTTTTTTCAGAATATGAAGGCTGATTTTGCTGTATGGGATCATAGAAAGAGAGGATATGAATTTCTCTCTTCTGGTCTAGAGCCTTGCTTATTACCGAAGATATTTTCTCTACCATTTGAAAGAATCTGAATTTAGATACAATACTAAAGTACAGTGAGAAAATATGTTCAAGAAACTTGTGAAAATTATGAAGATTTTTAACAAACAACTACTCTAGACTCTAAATATATATGCAATTCTCTCTCCCCTCTCTTGAAAGTATATTTGAATCGTGAATGCTGAAAGCAATATGATATCCTGATAATCAAAACCTAATCGTCCAAGGTGCTCCTGGTACAGGGAAAACGGTGGTGGCACTTCACAGATTTTTAGAGTGAAAAAGGCAATGAAAAAAGATTCTTTTGCTTTGTTTTAATAAACTCTTGCGCGAATTTATTGTCTGAAATGCTACATCATTTTCCCAAAATATTAAAACGATAGATTCTTTGTGGTACTCAATGATACAAGAGTCAAAATCTTTCATACGAAATGCCTCTCATGAATCATTATTATCTCATTTTTCTCAATATGTTCAGAAGTATGGTAAATTTGAACATATTATTATAGATGAGGCTCAGGATCTGACGAAAGACATCTTAAATGCTCTGCTTCTTATAACAGATCATATTACGATTCTTTTGGATGAGAATCAGATTATTTCTAATGAAGGTGTTATTAATATTTCTCTACAGGAAGCAAAAGATATTCTCTGAAATCCTCCACAAATCACCCTGAATCGTAATTATAGAAATACGAAGGAAATATATACGTTTGCTGCTGAGCGTTTTCTTCCCAAGAGTGAATTTGCAAATGACGCTATGTTGACGAAGAATGCACCTTCTGATCCAACCTCATTACCTGAGATGATTAGAGACAAGAAATCTTTGTACGATAGAAATGAGTCCATCTTGTCTATCATAGATACTGTACCTCACGATAGAACTATAGGAATATTGGTTCCAGATAAGGACTCCGTGAAAGCTATTAGTGATGGTCTTGCTGAAAGATGACTTGAATTTTCACATTATAGCTTTTCCGAAAAAAAAGAAGATAGAAGATATTTCAGTCGCATCAATATTATCACACACGCTACATCGAAAGGTTTAGAATTTGATGCTGTGATTGTTGTAGTATACAAAAATGGAATGCCTGAGGAAAAAATAAATGAAAAGCTCTATGTCCTATCATCACGAGCAAAGAAGAAACTCTATTTTATTTTCAATTATTAAGATATGACCCATATTGATATAACGTCTTCTGAAGAAAAAATTCTCTCTCAACTTCCTCAAACAATTAGAGATATTCAGTATGACCTCAAATCTCATCACAAAATGCCAGAGAATCAATATGAAACAATTCGTGATTTAATGAATCATCTGGAGGTTCGTTTCTTCGCCACAGCTATGCCAGAAACCCTTCATCCCATATACAAGAAAATTTTGATCGGATGGACATCTCTTATGATAAAGCAGAGAGAGGTCGGAGTCGATGATTATGTTCGGTTTTTTACATCGGATGATTGGCAGTATTGGAAGATTAGGACTCTTACTCTTTTTCGTCTTTGTCGGAATCCAGAATGAGAACTCCCACAGATATTCTCTCCTCTCCTCGACTTGCTTGCTGAAGCATATACGAAAAATCCCGCATGGATGGAAAATATTGTGTCGATATGGCAAGAATATTGCTCCAGAGTCTTTATGTTATCTGGATTTCAATCTGTTTCTGAGAAACAGAAATTTTTCACCATCGATCATGCCTTTTATTCTGTCCTTTCAAAAGCAGAAAGTTATCAATCCTATCTCAAAAAAACACTCCTTTCTGATCTCTATACAGAAGATAACGATCTGATAGAAGCGGCATGAGAGTCTCAAGATAACCCTGATACATCTCAATGAATCACTACTTTTCCCAATGAAAAACTCAAGCAACTTGAAGAAGACTACATTCTGCTGTACGAGAAATTTGAAATTCTCCACAGAGATTATTGAGCTCTTCAAAAAAACTATGACACTCTCTTGGCTTATAATAATGATAAAGATCAGTGAATAATAGAAGCACAGCCCTTACAGGAAAAATGACCAGGAGAAATTGATAGAACTCAATATCGTTTCTGACTTATTTTCTGAAGCCCTCATTCATCCAAAAGCTTTGAGCGAGATAATAAAAATAAGAATGACCTCTATCTCGAGTATGGTCTTACAAAAGATAATTTTGAAGTATTTTCTCGGGAATTTACAGACCAAGCAAGACTCAACGTGTGACCAATCCTTAATCGTTTGAATTGACTTGGTGCAAAGCCACTTTCGGGGTTGTTAGTTTTTGAACTGGATCACGAAACAGGGCTCAATACACTCGTCAATAATTGAGAGTATGCTTCTCAGATATTTGTGTGTCAAGGAAACTCACAGCATTATACTAAATTCCAGATGCGTCAGCTCCTTATGCAATGTATTGAAACTATTGAGAATGAAGTAAAAAATAATCAATAATACGTATGTTGATAAATAATACTATGATACTATGAAAATAAGCAGAATACATATCTTACATAATGAGTATGGCGAATGATATTTAATCTGAAAAAGAGGGGATATGCTTCTTTGTGAGTTTTTCTTGCCAAATCCAAAATGTGAAGGCATACTGTTCAAGAGTACAAAAGAAGTTTATGAATCAGAAATATTGGGGTATGATATTCTATGATTTTCATTAGACAATCGTATTCATCTTGAAACGTGAACTCTATTTGATACATCATGATTTAACTATAAATGATTAAATATATATGGATTTAATAGAAAGAAAGAATATAAAGATCGGGTTGGAGTATTTTTTAACGAGAAATGATTAGATTTTGAGGGTTATGATATACGATGATTTAAAGGGAATTTCCATAGGAATGGAACTCTGTTTGATGCTGACCATTACGATAAGGATTGATTAGGTGTGAATGGTTTTAATTGAAAAAGAGAATATAAAAACGAACCTGGAGTATTTTTTGATGAAAGAGGGGTAGACTCTAAGGGCTTTAATGAAAAATGATTTAAAGGATATCTAAATAAAAATGGAACAAAGTATGATGATAAATGATACAGCTTTCATTGAAGGGACAATGACTGATATGATAAAGATTGATTAGATAAAAATGGCTTTAATCGAAAGAGAGAATATCAAAATAAATCTGGCATATTTTTTAATGAAAAATGATACAACTATCTAGGAAATGATCGAAATTGATTTTCTGACGTATGAATGCATATTTCCTGAGTACCACTTGAACAGTATATAGTAAATATGTTACATCGGAAAGCATACAAATCTGCATCAGATCTATATTATAATCGAGAAAATGTTTATAGAAAATTCTTGCGATGAGAATTTCAGGAATTAGTACGAGATCAGGTTAAAAAATATATCAAAGAATATTCTGATTTTTATACTTCCCATAGCCCTAATGATGAACAAATAGATGTTATAGCCGATATGAGTCAATATTTGCTCGTGCAGGCTAGGGCTGGATGCGGGAAAACGACAGCCATGAAATGGAAAATACATTTTCTGATTCATGAACTCTGAATAACACGAGATCAAATTATTTGTCTCGCTTTTAATACAGATGTTGCCAATGAAATGAAAGAAATTTTCATAACCGAAGAAATTAGGAAAGATACAGAAAAATATAAAAATAACCTTATCAATGCTTTTACATTTCATAGATTAGCCTATAAGATAGCAAATGGGTATGGTATACAAAATGATTTTAATGACAGTTCCCACGTAAAAAAGATCCCTCACCTTGATGATATTATTGCATTCTTAGCAGATAAAGATCAACACAATATCCCACAAAAGGCAAAAGAAAGAATAGTATCACTATATGCACATGAGATACAGACATCAGAAAATGATCCACATATATTAATAGATACCATGCGGGAAGACAATATAGAACTTATCCTGACTTGTTTACGGGAAGAAGATTGGGACGAGTTTAAAGAAAGAGATGAAAAAATTGTACAACCAGACTATCATGAAACTCGCTGAGCTCGTTCCCATAGAAGAGAATGAGCCAATGAATATAAAGCACTAAAATGACACACCGTAAAATCTCTTTGAGAAAAATATATCGCAGATTTTCTTTTTGAGCATAATATTGAATATAAATATGAGCCATGGATTACAGGTTACCTAGGAAAATGAGATAATTGAAAGGCAGATTTTAAAATATACCCACAGAATGAATGAGAAAAAGAAGTAGAGGATGACCCCTTCTCTGAAGTAACTTCCAAAGATCAAGTTATAATTATTGAGTTATGGTGAGTAGATGATTCTGACCTTGAAAAAACTGATCACGGAGGATGGAGTATTAGGGAGAAAAGAGATTACTTAGTAACAAAAAAGAAGAAAGTAGAATATATGAAAAAGCACGAAAATCTCTATAAATTTATAGAATTTTCTAATAGAGAAGTTTGGGATCTCCCAAAAAAGGAGAGACGAAAAAAATTTGAGGCTATCATAAAAGAACGGTTAGAAAAAAATTGAATCATATGTGAAAAGCTTTCAGATAAAGAATTATATCAAAATTTTGATGAAAAATCTAAGACAAATATCGAGAAACTGATTAGGTCGTTTATCAATAGAAGTAAACAACGAAGATATTCTATAGAAGATATGAAGAGTAAAATATGAAAATATGAAACCTGTAGAGAACTTTTTGCTTTTTATAAATTTGCCATTCGTTGTTATGAAGCGTACCAATATATTTTAGAGTTAAATTCACAACCAGATTTCAATGATTGTATTGTAAAACCAATTGAAGAATGGGAGAGGTGCAAAAAACTTCCTCAAATTATTAACTGACATACAGGAAAAATTCATCTATCAGAATTAAAATATCTCATAGTTGATGAATTTCAAGATGTTTCTGAGATTTTTTATCAACTGATATCGACTATCAAGACATCAAATCCAAAAATGAATATTGTGTGTGTCGGCGATGATTGGCAAGCCATTAATGGATTTGCATGATCAGAACAGAAATATATAGAAAACTTCTCATACTACTTTGAAAATGGGCAGAAACTACTTCTCAATAACACTCAAAGGTGTAGCTCTGAGATTACAGATATTGTGGAAAAATTTACAAAAGGAGCAGTAACCATGAAGCATGTGAAGGAAGGCGGAAAAATTTTAGGGAAAAAACTAGAAGATGTTTTTATAAAAAATGATACATCAGATGAGGATCAAGAGTACTACTTAGAAAGTATTAAAAAAAGTGTTGCAATAAATTTTGCAAGAATGAGCAAAGGAATAGTCGAATGATTACTAAATAATCAGATAAAATGAGGTACCTATTTTGTTCTATCTCGTCGATGAGATATATATAGCATAGATCATGATAAAGGAGTATCTGACCATATTACAAAAATAGTTATTTCTGAATACGAAAAGAGGGAAGGAACGAAACTCGATAAAAAAACTAAAGAGATTATTGAGAAACGTATACATGTAATGACTGCTCATAAATCAAAATGAAAAACAGCAGATATGGTTTTTATTGTCTGACATGGTGAAGATTGGCTCAAAATTCATCCAAATACAAAATTTGGATCTATATTTTGAGATACTGAATCATCGGTACTTGATGAAGAAAAAAGACTGTATTATGTCGCATTAACTCGAGCTAGGAGCCAAATCTATTTTTTCTCTGCTGATCCAGTCAATAACGCTAAGGATGACATCATATATCCTCAGAGAAAAGATAACACCACATCAAAATCTCATCAAACACAGACATATGGCAGAATCGAGAATGCGAACTTTAATGAGCCTATTTAGTGTGCCCCATTTATCCCATTTCTATCTAGACCTGACTGTTCAAGAAAAATAAAAACTATACAGTAGAAATCATTGCCTGAAAATCCTCTAAACTCAATATATCTACATTCAGCGATTCTGCCTTTTCTTTTTTACTCCCTGCTGACTCTCCAGCAATCAGATAATCGAGATTACCAGATATAGCCGTACGGACCTCTCACCCATTAGATTCAATAATAGAATGGATAGAATCACGAGAGATACCAAACGTACCCGTAACACAAAAAGTCTTACTCGCTAGTTTTCATCAGAGAGCTCTTTCAGGAAAAAATATTTCAACACGTGATAAAAGTCGATCAAGTAGGTATTTGTGAGTTTCAAAATACTGAATAATGGTACCTGCAGTACCCGGTCAGATGTCTTTAATTGCTTCCAGATTTTCCACACTAAAAGAAAAATGTAGGATATCTTCCTTACTTTGGAATATTTCCGATAAAAGTTTAGCTGTACGCTTCCCAACGCCAGGAATACCAAGAGATCAGAGAAATTTATCGATAGATAAGCTTCGTCTTGTTTCAATTGCAGACAAGAGGTTAAGGACAGATTTTTCCTTGAATCATTCGAGGAGAAGCATTTCCTCTCCATAGTCTCTGAGATCGTAAATAGAAGCAGAATCCGTCACCCATCCGAGCTCAGAAAAAAGCTCAATTTGTTTTGGTCCAAAACCATCTATATCAACTCCGTGTTTACTGATAAACCACTCGAGAGCTTGCATTTCTCGAGCAGGACACTGAGGATTACTACAGAGAAGAGCAATTTTCTGCCCTTCTTTATGTGTCGGAAAAGAACAAACGGGGCACACAACGGGGGGGATGATAATTATTTCTCATCAAGTGCGGGCTTCTATTATAGGAGCAATTATTTCTGGTATAACCTCTCCGGCTCGATGGATAAAAACTTGGTCGCCTATACGGAGATCTTTTTTAGAAACTTCATCATAGTTATGCAGCGTCGCATGTTGTACCGTAACGCCCATGATATTCACTGGTTCAACATGAGCCACAGGTGTGATAGTTCATGTTCGACCGACAGAATGCTCTATATCTATTATCTTTGTCCGAGCATATTCAGCAGGAAATTTATACGAAATAGACCAACGAGGATGATGCGATGTCATGCCAAGAATAGGCCATAAATTGAGATCATTGATCTTGATGACAAATCCATCAATATCAAAAGGACAAACTGGTTTCTTCCCCATTCAATCAATAAGTTTGATGATTGATTCAATTCATTGCTGCTTTTCAAAGAATAGACTCCCCTGTCGTGATTGTTTCGAGGTATCAAATCACCATGTTCATAATTTTTCAATAAGAGAGCAATACGTACTTTCTTCCTGTGCATCTGTTTTATGAATTTCCTCTAGATCAGGGCAACTATACGCAAAAAACAAGAGCTCCCGTTCACGTGTGACGCTAGAATCAAGTTGCCGAAGACTTCAGCTAGCAGCATTACGAGGATTGGCAAACAATTTTTCTCATGATTGCAGTCGACGATGATTGAGATTATCAAAGGCGAGACGAGGCATCACTACCTCACCTCTAATTTCAACAGTTCCAACGTATCCTATTTCATGAGGAATATTGGAAATCTGCAAAACATTGAGAGTGATATCTTCCCCTACCTGTCCATTCCCACGGGTGAGTCAGCGGACCAATTTCCCTTTTTCATAGAGTAGAGCTATTCCTAGACCATCAAACTTATATTCCATGACATATTCCAGCACGACAGTATCATCCTTGAGGATCCGACAGATACGAGATTCAAATTCCCTTAAATCGGTGGCATCATAGGTATTATCCAGGGACATCATCGGATGAAGATGCGGAGCCTTTGTAAAATGATTATCATGAAGATTTTGAATTTTTTGAGTTGGACTTGATTGATGAGTCTCGTGGAAATGTTCCTCAAGGGAAATCAACAGAGAATACAGAGTGTCAAATTCAACATCACTTATGAGGGGTGAATCAAGCTCGTAGTATTGATGACGATGAAATTCAACCATATTCCTCAATCGAGGAATATCATCTCGAGAGAGTGTATTTAGATTTTTTAGTAATATTTCAAGTGTTTCTCTGAGCATAATCACAAAAAGTATACAATCCTCCTCTTAAAGTAAAGTAAAATTCATGGACATAAAAGGTTTTTTTCCTAGCATATTCCTTGTATCTACTATTATTTTTATTTTATGAAAAAATCGACAGCTTTGATCTCTACATTGTCACTTATACTGACCCTCTCAAGTTGTACACTCCCTTGGCAAAAAAATACACCAGAGACAGAAACAATTGTTGAAGATACAACAAATGTGGACAATATTACTCCTCCAGCCGCAGAACCAGAAAAATTCACAGATATCACTCCAGGAGACACCCCAAAAGCGATTGCTCAGGGCGGAGTCTATCTCCCCTACACTTCTACAGCGGTTGCTCAGGCAATGGGGGATATAGTATTATTTTTCTATGCAAATTGGTGTCCTACATGTGGAGTTATCAACAAAGACATACAATCAAAAAACACAGAAATACCAAAAAATCTCACGATTCTCAAGGTAAACTACGATGATGCGATGGAACTCAAAAAACTCTATGAAGTTACAGTACAACACACTTTTGTGCAGGTTGATAATACTGGGAAAATGATAAAAAAATGGCGAGGCGGATCTTCTCTGAGTAATATTTTGGAGCAAGCAGACCTAAGTAAAATTACAGATCCTGAAGAAACAATAATACCAGAAACAAAAGAAGAAACTGCGAGTTGATTTTAATACACATAAATTACTCAAAAAAATCCTCCGTTCGGAGGATTTTTTATAGTTGAGAAAATACTACCATGCTATTTTTCTCTCCAAAATGAATCTTTTTTATGTGTAGAGAAGCATCTCGGGCAAGGGATTGATATTCAGACTCTGAAAAGGCATGATAAAAACGTCTATATTCTCATATCTTAACAGAGAAATCTGCACTACCATCAATATGATGTGAGATAAGTGATGTTCGATATTTCTTTTGAGTAGGATGGAGCAGATTCCAATTCGTCAGAAGAATAATTCCATTCGGTTGAAGTAATTTCACTGAATTTTTGAGAACATCCACTCGCTCAGCATAAGTCTCGAGATGATGGAAACTCGCAATATAAAAAAAAGCGTCAAACAAATTTCAACTCAAAATACCCATATCTCTCATATCACCAAGTATCCATTTTGGTGAAAAATATGTTTGAATTTTTGTATCTATATGTGCCTGATTCAGAAGTACTTGAGAGCTATCAAAACCAACATAACGCAGAGAGTGTTCTACGAAATCATCTCGTATACCAGAGTCAACGATATGACGAAGGAGTCGTCCGTTTCCACATCCCATATCGGCAATATTCCATTTTTCAATATCTGAAAAAGTGGTAACAAAAAATTCTAAAAGAGTATCAATCTCTTCCCAATGCATATTTTCCCGACTCTTTCAAAAAGTCTCTCAAAAATCATCATACTTCACCATAGTATTACTGAGGATTTTGAGGATTCTGTGGTTTTGTGGGCTGTGGTTTTTGTGGCTGGGGTTTCTCTGCTTGAGGTCGTTTTGATGACTTTTTCTCATTTCTCTGAGGACGAACAGACTTACGAGACTGGAAAAGAAGCTCATCAGGATATTCTTCTATGTCGATAAATTCGTCTGCGAGCTCTCGAAGTTCTTTATTTGTAGTGCGTCAAAATGCCATGACTTCCACGAGACATCATTGAGCCTGTTGCATATAATTCACTACAGGACAAAAGTCGCCATCACCTGAAACAATAACAATAGAGTCCACCTTAGATCCGAGACGAATAGCATCCATGGCAATGCCGAGGTCCCAGTCTGCCTTCTTTGAACCATCTACAAATGTCGTTATAGGTTTTTGCTTTATCTCAAATCCACTCTCATGGAGAGCTTCAATAAAAACTTTATTTATTTCGTCAGGCGTGTCTACTACATAGGCAATAGCACGAATCAGTTTTCTTCCCTGCAAAATAAGATCTAATATATTTTTGAAATTCACACGAGAATGATAGAGATTCTTCGCAGAATAATACAGATTTTGCACATCGACGAGGACGGCAACACGTTGTTCGGGGTTTCTTATAATCATAGTATACACATTATAGCCTGTTTCAATAAGTCGCAAGTTTTATCGGTTTATAACTTTTTCTGTGTATACCCAATACTCACTTTATATGCAGCATAGTACTATGGAGTTTAGTACCATATCCTTTATGTCTCTCAAATCCATATTCAGGAAATTCATTTTCATATGCAATCATGATTCTGTCACGAGTAACCTTTGCCACGATAGAGGCAGCCATAATCTGCGGTACGATATCATCTCCTTTGACAAGAAAATGGACACTAGGAAAATTCACAAATGTATAATTATCTCTTCCATCAATAATAACAACTCGATCACTTTGTCCTCCGTATTCTGTTTGCTTTATTCCTAGCATTGATATTTCCATAGCTCGCCTATTCGCCTCTCTGATACCGACAGTATCGATTATAGTATTATCAATAATCCCCACTCCACAAGAAAGTTTACCTTCTACAGCGAGTTTTTGAATTTCTTGATAGGTTTTTTCTCTTTCTTTACTGTTCAATTTTTTTGAATCAGAAAGTGCAGTTTTAATCGGACACTTCCCAATCCATACGACACATGCGGCAACTACAGGACCAGCCCATGCTCATCTGCCTGCCTCATCAATACCGAAAACCATGATACTTTTTGGAAGTTTCTGAAAGTTTTTCTTTGAAAAAGGAAGTTTTTTATCTGATTTGTATTGATTTTTTGCCATCTTGGAAGAGAATACTTAGGTGTTACAAAATGCAACATATTTTCAAAAACTTCAGAACTATAGAGATAAATATAGGTCGTATGAGGAAAGAACCCCTTCAGATATTTTTGCAGAGCTCATGCATGGTAGCAATTATATAAGTGAAAAATGAAAAAAAATAATAGAAAAAGCCTATTCCTTGGCAGAAAAATGACACAAGGAACAATTAAGGAAATCTGGACAACCATACATCACGCATCCTCTCACAGTAGCATGCATGATCTTACCTCATAAACCGTGCGAAGTTTTGATAGCAGCAGTACTGCTTCATGATGTGTTAGAGGATACATCTCTGACATACGAAGATCTACAAAAAATACATCCAGATATAGCAGACATAGTAGAAGGAGCGACAAAGATTCGTGCTGTAACGCGTTGATGAGAAGATGAATTCTCTACCGATGTAGCAAAGTTTGAAACCATTAGAAAGATTCTGGTAGCATCGCATAAAGACATACGAATACTTTTTCTCAAAGTCTTTGATCGGCTTCACAATATGATTACTCTCGATGTCATGTCTCCTGAAGGGCAAAAACGCATAGCAGAAGAAACACAGAGTGTCTACGTACCTCTAGCAAAACGATGTGGTCTCAGAGAAGTGCATCATTATCTTCAAGGACTTTCAACAGAAATTATCGAACCAGAACGCTGGGAAACAATGAAGACATTTGTAGAAAATAAACAATCCAACATATTAAGAGTTGCCAACAATATTCGTGAATATATAGAAAAAGACTCCTGGTCAAAAAAAATACTCAAATTTGATACACGATTCTTATCTCCTTTTTCCGTTGAGCTCCAAAAAGTGTACCATGAGGAATCATGGTATTCTATCCAGATAATTGTCGAAAAAAGAAGTGATTGTTATGCTATACTTCATGATATCGGGAGCAGACAAGATCAGAACCTTCTCCAAGTAGGAAAAATAAATGATCTCATAAATCAACCACGACTTTCCGAATACGAATGACTACATTTCGACGTAGTTTTTCAAGGAATATACAAAATTAAAATAAGGGTCCTCACAGAGCAGACATGCGAAAAAATAAATGCTTACCCAACTTTAAATGATTTAGGAATTGTTTATTCTCCTGTATTATTTCGGGATTTTGAGCTCATAAATGAAGCAACTGTATCAGACTCACAAGAATTTATGCAAAGCGTAACAGAGCACATACTAGCGCGTAAAATACCTCTCCACTCAGAATCAAAGCCACTCTTTTACCTTCCCGTAAAATCAACAGGTCTGGATGCGGCGATATATCTCCTCCCTCATCAATTTGATTATTTAGAGAGTATTTACCGAAATGGAGAAAAAGTTCCCCCTCATACGATATTAGAGAATAATGATATTGTGACTTTCACTTTTCAAGAAAAACAGAGTATAAAAAAACAATGGATAAAATTTGTTCACTCTGGTATATCAAAGTGGCGTATCAGAAAACACTTTATTAATTCAGAAAAACATGGCTGAAAATAGAAAAAACATACTTCTTTTTCGTGGAGAAAATCATGAAAATATGCGACTGACAATCCAAAAATGGAGGGAAAAGTTTATAGAAAAACATAGCGAGATAAATCTCCTCGATATCCGAAATGACAATATATTTGATTGAATACTCTGAGACTGCACAGCTCCAGGGTTTATGGGAAGTGCACGCATGATTATTTTTTATGAAAAACTCATAAAAACCAAGAAAGAACAAGAAATAATAGAAGAAGAAAAATGAGAAATAATAGATATAAATGACGTTTTCGAGGATAAAAAACCTCAGAAAAATTCACAGGAAGATGACACTTCTTGGATCAGATGATTACGGAAAATACCAGAAACAAACTTTCTTATCTTTATTGGAAACAAAAAACCAGTTACGGAATTAGAAAAATGGCTCGAAAAAAATGTAACAATACATGATTTTCCTTGACTCACAGTCTGAGAAATGATTGAATACATAGAGAAAAATCTCCGACTTCCTCGCGAGCAAGCTGTGAAAATGAGTGATAAACTCAATAACAATCCAGATTTCATAGTACAGGAAGTAAAAAAACTCTCTCTCGCCTACCAGCCTAAGTGGGCAGATCAAGAACTCAGAGACATATTGCCTGATTATCGTGACGAAAATGCTTTTAACATGCTCAGCCCCCTATGGGATAGAAATCCAGAGATGATGATTGTTATTTGGCGGAGGCTCATGGAAACGGCAGATCATGAACTTACTATGGCTATGATGATAACTATGTTGAGAAAAATTTTGATCTCTGCCTCATTTCATCAGATAAATAATCTCCCCATCACTCCAGGGCAAAAAAGTACAGGAAAGAGACTTTTGTGACACAAAAAATCTCTCAAAAAACTCTACGATGACATAGTAAGAGTTGATATTGCCGAAAAATCATGAGAATTACCCCACAAGACTAATGCCTTTTTGATGGCTCTTTTAAGTTTTTGCTAATTAAAAGTATGAATACAATCCCCTCTTTCAAAGCATATCCAGATAAAATTTTAGAAGCAATGAAATCAACTCACGGATGGCTGAGTGAAGATGATAAAAGAGACATAGAAGGAATCAATGAGCATAATCAGAAACTTGCCACTATTGCATCGAACTTTGACAGTCTAGAGCTATGAATGCATATTCTAGGATGCGCATTTGTTGGCTATCAAGCATCAGTAATAGTAAGCACAATATTGAATATTTCTCATTAATATATGAAACTCACTATACAAACATGACAAGAAAATAAGATATTAAGAGCTCTATCTACCCCTATAAAACCTCAAGAAATTCACGCATATAGAGTTTTAGGGGGAGCGATGCTCACCTATATCAAGAATCCAAAACATAAAGGGATAGGTCTAGCAGCGCCTCAAGTAGGGACAAATAAGAGAATGATCGTAGTGTGACTCCCCAGTAAACGAGATGACGAGACGTATTCAATTATTCTCATGATTAATCCTTCAATTCTAAAAAAATGAACAAAAACAGATACAGATGAAGAGTGATGCCTGAGCCTCCCCTGACTCGTTGGCAATGTGGAGAGATCGACAAGCATAGAGCTTGAATGGATAGATATAAAAGGGAAAAGGATGAAAAAAACAATCACTGGTTATTGAGCAAGAGTAGTGCAACACGAGATCGACCACCTCGAGGGAATAATGATTTGTGACAAATTCTTGAAATAGTTAAAAAACAATGTTATATTGTGTCAAGAGTATGACTCCTGATCTACACATAATCACAAAACTCGAAGACGAAAACATGAAACTCCGAGAGAAACTCTCCATTGCAGAACAATGGATTGGTCGTGAATTATCTGAAATGCACTTCAGAAAAATGAAAGCAGAAGCAACAAAAACTACGAAAAATGGACTCGAAGAAACAGGCAAAGAAATAGAAGAAAGACTCAGGAAGTATTTCTGAGATTCTTATGAATTGATGGGAAGAGAAAACACAGAACTATTGATAGAGTCTGAGCGAAATTTTTCATACCTCGTTCGGCAAAAAGAGCTAGATGGACTCATAGTCACAAATACATATCAAAAAATATTAGAAAATATATTTGAGGAGACAATCACAAAACACTTTCGTGAAAAATGTAAAACGAAACGAATAAAATTACAAAAAAATGACATCCTAGAAAAAACACTCTACAAAGTAGTACAAAGTAATTTCCATCTTTCTATCGGGAAAATCCATCTTGTCATAAAACGCTGTTTCGAAGAAAAATCAGAGTGACTCGTAGAAATTTTTCGGAACGTTATAGAAAAAGAACCTATATATAATGTTATGATTCAGGGAAATTTTTGGGAATACTTTAGTGACATAATTGAAACTCAAGCATTCTGAGAAAAGCGTCATGCAGGAAAAATCACTCTCAAGGATGCGAGATTTCTCAGAGAGAAAATAACGGGAAATTTTGAGAAAGAAGGTTTTTTGAAGATAATACTTGATTACATCAAGTAATTTTTTTGGAAAAGTAATTTTTTTGGTTAGAGTATCATCATGGCTATAATCCTCGGAATTGATCCTGGAACAACTGATGTAGGCTTTGCGATCATAGAGCTTAATAAAAACATACGAACTGTCCTCACTTTTGGCGTCATACATACGACACCAAAAGCACCTCAGCACGAAAAATTAGTTGAGATAATGAAGGATTTAAAGGAAATATTAAGCCAGTATCCTATTACGCATGCTGCAATAGAAAAACTCTTCTTTGCGACAAATGTAAAAACTGGGATAGATGTTGCTCAGAGTAGAGGGGTCATAACAGCTATAATAGCGGAAAAATGAATTCCTATTGCAGAATATACCCCACTCCAGATAAAAAAAGCACTGTGTTGAAACGGAAAGGCTATGAAAAAACAAATAGGAAGAGCTGTGCAGCTCCTCTTCAGGCTCGATGAGGTGCCTACTCCTGATGATGCAGCCGATGCACTCGGTATTGCATATGTGGCCTCTCTTCAGTATAATCTCCAATAATTATGTTCATTGATACCCACTCTCATCTCTATCTAGGAGAACTGCAAAATCATATACCAGAAGCAATAAAACATCTTCAAGATAAAAATTTTTCACACACTATACAGATAGGAACAAGTATTGAAACATCACAAATATGCATAAAACTAGCCTATAAATATGATATTGTTCGGGCGACTGTAGGTGTCCACCCCTGTGAAGCGCAGGACATAGAAATAACTAAAATTCCTGAGCAAATAGAAATACTGGAACAAATGATTCGCAATGAAAAGGGTAAGATTGTTGGGATTGGAGAAATAGGTTTTGACCATTACCATCTTGCTTCAGATAAAGCAAATGCAGCTATACAAAAAGAGCGCCAAATAAAATGGTTTCATGCTCAGGCAAAACTCGCTATAAAATACAACCTCCCTGTCGTTATCCATACAAGAAATTGCAGTAAAACAACACTAGAGGAACTCTCAAAATCGTGACTTAAAAAATTTGTTATACATTGTTTTAGTGAAGATTGGGATTTCGCAGAAAAAATATTTACAATCTCTAATGAAGCAAAAATTAGTTTCACGGGAATACTCACCTATCCAAAATCAATTAATATTCAAGAAGTTGCAAAAAAATCACCACTCAACCGTATCATGCTCGAGACAGATGCCCCATACCTCATTCCTGAAAATCGAAAAAAAACAACAACATACTGTGAGCCAGCTCATACTCGAGATATTTTTGATTTTTTTACCTCCCTGAGAAAAGAAAAAATAGAAGAAGTAGAGCAAAAAATCTGGGAAAATTCAACATCATTTTTCAACCTCTAAATATATCAATTATGTATACGAAAGTCTTTGTTTCCCTCATGATCTTATTGCTAGTGCTCGGGATCTTATCCTGATGCATACTCTACTTTGGACTAGATCCGAGTTATCATCCAACTGTTTCCATGGTTATGATGGGTATTTCTTTTGTTCTCACTGCAGGCTCTCTCATCGGATTGTTTATTTTATTGTCTAAGAAAATCGCCACTCGTGGTTTTCTCTACCCGATAGCAGCATTTCGTTCATTCCGACATGGTATATTAGTAGCCCTTTTGATTACAAGTGCCTATATATTTTATCGATTCCATGTTTTGTCTTTATTAACATGATTTTTATTATTCTGTATCATTTTTCTCCTTGAGATTATATTGACGAAAATAGAAGATTCGTAGACTGTATACCATGCCTACTGTCCATATACACCACCTCGGTGAGACGACATCACCGATGACAGCCTGATCCTCTATACAAAAAGATGATGGCATCAATTTTATATGTCTCTGCCGAACAAAAAACAACACCTTAACTAACACGATACATAGAATATGCACAGACCACATAGTTGATACGCACATCAACAGGGAAAATGCTGTTGAATCTTTTACAGAAATACTAGAAATCATCAATCGTAACCTCGACACTCTCTACATACAACACAAAAAAACAGAAGTATCCATTTTCCTTGGACTTCTCGTAGATAGTCATCTTCATTTTTCTACATTCGGTCCTGATTTAACAGGAATAATAGTCTCAGATAAAAATATAGAAGATATCTTAAATGATATGGATACTGGAGAGGGGCATTTTGTATATGATTCTCACGGGGACATCCGTGAAAACGAAACATTTTATATCTTTTCTCCGAAAGTTGATACACATATCATCGGAAACGAGTGTAAAACCTTGGGGCATCTACCACTCTCAGAGAGATCCGAACTCCTTGGTGAAAGGCTCGAGCGATCATACGTGGAAGATGGCATCATCATAAGTATCGGTGAAGATCAGAAAACAAACAACAAAGAACATTGGAATACAGGAAAAATAGAATCAAAAAAACACCCAAAGATTCTTATGGAAAACATGTGACAAGCTTCTGCAAAAAGTCTAAAAAAAGTTCAGGAAATTTTCGTGAAACTCTCCAAAGAGACACAGAACTGGGTCATAATATCGGGAATATTCTTGAGTGTGATTTTGTTATACCTTATCATAACATCTATTGTCCGTTCACAGTATACGCTCTTTGTTCCACAAAAATATCGTGATATGGTAGCTGAGGCAAGAGTTAATCTCGATGATGCAACACGCATGGTGGATCAGCCTGAAAATTTTGCTCCAGCAGTAGGACGAGTACGTGATATAATACAAACCATAAAAGCTGCCGATGTGCTCAAGGTAGATGTAGCTCAACTAGAAAATGATATCGCTATTCTCGAAAAATCTGTCAACAAAGTCAGTTCACTAAAAACAGAAGATTATGTAAATATCTATACTTTTAAAAAGGTCACAGATTCTCTCCCCTTCTCTATTCATTCTTACGAGACAAAGATATCTCTTGTCACAACAGACGGTATTATTTGACCTTTTTCTCCGGGAGAAGAGCCAAAAGAATATCCTATACCCAATAATGAAAAATACACCTTTTCAGACATTGATAACGAATGAAAGATTTATCTCGGAACAGATAAAGATAAGGTATATATCTTTGACAAGTGAGTATATAATACTCAAAATATCCAACAAGTATGAGGATGGGACAAGGCTCTCGATATAAGTGTCTATAATTCAAATATATATCTACTGAGTGCTGATAAAAGACAAATATACAAACACCGACGCCAATCAGAAAATACCTATTCATGAAGGAGCTTTATCATATCAGATACTCAGAGTAAACCGATTCTCGATATGGACATTGATGGAAGTGTTTGGATGTTGTCTGGTACTGGCGAAAACATAGGTACAGAGAAAATCCTCACTGCACCGCGATATGAGCGACGTCCTATCACAATAAACAGTCTTGGGATAAATACTTTTCAAAATTTTAATCCCGAAACAACAAAAATATATACAGGAGAGTCATACCAAGAAATCTACATATTGGCAGACAATCGTATATGGGTATTCATACCATGATCAAAGAGCTTTAATGATGTTCGCTTTATGACCTATGTAGGACAGATTGATGTACCAAATATCATCATTACAGACATAACAATAGAACAAAGTGGAGACGTCAGAAAGATATATTTTGGTAGTCCAAAAAGTGGTATATTCTCAACAAAAATTACGATAAAAGAAAACAAGATACATATTCTCCCTTCTCGCTAAAATCATGTTTCCAATTGAGGCTATAGTTCTGAGAAAAATTCGAATCGACGGACATAGGATGGTCCTCACATGCTTTTCAAGTGAATACTGAAAAATCGATATATTTCACCGTGAAAGTCCGAGTACGACAAGTCTCGATACACTTTCACACTTTACTGGACAAATACGCACAAAAGAACACAACACCCTCTCAGGCATCTACCGAGTCACTTCTTTTACGCCAAAAGGTAACTATGATCTCTATGATCTCGCTGGATGGTCAGTAGCAGTACTCTATACTCTTCTCCCACTTGGACTTCCCTATCCAAAGCTTTTTCAGATACTTAAATCTATCACTATCAATCATGCAACATGTCATCACGACATTCTCCTTTTTCTCATACAAACTTGTCGCGACTTCGGTATAGTGCAGTGTAGCATGGACCACTACGCAAACCTATTACAGCATGAAGAATGACAAAAACAAGCTCGTAGCGATATAGAGTGATGGATTAGTACCTACAGGGCCTCTTAGGAAAAGGAGAAGACGATTTTCTTTTTTTATGAAAATGGCGTCAGCGTAATCGCTGATATGGTAGATAGTGGTGAAAAGGCTAATGCTGATTCCATAGCACAGAAAAAGGAAGAGGCAAAAGCATATATGGCTCAAGCTCGAAAAGAGGGCCTCCAGAATTCTGCTGAATACCTCGTAGCAGAAGAAGAAATACTCAAGCAGACAGCACTCAAATAATTAGCAAAGAGGAAATAAACCCGTCATTCCGGACGGCGAATACCTTGGATTGACAGAAATGGTTGCCAAAACTATAAAAACTCTTACATTCCGGAGCATGAACAAAGACTATTACCTCATTTTGGAAATCGAGAGAACTGCATCTGCGGACGATATCAAAAAAGCCTACCGCAAGAAAGCCATGGATCTCCATCCAGATAGACATGGCTGAGACCTGGAAAAAGAAACAGAATTTAAAACTATTAATGAAGCGTACGCCGTACTCTCTGATACGAAAAAAAAATCTCGCTACGATCAATTTGGGAGTGCTGAAGCTAGTGCATCTGGTTTTGGAGGAACGTGAGGATTTGATTTCGGAGATATCAATGTCGAGGATATTTTTTCTTCAGTTTTTGGAAACATGGGAGGATTTAATGGTGGCAGAAGACAGTTCCGAGATGACGGTGGTGAAGACATACAAAAAGAAGTCCACATAACTTTTGCTGAGAGTTTTTCTGGGTTCAAAAAAGAACTCCATTTTGATAAAATGGTTAATTGTGATACATGCCATGGTCATGGAACAAAAGATGGAAAAGAACCAAAAAAATGTACCACCTGTCATGGCTCAGGACATATAACACGAGCGACGAGAAGCATATTTGGCATGATGCAACAAACAGTCGTTTGCGATGACTGTGGTGGTGAGTGATACAAGATTGATGATCCATGCAAAGAATGTCACGGAAAGCGACGAGTAAAGAAAAAAATCGAGCAAACTATTGAAATTCCCGCTGGTATCGACGAAGGAATGACTCTCAGAATGACGGGAGAATGACATACTGGCAAGCACGGCTCTGGCGATCTCTACATATCTTGCCACGTAGAGCAATCACATGAAAATCTCTTCAGACAGAAAAATAATATACACACCATACTTCATATCAGCCCTGCCGAGGCAGCTATTGGTATAAATAAAAAAATAAAATTCCCCCTTATTGGCGAAAGGGAAATACGTATAATAGCAGGAACACAACACGGAAAAAAGTTACAAATATCAGGCGATGGAATGCCCCTTCTTGGAAAAAAATGAAGAGGAGATTTTATTATCACACTAGAGATACTGATTCCTGGAAAACTATCAAAAGAAGAAAAAAAACTCTACACTGCACTCCTGGAGCTTCTCTAAGAATTAATTTTTTACCTCTTGCACTTTGATATATATTCTATCAAGTGTATTTGGAATATTATTTGCCCAAAATGGCGTAAGCCGTATATCTATAGCCTTGATATAGGGATGATTGAGGAGAGTCTTTTGAGCTCTATCAGTATCCGAATTAAGCAAATCAGATAAGATATTTTGTATAGTTTTCTGTCCAGGCGAACTCGAAAAATCGTACAATACCTGTACAGGTATTTGTGCAGTAGCCTTGATACTCCATGGGTCATCAGTTGTAACGAGCACAGATATTATATCTGGGGGGGTTTTAGAAATCTCAATAAGAGATTCTGTATTTTCTAGGAGGTGTGCTCTAGCTGTATCAAGGAGCGTCTTGCGGAGAATTTCCATATGGTACAGATACACCAAAAAATTACCTTTACCCGAAAAGGTAACACGATTTTCATGACCCCCAATATCAACATCTGAATCAATCGTAACATCTAGAGTGCTCATAGCTTCTGGTATAGGTATTGGTATAAATTCATCATGAATTCAAAATTGTGAGAGAATTGATTCTCGAGCATTTTGGATGAGTTGATTTTTAAATATCTTTTCTATACGATCATATTCTTCCTGGGAAAAAATATTCTTAAAAGAATTTTCTCCTCACTTAAATTCACTCATAGAAGTGACGATGATATCCTGTGAATATTCTTTTGGTAAAGCTGGCACTGTAAAGACAGTATTTTCTGGTACATTTCATTTTTTACCAATGAGGACACCATCACTTCCAACTGGCTCTGCAATAACAGAGATAGTATTTTCTCCTGGTTGTGAGTCTTTCGCTGCTGGGACATTGATCCATCATTCTGTTCGGAAAACGAGTGTATCAACAGCAACACGAGTCTGAGGCTTGAGCTTCAATTCTCCTAATCACAAGTTAACAATTTTGATAGTTCATCTCGCACGAGCGAGCGTCGTCATATCATAAGAATTAACATTGTATGTTTTTTTGAGTTCAAAAGGGAAAATAAATTTTCTCACTGGTATCTGCTGAGTATTACTCATTGAATCCTCGAGAACAAATGTCACATTTTTGACAGCATTTTGCAGACCAGCCTGAGGAGTGATGATGATGACAGCATGTGGCGTCGTGAGACTCACTATGCCAACCATGAGAAGAAGTATGATGATTATACCGATAACTAGCATATACCACGACGAATGCTTGACAGAAAAAATATCAGCCCGTGGTTGAAATTTCTTTTTTAATCAAATAGCCTGAGAAATAAAACGAAGAAAATGAAAACGCACATAATCAAATCTCGATAAATTTTCTTGCATGATTTGATATCCTTCTGGGAGAGTATGATTCATCTCTTGAAGCGTTGAAAAAACACGATAACCATACTGTTTCAATATTTTTTTTATACGTAACTCCTTACAAATAAATACAAATTTCTGCCGAGGAAACAACTGCTGTAATGTGCCAATATGATACCATCCAAGTGGTGTTGACTTATGTACGACAATAGATATCTCTTCTTCTGAATCTCGGAGATTATCGAGTAAAAGAGAAAAATCAGATGATGTTTTCCAATTAAATACTTTCATGAGAAGAGAAAAAAACAGAACGAACTAATGCCAGGAGAGGATGCGGATGAAGAGTAAAAAGTGGATCAAGAGTATTCCAATAATGGAGCCAATGCTCATTTTTATCAGCACCAACACGCTGCATGCTCGCATTTTTCTGAATCCAGGGAGAAAGCGTTCCCCCTGAAACGATTTCCTCTATGAGAGATCCGGGTCATTGACTCGAGACGCTAAATTCTGTAAAACTCCACTGCAAATCAAATCGTTCAAATAATATGCGCAAGTTGGCTGCCAAAAAATCCTTATATTCTTGCCATTCAGGAATATTTTTTAGTTGAGAGAAATCGCCCCCCATAAGTATAGATTCACGCTCAAGTGGTGAAAAATATGATGAAATCTTATCATCGATAAATTCCCATCCAAATGGCAGCGACTGTATCTCCTGAACATGTTTTCCCAGATGGAGAATAACAGTAAGAGAATTATAGCCAAGATGAATATGGAGATGATTTTCAAGGAAAGTATTTTTGTTACAGAGATGATTCAGAAAAACACATGGCAGAGGAACGCAAGTGAGCAGTTTATGTCCAGAAGAACTAATACTTCTCGCTATACCATCGAGCAACATCTTATTTCCGTAAAAAAAGAGACATCTCATTGTGACATGAGAAGCATTTTTCCCTAGAGGATATGTATGATGTTTTTTATCCAGAGCGAGATGAGAGAGAAATATAGATATCAGTTTTTTATCGTTATCACTATAGCCATAATCTTCATGCCAAAGGCGCTTTGCTTGGTTCTCAGCCTGAGAGAGAAGCTTCCCCGCATATTCATCGAGTTCTTCTAGATGAACTGGCTCTCAGACATCATGTCGAGTAAAAGTATAACCCGTTGAAGCAATAACCGATTCAGAATGATCTACAAAAACACAGACCTCTTTTGGTAATTCTCAGAGATCTTTTTCTAGCTGATGACAACATTGTGTAAAATGTTGTTCGAAAATCCGAGGATGGAATTCTCTTTTGCCCTGAGGAAAAAAGCTTTTCACGCAGTGTTCTAAGTGTGGTATTCTTTTCTTAAATTTTAATACTCCGACCGTAAGGGAAAAACGGTCATAGTCAGCAACGAGATAAGACTGATCATCTTGTATAAAATTGGTATGAAACATAGAGGGTTATACAGGAAATCACATATCACTCATATGGCTCTCTTTTCCTACACGACTCAAGTATTCACGAGCTTCTTGAATTTTACCCTGAGTCAACAATGCTACTCCGAGATCTTCCATGATCAGTAAATCATCTGGGGCAATTGTTAGAGCCCGTTCGAGTAATATGACTCATTTTTTGACATCACCCGTCATGGTATAGGCCCATCCTAGATTTCTGAGCACTTCTGGATTATTAGGACTTTTTTGATTTGATTGCTCGAGGCTTTTTATAGCTTCAGAAAAGTTATTTCGGACGAGTGCCATATATCAACGTAAATACAGACCAGTTGAAGACCCCGATTCTAGAGTTTCTGCATAATTGAGAGCTTTTTCTGCTTTTGCATATTCTCCTTCATAGATATATATATCTGCCAATTCTTCATAGAGCTCATATCGGTGAGGGTACCGAGAAATAGCTCATTCTATCAGAATGCGCGCTTCAGTATAACGTTTTTGTCCTTTTAAACGTTCTACTTCATCAATGATGGGTAGTTCATGATTCATACTCCTAAGTATAAGAATTTTTCAGTGAGAACAAATAATATTAGACTTGATTTTTATCCACCTATTCTCTTTCCTACTACTTCAGCAACTTTCTTACCATCTACCTTGAGGGCGAGCTGTCCACAGGCTGCATCTATATCATCACCCATGGTGAAACGCACTGTAGAAGGTATACCCCTCTCCTCGAGAACTCTTTGAAATTTTCTAATCATCAATGAAGGAGTTGGTTGCATATCGTTGCCCATGATGCCCTCTCATGAATTGTAAGGTATAAAATTTACGTGTCCGAGTCTATCCTGCATGAGATCTGCCAATTCATAAGCATATGAGAGCTTATCAGTGACCCCTTGTATCATGATATATTCATAAAATATTCTCTTATTTGTCTTTTCTACATATTCGTCGAGAGTTTTCATCAAGACGTCAAGCGGATAAGTGTTATCTACTGGCATTATGGCACGACGTGCTTCATCATTTGGAGCATGAAGAGATACTGCGAGGCTGACTTGAGGATGGTCGACCATGAGTTTTTTGATACCAGGAACAATCCCACAGGTAGAAATAGTTACCCTACGTTCTGAAAAATTGAGAAATTTTGGGCCACAAAAAATCTCCAACGATTTATTTACTTCTGGATAGTTCAAAAAAGGTTCACCCATACCCATAAAGACAATATTTCTGAGCTGAAGTTTTTCTTTTTTGAGATGATGAATTGCGATCATCACTTGTTCTACTATTTCCCCTACTGTGAGATTTCTGAGAAGCCCGAGCTTTCCTGTCGCACAAAACGTACATGCCATAGGACAACCAGCCTGACATGAGATACAGAGAGTATTACGACCAGAAAGATGACGCATAATCACGCACTCAATATGATTATTGTCATAGGTATCAAGCAGGAACTTTGTTGTCTGACCATTCGCAGAAGTTGTCACATGACTCACTGTAAGTACATGTTGAGTAAACTGTTCTTTCATAGAATCTCTGAGTTTTGCTGAGATAGTCGTACATTCAGCGATATCTTCCACGAGATCCTTGTAGAGCGCTTGAAAAATCTGAGTGATACGAAAAGGCTTCTCTCAGAGTTCTTCTAGGAATTTTTTCAGGGCTATATTATCGTAAATGGACTGCATATTTCTCGGATTGTAAGAGAAATATAGTTTTTGACAACTTGCTAAAGAAAAATATTTTGCATTTTATCTCTTTTGTATATAGTAACCTCCGTTCGGGTGATTAGCTCAGTTGGTTAGAGCATCTGCCTTACAAGCAGAGGGTCGAAGGTTCGAATCCCTCATCACCCACCATTTTTAGATATTCGGGATTCTCACCGCTCGGGTTCGAATTACTCTGAATGCCACTCAAGGCATTCCTCCCATCACACACCATTTTGTCTTCAAATATCTCACCTTTCTCGGTGAGATTTTTTATAGGCTTTTCAAATGAAAAAAACTGATTAAACTTACTAAGCCTCTATGTACCTCCTCGCATTTGAATCCTCCTGTGATGATACTTCTGTAGCCCTTCTCCGAGATGAAGAGCTCATTTCCATGCACACTCATACACAACTAGAGCATATTGAAACACTCGGGGTCGTACCTGAGATAGCCGCTCGTCTCCATGCTGACCATATATTTGATCTCATCACGAAAGTACTGAAAGATGGATGAATTACTCTTAAAGACATCGATATATTTGCAGCTACGAGTGAGCCAGGGCTCATACCATCTCTTCTCATAGGAAAAACTGTTGCAAAGACGCTCGCAACAACTCATAGAAAGCCACTTATCTGGGTCAATCATATTGAATGACATATTTTTTCCCTACTGCTCGAGAGAAAACTCACAGATATAAAATTCCCTTCTGTTGTACTCTCGGCCTCTGGTGGTCATAATGACCTCTTTCTGTGGGATTTGAAGCCCCCTTTTTGAAAGAGTCATTGAGTGAATTTTACCATAGAAAAAATCGGCTGAACCATCGACGATAGTGCGGGAGAAAGTATGGACAAAGTCGGCCGAAGTATGTGACTTCCCTTTCCTGCTGGTCGCCATATCGATGAACTCGCTCAGAAATTCAATCCAGAAATACACTCTCTCATCGAATTCCCTCTTGTCCTCCTAAAAGATTCTCTCGATTTTTCTTTCTCTGGACTCAAATCTGCTGCACTTCGAGAGATACAATTACGGACCTCTCTAAATCTCTCCAAAGGAGAGACTTCGGAAAATACAGGAACCATTTCAAATTCCTCCAAAGGAGAGACTTCGGAAAATACAGGAACCATTTCAAATTCCTCCAAAGGAGAGACTTCGGAAAATACAGGAACCATTTCAAATTCCTCCAAAGGAGAGACTTCGGAAAATACAGGAACCATTTCAAATTCCTCCAAAGGAGAGACTTCGGAAAATACAGGAACCATTTCAAATTCCTCCAAAGGAGAGACTTCGGAAAATACAGGAACCATTTCAAATTCCTCCAATGGAGAGACTTCGGAAAATACAGGCAAAGGAGAGACTTCGGAAAATACAGAATCATCAAAAAAGTGAGAATATAAAGAACCGGGATGGCTAACAGCGGATAAAGCTCTGTACAATTATGTTCGTGAATATCGAGAAAATCTAACAAATAATCCAACTCAAGCTGAAAAAATCTTGTGGGAATATCTCAAAACAAAAAAAACAGGTTATAAAATCAGACGTCAACATGTTATCTGAGGCTTTATTACTGATTTTGTTTGTTTACCAGAAAAAACAGTTATAGAAATAGATGGAGAAATCCATGATTTTACAAAAGAATATGATGAAGCAAGGACCAGGTATTTAGAAGAAATGGGGTTCTCCGTAATACGATTCAAAAATGCAGAAGTCTACCAAAGTCCTGAAAAAGTAACCAAAACAATCAAAGAATATATTGACCAAAAACAAAAAAATGGAGTCAAAAGCCCCTCCTTTGAAATGATTGGGAATGAGGTCAAAAGCCCGTCCTTTGGTAGAGTTGGGAATGGGATCAAAAGCCCCTCCTTTGGAGGGGTTGGGGAGGTCGATCGAATAGAAATCTCCTACAGCTATCAAAAAATAATCACAGATATACTCATCGCTCGCACGCTCGAAGCACAAAAAAAATACAATACAGAATCCATCTGTATCGTCGGCGGCGTCAGTGCAAACACAGCTCTCCGTGGCTCTATTGAGTCATTTTCAAAAAAATCATGAATTCCCTACTACTTGCCGAAATCCATGAAATACTGCGGAGATAATGCTGCTATGATAGGGATACGGGCTTATTGGGAATTTAGAAAATCTGCAACACTCTCTGCATAATCTCTTCTTTTTTTTCTTCTGGTAGTCCCTCAAAAAGCGATAATACAGCACTCTGAATCATCATCACGCTGGCATCGTCTCGAGGGATACCACGAGAACGCAGGTAATAGAGCTTTTCATCGGAAATTCTCTCTATTCGAGCCGCATGCCCTGCCTCGACATCATCAGAATGTACGAGCAGTGCTGGAATCCCACGAATATTTCCTTTTGAGCCAAGAAAGATATTTTCTTCGAGGATATGACCTTTTACTTTTGATATGTTGGCATCTATCTGGACTGTACCGTTGAGGGTAATATTCCCAGACTCACCAACAAGAGAGAGAATATGAATATTTGTAACTGTATTTGAATGAGTAAGAATCGAATGGATACTGACAGAGAGTTTTTCATCGGAGGAAGCCAAGAGTAAATTTCGAATGAGAGATTCGCCTGATTCTGTAATAAAATTGAGAGAATAGTTACCAGTGCCCTGTGCCAAACCGTACCAAGTAAGGTGAGTATTATTAGAAACAGTAATCGTCCGTCCTATATTTGAAGAAACTTCGGTCGTATCATAGACGCTGATTTCCCCACCCTGATAATAATGAAGCTCTAGAGGAGATGATTCATCAACTAATAATATTTCCTTCATTCGTAATTCGTAATTAATAAATTGAAAATTTAAAAAACTAAAGGTACACAATAGTTGATGTGAGTTTTTTCATCACTTCTTCATCTACATACCCTGCGGCCAGGATAGTCTGGATATCTGCGACAAGCGTTTCTTCTGTACCATAATCTGGGATGATGACATTGGCAATCTCTACTTCTGGCACACCATGCTGACCAGATTTTTTCATCATCTCATCATTCTTATCTTTATGGGTGATAATATCGATTGTTTCGTATTTGAGCCCTGCCTCGTCGAGGAGTGAAAGAATTCGAATACAGAACGGGCAAGAAGGTTTAATATAGATTTTCATAAGATTTGATTATAGTGATTTTAAAAAATCCTCCATTTTTAATTTTGCACTTTTAATTTTTAATGTAGTAAAATGCGTGCTATTTTATTAGAAAACATCCGTTCTCTCAATAACGTCGGTGCTATAATCCGTACTGCAGATGGTGCAGGATTTGATCGCGTGGTCTGTGTCGGCTATACTCCGACTCCGCCTCGAAAAGAAATAAGCAAGACAGCGCTCGGAGCTGAGAATTTCGTCCCATGGGAGTATTATGAAAAAATAGAAGACGCTATCGAGACGTACAAAAAACTTGGCTGTACAATAATTGCCTTGGAAAAAAATAATCAAAGCGTACTCCTGTCAACTATAAACGATAAACAAAAAACGATAAACAATGTTGCAATCATAGCAGGAAATGAACTCGAATGAGTCTCTGAGATAGCACAAAAAATGGCAGATCATATTTGCCACATCCCTATGCTCGGAAAAAAGGAGTCTCTCAATGTCGCAGTAGCTGTTGGCATCTCCCTCTATAATTTCATTGATTAAAACTTGCAAAAAAATGACCTCTGTGTAAGCTCATAGGTCTATGACTGCTAAAATATTTGTCACACCCACAGAAACATGTATCGGAATAGGTTGTCGTATAGATGATCGAGAATGATACGAGCTCATATACAAACTCAAATGAAGGGAGAAAAATAAACCCCTTGCTGTACTCGTTCCTACATGGGAAGAGCTTCAGTATGAAAGTGTCTTAACGCCATCTCAGATAAATTTTCTCAAAACATACAAATTCCCTTTTACAATAGTATGTGAGATAAAAGAAGATTTCCGAGATGAATACCCTCTTCTCGATGAGTATAATTATAAAACAATTGGTTTTCGCGTTGGTGAAGCATGTTTAGAACAAAAAACTCTCTCCTATATACGTGCTCCATTTTTTCTCACATCCGCAAATAAATCAGGAGAAGAGGAATGTCACACGATAGACGAAGTCAATGATATTTTTCGTGACAATATCGATGTTTTACAGATACTTCCAGGAAAAGCTGGCCGTCAGCCTCCTAGCAATGTAATTCAATTCGTATGAACTTCAAACGATCTCAAGTACATCAGAAAAAACTATCCGCTCAAATAAAGATAGTTATAAGCCTCTTGGCTCTTTTTGTATTTTTCTTTTTGTGGATATCATGGACTGGAGGAGTGCCTGTAAAACTCGAAAAAACTCTTGTCGTCCCAAGGTGATCAACACTTGCGAGTCTCGATACTCTGCTCGGTACAAAAGTAAATCATAGTCGCTACAATCTCTGGAAGATGTTTTTTGCTCCTGATGTTACGCTAAAATCAGGTATTTTCGCAGTTCCAGAAGGAACAAATACTCTCGAAGAAGTATATAGGATGCTCCAAAATCCGACTCCAACAGAAGAGGAAATCACCCTTCTCCCTGGATGGCATAAAGGTGAAATAAGCGAGGCATTCAAAAAAAATAATATAGAAGGTGATCTACTCGCTGAAGAACAAAGTATCATCACTCAACTTTCTCCAAAATATGCTTTCCTCCAATGAAAAACTTCACTTGAAGGCTTTCTCATGCCTGATACGTATAGAATCACAGGATGAACTGATGTGACCACCATGGTAAGCAAGATGCTTGATAACTTCCAAAAAAGAATCTACACACCTTTTCTCGAAAGTGGTAAACCAGTTGATGCATTCTACGACGTACTCATCCTCGCTTCCATAGTTGGTGAAGAAGAAAAAAGCTCTACCCAGCTCCCTATCGTAGCTGATATACTCAAAAAAAGACTCCGCCAATGATGGCAAATAGGGGCAGATATCACAGTGTGTTATATGGATCTACTTCCGGGGAGTGAATGCCAAAAATATGTAAACAATTATTACAGCCTCTCTCGCGAAGCTCGTGAAGCAAAGAGCAATCTCTATGATACACGATCAAAAGTAGGACTTCCTCCGACGCCAATCGCAAATATGGCAAAAGATGCGTTTAAGGCAACACTCGATGCTACAGCTGAAACTCTTGCATGGTTTTATCTTCACGACTCAAAGGGAGTCATCCATACTGCTACGACTAATGCAGAACATGAACAAAACAAATCCACCTATCTCCGATAAGTCAACTATTAGAAAAATTATTGAGGAGCGTATTGCTCTGATGACTGATGAGAAAAAGAAAGAATTTTCACACGACATCTGTACACAACTCAAAATCCGAATAAAAGAAAAAAATCCTACTACTCTGATCCTCTACAATCCTCTTGCTGATGAAGTAGATATATCATCAATCCATGAATGGTTTGCGCCACGTGGTCAGATCATAACCATAGAGCAAGATGCGCCAGATTGACTCTCTTTTGAGAATACAAATACTATCATGCTAGTACCAGGGAGAGCATTCACACTCAATTGAATCCGCGTCGGACGCGGAAGAGGTTTTTTCGATAAACTTCTCTCACAATCAGATGTATACAGCATTGGAATATGTTTTTCTTGCCAGATATTTGAAACCCTTCCCGAAGATACTTGGGACAAGAAAATGGATGAGGTTGTATTTAACAATAATAATCTACAATAAATGTATGAACTTCTGGCAAAAAACAAAACGATTCTTCGAGCCTTGTGGAGCTTTTCCATTTGTCACTTTTATGCGTATTTTTACGACACTGAATACGACAGGTTTCACACTATTACTTGCCTATTTTCTGAAAGAAATAGTGCATAGTATTGAGGCGGGGAATATAGAAAAATTTATACAAATACTGATTTGGTCGAGCCTCATAATGGTAGGATTTCAAGTGTTGGGTTTTATTTTACGAAACTATTATTGGGTTGAGCAGCAATTCAGATGGGATCCCTATGTTTATAGGAAATATATAGAAAAATTTATCCATCTGGACCAAGGGAGAGCCGAAGTTCTCTGAACAGGGAAGATAATGAGTATCCTCCAGAAATGAATCGATGAGTCCACCCTCTCACTCTTGGGCATTATATCATACGGAACTCGGGTTATTGCTATACTTCTTTTCGGTCTTTTCCTTATCAGGTGACTTCCTCTCAATCTCATAGTGTATGGAATTCTCATTATCCTGGCGATATTCTGAAGCATAATATATTTCAATAAACATACTACATTTTACAGGAGACAACGGAAGGAAAATAATGTAAAAATAACAGGAGTTTTGGCAAAAATAATCATGTCAAAATTTGAAATATTGCAAAACAGTTCTATTGAAAGAGAGCTAAAAAAAATGGATAAGATATCTGATTACTCGTGGGAATTAGCGAGAAAACAAAATCTCTGGGCATCTCTGCTTTTTCAATGACCAAAATTTCTCCTTTCTACTATTATTGTTGGAGCTTATTATTATCTCGGGATGCGAGTATTTGGGAACACTTACACCCTGAGCGATATGGTAGGAATTTTGACAATACTGGCTCTTTTTGAAGTGACACTCAGAGATACCATAGAGTACTATGAAAATTTTACCAAAGCTTTTGTCCATATAGAAAAACTCTGGGATTTTATCGACAACACTCCACAAATAGAATGATACAGCAAAGGGCAGAAATTCGTATTTAGAGAATGAAATATCATGCTCAAAAATCTCTCATTTTCTTACCAAGAGAGATCTTCAGTGCTGAAAAATTTTTCAATCATGATTCAGTGAAAGAAAAAAACAGCTCTCGTCTGACATTCTGGTGGAGGGAAAACAACCCTCATGAAACTCCTCGCAGGATATATGAGGCCAAATGGATGATCCCTCTCTATTGATGGTCAGGATATCACCTCTATACGGCTCGATAGTTATTACCCTCATATTGGCTACCTCACGCAGGAGCCATCGGTTTTTGATGGAACAATAGCAGAAAATCTCCTCTACGGTGCGAGGAAGAAAACAACTAAAAAAGAAATCGAGAAAGCTATTGAGATGGCTGAATGTCAATTCATCTACGAATTGGAAGATGGTATCAAGACAGAAATAGGAGAACGCTGAATACGACTCTCAGGTGGTCAAAAACAGAGACTCGCTATCGCAAAAATATTTCTCAAGGATCCAGAAATCATCCTCCTCGATGAACCCACAGCTGCTCTCGATAGTTACAGTGAACAAAAGGTAGCACAAGCGTTTCGTAAACTCTTCGAAGGACGCACCGTCATCGTCATAGCACATAGGCTACAAACTGTCAAAGAAGCTGACGATATTATCGTCCTCGAAAAAGGAAGAGTGATCGAGCGATGAACACATAAAGAGTTGTTAAAATTAGGAAAGAAATATGCTGGTATGGTGGATTTGCAGAGTTGAGTTGTTAGAGAAGA
>Ga0209702_10002455_pt1 | contig 32335 bp, 31 predicted proteins | sample FRY01_FD_187210 | JGI IMG/M metagenome (GOLD analysis project Ga0209702, IMG submission 187210) | Freshwater microbial communities from Lake Fryxell liftoff mats and glacier meltwater in Antarctica - FRY-01 (SPAdes) (version 2) | ecosystem: Environmental > Aquatic > Freshwater > Ice > Glacier...
GCCAGCGTGCGAATGGACAAGGTGGTTGCGGTCCTTGACGCACTTGGTCTTGAGTTAAGCACCTCGGCGCGCAGGCCATAATGGAACCAGAATGAGTGAGCCAGCACGGTCGGCCGAGTCCGAACTGCGTGATCTGCGCGGTATTGAAACTGCTTACGTGCTCAAAGGTGATCGTGTCGCTGCAACGCTGACCCGTGCTGGTTCGGGCATTGAATTTCAGTACTTAGACGCGTATTTGTCGGATCCAGGTCCACCGATCGCGACCACTCTTGGTCTCTCTGCAGAACCCGTAATTACTACCGCCGGCGCTGTTCCAGCATTTTTTGCTGGGTTGCTGCCTGAAGGTCGTCGACTGACTTCACTTCGCGGCGCCGTAAAGACTTCATTGGACGATGAACTCTCGCTGGTGCTCGCAATTGGCGCTGATGCAATCGGAGACGTTCGAGTTGTGCCTTCACGGCATCCTCCCGTGATTCCTGAACCGTTAGTAATGTGGCACGAAGGCGCTGACATCGACTTCCGCGAAGTGTTAGCACAGAACGGGATAGTTGATCGGCGAGGACTGTCAGGATTACAAGATAAGGCCTCAGCCGCGATGATCACGCTGCCGGTAACACGTTCTGGTCGCGATGCAATTCTGAAACTTACGCCACCGGAGTATCCATATTTAGTTGAAAATGAGGCTTGGTTCCTTGGTTTGGCGCGGAGTGCAGGTTTCACTGTTCCCCATTTTCAGGTGGTAACCGACCGTGAAGGTGCACGTGGGTTACTGATTGAGCGTTTTGATCGTGAATACGCAAACGATGCGGTGATCCGCCACCCCGTTGAGGACGCAAGTCAAGTGCTGGGAATTTATCCCGCAGCGAAGTACCTCGTGAGCGCCGAGGAAATGTCGATTTCCCTGATTCGCCATTGTCAGTCACAAAAGGTTGCTGCACGCAGCATGTTCCGACTATTTATATTTGCCTGGTTGACGGGTAATGGCGATCTGCACGCGAAGAATGCATCAATTATCAATGTGAGTGGAGAATGGCGAATCGCGCCGATCTACGACGTTCCCAGCACATTGCCATTTGGCGATCACACCATGGCGTTGTCCCTCGGTGGTAGGGATCATGACCTTTCACGAAAAAGTTTCTTACAATTTGCGGACACGATTGGTTTACCTGCCACAGCAGTAAACAACGTGATCGAGGAAATGTTGGTCGCGACCGAGCCGGTAGCGCAGCTCTTTGAGGCCCGCGTTGAACCGTTCACGCGCTCACGCAACGCAGAAGCACTCGCCCAGATCGAGTACAGACGCCGACTGCTTCTTGCGAGTTAAATTCAGAACTTCACGGGTGTCGGTCTCAGGTGCCATACTCAAGACTGTTGCAATTGATTGTGTTTTATCGAAGTGAACTTGAATTCCAAGGAAATGAAGGAGACGTTATGTCGTGGGTTGACTCGGGTTTTATTGCATTCGATACGGAAACAACCGGTGTTGACGTTGGCAGCGATCGAATCGTGAGTGCTGCCGCGATTGAGTTTCGTGACGGTATCGAAGTTTCGGCTCAGGAATGGTTGATCAAGGTTGACGTTGAGATTCCGCAAGCCGCAAGCGCCGTGCACGGGATCACCAACGAGGTGAGCCAATCCCAAGGGTTGGACCAATTGGACGCGCTGGCATCGATTCGTGAATTCTTGGTCTCTCATCAGTTGCCGGTAGTTTGTTTCAACTCGCAGTTCGATCGCGCGATTCTGGATTCAAATCTCGAACGAGTCGGACTTGAACCACTGTCGAGTATTTTTGATATGTGCCCTTACGTGATTGACAAGCAAATGGACAAGTTCGTCAAAGGTAAAGCTCAACGTCGCCTGCAGCCGACCGTTGCCCGGTACGGACTTGAACTCAATGAAGCTGACTGGCACGGGGCACTGGCTGACTCTCGAATCACTGGGCAGTTACTTCTCGCACAACAGGTGCGCTACCCACACCTGTTTACCGACCAGCCTGACGAATTAGCGGAGTCCATTTCACTCTGGCGAGAGGAACAGGATGCTTCGTTTAAAGCCTGGCTTGCGAAGCAGCCACCGTTGCCATCGTAAATAAAAAGTTTTCTTTGCAGCGTTAGTTGGCCGACTTGCGCAAATATTTTTCCATGCGGCCCAGTGCCTGGGTGAAAGCTGTCCGAGCGGCGGCCGCCACAGGACGGGCCAGGAATTGCGGTAGTACCGGAACCTGAACGTTTTCAACCCATTGAACTGAACTGGAGTTTTCACCGAGTGAGGTCACCGTCAGGTCTACAACGCCGGTGAGGACCGGGCCCACTTTGGTGATTCGGGAGGTGCGGGCTTCCCGGTCGAGTGAATCAACGCGCATTCGGTCGGGCAGGGCGAGTGGACCGACACCGCTAGTTGCAATGAATTCAGTTCCCTCGGCCCCGTTTCCGGAAAGAATCTTGACTTTTGTCAGGGGAACCCATTCTTCGTGTCCACGCCAATCCACCAATGCTTCGAATACTTGATCCGCGTTAAAGGGGAGGGTGCGGGAAACCTGGAAAACTACATTTGCTGACATGGGCCAACTATCCCTTGTCACGGTGTTGGCGCAGCGCGAGCCCTCAGGCTCGGATTATGGACCCGGCGTTGGAGGTAAGTGGACTCGGAATCCTTGATGCAAACCTTGTGCGCGTTGGTTTAGAGCCACTCTTGGGTGCCACTGATATTTGCCCGTAGGTAATCGATAAGCAGATGGACAAACATGTGAAGGGGAAAGCGCTACGTTGATAGCAGCCCACGGTCGCCCGTTGTGCACTTGAAATTTCTGAAGACAACTGGCACGGTGCACTGGCTGATTCGCGGATCACATGTCTTCTGCTACTCGCTCAAGCCAAGCTTTACTCGGAACTTTTTAATGGTGAATTGGTTGAACTCCAACAGGCCGGGGGTGTGTGGCGTGAGGATCAGGACGCTTCATTTAAGGCCTGGTTGGCTTGTCAGCCGCCATTGTCAGCATAAATCTGCCTTGATGTGTTGATGTGTTGATGTTGTGATGTTTAGATGTTAAGGTTCGGAAATGAGAACCACACTCGATATTGATGATCATGTTTTGGCGGTAGCTCGGGAAATGAGTTCCATGCTGGAGATCTCCCTGGGAGCGGCACTGTCAGAACTGGCTCGCCGAGGTATTGGGCGAGGGGAATTGCCGGAACGTGGAAATAATGGAATCCCGGTTTTCGTGGTTGGTGCTCAGGCAGCCCCAATCACAAATGACATGATTGCTCAAGCTCTGGGCGAAGTGTGAGATATTTGCTTGACGTCAATGTGCTCATGGCAATTACGTGGCCTACACACGTTGCCCATATTAAGGCTCAGTCGTGGTTTCTCGAGTCGGGGAATTCAGGCTGGGTCACCAGTCCGGGAACGGAATCTGGCTTTATCAGATTATCCAGTAATCCTTTGATCGTAGGCGAAGTGGTAACTCCAAATACTTGCGCAGGTGTACTTGAATCCTTGAAAAAAGTGGGCGAATACGGCTTTGTCACCGACGGGATTGAACTAGCCCAAGAATTAGCAAAATCTGATGTCTCACTCACGGGTTACCGTCAAGTGAGTGATGCTCACCTCGCTCTGGTGGCACAGACAAACAGATGCGTTTTTGCGACTTTGGATTCAGGGGCAGCCGATCTAGCCCAGCGACTTGGTACCGAGTCGCTATTGATTGAAACTTGGTAGTGCCCTACGCGAGACCCGAACTGGAGATCATTTTTGCCAAAGCCAGTTATCGAGGGGGGATTTGGGGTGGGTACCTGGGTGTGGGTATCCTTTGAGGTCGCTGTGAGTGTTACAGCCTGGAGCCCTTGGAAGGTCCCCAGTACGGCCCGCCATCCGGTGGGTGCAGAAACCAAGTCCCTACGAGAAAGCAAGGTGGCGCCCCATGCGCACATATAGTCCCAAAGCCGGCGAGATCATTCGCACCTGGCATGTCATTGACGCCACCGACATTGTTCTCGGACGGCTTGCAAGTCAGGTCGCGGTTCTCCTTCGCGGCAAGCACAAGCCAACCTTCGCACCGCACATGGATTCGGGCGACTTCGTCATCGTTACTAATGCTGACAAAATCGCACTGACCGGTTCCAAGCGTGAGCAGAAGATCGCGTACCGCCACTCCGGTTACCCGGGTGGCCTCACTGCAACGACTTACGCCGAACTGTTGGAGTCACATCCAACGAGGGCCGTTGAGAAGGCAGTCAAGGGAATGCTCCCTCACAACAAACTCGGTCGCCAGCAATTGACCAAGTTGAAAATCTATGTTGGTGACAATCACCCACACAGTGCCCAAGAACCCAAGCCATTCACCATTACCCAGGTCGCGCAGTAGCGCTAAGGAGAGATTTACGTGTCTGAAGTTGCTATTGACGTAGTTGAAGAAATCGAAGAAGTTCCCTCGGAGTACACGAGCGAAAGCGCAAAACCGGTAATCAATCGCGATGTCGTGATTGCACCGGGTGCTGCAACAGGGCGCCGCAAGGAAGCCGTTGCACGCGTTCGTATCGTTCCCGGAACGGGCCAGTTCAAGATCAACGGTCGCGATCTCGCGTCCTACTTCCCCAACAAGGTCCACCAGCAGATCGTGAATGAGCCATTTGTCTCCCTCGGAGCACCCGGCCAATTCGACGTTATCGCTCGCCTGCACGGCGGCGGCACCAGTGGTCAAGCTGGCGCACTTCGTCTGGGCATTGCTCGTTCCCTCAATGGAATTGACACCGAGGGTAACCGTGCCATTTTGAAAAAGGCCGGATTCCTCACTCGTGACCCACGGGCCAAGGAGCGCAAGAAGTACGGCCTGAAGAAGGCTCGTAAGGCTTCGCAGTACAGCAAGCGTTAGTCACAGTGGTTCGCACCACCGGGTGGAGCTAATTACATGGGGCTATTTGGTACCGACGGCGTTCGCGGGTTAGCTAACCGGGATCTCACTGCCGAGTTGGCATTGGATCTTTCGGTCGCTGCCGCGCACGTGTTGGCCGACGCCGGCGAGTTCGCCGGGCACCGCCCGCGAGCAATCGTTGGTCGTGACACGCGCGCTTCAGGGGAATTCCTGGAAGCCGCGGTTGTCGCGGGTTTGGCCAGCGTTGGTATTGACGTCACCTTGGTTGGCGTGTTGCCGACACCGGCAGTCGCTTTTTTAGTTGCCTCCATGGATGCTGACTTGGGCGTCATGCTCTCCGCATCGCATAATCCAATGCCGGATAACGGTATCAAATTCTTTGCACGAGGTGGCGTCAAACTCGACGACGTCTTGGAGATCGCAATTGAGAATCGGATGCGCGAGCCGTGGGAACGACCGGTCGGTGGTGACGTCGGGCGGGTTATTAGTGATCCAAGTGCATCGGACCTTTTTGTTGCGCATCTGCTTTCTACCCTTGACTCCGACTTACCTCTTGCTGGATTGAAAATTGTTGTCGATTGCGCCAACGGATCGGCAAGTGTCGTTGGACCTGAAGCACTGCGACGCGCTGGCGCTGACGTCATTGCCATTCACGCGGCGCCTAACGGGCTGAATATCAATGAAGGTTGCGGGAGCACCCACCTTGACGACCTTCGCGCTGCTGTTGTTGAGCACGGCGCAGATGCAGGAGTTGCATTTGATGGTGATGCTGATCGGTGTCTGGCAATTGACGCATTGGGCAATGACGTTGACGGTGATCACATTCTGGGAATCTTGGCGATCTCCATGGCTGGTGCTGGCACGTTGATTCACGGCACTGTTGTTTCAACCGTTATGGCCAACCTCGGTTTCAATCAGGCAATGGATTCAGCCGGCATCGCAGTAATTTCAACAGCGGTCGGTGACCGTTATGTTCTTGAGTCAATGCGCGAACATGGTTTTGTGCTGGGTGGTGAACAAAGCGGTCACGTCGTTATGAGCGAGTTTGGTACAACCGGTGACGGCGTATTGACCGCATTGCATTTGCTCGCCCATGTTTCTAGCAGTGGAAAGTCTTTGGCGCAGCTCGCTGGCGTTGTCACGAAGTTGCCGCAGGTACTGATCAACGTTAGTGGCGTTGACCGCAACGCCCTTGATTCCAATGTTCGGGTGAGCGCCGAACGTGAACTTCTTGAATCAGCGCTGGGCGGCAGTGGTCGAATTCTCCTCCGCTCCTCGGGCACCGAGCCGGTCATTCGAGTCATGGTTGAAGCCGAGAGCCACGACGAAGCCCAACGGATCGCCGAGCAGCTGGCGCGTGTGATCACCACGGAACTTGCTCTAGATTAAGTGTCCCACAATAACTGAACTGGGCTGTGGGAAAGAAATCAAATATTCCCACAACAAAGTATTTGTGGTATTTTCGCCTCATGGAAACTTTTATGAGGAACCCGGTCCCGCATCAAGTGTCGTTGGGTGATCGCGGCAGGTTCGTCATCCCGGCCGAGGTCCGACAACGGCACGGGTGGGAAAAAGGTACGCCGTTGGCTTCAATTGACACGGAAGACGGGTTCTTCGTCATGTCCGCTGACCAAGCATTGGAATTGGTTCGTGCGAGTTTCAATGACCGCGATCCCGTTGCAGAATTACTAGCCGAACGCAGGAAAGAAGTAGAGCGTGAACGTGATGATCGTCCTTGATTCGTCTGCGCTTTTGGCGTATCTCTTTCGTGAGCGCGGAAGTGAAATGGTAAAAGCCAACCTTGCGGGCTCAGCAATTGGAGCGGCCAACTGGTCTGAAGTTTTGGCCAAAATTGAGGGTCGCGTTGCGCGCGGTTGGGCCGACTCGATTCTCACGGCCGTGGGTCTGGTGATTGAGCCCGTTACTCGAGCGGACGCAATACGAGCAGCAGATCTATATGAAGGGAACCCGTCCCTATCACTGGGCGATCGGTTGTGTTTGGCACTTGCCGAGCGACTGGAAGCAGAAGTCCTCACAGCGGATCGAGCATGGGGAAATAGTGCCGGTATAAATCAGATTCGCACGTGATGGTTACGTCATGAAAGCAGCCTTGACATTGGGGTCCGCGAACTTGAGCAGCAGAAGGCCTTGTGAAACCGGTGTCACAGTAGGCTCGGCGGGTGTGCGGAATCGTTGGGTACGTCGGTGAGAAGCAGGCTCTCGAGATCATTGTCGAGGGGCTCCGCCGGATGGAGTATCGGGGATATGACTCGGCCGGGATCGCGGTAATTGCTGGCGGCAAGCTGGAGGTCCGCAAGAAAGCGGGCAAGTTGGGCAATCTTGAACTTATGCTCGGTGAAGATCCGCTGCCAAATTCAACGACCGGAATCGGTCATACTCGCTGGGCAACGCACGGCGGACCAACCGATCGCAACGCCCACCCGCATGTGAGTTCGGATCAACGTATTGCGGTGATCCATAACGGAATCATCGAAAATTTTCAGGTGTTACGCACCGAACTTGAAGCGGCTGGCATTTCACTCGAGTCCGAAACCGACACCGAAGTTGTCGCGCATTTGATGGCACGCGCGTTGCCTGAAGTTGGGAACTCGTTGCCCCTGGCAATGCAGGCGGTGTGTTCGCGATTGCAAGGCGCTTTCACTCTGGTTGTCATTGACCGGGAGCAGCCGGATCTTGTTGTCGGTGCTCGCCGGAATTCGCCACTTGTTGTGGGTCTAGGTGAAGGCGGCAATTTTCTGGCATCAGATGTCAGCGCATTCGTTGCCCACACCCGTTCGGCGTTAGAGCTGGGTCAAGATCAAATCGTGATCATGAAAGCCGATTCCGTCGTTGTCACTGATTTTTCTGGCAATGTTGTGCAAGCGAAACCATTCACCATTGATTGGGATGCATCCGCTGCTGAGAAAGGTGGCTTTGATCTTTTCATGTTGAAGGAGATCTCCGAGCAACCAAAGGCCGTTGCCGACTCGCTCCTGGGCCGCATTGATGAAAAGCAACGGATTAAATTGGATGAACTCAGCATTGATCCCGTTTTGTTACAGCACATTAATAAAGTGATCGTGATCGCGTGTGGGACCGCGGCGCATGCCGGCATGGTTGCCAAATACGCAATTGAGCATTGGACCCACCTGCCCGTTGATGTTGAGCTGGCAAGTGAGTTTCGTTATCGGGACCCAATCGTTGGTCCTGATTCACTCGTCATTGCGATCTCGCAATCGGGTGAAACGATGGATACTTTGATGGCGTTGCGTTACGCCAAGTCGCAGGGAGCGCTCACCTTGGCCATTTGCAACACAGTTGGTTCGACTATTCCCCGAGAATCTGACGCTGTGATTTACACCTACGCCGGACCGGAAATCGCGGTTGCCAGCACGAAAGCCTTCCTGACCCAAATCACGGCAACCTACTTGGTTGGTTTGTTCCTGGCTCAAGTCCGCGGAGTCATGTTCGAAGACGAAATTCGTGCGATCCTTGCTGATCTTGGTGACATGCCTCGACAGGTCGACCTGGTACTCGACACGGCCGAACCTGTTCGTGAACTCGCCCGCTCCCTTGCATCAGCTCGTTCCGTTCTCTTTCTTGGACGACATGTTGGTTACCCCGTGGCTTTGGAAGGTGCACTAAAACTTAAAGAGCTGGCTTACATGCACGCCGAAGGCTTCCCGGCGGGAGAGCTCAAACATGGACCGATTGCTTTGATCGAAGAAGGTATTCCCGTGATCGTGATCGTTCCCTCGCCCAAAGGTCGCGCAGTTTTGCACGACAAGATGGTGTCAAATATTCAAGAGGTGCGGGCACGTGGCGCCAAAGTCATCGCGATAGCCGAAGAGGGCGATGAAAGCATTGTTCCCTTCGCCGACCACATTATTCGGATCCCTGCCGTTCCCACCTTGATGCAACCACTTGTCGCGGTTGTGCCTTTGCAAATCTTCGCCTGCGAGATGGCGCGGGAAAAAGGCCACGACGTTGATCAACCTCGCAACCTTGCCAAGTCCGTAACAGTTGAGTAGTTCGATGACAACCGACTTGCTTTCCCGCGATTTAGGTTTGCCGGTGTATTCGGTCGCGCAGATTCGGGCAGCCGAGGAGCGTGCATTTTTGGTTACCGCTCCCGGTTCGCTGATGCAACGAGCATCATTCGCACTCGGCGTCGGCTGCGTTGATTTATTGCGAGACACCTTTGGTTGCGTTTACGGAACTTCGGTGCTGGTTGTTGTCGGTCCCGGTAATAACGGTGGAGATGCACTCTTTGCCGGGGCGCTGCTGGCGGGGCGTGGGGTGTCGGTTCGGATGTATTGCGTTGTCCCCGGTGTGTGTCATGAAGCCGGTCGCTTAGCTTGTGTCGCCGCCGGTGGTCGTGTGATCGATTCACTTGATAGGGAATTTGACCTGGTTCTCGACGGAATTGCCGGTTTGGGTAGTTCACGGCCAGTCGATGTTGATATTGCGCGGTTCATAAACCTGTCACCAATCGTTGTTGCAGTGGATATTCCCAGTGGAGTGAATGCCGACACGGGTGCAGGTGATGGTGATGCGTGTATCCACGCCGATGTGACATTTACTTTTGGTGCACTCAAACCCGGATTGGTACTCGCTCCAGGAGCTGCCTTTGCCGGAGCGATCCAAGTGGTTGATTTAAACTTGGAATTCGACACCGGTCCGGTGCTTGCGGTGCTGGGGGATCGTGAGGTTGCCCGGTTAGTTCCGGCTTTAGGGTTTGACTCGTACAAGTATTCCCGCGGAGTCGTTGGAATTGCCGCGGGTTCACCAAATTTCCCCGGGGCCGCTGTTCTTAGCGTTTTGGGAGCGCAACACAGTGGTGTCGGCATGGTCATGTTGCGTGAAGGATTTGTCGATCGGGATTTAGTCCTTGATTCGCTACCCAGTGTTGTTTCCATTGACACCGATTCGCCCAGGATCACCGGATGGGCTGTCGGGCCTGGATTTTCTGGTCGCGAAGTTGAGCACTCGTTCCTGACATCTGTTCTCGATACCGAATTGCCGTTGGTGCTTGACGCCGGTGCCTTAAGCGGTGTCGCAAACTCGGTAGCTTTGTGTTCAGCTGTTTCTACCCGGTCAGGAATAACGGTAATAACCCCACACGTTGGTGAATTTCGGTCGCTGTTCCCCAAGCTGGTTGGTTTTGACCTCGAGTCCGTGCGCACGGCCGCGCATGAATTGAATGTAATCGTGGTTGCTAAAGGTCCACGCACTCTGGTGGTCGGTCCCGATGGCCGAGCATTTGTTGACATTGAGGCGAGTCCCTCAATGGGCACTGCCGGATCCGGTGATGTGCTCACCGGAATTATTGGTGGACTACTCGCTGGTAGTGATCTGGAGGGCGTTGACTCGTTGGCAATTGTTGCCGCGGGGGTGTGGATTCATTCGCGGGCTGGGCGTATCGCAGAATCTCAAGTCGAGAATCCGACGGCGGTTGATATCGGCAACATGGTGGGCGAGGTTTTGCGTGATGTCTAATTCCATATCTGGACTAAATGCCAGAGCGTGGGCCAACGTCAGTGGTGCGACAATCTTAGGTAACTACGACACCATCCAATCGGTTACAGGTGTCGAGGCGATGGCCGTTGTTAAAGCGGATGCCTACGGGCATGGCGTTGATTTCGTGGCCCCACTGCTTCGCACACACGGGGTTACCTGGCTGGGCGTTGCATTGCCTTCGGAGGCAGTTGCTTTGCGGGCCGCCGGCGATCAAGGAAAAGTTTTGTGTTGGTTGAGCACCCCGGGGGATCCTGATCTTGCGGCGTGCGTCGAAGCTGGTGTGGATCTGTCGGTGTCGAGTTCGCGTGAGCTACATGAGATTGCGATCGCCGCTCGTGCCTTGGGAGCTCGTGCAAGCATTCATATAAAAATTGATACCGGTTTGAATCGAAACGGTTTGCCTCTGGGTGAACTTGGCTTATTAATTGTTGAGTTGGGTTTGCTAATCAATGAGGGCGTGATCAGCGTGCGGGGGCTGTGGAGTCACTTGGCGAGCGCCGATCACGTTGACCATGAGATTGCTCGTGAATCGGTCTCGGCCCAGCGCTTGATTTTCGTGTCGGCACTTGCCGAGTTGGCTTCAGCCGGGATTGAACCTGAAGTTATTCATCTGTCAAACACTGCTGGAGCACTGTGGCACCCGGATTCGCGATTCAATCTTGTTCGGGTGGGAATCGGGATGTACGGCCTTTCACCCAATACGCAACGGGCGACGTCAGCCGACTTGGGGTTGGTACCGGCCATGACGGTTGTTGCCCGGCTCAGCTCGGTCAAAGCGGTACCAATCGGTGCCGGGGTGTCGTATCTGCACACTTGGATTGCGCGGCGAGACTCCCACCTAGGGCTCGTCCCCGTGGGTTACGGTGATGGAATACCACGAAGTGCAAGTAATCGGGTAAGCGTAAGTGTTGGTGGGGAAATGCCGCCGCAGGTTGGAACAATCGCCATGGACCAATTCGTGATTGACGTAACAGACTGTGTTGATAGTTGTTCGGCCGGCAGTGAGGTGTACCTATTTGGCTCGGGTGAACACGGTGAGCTCACCGCAGACCAGTGGGGTGTGGCCACCGGGAGTATCGGTTACGAAATAGTGACCCGACTTGGTTCGCGGATCCCGCGGGTTCACGTGTGAAGTTTTCAGTTTCATTGGTAGTTTGATGTTTGTTCTTATTTCTATTTCTATTGGTGTTGGGTGGTGACAAGAGCAGGTGGCTGTTGACTTTGGCAAAGTAGCCGGACGCGCGGTTCTCTCCCTCGGCGCCGTGGCACTTGGGGCTGCTGGAGGCGCCGCCGCTGAACGGTTAATCATGCGACTCAGTGCCACCCCAAATCGGGACGTTGATTTAACCGAGTTCTATTCCCTACATGGTGAGCCATTTGAGGTTTTCACCTCCGACGGTGCGGTTCTTGCAGGTGAAGTAGATCGTCTTGCCGGTTCGCGGGTAACAATCGTGATGCCGCACGGCTTCGCTTTGAATCGCAATTCCTGGTACTACCAGCGGTTAGCATTGCGGGAACGAGCAACCTTGGTTTTCTACGATCAACGCGGGCATGGCCAGTCCACTTACGTCGCGGATGCACAAACTCGAGATCACAGTATTGATCAACTCGGGCGAGATTTGTATTCGGTCATCAATCAAGTTGCACCCGATGACACTCTGATTCTGATCGGGCACTCGATGGGGGGCATGTCGGTCCTAGCCTTGGTTGACCAGCACCCCGAACTATTCGGTAATCAGGTGATTGGGGTTGGACTGATTTCCAGTGCGGCGTCCTCGGTGGCAACGTCAACCCTTGGCCTGCCAGCACCGATCTCACGAATCGTGCAAGGCCTTGTTCCTGGGGTCGCATCCGTTATGGCAAAAGGTGGGAACGCGATTTCGCACTCACGCTGGAGCAAAACTGATCTGGGTTTACTTCTTACCCGGCTGTATTCATTTGGTTCGGTTGCACCCATTCACGCGGGTGAGTTTGTAGCCGACATGGTCTCTTCCACTAATTTCAATATCTTGGTTGACTTCCTACCTAATATTTATGAACACGATAAAATCGAATCCCTCGAGCCGTTGCAGCGAGTTGAAACCCTCGTGATCGCCGGAGCATCAGATCGATTAACCCCGCCGGCACTGAGTGAAGCAATCATTGAGCGTGTCCCTGGCGCCGAATTTGTGATCCTCGCTGAAAGTGGTCACATGGTGACAATCGAGCGCCCCGTGGAAGTCAATGAACTACTCACCGGTTTCGTTGACCGAGTAATTGAAAGACTCGACCAGAATGAGGATTGAAACTTCGCAGGCAATGAAATCCCTTGGTGAAACAATTGCCGGGATTGTCCTCGGTGGTGACGTCTTGATCCTTACGGGCGAGTTGGGTGCGGGCAAGACTACTTTTGCCCAAGGCGTTGCCCGTGGTTTAGGAATCACTGAACCGGTCACCAGCCCAACATTTGTCATGAGCAAGTCTTACGCGCCATCTTCTTCACTCGGGTTACCGGGTTTACTGCACCTCGATGTCTACCGGGTGAGCGAGGTTGATCAACTCTTGGACTTGTGGTCAGAAATTGACGCGGAAAATTCATTAACGCTGGTCGAGTGGGGAGCGCCGTGGGTAAACGAATTTGGTGAATGTGTTGTCGAGGTACAAATCAATTCAGAATTCGATTCCGAACGCGAAATTGAGTTCATGGCACACTCACCTCTTGGGGAATCCTTCCTTCACCGGATAGAGTCGGTCCTCGCGTGAAAATCCTCGCGATCGACACGTCAACAGCGCTGAGTTCAATAGCCCTGGTTGATTCCGGAGCCGTCATCTCGATGGCCGGTCACACAGATGCTCGTGGTCACGTCGAGGCAATTGGAACTTTGTTCACGCAACTGGATTTGGATCTTAATTCCTTACCCGACCTGATTGCCTGCGGTGTTGGTCCGGGGCCTTACACCGGGTTGCGCGTGGGGATCGCTTTCGCTCAAGGACTCTCGGCGGCGTGGTCGGTGCCTGTTGTTGGGGTGTGTTCATTAGATGCTGTCGCCAACGCGATTATTCGCGAGGGCCGGGTGGCACCCGGCAACGAATTCATTGCGGCGACCGATGCACGTCGCAAAGAGTATTACTGGGCAAAATTTAGTGGAAGTGGCAAACGAGTGTCGGGACCCAATGTTGATTTGACGCCCGTTGTAGTTGGATTAGCTATTGATATGGGCATTGCGTTAGTGACCGAGGTTTTACCCCATGCAATTGATATCGCGGCGTGCGCGTTGCGTGGTGAGCACCGCGGCGTGACCCCCATGTATTTACGGGAAGCAGATGCTAAGCCAAGTGTGCCGGTGCAACTGTGATGACTCCAACAACCGGGATCCGTTCCATGCGTTGGTGGGACATTTCGGTAATTGACACACTGGAACGTGATCTGTTCCCCCACGACTCGTGGTCCAAGGATCAATGGTGGCGTGAACTTGCCCAACTGCACAATCACTATTTCGTGGTTGAAAGTGCTGGTGCGATCAGCGGGTACGCGGGCCTCAGCGTTTCGGGAAGTGACGCCGACCTTCAAACAATAGCGGTGGGTGAATCTTTCCAGGGCCAGGGAATTGGACGCAAACTCTTGAGCCACCTCGTCGCGCTGTCGGTGGAATTGAAAGTAACCTTTATTTTCCTTGAAGTACGTGATGACAACTCGGCAGCACTTTCGTTGTACTCCTCGTTTGGCTTTAAAGAAATTAGTAAGCGAGTGAGGTACTACCCCGATGGAAGCGATGCCTTGATTTTGCGTCGCGATGACCGTGAGAATAGATCATGACGGGGAGTGAACCACTCGTTCTGGGAATTGAAACCTCATGTGATGAAACGGGCATTGGAATTGTTCGCGGCAGGGAGTTACTGGCTAACGCCTTGGCATCAAGTGTTGAACTGCACGCTCGATTCGGTGGAGTGGTACCGGAAGTAGCCAGCCGCGCGCACCTTGAAGCGATGCTGCCGACAATCGATCTTGCCTGCTCCCAGGCTGGAGTTTCACTTTCAGACATTGACGCATTTGCAGTTACTGCAGGCCCAGGTTTGGTTGGTGCACTAATTGTTGGCGTTGCATCAGCGAAAGCACTCGCATTGGGATTGGGTAAGCCAATTTATGGTGTCAATCACCTAGCGGCCCACGTCATGGTCGACGAACTCGAGCACGGACCTTTGCCCGAGCCAGTTATCGGCTTGTTGGTTTCCGGCGGGCATTCATCGTTAATCAAAGTGACCGACGGGGACTTCACCCCACTTGGTCAAACTTTGGACGACGCCGCCGGTGAGGCATTCGACAAAGTTGCCCGACTGCTGGGTTTGCCATTCCCGGGTGGACCCATGATCGACCAGGCTGCGCAAATCGGGGATCGAAATGCAATCGATTTCCCGCGGGCCCTTCGCACCGATCCCATCCATGCGTTTAATTTCTCGTTCTCCGGGTTAAAAACCGCGGTGGCCCGTTGGGTAAAAGAGCAGCAAAGGGCCGGCAACGCCATTTCAGTACCGGATGTCGCCGCTTCGGTTCAGGAGGCAATCGCCGATATTTTGACCAGCAAGGCTATTGCCGCAGCGTTGAATCACAACGCCCCCCATCTGGTGATCGCCGGGGGAGTCGCGGCGAATTCACGACTCCGAGAGTTGGCGGCCGAGCGCTGTGCCGCCGCTGGAATCGAATTGCGGGTGCCCAGCCCTGGGTTGTGCACCGATAACGGCGCCATGGTGGCGGCGTTGGGATCTCACTTAGTCCGGATGGGCGCCGCCCCGTCACCGGTTGACTTCCCAGCGACTTCAACCCTGGCGGTCAGTGAAGTATTTTTCTAACTATTCGCGTCGTGGTCTGGATTGAATTTGCCTTGCCGGGTTAAACTCTCGTGACGGGCGTGATCAGTGGCTGATGCGGATGGAGGGGCGAGATGTCTCGATTTATTGCCGCCTTCGCGGGAAGCGCATTAATTTTCTCTGTCATTGCGGGCGCCCAGGTGGGTTCAAGTGCCACCGAAAATAATGTTGAATCGGTAGTTCCCGCTCGGGAAACTCCCAAGATCCCGAAGTCGGTTTACCGGATCAAGACCAAAGACAAGGTTGCCTTCATCACGATCGATGACGGGATTTTCAAACCCGAAAATGCCTTGGCTTACGTAAAAGCAAATAAGTTGCCGGTCACGGCTTTTCTTTCATCTTGGACCATCAAGGATTCAAAAAAATACTTCAATGAATTCGCGCAGTGGGGATCGGTGCAAAATCATTCGGCAACCCACGCCTCATTCGCCAAAAAGTCTACCGATCTCAATCACGAAATTTGTTACGTTCAAAAACGGTTCGGAAAGAAATATAACTGGTTCCCTTGGATGCTGCGGCCACCGTATGGAGCCGCGCAAGATTCCCAAGCGGTGCGCAATATGGGTGAGAAATGCGGGATACAACAAATAGTGATGTGGGACGCATCAATTAATAACGGTAAGATTTCCTATGCAAATTCGAGTTTACAACCAGGTTCAATAATCCTGATGCACTTCACCGGGACGTTAAAAAAGGACCTAAAACTTGCGGTAAAAAAGATCCGTGAGGCCGGGCTCGAACCGGCAAATCTTGACGACTACCTACCGCGATTAAATAACGTGCCTGCAATGCTTAGCGCTCGCGGTGGACTAGCACAGCCTGCTCGTTAGCCCCGCTTCCCACAATCACAACCGCCCACTCATTGTTGTCGGGCTTGGCGCAACTTTTCCGCAGCTCCTTGAGTTCACGTCTGCCATCCTTTGTTTTCAGGGCTATTCCTGGTAAGTGTTTAACGCGTTCTTTGATCTCCTTTACGGGGAAGACGTCGAACACCTTGTAAAGGCGAGCGTGACCGGTGACCGTTGTCCACACCCCGAAAAGCCACATGTTCTTTTCTCCAACGGGGGTAAGACCAAGCTCGCCCGCGACCTGTTGGGCCATCCCGGCGCGGGTGATCGCCGGATCGAGCTCATAGAGAAATCCTCCGACGGTGATTTCATCGTCCAGATAATTGCGTGAATTGTGACTCTGGTTCAGAATATTTACAGCTTGAGTTTCTGAATTGATCATGACCGCGTTTTTGCCAGTTACCGAATTGGTCGTAAACATTTCCACAACGTTTCCATCAAGGCTGATCGCAAATTGCGCCCAGTTTTGTGGTGGGCTAAATGCGGGTGCAGCCTTGACAAACACACAGAAGTTGTTAGCGAGTTCGTTGACGAATGACATGGGCGGTGACCAACGCTCTGGGTCGCGTTCGGGAAGTGCACGAGCACCGTCGATTGAACGTGAGGCGCCGCGTCTCGACGGGTCGACAAAAATTGCGCTCTCGCGAGAATCCCATTGCGTGAAGTCAACGTCAGTGCAATCATGGATCAAGATGTGTGCTCCTGGCAGATTGTGGGCCAGTAGTTGGGCCGTATCGGGGTTTTGTTCAATCGCAGTTGTTTCAAGCCCTGCGCTTTTAAAAGCGGCACTGTCGCTGCCGATACCGGCGGTGAGATCAACGACTCGCGTTAGTCCACTTTGAGCTATCACGTCGGCGTGGAATGCTGCAACGAGCGGGTGGCTGGCGGCTTCCAAACCATTTCGCGCGTAAAACCAATTCCCACGCTCACCGCCGCTCGTCTTCCAGGCGACCGCGGCCCTTCCCCGAAGCTCCACCTGCTCAAGTGCCCTTCGAACGGCGTCTACTTCATGGCCTTGGGACCGCAGAGCGCTCACGACCGCGAGTTCATTGGCTCCCGGTTGAGCGAGGGCTGCGACTGCCACGGAAATGAGTTCCTCACTGGGGAGCATGACCACGGCGCAAGCCTACGGGCTGAACTCGGTGGTTGAATCTGCGATTGGCTGGCACTCGCTTTGACAGAGTGCTAACTGTTGTGTAACCTTTCGTTTGGCACTCTCACCATGTGAGTGCTAACTTTAAGACCAAATATTCGTAAGTCGCACCAGCTTTAGGTAGTTGGTGCCCACGAGCCGGAGGAATAAACCGTGTCGGTTTCCATTAAGCCCCTAGAAGATCGCATCTTGGTACAAACCCTTGAAGCAGAGCAAACAACCGCCTCAGGACTTGTTATCCCTGACACCGCGAAGGAGAAGCCCCAAGAGGGCAAGGTTCTCGCAGTTGGACCGGGTCGTTTCGACGAAGATGGCGACAAGCGCATTCCCTTGGACATCAAGGTCGGCGACATCGTTATCTACAGCAAGTACGGCGGCACCGAAGTGAAATACGACGGACAGGAATACCTGTTGCTGTCTGCTCGCGACGTGCTTGCCATCGTTGAGAAGTAAGTCCGAGAAGTAAGTCCGAGAAGTAAGTCCGAAAATAAATTCTTGCTTCGTTGAGCCCCGCGAATCCTTCGGGAGGCGTGGGGCTCACGACAAGTCACCATTAAAGTTTTTTCCGGTACGACTCCACTTCATGATTAAGGGATTGACACCATGGCAAAGATGATTGAATTTGATGAGGACGCCCGACGCAGCCTTGAGCGCGGGGTAAACGCACTCGCTGACGCGGTCCGAGTGACAATCGGTCCTAAGGGCCGCAACGTTGTTATTGACAAAAAATGGGGAGCCCCCACGATCACCAACGACGGTGTCACAATCGCTCGCGAGATTGAACTCGATGATCCCTATGAAAACTTGGGTGCCCAACTCGCCAAGGAAGTTGCCACCAAGACCAACGACGTTGCTGGGGATGGAACCACCACGGCGACCGTTTTGGCCCAAGCCATGGTCACCGAAGGTTTAAAGCAGGTAGCCGCAGGCGCGGCGCCAATGGCGATCAAACGTGGAATGGATGCCGGAGTTGCAGCAATCACCGATGAATTAGCCAAAATGGCCCGCGATGTATCGGGCAAGGAAGAAATCACCAACGTCGCGGCGATCTCGTCTCAGGATCGCGAAATTGGTGAACTGATTGCTGACGCATTCGACAAGGTCGGAAAAGATGGCGTCATTTCGGTTGAAGAATCCAGCACCACCGCAATGGAAATGGAATTCACCGAAGGCATGCAGTTCGACAAGGGATACATCTCCCCGTACTTCGTGACAGATCAGGAGAGCATGGAAGCGGTCCTGGATGACCCACGCATTCTCCTTGTCCAAGGAAAGGTGTCCTCGGTCGCCGAGATCCTGCCCCTGGTGGAGAAAGTTGTTGAAACCGGGAAGCCTTTATTGATCATTGCTGAAGACGTTGATGGCGAAGCACTTTCAACCCTGGTCGTTAATCGGATTCGCGGAACATTTGCTTCGTGCGCGGTGAAGGCCCCAGCATTCGGTGATCGCCGTAAGGCAATCCTCGAGGACCTCGCGGTGCTTACGGGTGCCCAAGTTATTTCGGCCGACATTGGTCTCAAACTAGATCAGGTTGGTCTCGAAGTTCTGGGTTCTGCGCGGCGCGTAGTCGTTTCCAAGGACAACACAACAGTTGTTGACGGTGGCGGAACCTCAGAGGCTGTCGCGGATCGTGTTGCACAGATCAAGAGTGAGATTGAGCGCTCGGATTCGGATTGGGATCGTGAGAAGTTGCAAGAACGCCTCGCCAAGATTGTTGGTGGAGTCGTTGTTATCAAAGTCGGGGGTCACACCGAAGTAGAGCTCAAGGAAAAGAAGCACCGAATTGAAGACGCTGTCTCAGCAACTCGCGCGGCAATCGAAGAGGGAATTGTTTCCGGCGGTGGAACGGCACTCGTACAGGCCGCAAAGGTCCTTGATTCCAACCTTGGTAAGACGGGTGACGAAGCAACAGGTGTGGCAATTGTTCGCAAGTCAACGTCTGAGCCATTGCGCTGGATTGCCGAAAATGCAGGGATGCACGGTTACGTTGTCGTGGCTGCGGTTGCTGAAATGCCAGCCGGACACGGCCTTAACGCTGCAACCGGTGAATACGGAGACTTGATCGCCCAAGGAGTTATTGACCCGGTCAAGGTCACCCGTTCGGCGCTTCAAAATGCTGCGTCTATTGCGGCGATGCTGTTGACAACTGAAGTGCTCGTCGTCGAAAAGCCAGCAAAGGCAGAGGCAGATGCGGGCGCCGGCCACGGGGGCCACGGACACTCACACTAGCTAGTTAGAACAAGTAGAGGGTGGGATCGGTAATCCGATCCCACCCTCTACTTGTTGTCTTGCGTCTTAAGAAGCGGTTGCAATCCGGGCGGGGAACCCGATTGGTGCGGTGTTGATTTCGCTGCCGACAGCCGCATTTGCTTTCAAACGGCCGGCGTAAATGTCTTCGCGTTCGTCCTCGGTGAGGCCGCCCCAAACCCCGTAGGGCTCACGCACCGCTAGCGCGTGCTGGGCGCACTGAACTTTTACCGGGCAGGCACCGCATATTGCCTTCGCGGACGCATCGCGATTAATTCGCGCCGGGCCGCGTTCACCTTCGGGGTGGAAAAAAACGTTGGGGTCTTCACCGCGGCACAGACCAAGAAGCTGCCAATCCCAAGTGTCTGCATTGGGTCCGGGAAGACGGGATACATCAGCCATGACTACTCCTTGTTTCTAGATTGTGCGATGACCTAATATTACAAATCGTTTCAAAGGTTGGTCAATATTTCAGCCTGTGAGTTCAATCACAAGATGCGGAAACTGGAGTAATGCTCCACACTAATAACGTGCCAAAAACCGAAATTGCCGTGTCCCAGCCGGTGATCGAGGAGAAATTCGCCAGTATTAACGTCAGCGTTGCGGTGGCAGCCCGTCGTTTAGGGATAGCCCCAGCGACCTTGCGCACCTGGGATCGCCGTTACGGACTGGGTCCGAGCCAGCGTGATGGCGGAACCCACCGGCGTTATTCTCCGGCAGATTTAGCCCGCTTGGACTACATGTCCGCCTTGATTCGCTCGGGAGGTTCACCCGCGGATTCAGCGGCTGCGGCGCTGTCACGTGAATTCACCCAAGGTGAGCGGCTCCACCACACCAATTCACAGCCTCATACGCCGGTGGGTCGAGTCGGCGGAGGCAACGTTGTTGCGACTCCGGGTTGTGATCGCCGGGCTCGCGGGTTGGCGAAGGCGGCAAGCGCGCTGGATCAGGTGGCTTGTGCATCGATAATTTCAGAATCCTTGCGCGAAACCGGCGTGATTCCGACCTGGAATGGCCTTCTTCTACCGATTCTGAAAAGTATTGGTGAGCTGTGGGAACTGCGTGAATGTGGAATCGAAGTTGAGCATGTCCTTTCGACTGCAATTCAAGTGGAGTTTGCACGTTTTGCTTCGGAGGCCACAACGCAAGCAACTCGCGGACTGGTCGTGCTCGGATCTTTGACCGGGGATGACCATCAGTTACCACTGTGGGCGGTTGCCGCTGGTTTGGCAGAGCAAGGAATTCGTTTCATCCACCTTGGTGGGGGAATGCCGCTGGACAGTTTGGGAGATGTCATTACTCGAACTGGCCCACGCGCCGTCTTTCTCTGGTCGCAAGTCCGCGAAACAGCCGACTCTGAAACTCTCGCCTCACTACCCTCACTTCGCCCCAACCCCCGGATTGTAATTGGCGGTCCAGGCTGGATAAACACGCCACCTGACGGGATACACGTCGCTGCCACCTTGCTCTCTGCGGTCGCGCTCATCAGTGAAGTCATGGGCGACTAACCTAGGGGTTTGATCCCAAGGAGGCCTCATGGTTGAGCGAATAAGCAAGGTTGCATTCCTTGGATTGACTTTTGACGACGTCCTCCTGCTGCCTGGTTTCTCTGACGTCGTGCCGAGTGAAGTGGACACTTCGGCTCAAGTCACTAAAAATATCTCCGTAAAAATGCCGTTGGTTTCTAGCGCCATGGACACTGTTACCGAATCCCGAATGGCTATCTCCATGGCCCGTCAAGGTGGAGCCGGTGTCCTTCACCGAAATTTGCCAATTGAGGCCCAAGCGGCACAGGTTGACCTTGTCAAGCGCAGTGAAGCGGGTATGGTGAATGACCCCATTACGTGTTTACCCACCGACACTTTGGCCGACGTGGATCGACTGTGTGGTCGTTATCGAATCAGTGGTGTTCCTGTTGTTGATCCAGGGGGAACTCTAGTTGGAATTGTCACAAATCGTGATATGCGGTTCGAAGAAAATATGTCTCGTGCGGTGAGTGAAGTCATGACACAGATGCCCCTGGTGACGGCGCCGGTTGGTGTTGCACCACTTGATGCCCTCAATCTGTTGGCATCGAGGAAGGTTGAAAAACTTCCGTTGGTTGACGGAGATGGAAAACTTCGTGGACTGTTCACCGTCAAAGACTTCGTGAAAACTGACAAATATCCGCATGCGTCCAAAGATGCACTCGGTCGGCTTATTGTTGGGGCGGCAATTGGGGTCGGTGACGATTCGTTCAAGCGGGCAACTGCCCTCGTCGCAGCCGGTGTTGACTTCCTAATCGTTGACACGGCACACGGTCACTCGAAAGCGGTGCTAGACATGGTGACTCGCATTAAAAAAGAATTCAACGTCGATGTAGTTGGCGGCAACATCGCCACCAGGGAAGGCGCCCAGGCTCTGATCGACGCCGGTGCTGACGGCGTCAAAGTTGGGGTGGGTCCGGGCTCAATCTGCACCACTCGAGTTGTTGCCGGAGTGGGTGTTCCACAAGTAACCGCGATCGAGGAAGCAGCTTTTGTTGCGCGCGCCGCTGGAATCCCGGTAATCGCGGACGGTGGAATTCAGTACAGTGGGGATATCGCGAAAGCAATTGTTGCCGGCGCCAACACCGTTATGTTGGGTTCACTTCTTGCCGGCTGTGAAGAAGCACCGGGAGATGTTGTCTTTGTCAACGGCAAGCAGTTCAAGTCGTACCGCGGCATGGGTTCCCTGGGCGCGATGCAAAGCCGAGGCGAAGCTCGATCCTACTCAAAGGACCGCTACTTCCAAGACGACGTGTTAAGTGACGACAAACTAGTGCCGGAAGGAATTGAAGGAATGGTTTCCTATCGAGGACCGTTGGGCGCGGTCGCCCATCAACTTGTTGGCGGTCTTCGGGCAGCAATGGGTTATGCAGGAGCACACAACATGGCCGAACTGGGCGAGAAAGGCCGCCTAGTGCAGATCACGGCAGCAGGATTGCGCGAGAGCCATCCACATGACATTCAAATGACAATCGAAGCACCAAACTATTCGGGGCGGTAATAATGGTTGAAGTTGTCATCGGGGGCACCAAGTCTGCCCGTCGAGGTTATTCATTTGATCAAGTAGCGATAGCTCCACAGCGTCGCACGCGTGATGCATCTGAGGTGTCAACCGCATGGAATATTGACGCCTACAAATTCGACACGCCGCTCATTGCCGCACCAATGGATTCGGTGGTGTCACCGCAGAGCGCGGTCACTATCTCGCGCAATGGAGCACTGGCAGTTCTCAACCTCGAGGGGTTATGGGGTCGCTACGAAGATCCAACCCTTTATTTGCGTGAAATTGCGCACGTCGAGCCCGAACAAGCAACGTCCCTGTTGCAACGGTTGTATTCGGATAAACCGGTTGATGTCGAGTTGATCAAGAACCGCATTGCCCAACTCAAGGAGAGCGGAATCACGGTCTCGGTAGCGGTATCTCCGCAGCGGACCGCAGAACTCGCGCCAATCGCCGCAAGTAGCGGGGCAGAAATCCTGGTGATCCGAGGCACAACCGTTTCGGCCGAGCACGTGGCCGCGAGCGGTGAACCACTGAACCTTAAGAGTTTTATTCATGAGATGGACATCCCGGTAATTGTTGGAGGTTGCTCGACGGCTCAGGCCGCCCTGCATCTGATGCGAACCGGTGCCGCTGGCGTGCTCGTCGGCTTCGGTGGAGGCTCATCTCACACCACAGCCGAAGTCCTCGGCGTTCGGGTACCCATGGCAACCGCGATCGCTGACGTTGCCTCAGCCCGACGGGATTACTTGGATGAATCTGGCGGGCGTTACGTGCACGTGATCGCCGACGGATCTATGGGTAACAGTGGAGACATTGTCAAAGCATTCGCTTGCGGCGCCGACGCGGCAATGATCGGTTCGGTTCTTTCCCGAGGCACAGACTCACCTGGTGGAGGAACTCACTGGGGCTCAGAAGCTTGGCACGCAACCCTTCCCCGTGGCGAACGTCACCAAATGAAACAGGTGGGTAGTTTAGATCAGATTCTTAATGGTCCAGCTACAACGGGTGATGGCACCATGAACCTCGTGGGTGCATTGCGCAAAGCAATGGCAACAACGGGATACAGCGACCTAAAGGAATTTCAGCGCATTGAAATGATCGTTTCCTAATCGTGACCGGAATAATTGAAGACTCGAAGTACTGGTCGCGAGTCGTTGCGCTGCCAACGAATACATCCCGTGATTGCGTCAACGTAACCTCTCCCTACGGTCAAGAGTTGTATTCATTGAATGTCTCGACAAAAGGTGACGTCACAACTTCGGTGCGCTTAGCGAGAGCAGCGCAAGTAACGTGGGCGACAATTTCACTGCGAGATCGAGCAAAGGTGCTCTTGCGCTTCCACGATTTAGTGCTGGCGAATAAGGGCGAACTCCTCGACCTGATTCAGTGGGAAACAGGTAAGCCACGCCGTGATGCAAATGAGGAATTGCTCGACGTCACACTCAACGCACGCTATTACGCCCGTCACTTAGGTGCACTTAAAGACCGGAAGCATGCGGGAGCATTTCCGCTATTGATCAGCGCGATTGAACGCCACGTCCCATTGGGCGTTGTGGGGATTATTGCCCCGTGGAATTACCCGCTCACCTTGGCGGTCAGCGACGCATTGCCAGCCCTGCTCGCTGGAAACGGTGTGGTGCTCAAGCCGGATCCGCTAACGAGTGTCACGGCGCTGTACGTCATTGATCTGCTGTACCAAGCGGGACTGCCCGAGGGCCTTTTCGGTGTGGTGATAGGTGACGGGGCGAAATTGGGAACGCCACTGATCAACGCGGTTGACTTCTTGATGTTTACCGGTTCCACCAAAGTTGGTCGGATCGTTGCTGCCCAATGTGGTGAACGCCTGATTGGTTCCGCATTAGAACTTGGTGGCAAGAATGCCATGATCATTCGTGCCGATGCCGACATCGAAAAAGCTGCTGAGATTGCAGCACGGGCATGTTTTGGAAATACGGGTCAACTTTGTATCAGTATTGAACGACTCTACGTTCATGAAAGAATTGAACAGGAATTCCTCGACGCATTTGTCCGAAGAACCCGCGCAATGAGGTATCGGGGAACCGTAGGTTGGGGAGGTGCCTACGGCCCGCTCATTTCCGCCGTTCACGCTAAGAGGGTCATGGCTTTTATTTCCGAAGCACGAGAAAAGGGTGCCACCATCCATACAGGCGGTGAACTCATTGGGAGTGCGACGATCGCACCCACAATTCTCACGGGTGTCGCAGAAAACATGTCCGTATGTCGTGAAGAAACATTCGGGCCCGTCGTCTCGGTCAGCAGTTATTCAAGTGATGCGCAGGCAATCGAATTGGCTAATGACTCCGAATACGGACTCAATGCGAGCGTTCTTTCCCGCGATAAAAAACGAGCGCTGGCAATTGCCAAGAAACTCCATGCGGGCACCGTGAACATCAACGAAGGCTATGCAACCGCCTGGTCAACCCTTGGTTCGCCCATGGGGGGATTTGGTGCATCAGGACTTGGCCGTAGACACGGGTTGGCGGGGATCGTGCAGTACACCGAGTCACAAACAATCGCCACCCAAAACGTCTTGGGATTTGGTCCGCCATTTGGTCTTAGTGATGAGACTTGGGGAAACCTGCTCACCACCTCATTGGGACTCATGAAAAAAATCGGCTGGCGCTAGATGCTCCTGCTCGACACCTTGCGCGGTGCCTAGAATCACAAGGTGACAATTTGCGCAGTCTGGAAAGTCAGTGTTGCGTAGTGGTGATTATGGTTAGCCAATGAACTCGGCCCCTAAGACGTATCTGCGATCGTCTTTCATTGGTGCGATTCTGTTTTTTCTGCCATTGGGTCTAGTTGCCGTTGCTTTCGCTTTCACGGTGCGCCGTCGACTTCAGAGCGGTGATGAAAGCCGTGCAGTCGCAGTATCTCGGTGGGCTCGCAGATTTATGGTGCTGACGTTTCTCGTTGGTGGAATGATCTATCTTGGTTTGGCCATTGCATTCTTGGCACTTGGTGCATTCAGTAGCTAGTCGGACTTCTACTACGCTTAGGTAATGCTTTCGAATCCGTCAGGACCAGTGCTTGTTGTTGACTTTGGCGCCCAATACGCGCAGTTAATTGCCCGCAGAGTCCGTCAAGAAAACATCTTCTCCGAAATTGTCACTCACGCTATAACTGCAGCTGAGGTAAGCGCAAAGTCTCCGTCAGCGATAGTCCTCAGCGGCGGTCCATCAAGTGTTTATGCACCGGGTGCACCGGTATTCGATTCGGAGATATTCGATCTAGGGATTCCAGTTTTTGGGATTTGTTATGGCTTTCAATTAATGGCGAAATTACTCGGCGGTGAAGTATCACACACCGAGACCAGTGAATATGGTCGAACGGAACTCACAACAACAACGGCAAAGATTTTTTCTGATATCCCCGAATCTATTTCAGTCTGGATGAGCCACGGTGACGCGGTGACGTCAGCGCCCGAAAGTTTTAATGTCTGTGCGGCCTCCGCGGGTGCACCCGTTGCAGGTTTCGAGGACCTTGAGCATTCACGTGCGGGCGTGCAATTCCACCCTGAAGTCATGCACTCTGAGTTTGGCCAGAAAGTGCTCTCTAACTTTTTGATTCACGTGGCCCGGTGCGAACAAAGCTGGACCATGTCGAACGTAATTGAGGAACAGGTCGCCCGGATTTCAGCCCAGATTGGTGACTCCGAAGTCATCTGTGGGCTGTCTGGGGGAGTTGACTCGGCGGTTGCCGCTGCGCTAGTTCACAAAGCGGTCGGGGATCAACTCACCTGCGTTTTCGTGGATCACGGGCTGCTGCGCGCGGGTGAAGCAGAACAGGTTGAGCGCGACTACGTTGCGGCAACCGGAATCAAGTTGGTGGTTGTCGACGCAAAGAAACGTTTCCTTGCCGCGTTGGCAGATGTCACCGATCCGGAGACGAAACGAAAAATTATCGGCCGTGAGTTCATTCGTATTTTCGAGAACGCCGCGGCTCAGGTTGTTGAACAAGCAGGCAGCTCGGGTAAAAAAGTCGAATTCTTAGTGCAGGGGACGCTTTATCCCGACGTTGTCGAATCTGGTGGTGGTTCTGGGACCGCCAACATTAAAAGCCATCACAATGTTGGCGGGTTGCCGGACGACCTGGAATTCATTCTGGTTGAACCACTTCGGACGTTATTCAAAGACGAAGTCCGCCAGGTAGGTTTAGATCTCGGGTTGCCACCAGAAATTGTGTGGCGTCACCCATTCCCGGGACCGGGTTTGGCGATCCGCATTATTGGTGCAGTAAATGAAGAGCGGCTGGAAATTCTGCGTCACGCTGACCTCATTGCCCGCGAGGAACTCACCGCAGCGGGGTTGGATCGTGACGTGTGGCAATTCCCCGTCGTGTTATTGGCTGACGTTCGCAGTGTTGGTGTGCAAGGCGATGGTCGCACCTACGGTCACCCAGTTGTGCTGCGTCCGGTGTCAAGTGAAGACGCCATGACAGCTGACTGGTCCCGGTTGCCGTATGACTTGATTGCAAAAATCTCCAACCGAATCACCAACGAGGTCGCTGACGTGAACCGAGTAACCCTCGACGTCACCAGTAAACCCCCGGGCACCATCGAATGGGAATAAAGTGCCGTCACGGGATTTGCTCATAACCTCGTCCTGATTTCCTACTTCATTGGGCTTGCCATCTTGGTTGGCCTGGTGGAAAGTGGACAGTTGATGGCGAGGTAGACACCACCAAGATCGATGTAAAACTCCACCGAGTCGGGTTGCACTCTGGGCCGTCATTGGCGCCCTGAGCATCTCTAATATCTTTATTTCTGTTCTGTGGAATTAATCGTTTAAGGGATTTCAGGCAGTATTGACTACCCGGAAACTTTCAGCGAGTGCTTCGGAACCAAAACCTGCGTCAATCGCGGTAGCGCTCATCCACATCCGAATACGTCCCTCAAGGTCTTCCATGTGTCCGGTTTGCGATTCATGTGCTTGCAGGGCCGCGAGTTTGTGGGGCAGCATTTCGGTGACGTCCTCGTAGTGATTAACAACCGGTGATCCCATGACCCACACTTCCTCCACACTCCAAGCAGCTAGCCCTTCTTCGCTGAGCAATGTTGGGTGCGCGAACGGGTTGCGGGCATCGGGGTAGACCGCAAAGATCGCAGCTTCTCCGGCGGCCAAGTGATCAGGGTGCGAGGCATAAATGCGATCCCAGTTGCGTTCGGGGGATTGCATGAGAACCCGTTGAGGTTTCACTTGGCGAATCACCCGACTGATATCCCGGCGTAGGTCCTGGCTCACCTGTAGGTCACCGTCTTGGTAACCGAGGAAGTGAATATCGGTGACGCCAAGGGCAGCCCCGGCGGCCCGTTGCTCGGCCTGACGGATCTTGGGAATCTCACTTCTGGGTACATCGGGATCGGCCCCACCAGCGTCACCGTTGGTGCAAATGCAGTAACTGACCGCGATTCCGGCCTGCGTCCAACCGCGAACTGTTCCCCCCGCGCCGAAATCAGCGTCGTCGGGGTGGGCGGTGATCACCAGAATGCGTTCGATTTCCATGAAATTCCCTCTATAAAACGTCAATTATTTGATTATTTATGAATTACACGCTTGTTCTTACTCGTGTGGATTAGTCACATGCGTCACTTTCGTGTCAAAGTATGCATGTGCTTCCCCACACAAAAGGGCATTCTGCCCTGCCCTCCTTACGTGCGTTCATGCGCGGTAGCGGCATTTTCGTATTCGTGGGCGCCTTAATTTTACAGGCCAGCCCAGCATCAGCCGATGGAAGCGGGTGGCAATCAACGAATTGGACCGGTGTAATTGCCGGTGCACCCGAACCAGGCGTCGGATTGCCGGCTGCGCCAATGCCGGCAGGCGCCCCCGTGCCACTGCCCGCAGAGTACGACGTAAGTCCCGAATACGAAGGCCAGTCCCAATGCGACCCGACACCAAAACCAGGGACCCAGCGGTTCGCCGATCTGATTAAGGCGACCTACGGAGCAGACGAAACCGTGTGGATCCCACGCGGCTGCGGAGTCGGTGGGCAAAGCGAGCACAAAGAAGGTCGCGCATTGGACTGGATGGGTAACGTCCGTGACGCCGGTGACCGCGCCGAAGCCGAGGCATTCCTGAATTGGTTACTAGGACCGGATCAATTCGGTGTCGAATACGGAAATGCAATTCGACTCGGTGTGATGTACATCGGTTGGAATGATCGGATCTGGCGGGGCTATGACATTAAGAGAGGCTGGACCGAGCTCAAAGGTTGTTTCGCCAAGCCGGACAAAGGATCAGACAACACGTGTCACCGCAACCACATTCACATTTCGCTGACGTGGGATGGCGCATCTGGTCGTTCATCCTTCTGGGACGGCACCCCATTTACCGCACCTTTCTGCGCGCGTGAAAAATCTTCGGCTGGAGGTGCACCCGCTACTCGAGTCGGCGGTGTAGTTGCCGTTGATCAAGTTCGCGTCGTGGGCACTCGGTCGGTTATCGGTGTCAAAGAACGCTGTCGCTTGCAACAAGATCGTTGGAATGGTGACAGCAAAAGAATCTTTGCCAAAGTGACCGGGGTTGGTGGGGTTCCAGCTGATGGGGTAGCAGCTGTACTCATTCGGGTCTCGGCTCTGGGGACAAACGCCCCAACAACCTTACGGGCTTGGGCGCCGGGGGCCGGTTCTAGTGTTCCTGTCGTAAAAGCGCCCATAAATTCCGATGCGTCCGGGGACGCGATTATTCCAGTTGCATCCAATGGGACGATTGCGATTGCCACGACGGCCGGAGCAACAGATGTCACCGTGGATGTTTTAGGTTATTACCCCAGCGGCTCCGAGATCGAAAACAAGGCCGAAGTGGTCAGTGACACGTTGATCGCACCGATGACCGAGTTTGGTCCCGCACCCGCCCCGGTTCCCGCGGCACCGGCCGCACCGGCGGCTCCAGCACCGGGTAGTCCACCGGAAGAGGGTGAGTTCATCGGTATCGGCGCAGAGCTCGGTTATGAATCAATGAGTCAAGGCGCCATTCAACCCGGTGAGACCAGGACCGTGACACTAGCTGGGTTGCCGGTCGGGGCGACGAGTGCTTTAGTAACGGTGACAACCAGTGAATCTCCCAAAAAAGGCAAGCTTCGGATTGGTCAAATTGGGGAGAAGGTAAATGCGGCAACGGTGAAGGTGCGAAAGGCAAAAACTCGCACCGCAATTTTGGTCGTTCCGGTTGTTGGCGGAACAGTGCAAATTTCAGCTTCTAAAAAGCCAACGATCCAGGTAAAGGTTGAGGTGCTCGGGTATCAAACGAGCGCACTACCGTTGAAAGCTCGCGGAATGTCATCCCGCAAACTCACCACGACTAAATTTGACGGCATCGCCGTCAAACTCTCTAAAGTCACTGGAATTGGTGAAGTACCGAAGAAGCGAAAGAACGTGGCGGCGGTCATCCTTCGCATCACAACCAAAGGAAAGGGCGCCGACGGTCGGTTGGCGGCCTACGCGGTAGGCGGAGTGGATTACGGCTCGCGTTCGGCCACTGTCACCGCAGCGGGGAAGACCACTTCAATAGTTGTGGCAGAGGTCGGCGACAAGGGGCTTTTGGCCCTTGCGTCAAATGTCCCGATCAAGGCGTGGATAAAAGTGATTGGTTACATCAAACGCTGATTCTCGGCGTCTGGTGGTCTGTCGGTGGCGGGGTCTAGACTGCATCAGTGTCTGATTCGAGTCAATCCCAGTTATTTTCCACACGGGGGGATCGGTTACTGGAAGATCTCAACCCAGCTCAGCGAAGTGCGGTTGAGCATCGGGGCGGCCCACTTCTGATTGTGGCTGGCGCCGGTTCGGGCAAAACCCGAGTCCTCACCCGTCGAATCGCACATTTATTGGCTACCGGAGATGCGACCCCCGGACAAATTCTCGCGATCACTTTCACTAACAAAGCCGCGGCTGAAATGAAGGAACGCGTCTCAGCCATCGTTGGTCCAACCGGGCGCACCATGTGGGTATCCACTTTTCACAGTGCATGTGTTCGGATTTTGCGCGCCGAAGCGCACCGACTCGGTGTCAAGGCTAATTTTACAATTTATGACACGCAAGATTCGCTGCGTCTGATCACATTGATCCTGCGCGATTTCAATCTTGACGCTAAAAACACCCGGCCACGAATGGTGTTGTCCCGGATTTCATCGGCAAAAAATGAGTTGATTGACCACGAGACTTTTTTGACGAAAACCCAATTGTCTTCTGACAAAGACGCAGCTATTGAATCGGTCATCGCACAGATTTACCGCGAGTACCAAAACCGCTTAAATTTAGCAAACGCATTTGATTTCGACGACCTGATTGGTTCAACCGTTGCTCTACTGCAACTCTTCCCGGAAGTTGCCAATATGTACCGGCGCCGGTTCCGCCAAATCATGGTGGATGAGTATCAGGACACCAACCACGCCCAATACATGTTGATCAAGGAACTGGTCGGAACCGTTGCCGCGTCACCTGACTCACCGCCACCGGGGGAATTGTGTGTCGTGGGTGACGCGGATCAGTCGATTTATGCATTCCGTGGCGCGACAATTCGTAACATTGAAGAGTTTGAACGAGACTACCCGAATGCGGTCACAATTCTGCTAGAGCAGAACTACCGATCAACCCAAACGATTTTAAGTGCGGCCAACGCCGTGATTGCGAAAAATACTTCACGTCGGGCAAAGAATTTGTGGACCGATTCCGGTGACGGTGACCTGATCAAGGTCTACGTGGGAGACGACGAACACGACGAGGCGTCATTTATTGCCCGTGAAATCGACCGCATGTCCGACGAAGGAATTTCCCGACCGGGAGACACTGCCGTTTTCTATCGAACTAATGCGCAATCTCGTGCGGTTGAAGAAGTATTTATTCGAACCGGAATGCCGTACAAAGTGGTTGGCGGTGTGCGTTTTTATGAACGCAAAGAAGTCCGAGATATCTTGGCCTACTTGCGGACAATCGTTAATCCAGCTGACGAGGTCTCGCTTCGCCGAATCCTTAACACCCCAAAACGAGGAATCGGTGACCGCGCGGAGTCAATGATAGGTGGCTACGCCGAACGGGAGCGCATCACTTTTTTTGAAAGTCTGCAACGCGCGGCGGACGTCCCTGGACTTGCGACCCGTTCCATCAGTGCGATTGCAAGTTTTGTTGGGCTGATGCAAGCGCTTCAAACCCTATTCGAATCAGGTACCGAACCCGCGCTCGTTGTCCAAGCGGCAATTGAACAGAGCGGGTATTTGTCCGAACTGCGAGCCTCAACTGATCTGCAGGATGAAGGTCGCATTGAGAACCTCGCCGAACTCGAATCCGTCGCCGCATCTTTTCTAGTGGACAACCCCGAAGGAACATTAATTGACTTCCTGGAAAACGTGGCACTTGTTGCCGACGCGGATTCAATCCCTGACGGGGAGGACCACGGGGGTGTAGTCACGCTCATGACCCTGCATACCGCCAAGGGACTTGAATTCCCCACCGTCTTCCTCACGGGAATGGAGGAGGGGATATTCCCCCATTCGAGGTCCTTGGGTGAGGCTCAGGAATTGGAAGAAGAAAGACGTCTGGCCTACGTCGGTATTACCCGGGCCCGTCAGCGTCTCTATCTGAGTCGGTCCCTAACAAGATCCTCGTGGGGGAGTCCCGCAGCCAACCCCCAAAGCCGTTTCCTCGACGAAATTCCCGAACAAAACTTGAAATGGGAACGGGAAGCACCACCCATGTTTGCCCCGAGTTCAAGTTTCGGTTCCTCCAACTGGTCCGGATCGGATTCTTCGCTTAGGCGGGGTAGTAAGACCGTGAGTACCAACACGATCTCACTTAATGCGGGGGAT